>Ga0208123_100043_pt1 | contig 91267 bp, 110 predicted proteins | sample LakWasMe92_HOW11_2_FD_183914 | JGI IMG/M metagenome (GOLD analysis project Ga0208123, IMG submission 183914) | Freshwater sediment methanotrophic microbial communities from Lake Washington under simulated oxygen tension - Sediment Metagenome... | ecosystem: Environmental > Aquatic > Freshwater >... | reverse complement strand
CTTTAATGCCTCTTCCACCGGGACACGACTGCTAAGCTTATCCACAATTGCTGATGCCAAAATCAGCAATCCGCCCTGGGTCAGTTTTCAATCGGCAGGGTGGGTCAGTTTTCAATCAGCGCCGACAATCGAGAACAACGCGGAGTACCAGCCCCCGCGTTATCGTCGATGATTTTTACTGCGATGCGGCGACCCGACCAGCTCACTCCTACGGTGCACCGCTAACCCTCGGTCAAACGCTCTACTGCCCCTTCAAAGTTCCCAGCGTACCGTCACCATTGCATTACGCGGTGCGCCATACAGGTTGTTGCCGTAATCAGTGTTGGCGCTGATGGCCTGATAGTAATGAGTGTCGAAGACGTTGTTCAGGTTCAGGCGCACATCGACGTTCTCTGACGCTTTGTAGCTGGCCATCAGGTCAGTCACGGTGTAAGCCTTCTGCTCTATGCGGTAAGCGTGCGGCGGCGGTGCGTCAGCACTGTTGGTGCCTTTTTTGTAGATCGTGTTCTGCCGGTAAAGACCGCCACCGATGGTCCAGCGATTGAGGTCTCCGGGCAGTTGGTAGCGGGTGAATGCCTTGAAGATATGGCGAGGAGTGTCGGTGCTGAACAGTCGTCCGACGTTGTCCGGGTTGCTGTCCTTGGTGTACTTGGCCGAGGAATAGGTATAACCGGCACCCAATTCCCAGCCGGGAGCAGGAGAACCGTTGATTTCCAGCTCAAGACCTTCGCTGCGCACTGCGCCCGCCGCCTCATAACAGGTGGTTCCCCTGGGCGTGCAGAGGTTGCGATTGAGTTCCTTGGCGCGATTTTCCTGGTCAATGCGAAAGATCGCCGCACTGGCATTCAGGCTGGCGTCAAAGTACTCACCCTTGAGGCCGATCTCGTAGTTTTTGCCTTCGATGGGCTTGAGTGCGTTGTTCTGCGCATTGAGCTCGGTCTGTGGGCGGAAGATGTCGGTGTAGCTGACATACACCGAGTGATGGGCGTCCAGGTCATAAATGGCGCCGGCATAGCGTGTGAGGTGGCGGGTGACTTTGTTCGGCAGGCTACTGGCGGAAGATTTACCTTCCCAGCGCGTGTCCACGTCGTATTCGTACCAGTCCAGGCGCCCGCCGAGGATAAGTTTCAGGTCGTCGGAGAGGTTCAGGCGCGTGGTGATGTAGGTGCCTTCCTGCTGGCTGGTGCGGTGTTGGGTCCAGGGCGTGGCGCTGACGTCCGGCTTGGGGATGCCAGTGGGGCGGTACAGGTTGGTGTTGGTCTCGACATCGATGGGCAAGCCTTTGCCATTGAATGTCAGCTCGCGCCTGCTGGCGCCCACCACCAGTTCATGGGTGCGGCCGAACAGCGAGAACGGGCCGCTGACATAACCGTCGTAGCTGTTCTGTTGGTCTTTGTACTCATACCTGCCGATGTTCTGCCCCCACTCAACGAAGTCGCTTTGCCAGGTTCGCATTGGGATGGAACCGAGCATATTTAATTGCGACCAACTTTTGCTGGCAGACAGGAGCATTTTCCAGTTATTGGCAAAACGGTACTCCAGGCGGCTGAAGGCGGTGGTGTTGTCCTGGTCCCAGTATTCCCAAGTGCTGCCCAGGTAGGTCGAGCGCTTGAGGTGCAGGTCGCTGCCATCGCGGGCAACCGGCAAGCCACCCCAGGAGTCGTTGTTGTTGGCATCCTGGTTGGAGGCGCCGAAGGTAAAGGTTGTGTCTTCATTCAGGTCAGCCTCGGTAATGGCGTAGAACACCGAGCGCTCGGCGCTGACGACGTCCTGGAAGCTGTCCTTGGACTGGTAGGCCGTCACCACCCGGCCGCGTAAGGTGCCGCTCTCGTTGAGCGCGCTGGACGCATCGAACTCGGTGCGGTAGTTATCCCAACTGCCGGCACTGCCGGTGACGGTGACACGCGGCGTGGCAGTTGGACGCTTGCGGATCATGTTGACCGCCGCCGCCGGGTTGCCTGAGCCTTGCATCAGCCCGGTGGCGCCGCGTACCACTTCCACCCGGTCAAAGATCGCCATGTCGGGGCTGGAGTTCATGTCACGGCTGAGGTAATGGGACAGGTCGTTGGACAGGCCATCGGTCATCAGGTTTTCGACGGTAAACCCACGGGAATAGAACGTTGCACGGTGCGGGCCGGCCTTGCTCACGGCAATGCCGGGGGTGTTCTTGAGGACATCCTCCAGGCTGCGCATGTTCTGGTCATCCATGCGCTGGCGGGTGATGACCGTGATCGATTGCGGGGTTTCGCGGCTGGATAGCGCGAGTTTGGTCGCCGTTGCCATCGGGCCCGTGGTGTAGGAACCGGTGTCCTCGGTCGTCTCTCCCAGGGCCGCGCCGCTGATGGTGGTCGCACCGAGTTCCAGCGTCGAGTCGCTGGGTATCTTGACCAGGCTGTAGCGTCCCACGCCCTCTTGACGCGCCTGCAGCCCGCTGTGGGCCAGCAGTCGGGCGATGCCTTCGTCAAACGAGTAGTGGCCCTGGATGCCCGGCGTGGCCAGGCCCTGGGTTTGCGTCGAACCGAACGACAAGGTCACGCCGCTGGCGGCGGCGAACTGACTGAGCGCGATATCGAGCGGCCCGGCCGCGATAGTGTATTGGGCCCGTTCAGGGGCTTGCTGTGCCCAGGTTGGCGGGATGGCTGCGCATGCGCACAGCGTCCCGGCGAAGCTCATGCGCAATAACCTCGAATTGAGGTGCAGCCGCAACGCGGCACTGTGAAGGGGGCGTGGGTGGCTCATATGACTTCCTATGCCGTTGCAGTAAAGGCGGCTGATTAACCGCTCTACTTGATGAGCCGAACGAAAAAAGCAATCGGCAAGGAGATCTGCCTGGTTTATTCGCTGTCAGGTGCGATTACGCTTCTATGCGCGCCCAATACCGTGAGAAGTGGCGAACCTTCACGGGCAACGAGACCTGCAGGTTGGCCAGGATGCCGTCGATATCGTCGAGGCGGAACGCGCCGGAAATTCTCAAGTCCCTGACCTCATCGGCGCACCCCAGGTAGCCGACCCGATAGCGGGCCAGTTCGCCGACAAAGTCGCCCAGTCGCCAGTCGATAGCCACCAATAGACCTTGGGTCCAGGCGCTGCTATCGGCAGTGGCCGGGCGCAGGTTGCCCAGTTGGGATGAGCCGAAGGTCAGTGCCTGGCCTTCGTCCACGCGTTGTATGTGCTGTGGTGTGTCACGGGGGCGTACTTCGACGGCGTGTTGTTGTACGTGCACGCTGCTCAAGCCTGGCAGCAGGCGCACGTCGAAACGGGTGCCCAGGGCCCGTATGCGACCCTGGGGTGTTTCCACCGATAAGGGGCGAGCGGGCAACCGGTCTGTTGCGGTGGTGACCAGGATTTCGCCGCGGCGCAGCAGGATCAACCGCTCCTGGGCGTTATAGGCGATATCGACTCGGGTGTCGGTGTTCAACTCCAGGCGGCTGCCGTCCGGCAGCGTTACCTGGCGCCGCTCTCCGGTGCGGGTGGCGAAGTCGGTGTGGTAGGGCGAGATTCGATACCCGGCCAACACCGTCGCGCCAGCGGCCAGCACCAGCAGCATCTTGAGGCCCTGGCGGCGCTGGACGCCCATCTGCGACAAGATCGGCAACGCGACGTCCCGGGGCACCCCGCAGAGTTGTTGCTGGAGCTTTTCGATCCGGGCCCAGGCCTTGACGTGCTCGGGGTCAGCGCCAAGCCAGTCTTGCCACGCCAGGTGTTGTTCGGGGCTGACATCGGCGTCGTTGAGCGTCAGATACCACTGCACCGCTGCCTGCAACTGGGCCGTGGAGGGCGGGCCAACCTGTGGGCTGCTCAATCGTCCATCAACCGGATGCACTGCATCATCGCCTTGCCCAGGTGATTTTTTATCGTGGTCACCGACAGGCCCAGTTGCCTGCCGACTTGCACATAACTCAGGCCTTCGAGCTGGACCAGGAGGAAAATCTGCCGGGTTCGCGCGCCGAGGCCATCGAGCAGTGCATCAATGGCCAGCAGGGATTCGATGATCAAGTGATAGGTTTCCGGGGAAACCTCAAGCGGCTCGGGCCGGGCGGCAAGCACTTCCAGGTAGGCCCGTTCCAGGGTTTGCCGGCGGGCCTTATCGATCATCAGGCCGCGGGCAATGGTTACCAGGTAGTGCCGTGGCTCGCGCAGGACGGGTAACTGGCGCAGGGTGAGCATGCGCATAAAGGTGTCCTGGGCCAGGTCAGCGGCATCGGCGCTGTTGCCAACGCGGTTGCAGAGCCACCCTTTTAGCCAGCCGTGGTGCTTTCCGTAGAGATGCTCGATATCCATTGGCGTTGAAGGTTTGATCCCGACGTCCATCAGCTTGATCGCCACAAATGATAATGTCTCGCATTATTACCTTTGGGGCTATTTATGACAATTGGCTATCCGTCCCTTGGGGGAGGTGGGGCTTGGTTGTTTATTTCGTAGCGCTGCGTCCATTCATCCACGGGCTGTAGTCCACCTGCACATAACCCAGGGGCAGGCCTTGAGGGTAGTTGGCAAACCCCGGCATCTGCCGCAGGTCCAGCTGTTTGCACTGCGTGACGAGGCGTTGCTGCAATGCGCTATCGACCTTGAAGCCCTGTGAGCGGTACGGGCTCTGATTCAGGTTGACCATACACTCACTCACTTTGCCCTGTGCATCGGCGATGAGGTGGAAGCTGGCGACGCCAATGCTCTGGACGTCATGCCCGATAAACAGTTGTTCACGGAAGAAACGGATCTGCCGGTAGAGGTCGACCCGCTGGTTCTGCAACCGTTGCTGTTCTTCCGAAAGCCCGATCATAGGGCTGAACACCATGGGCGCGACAATCACCTGGGTGTCCTTGGCATCGGTGAAAGCCTTGGGCGAGACCTCGGGAAACAGGGTGGTCCAGCACAGTTCGGTGACCAGTTGGGCCAGCTTGGCCTGGCGCAGGTTGTTCTGGCTCATGTTGGGCAGTAGGGTCCCGCGTTTGACTGAGCAGTCCACCACGTGGTTCTGCGCGTCAACGGTCATGATCAGGTTCATCACGCCTGTCAGCCCCTGTTCATTGGCGGCCAGGGCATAGCTGCGCAGTATCGTTTGGAATGTGGTGGTGAATTTTTCGTACTTCTGTTGTTCCAGTGCCTGTTCTGCCGCCGAGGCTGCTGCCTGCTCTGGCGTTTGGCTCTGGCAGCCGGACAGTGACAGCAGGCTTGCACCGAACAAGGCCAGCAGCCAGCGGGACGAAGAAGACGGGTTGAATTCCATTTCTTGGGGGCTCATACACAAATAGATGGGAAAGTTAGACGGGAACCATTCTCACCCATCAGGCGGTAAAGTGCGATTTGAAATCAAAAAAAGCATTTCACTAGGGCTTTTGGTTGTAAGGGCTGATGTACGCTGATTTGCTCTGTGGACTCACTTTATCTATATTTGAATCTGTGGATTTATTTTGAGGTGGCAACCATGAGCCTGGCCCTCCAAGCACAACCCTTCACCCGGGAGCAATGCGTCGCCGGACTCCGGGCGGCGGTGAGCATCCTGGAGAAATGGCAGGCCAGCAGCGAGCAGGCCTGCCGCATCCTGCGGATCTCGCGCAGCACCTACACCCGTGCCCGGCAGCGCGATGTCGCGTGGTCCGTGAGCCTGGATTCCGACCAGATGCAGCGCATCAGCTTCGTGCTGAACATCCATGCCACGCTGCGCATGGTGTTCGATAACCCCGAGAACGTGTATGGCTTTGCCGCGATGGCCAACGACAACGCGTTTTTCAACGGGCGTTCGCCCCTGGAGATCATGGCCCAGGGCGATATGATTTCCCTGTACGAGACCTTCCGCCACATCGATGTGTTACGTGGCGCGCAATGGTGAGGGTGAGCCAGTTGGGCGATTTGCCCGCGGGGCAGTTGCAGGCCTATCGCCTGGTCAATTCCAAATTCCCGCCGATTGCGTTGTTTGACGATGTGGCGGATGCCGATGAATTTGAGGCGCTTTATCAGATCCAGGCCCTGACCAACCCGCGGCTGGGCAATGAGGTCGGTCGAATCGAGCTGATACCTCGTAGGGAAATCCCCTTTGGGATTGTGGGATGTTCCTACGCGATTGCACCGTTCACCCACGTCAATCCGGCAGGATCGCGTTTCAGTGATGGGCGCTTTGGCGTGTTGTACCTGGCGGCCACGGTCGAGACCGCGCTGGCCGAGGTGCGTCATCACCAGAACCAGTACTGGTCCGGGGTCCACGGCCTTAACTATGAACGCTTTGTCTTTCGCGGGCTGTCCTGCACCTTTGCCGGCGACGCCATGAAGGACGCGACGTCGATGCCGATGAGCGACCCGATCTACGACCCAGACGACTACAGCCACGCCCAGCGCCTGGGCGGCGCGCTGAAGAAGGCCGGTTGTCCCGGCCTTCGTTACCGGTCAGTACGCTCGGAGGGCGACCACTGCTGGGCGTTGCTGAGCCCCAGGCCGGTGTTGTCGATGGTCCAGGCCGCCCATTACGAGATGGTCTGGAATGGGCACATCACCAGTGTCAGCAAGATCAGCGAAGCCTGAGGCTCGGGGTCAGATCTTTCCGCGAACCAGGATCGACTCATCGATCTGTGCAATGGACGTGACCCCGGTCAGGGTCATGGCCACGCGCATTTCCTTGGCAAAGATATCCAACAGGTTTTCCACGCCACGTTGGCCATCGGCGGCCAGCGCGTAGGCGGGTGCTCGTCCCAGCAATACGCCCCGGGCGCCGAGGGCGAGCATGCGTACCACGTCCAGCCCCGAACGCACCCCGGAGTCCACCAGTACCGTGAGGTCGCTGCCAACCGCCTGGGCGATCTCGGGCAAGGCCTTGGCGGTGGACAGCACGCCATCGAGCTGGCGGCCGCCGTGGTTGGACACCACGATGCCGTCGGCACCAAAGCTCACCGCATCCTTGGCGTCCTGTGGGTCGAGGATGCCCTTGATGATCATCGGGCCCTTCCAGAATTCACGGATCCACTCCAGGTCCTTCCAACTGATGGAGGGGTCGAAATTGGTGGCCAGCCAGCCGATGTAGTCTTCAAGGTGGGTCGGTTTGCCCAGGTATCTGGAGATATTGCCCAGGTCATGCGGGCGCCCCATCAGCCCCACATCAAACGCCCAGGCCGGTTTGCTCACGGCCTGCAACATGCGCCGCTGGGCGGCGTACGGGCCGGACATGCCGGAGTGGGCATCGCGGTAGCGGGCGCCGGGGGTGGGCATGTCGACGGTGAACACCAGGGTTTTCACCCCGGCGGCTTGCGCACGCTCCAGGGCGTTCTTCATGAAGCCGCGGTCTTTCAACACATACAGTTGGAACCAGATCGACTGTGCGGTCTGGGACGCCACTTCCTCGATCGGGCACACGGACACGGTCGACAGGCAAAAAGGCACGCCTTTATTGGTTGCCGCGTTGGCCACCTGCACTTCCCCGCGCCGGGCAAACATGCCGGTCAGGCCCACCGGGCTCATGACCACCGGCATCGCCAGCGGTTGGTCGAACAGGGTGGTCTCCAGGCTCAGGCTCTCGACATTGCGCAGCACGCGCTGGCGCAGGCTGATATCTGCCAGGTCCGCACTGTTGGCCTTGAGGGTGTGCTCGGCGTACGCGCCCCCGTCAATGTAGTCGAACAGGAAGCGCGGCAGTTTGCGGCGTGCGGCTTCGCGGTAATCCGATGCGGACGAAATGATCATGAACAGTGAGGCCCCGGAATAAAGAAAACGGTGGGTGGAGGATAGTCAAAGGCATTCCATGGTAAAAACAACTTTTACAACTTCATTCAAGTCGCAAATGGAATAGTCATGAACCTGCGAACCCTGCGAGCCTTTGTCGAAGTGGTGCGCCAAGGCAGTTTCTCACAAGCGGCCGAGATGGTTTCGCTGACGCAATCGAGTGTCAGCAAAGCGGTCAAGACGCTGGAGGAGGAGTTGGGCACGCCGTTGTTCAGCCGTATCGGTCATAAGAGCGAACTGACAGCCGCCGGTGAGATTGCCTACCGCCGCGCCCTGGTGTTGCTGGCCGAGCGCAGCGACCTGGTGGCCGAGATCAATGACCTGCTGGGGCTCAAGCGCGGCGTGTTGCGCATTGGCTTGCCGCCGGTGGGCAGTGGTGAATTGTTTGCGGCAATGTTTGCCGTGTACCGCCAGCGTTACCCGCAGATCGAGATCGAGCTGATCGAGCACGGCAGCAAGAAGCTGGGCGAGTGCCTGCAAGCGGGGGAGGTGGATGTGGCCGCCCTGCTGGTGCCGGTGGAGGGCGAGTTTGAGTATCAGGACGTACGGGTCGAGCCGTTGATGGTCGTGCTGCCCAGCAGCCACCCATTGGCGGGGCGCAACAGTGTGGATTTTTCGGACCTGTCCGACTCGCCTTTCATACTATTCGAGGCCGGGTTTGCCCTGAATCGCATCATTCTTTCCGCCTGTGAGCGGCGGGGCGTCTCGCCGAAGGTTTCGGTGCGCAGCGCCCAGATCGACTTTATCGTCGACCTGGTGGGTGCGGGCCTGGGCGTCGCCTTCCTGCCGCGGATGCTGGCCTACAAGCACCTGCATGCCGGCATTGCCCTGATCGCCCTGGATGAGCCCCAGACCGACTGGCATATCGCCCTGACCTGGCGGCGTAACGCTCACCTGCCGCCGGCTGCACGGGCCTGGCTGGACCTGGCCAGGGAAATGGGCAATGTTCCTGTGCCATATTAGGCTTTTGAATCCAATCGATATTCTGTAGCCTTGCGCAGCTTCACCTTAACCCGTGCTTGATGAACACAATCACTTCGTCCGGCGGCGCCCGAAGGGCTCCAGAGCCGGTGGTACACTCGACTTTCGCGCAACTGCGCCTGCAGGTCTTGCGAACATGACGCAAATTTCCGAACGCCTTCTGGTCCAAGCCCACCTCGATGCCAAGCAACCCAAGGTGCTCAGTGCCGAGGAAGAGGCAAGCTTACGTTCTGCCATTGCTGCCGAGCTCAAGGCTCAAGACGCGGTGCTGGTGGCGCACTTTTACTGCGACCCGGTGATTCAGGCCCTGGCCGAAGAAACCGGCGGTTGTGTTTCCGACTCCCTGGAAATGGCCCGCTTCGGCGCCGCCCACCCGGCCAAGACCGTACTGGTCGCCGGCGTGCGCTTCATGGGCGAGACGGCGAAAATCCTTACCCCTGAAAAACGCATCCTGATGCCGACCCTGGAAGCCACCTGCTCCCTGGACCTGGGTTGCCCGGTGGACGAGTTTTCGGCGTTCTGCGATCAGCACCCGGAGCGCACCGTGGTGGTGTATGCCAACACTTCGGCGGCGGTCAAGGCTCGTGCGGACTGGGTGGTGACTTCCAGCTGCGCCCTGGAAATCGTCGAAAGCCTGATGGATAACGGCGAAACCATTATCTGGGGCCCGGACAAACACCTGGGCACCTATATCCAGCGCCAGACCGGTGCCGACATGCTGCTGTGGGACGGTGCCTGCATCGTCCATGAAGAGTTCAAGTCCAAGCAGCTGGAAGACATGAAGGCGCTGTACCCGGACGCGGCGATCCTGGTGCACCCGGAGTCGCCGACCTCGGTCATCGAGTTGGCCGACGCCGTGGGTTCCACCAGCCAGTTGATTGCGGCGGCGCAGCGCTTGCCGAACAAGACATTCATCGTTGCCACTGACCGCGGCATTTTCTACAAAATGCAGCAGTTGTGCCCGGACAAGGTGTTTGTCGAGGCGCCCACCGCCGGTAACGGCGCAGCGTGCCGCAGTTGCGCGCACTGCCCGTGGATGGCGATGAATACCCTGGAGCGCACGTTGCAATGCCTGCGGGAAGGGAGCAACGAGATCTTCGTCGAACCCTCGTTGATCCCCCATGCCGTGCGCCCGCTCAAGCGCATGCTGGACTTTACCCAGGCGGCACGTCTGAAGCTGGCGGGCAACGCCTGATCCATGCCTGACGCGGTAAAAAAATGTGGGAGCGGGCTTGTCGGGTCGCCGCATCGCCGCGACAAGCCCGCTCCCACATTTAGATCTCATTGGCCTGGGGCTATTTCTTTTTCTTTGGGATTCGCACCAGTTGCGTGTCGGAATAGATGTCATGCCAGGCGCGTTTTTTCTTGTCCACCAGCGACCAGATAAACCCCAGCCCCGCGCATAACCACGATGCAATCGACACCACAAAACGCAACAGCGCCTGCCACAGGCTGATGCGCGAGCCGTCGGCATTCTGCACGCGCACGCCCCATACCTGCATGCCCAGGGTCTGCCCGGAATGGGTCCAGAACTTGGCAAAGAAGCCAAACAGCACAAAAAACAGAATTGTCGACAGCAACGGATCACCGTCCAGGGCGCCGGACTCCGAGAGTGTGCGCATCTTTGCTTCACCCACAAAGGCGATCCACACCAGCTTATAGAGGAGGGCGGTGACGATCAGCAGGGCGGTACACAACAGGAAGTCATAGAACATCGCTGCCAGACGACGGCCCAGGCCAACGGCGGGGAATTCGCCTTGGGGGCTTAGCAGGTGTTTCGACATGGCTCGGCTCTCTGGAGGAAAAAAGCCATTTTACGGACAAACGCACATAAAAAAGCCCCTGATGTCATCACCAGAGGCTTTTTGTCGCAGTAAGGGTCAGCCTTCCGCGAGTACTTCGTCAGCCTGCATGCCTTTTTGGCCCTGCACTGCAACGAAAGTCACTTTCTGGCCTTCTTTCAGGCTCTTGAAACCATTGCCCTGGATAGCGCGGAAGTGGACGAACAGATCCGGACCGCTTTCTGGAGTGATAAAACCAAACCCTTTTTCGTCGTTAAACCACTTGACGGTACCGCTCTGACGATCAGCCATTTTCTTATTTCCTTGACGCTAAAAATTAATGACAGCCCCTTTCACCTGAAAGAGTACTGGGCTGGATTGCAGGAAAGTAAGAGACGTCGAACGGGTTGTAGCAGACTTTGGCTACTGCCCAGGTCCAGGTTTCAAGCGACCCATGCAAACACAGTGGGCAAACTCTACGACAACTAACAAGGAAAAAACAAGCCCTCTGCAAGCCACGTATTTACTCGCCTTTATGACACTTCGGTCAGAATTGTCACGCTGTCATATTCGATAGTGTGGGTCACTTGTTATAGGTTGATCGATATAACATTGACTATCGTCAGTGCACTTTTTAATGGCGGTCGTGTTACAGATTAGTGCAAATGAACACAACCGCGTTACTTATAGGAACAGTCAATCAGCCACGGTAGTAACGTTGTGGCACGAATGGCATTTTACTTACGCGAAGAGGCACCTTTTTCCCACGTACCAAGGCGCTGACTTCGCTATCCAACACAGTAAATGCCGTGTCGAGGTAGCCCATGGCGAGCGGGCCGCCGAGGCTAGGGCCAAAGCCGCCGCTGCACACGCGGCCGATCACGCTGCCGTGTTCGTCGACAATCTCTGCTCCTTCACGCACCGGGGTACGTTCCTGGGGCAGCAGGCCGACGCGTTTGCGGCTGACACCGGTTTGCTGTTGGGTGAAGATCCGGTCTGCGCCCGGGAAACCACCGGCACGCGCACCGTCAGCGCGACGGACCTTGGAAATCGCCCACAACAGGCTGGCTTCAATCGGCGTGGTCTCGCTGTTCATATCGTGGCCATAGAGGCACAGGCCGGCTTCCAGGCGCAGGGAGTCGCGGGCGCCCAGGCCAATGGCTTCTACTTCGGTTTCGGCCAGCAGGCTGCGGGCCAGGCTTTCGGCACTGGCCGCGGGCACCGAGATTTCAAAACCGTCTTCGCCGGTATAGCCGGAGCGGCTGACATAGCACTCCACCCCCAGCAGGCGCAGGGGCGCGAACTGCATAAAGGTCATCTTGGTCACTTCCGGCGCCAGGCGCGCCAGCACCTTCACCGCCGCCGGGCCTTGCAGGGCCAGCAGGGCGCGTTCTTCAAACAGTGGCTCGATCTGGCATTGCCCGCCCAGATGCTGGCGCAGGTGTGCCAGGTCCTGCTCCTTGCAGGCGGCGTTGACCACCAGAAACAGCTCGTCGTTACCCAGGTTGGCGACCATCAGGTCATCGAGAATGCCGCCCTGGTCATTGGTGAACATGGCGTAGCGCTGCATGCCCACGGGCAGGTCGATGATGTCCACCGGCACCAGGGTCTCCAGGGCCTTGGCGGCGTTGGCACCGGTCAGGCGGATCTGGCCCATGTGCGACACATCGAACAACCCGGCCTGTTCACGGGTGTGCTGGTGTTCTTTCATCACGCCCAGGGGGTATTGCACCGGCATGTCATAACCGGCGAACGGCACCATGCGTGCGCCCAGTTCAAGGTGCAGGGCGTGCAGCGGGGTTTTCAACAGGGTTTGGGTGGACATATTCAGCTCCTGAAAAACGTGCTGGCGCGTTTATAAGCATCAGCACTCGATAATGTTGACGGCCAAACCGCCACGGGCGGTTTCCTTGTATTTGCTTTTCATGTCGGCGCCGGTCTGGCGCATGGTACGGATCACCTTGTCGAGGGACACGAAGTGCTGCCCATCGCCACGCAAGGCCATGCGCACCGCATTGATCGCCTTCACCGAGCCCATGGCATTGCGCTCGATGCAGGGCACCTGCACCAGGCCGCCAATCGGGTCGCAGGTCAGGCCGAGGTTGTGTTCCATGCCGATTTCGGCGGCGTTCTCCACCTGGGAGACCGTGCCGCCCAGCACTTCGCACAAGGCTCCGGCGGCCATGGAGCAGGCCACGCCCACTTCGCCCTGGCAGCCGACCTCGGCCCCGGAGATCGAGGCATTTTCCTTGTAGAGGATGCCGATGGCGGCGGCGGTGAGCAGGAAACGCACCACGCCGTCTTCATTGGCCCCGGGAATAAAGCGCATGTAGTAATGCAATACCGCCGGCACGATCCCGGCGGCACCGTTGGTGGGAGCGGTGACCACGCGCCCGCCGTTGGCGTTTTCTTCATTGACCGCCAGGGCATACAGGTTGACCCAGTCCAGCACTGACAGCGGGTCGCGCAGCGCCGATTCCGGGTTCTTGCACAGCTGGCGATGCAACGCCGCCGCCCGCCGCTTGACCTTCAGGCCGCCAGGCAGGATGCCTTCGTTGCGACAGCCGGCGGCCACGCAGTCCTGCATGACCTGCCAGATTTTCAGCAGGCCGCTGCGGGTCTCGGCTTCCGGGCGCCAGGCGCTTTCGTTGGTCAGCATCACCTGGCTGATAGACAGCCCATAGGTGGTGCAATGGCTAAGCAAATCCTTGGCGTGCTTGAACGGGAAGGTCAGGGGCGTGGTGTCTTCGACGATCCGGTCGGCGCCGGCAGCGTCTTCATCCACCACAAAACCACCGCCCACCGAGTAGTACTCGCGGCTGCGAATCTGCAGGCCGGCAGCGTCAAACGCACGAAAGATCATGCCGTTGGGGTGATAGGCCAGGGGTTTGCGAATCATCGCCAGGTGTTCTTTCTCGTTGAACGCAATGCTGTGTTCACCGAGCAGGTTCAAGCGCGCGTCGCTGCGCATCTGCGCCAGGCGCGCGGCCACGGTTTCGGTGTCGACGGTGTCCGGGTGTTCGCCTTCCAGGCCCAGCAATACGGCCTTGTCGCTGCCGTGGCCTTTGCCGGTGGCGCCCAGTGAGCCATAGAGCTCCACCTTGATGCAGGTGGTGGCGTGCAGCAGGCCGTCACGCTTGAGGCCCTCGGCGAAGCGGGCAGCGGCACGCATCGGGCCAACGGTATGGGAACTGGAGGGGCCGATGCCAATCTTGAACAGGTCGAACACGCTTAAAGACATGAGTGGTTCTCCGGTTTCTTATTATTGAGCGCAGATTTTCGGTTGTATCCGATCCCTGTGGGAGCCGGGCTTTGTGTGGGAGCAGGCAAGCCAGCTCCCACACAAAGCCAGCTCCCACATTGACCGCGTTCTACCGCTCAGGTTACGCGTAGCTCTCGATCGACGGGCACGCACACACCAGGTTGCGATCGCCAAACACGTTGTCGACCCGGCCCACCGGCGGCCAGTACTTGCCGTCGATCAACGAGGCTACCGGGTACACCGCCTGCTCGCGGCTGTACGGGTGGCTCCATTCACCGACGATTTCAGCTGCGGTATGCGGGGCGTTCTTCAGTGGGTTGTCGTCCTTGTCCAGGGTGCCGTTTTCCACCGCGCGGATCTCTTCGCGGATGGCGATCATGGCGTCGCAGAAGCGGTCCAGTTCTACCTTGGATTCGCTTTCGGTCGGCTCGATCATCAGCGTGCCCGCCACCGGGAACGACATGGTCGGGGCGTGGAAGCCAAAGTCGATCAGGCGCTTGGCCACGTCATCCACGCTGATGCCGCTGCTGTCCTTGAGCGGGCGCAAGTCCAGGATGCACTCATGGGCCACCAGGCCATTGCTGCCGGTGTACAGCACCGGGTAGTGCTCTTCCAGGCGCCGGGAAATGTAGTTGGCATTGAGGATCGCCAGCTGCGAGGCGCGCTTGAGGCCCGCGCCGCCCATCATGCTGATGTACATCCAGGTGATTGGCAGGATGCTCGCGCTACCAAACGGCGCGGCACACACCGCACCTTCCTTGCGTGCCATGGCCGCGTGGCCGGGCAGGAAGGGCGTGAGGTGCGACTTGACGCCAATCGGGCCAACACCCGGGCCGCCACCGCCGTGGGGGATGCAGAAGGTCTTGTGCAGGTTCAGGTGCGACACGTCGCCGCCGAACTTGCCCGGGGCGCACAGGCCGACCATGGCGTTCATGTTGGCGCCGTCGATATACACCTGGCCGCCGTTGTCATGGATGATCCCGCAGATTTCGCGGATGCCTTCCTCGAACACGCCGTGGGTCGACGGGTAGGTGATCATCAGCGCGGCGAGGTGCTCGCGGTGCTCGATGGCCTTGGCGCGCAGGTCTTCGATGTCCACGTTGCCCCGGGCATCGCACGCGGTGACGACCACGCGCATGCCGGCCATGTTGGCGGTGGCCGGGTTGGTGCCGTGGGCCGACGACGGAATCAGGCAGATATCGCGGCGCTCTTCGCCACGGCTCTGGTGATAGGCACGGATGGCCAGCAGGCCTGCGTACTCGCCCTGGGCGCCGGAGTTCGGTTGCAGGGAGATGGCGTCGTAGCCGGTGGCCGCGCAGAGCATGGCTTCCAGTTCGCGGGTCAGTTGCAGGTAGCCGGCGCTTTGTGCGGCCGGGGCGAACGGGTGCAGGGCACCGAACTCGGCCCAGGTCACCGGGATCATTTCACTGGCGGCGTTGAGCTTCATGGTGCACGAGCCCAGCGGGATCATGGTGCGGTCCAGCGCCAGGTCCTTGTCGGCCAGCTTGCGCAGGTAGCGCATCAACTCGGTTTCCGAGTGATAACGGTTGAATACCGGGTGGCTGAGGATCGGCGACTGGCGCAGCAGCGCGGCGGGCAGGGTGCTGTCGACGCTGGCGGCCAGGGCGGCGAAGTCCGGCAGGGCCTTATCGCCTGCCAATACGCGCCACAGGGTTTCGATATCGGCCTGGGTGGTGGTTTCGTCCACCGACAGGCCCAGGCGTGCCGCGTCCACGACGCGCAGGTTGATGCGTTGGGCGCGGGCCTGGTCGTGCAGGGCGGCGGTGTGGGCGCCAGTGGCCAGGGTCAGGGTGTCGAAGAACGTGGCTTGTTCAACCTTGAAGCCCAGGGCGCCCAGGCCTTTGGCGAGGATCGCGGCCAGGTGATGAATGCGCGTGGCGATCTGCACCAGGCCTTTGGGGCCGTGGTACACGGCGTACATGCTGGCGATATTGGCCAGCAGTACCTGGGCAGTACAGATGTTGCTGGTGGCCTTCTCGCGGCGGATATGTTGCTCGCGGGTCTGCATGGCCAGGCGTAGGGCCGGCTTGCCGAAACGGTCTACGGACACGCCAACCAGACGCCCCGGCATATCGCGCTTGAACGCGTCCCTGGTGGAGAAGTAAGCGGCGTGCGGGCCACCGAAGCCCAGCGGCACGCCGAAGCGTTGCGCACTGCCGATGGCCACGTCGGCACCAAACTCACCCGGTGGGGTCAGCAGGGTCAGGGCCAGCAGGTCGGCGGACACGGCCACCAGGACATTGGCGGCATGGAAGCGCTCGGTCAGTTCGCGGTAGTCGAACACGTCACCGTTGCTGGCCGGGTATTGCAGCAGGGCGCCGAAGAAGGCGCTGACGTCGGTCAGTGTGTGCTCATCGCCCACCACCACCTCGATGCCCAGCGGCTCGGCACGGGTGCGCAACACATCGAGGGTCTGCGGGTGGCTGTGCACGGAGGCAAAGAACTGGTTGCTGGCCTTGTTCTTGCCCAGGCGTTTGCAGAACGTCATGGCCTCGGCGGCGGCGGTGGCCTCGTCGAGCAGGGAGGCGTTGGCGATCGGCAGGCCGGTGAGGTCGCTGATCAGGGTCTGGAAGTTCAGCAGCGCTTCCAGGCGGCCTTGGGAGATCTCGGGCTGGTACGGGGTGTAGGCGGTGTACCAGGCCGGGTTTTCCAGGAGGTTGCGCAGGATCGGCGATGGCGTATGGCAGTTGTAGTAGCCCTGGCCGATATAGGTCTTGAACAGTTGGTTCTTGGCAGCGATGGCCTTGATCGAGGCCAGGGCATCAGCCTCGCTCAGGCCGTCGCTCAGGCCCATCACGGCGGAGCCCTTGATGCTTTCCGGGATCACGCTGGCGCTCAGGGCTTCGAGGGAATCAAAGCCCAGGGTCGCGAGCATCTGTTGCTCGTCGTCCGAGCGCGGGCCGATGTGGCGGGCGACAAATTCGTTGGCGGTGCTCAAATTAACAGTCATGGCGCGCTCCTCAGGCTTGGGCGTTGGCTTTGATCAGACGGTCGTAGGCATCCTGATCCAACAGCTTAGCTACCGCCCCGGCATCCGCCGGTTCAAAGCGGAAGAACCAGCCTTCGCCCATCGGGTCCTCGTTGACCAACTCCGGGCTGTCGCTGAGCTGGTCGTTGACTTCCAGCACTTTGCCGGTCAGGGGCATGTACACGCCGCTGGCGGCCTTGACCGACTCCACGGTGGAGGCTTCTGCGCCCTGGTCGTAGGCCTGCAACTCTGGCAGTTGCACAAACACCACATCACCCAGCGCATTCTGTGCGAACGCGGTAATACCCACGGTGACGCTGCCGTCGGCTTCGACACGCAGCCATTCGTGATCTTCAGTAAAACGCAATTCGCTCATGGAAACTCCTCAGGGCCAGAATCGTCTGGTGGACGGGATTGGAATGGGGAAGTCCATAGCAAAAATGCGGCCAATATAAATTTGTTGTTGCAGATCAACAGGTTGCGAAGAGTTGGCGGTAGTGCAATGCAAGGGGCTGTAGCGAAATCGCTACGGATCGGCGGTGCAAAAAAAGCCTATTTGGATCAAAGCCTTGCGTAGCGAAGGGGGATCAGGTGTGTATTGAAAACGTTCCGCTGTAGCGTTTTCGATACGGGCAAGGGTGGATTTATGTAGCGCACGCTGTGGCAGGTGACGGCTTATTTTGCCGTGATCGAATGTTAAGGACGTGTGGCATGAGCAATCCAATCGGGGCACTTCAGGGCCGTTCACAGGTCGATGCATCCCGCGACTACCTGAGGCGCCTGTTTGCCCAGCGGCCGACGTTGACGCAGGTGGCCGAGTCCATGATCCAGGAGTGGATCACTGCGTGGTTCCCGGCTTCCGGTTTGCAGGCCGACATCACCTGGATCGGCGTGCACCCGCCCGCCCGGGCGGATGGCCTCGGCTATACCCAACTCACGACCTTGAGTGATGCCCTGATCAAGCGCTGCATGAGCCGCGACGTGCTCAATTACGTGGCCGGCCATCATTGCGTGTTGGTCAACTCGCTCACCCTGGGCCTCGTACCGTTCACCGGTGCGGTTGCGGTCCATGATATTGCGTTCATGCTCAACACCCTGGCGCCCGAGCTGCTCGATGGCTTTACCGCAAGGCTGGTGGCTTATTGGAACGCGCCTGTTCCCGACGACACGACGTTGAGTCGCTGGGGCGCCGTTGGCAGGCAACTGCGCGAGTGCCTGCTCACCGCCCGGCAGAACCCGGCGCTGACGCCGCTAGAAGGCAAAAAGCTGCTTGGCCTGGGGGACGGGCCACAGGAACTCTGGGCCTACCAGGTGGATCGCCAAGTGCTGGGTGGGGAGCATGTGCTGCGGATTTACCAGGTCTATGCCGGCTACGAGGGACAGCCGGGCGAATGGCTGCCGTTGCTGGTCCTGCAGCGCCAGGTGGCGCAGCAACAGGTCAACCTGGTCTATGTTCCTGCGATGAGCGTGCTCAAGCTCACCACGCTGGATGAGTTGGGTAACCTGCTGCCACGCTACATGAGCAACTATATCCCCGGCCTGCTCGTCAAATGGCTGCTCAGGGAGCCCCAGGGCGATGTCTTCGATGCCCAGGCCCAGGCCTTGCTGGAGCGACAGCTAAGGGCGCTCAGGCAAATCGACTGGTCGGCACTGCCCGAGGTCGACAGCTACAAGCGCCTGCTGCGCAAACTCACTGCGCCCCAGGTCTGGTTCGAGGCCGACTATGTCCAGCAACCCCACGAAGAACAGCTGCCGGTGTGGTTGCAGGCCGCCAGCGAGGCCGACAGGCAAACCTACGGCCAATGGCTTGAGCGCCTGGCGCACTTGCACAAACGCACGGGCGGTGCGTCGTTCCTCGACGGCCTGGACCCGATTGACGTGTATGCCCGCAAGGCGCTGCAACGTCAGATGCGCCTGGATTACCCGCAAGCTGTCCCGATCGATCCGGATGATTGCCTGCTGACATTTGAACGCACCCAAGGCGCCACGGTGGGCTGGACGGAGCGTACCACCAAGACCCTGACCCTCTGGGCGCTGGAAAACCCCTTCGCCACGCCCTACGCCAATGTGCAGATCAGCCATCAGGTCGCGCCGGGGCAGTTGCCGGCCAGGTGGCTTCAGCCGGGATACCTCAAGCGGCTTATCGACACGGTCGATGTGGGCCGGCATTACCCGGCGCAGCTCAAGCAGGCGTTGCTGTCGGACCCGGCCGAGTCGGCGCGCCGACGGCAATTGTTTGTCGAGCAAATGGCACTCCAGCTGCCTTTGCGTGCCCTGGAGAACAGCCTGCGCCAACGCCATGGGTGGACCCCGTCAGGCGTCGCGGTGGTGCAAGCGGTGCTGCAGCGTGACCCCCTCAAGCGTACCGTCGGCAACCATGTGATCGTGGCCCGGCCCCTGGCGTTCCTCGCCCATGCCGGTGGGGTTGTGCATAAGGCCGATAACCTGTTTGTCATCGGCCCGAGGGACCACAGTGAGCTGCCCCATATCCTGTACCGGCCCGATCAGGACGAGGCGGCGCTCCAACAGTTTTCCAGCCGCCAGGCGCTGCTTGACGAGATCGCCCGGATGGGCAGCGAGCTACAGGCGCTGGTGCTTGAGCGCCTGAGTGAAAGCAGTCGGGCCTTGTTTGGCAATGGCGGGTTTCTAAACCCCCATGTCCAGCGTTTTCTACAGGGGGATGAATACAGCGAGCAGGCGGTTTCCAGCCCGGCATTGCTCAGTGACGAGCCCGTGCCGGGGGTATTTCTGGAGGCCGTATTCGATGAAAACGCCAGGGGGCTGTGGCAGGCCGCCGAACAGCGCTCCACCTCCGTCGAGGCACTGCGCTGGACGCTGTTCAAAAATAATCTCTGGCAGATTTTCAACGCCTTGCTACCCATGCTGCGGGGGCCGGTGGCCGTGGCCGGGTGGTTGTCCCAGGTGTATGGCAGTTTTCGCGCGGTGCTGGCGCTGCCGGCCGAAGCCAGCCAGGAAGCGTCGGCCAATGCCCTGGCCGAGTTGCTCGGCAGTCTGGCGGGCCTGTTGTTGAGCCCGGTCGTCAGCCTTGATCAGCGCTTGCGCCTGAGCGAGACCCAACCACGCCTTACCGGCTCGCGGGCAACCCCTGCGCTCAGGCATGTGCAGCAGACGCCGTCGACGTTTGCCTGGCAGCGCTCACTGGCGGATGTGACGGGCATGGATTTTTCCTGGGCCAACTCACGGTTACGGCTCGACCCCGCGCAGCGGGCACAGCTTGAGAGCTTGCGCTGGTCGCCGGGGCGTGGCGAGCAATGGCCGGCAACCCCGGCGATCAGTTCGCCAGACAGCCCCGTACGCGGCCGGGTCATGGTGCGGCACGCCAGTGGGGCCGTCAGCCAGGAAGATTACCTGTTGATTGACAGCCACTTGTACGGGGTCAAGCAGGTTGAGGGGCGTTGGCGGGTAGTGGACCTGAGAAACCCCCAGCACATGGGCCCCTGGCTCGGGAAGGACGCACAGGGGGTCTGGAAAGTCGACCTAGGCCTGCAATTGCGCGGTGGGCACCCCAAGCTGTCGGCGGCCAGCCGCCGCGCAAATATCCAGCGCCAGAACCAGATGTTTGAACGTCATTATCAGGAGGCAACGCAGCGGCTGATGGTGGCTGAGCGTGAGGTGGCGGCCAGTGAAGAGCGTTTTGAAGAGGCCCATGGGGCAGACCCGGAAAAGCTCTTTGACCCCTCCCTGCAAGGCCTGCGGGACCGTTATTTGACTGCGCTGGAGCAACAAAACCGGGCGCAGTTCGACAAGCTCGATGCGTTGATTGCAAAGCATGCCAACAAACCCGTGGAGCGGTTCGAGCAGGAGAAGATCCAGCAATTGGAGGATCTTGTCGAAAACCTGCGGGTGCAAATGGCGATGCTGATCACCCATCGCGCGAACGATGGAATTCCCCAGGAGCGGCGCCTCCAGTTGCAAGCGCAACTGGCCCATGAGGACCTGGCCATTGTCCAGGCGGCCCACCGCGATCTGGTCGAGGCCACGCAGGCGCTGATTGGCTACAACGAAAAACTGATCGATCTGAGCATCCTGGAGCGCAACAATTATGCCCGCCTGACCCAGGTCCCTGGGTATGACGCACGGGCTGAGGCTTTACCCCCCTCTACGCTTGGAATACCCCTGGATTGGAAGTCGCTGCAGTTGAGGGCATTGGGCGGGGTGATAATGCGCAGGCCGCCGCAGCCCGAGGAATATGACGATTTTGTGCGGGTCGGAACCTTGATCGACGAGGCGATCCAGTCGGTCCAGTCACAAAAGAACCTGCAGGAGACGGGCCCCCTGAGTGTGCAGCAGCGTATCGACGGCTATGACGCGATCCTGCTCGAATACGACAACACCCAAGCGTCCCTGCGCGAATATAGCGACATGGCCTCTGACCTGTTTTATGAGGGCAGCATCGAGCGCCTGAATCGCATGCTCAACGCCTTGGAACATGAAGCGCAAGGCTCCCTGGCGACACTGCTGCGCGAGCGTGAACGGACTCCCGCGCGCGCGCCCGGACCCTCGCTGGCCTCCGGCAAACGCTTGATCCGTGACCGCAAGAACCGCTATCTGGTGGGCCAGGTCCGGGCGCGTACGCCGCAATTGAACGAGGACATCGTCGATGTGATCAACCCGGTCGATCAGAGCGTGGTGGCGAGCTTTCGGCAGGCACCTGGCAGCGATGAGTTCGAGGCGATCACCGAGGCCAGTCCGCCACCCGTGCGCCCGGTGCGCCCCCTGGAAAAGCTCAAGGAGGATGGGCGCAAGCTGCTGGATCGACAGTCAACGGTCCTTGGGCAAGCCCGCAACGAAGCACGCCTCTCCCACCTGCCCGCCAGTGTCGAGGCCCGACTGTTGCGGCACGCCGGGAAAATCGACGCGGTGGCTGACAAAATCCGCAAGGCCCTGGGGCCGCAGCCAGCGCCTGGCGTGCCGGAGCCCTTGCTCAAGGAACTGGGGCAGGCCTCCAGCCGCCTGGTGGAGCATGGCCGTTTGATCCGCATCGAGATGGTCAAGCGCCTGGCGCCTGATGAAGAAGGGATTGCCTACCTCAAGAGCCAGCAAGAGGTTGAGATCCTACCCATAGAGGGGCGCATTGCGCTCAAGCGGGAGAATGACTTCCTCCAGGAGTATGTGGTCAAGGACACGCAGGGCAAGGTCTTGGCCTACGCCCATTTCCATTACCGCACGCCAGGGGCTCCCAACGCCGAATACAGCGCCGGCCATTTGAAAAGACCGGAACAACGCTTCATGAGCTTTCGCAGCCTGGCCGACAAGACCGACAGCGATGTGATCGCGATCTACTACTCACGGATCAGCGCCGGCATGGCCCAGCAGCTGTTTTTCAGTGCGACGGGGGCGGTGATGCAGCGTGGGCGCCGGGTTTTCTGGTGATCAGGGTTTGCCGGGGATACCGTACTTGCGCAACCGATGGGCGATAGCAGTGTGAGACGTCTGCAAGCGGTTGGCCAACTGACGTGTCGAGGGGTAGGTGGTGTAGAGCTTTTCCAGCAGGCTGCGTTCAAAGTCCTCCACCGCCTGCTCCAGGCTGGCCACTTCGCCGTCGCTCTGGCGCGCGACCGAGGTGCCGGCGATATCCAGGTCGCCAATGTCCACCAGGTTGCTTTCGCAAATGGCGGCGGCGCGGAAAATCACGTTCTGCAACTGGCGCACATTGCCCGGCCAGCGGTTGCCCAGCAGCGCCGGGTAGGTGCCCGGTGCCAGGCGGCAGACCGGGCGCTGGATCTGCGCGCAGGCCTGCTGCATGAAGTAGCGGGCCAGCAGCAGGATGTCCTGGCCGCGTTCGCGCAGCGGCGGCACTTCCACATTCAGCACATTGAGGCGGTAGAACAGGTCTTCGCGGAAGGTGCCTTCGCTGACCATTTTCTCCAGGTCGCGGTGGGTGGCGCTGAGGATGCGCACATTGACCTTGACCTCGCGGTCGCCGCCGACCCGGCGAAAGCTGCCGTCATTGAGAAAACGCAACAGCTTGGCCTGCAAGTACGGCGACATCTCGCCAATCTCATCGAGAAATACCGTGCCCTGGTTGGCCAGCTCCATCAGCCCCGGCTTGCCGCCGCGCTGGGCGCCGGTAAAGGCACCGGGGGCGTAGCCGAACAGCTCGCTCTCGGCGAGGTTTTCCGGGAGGGCTGCGCAGTTCAGCGCCAGGAACGGTGAGCTGTGGCGCGCGCTGATGGCATGGCAGGCGCGGGCCACCAACTCTTTGCCGGTGCCGGTCTCGCCCTGGATCAACAGCGGGGCATCGAGGGCCGCCACCCGTTGCGCACGGGTCTTGAGGGTGCGGATCGCCGGGGACTCGCCCAAAAGTGCGTCGAAACCTTCGGCATGGTCATGGTGCAGGGCCGACAGCCGTTCGCCGATGCGGTTGGGTTGGTACAAAGTCAGCAGCGCACCGGCATCGGTAATCGGCGTGGCGTCCAGCAGCAAGGTCTGGCCGTTGACACTGATCTCGCGCAGGGGCAGGCGAAAGCCATGTTCGAGCAAGGCCACCAGCAGCGCCGGGTCGTCAAACAGCTCGGCGATGCTTTCGCCCGCCGGTTCGCGACCATACAGGGCAATCAGCGCCGGGTTGGCCAGCAGCACCTTGCCGGCACTGTCCAGGGCCAGGACCGGGTCGGTCATGGCGGCCAGCAGGGCGTCGAGTTGCAAGTGGCGGCGCTGGCCGGGAAGGATATCCACCACCGTCACCGCCTGTACGCCCTGCACGCTGAACAGCGCATCGCGCAACTCTTCCAGCACTTGCACGCTCAGGGTTGGCGCGTCGATATACACGTTGGGCGGGATCATCTCCACCGCATCCAGGTTGAGATTGCGCCCACCGAGCAGGGCCAGGACTTCCTGGGTGATGCCGACGCGGTCGATGAAGCTGACGTGGATACGCATGGGGTGGCGGTTGATTCTGCAATGCGGAGGGTGGCCAGTATGCCTTGGAGCAGGGCAGAGGTGAAATCTGACAGGTAACACAGCTCAAAATGTGGGAGTGGGCTTGCTCGCGATGGCGGTGTTTCAGTCAGAGTTGCATTAACTGACCCACCGCTATCGCGAGCAAGCCCGCTCCCACACAAGCCCGCTCCCACATTGGGGTCTGTTGTGTCAGTAAAAACCTGTTATTCCAGGTGTTCAGGCTTGATCGGGTCGCCCGGCTTTACATCCAGCTGGTGGCGCACATCCTCGAACATCAGGTCGTACTGTTTATGCATGCTCCCGTTGAGCACTGCGGTTTTCGGCATGCCGTATTTCTGCGCGATGTTCATGGCATGGCGGGCAAAGTCGAAGGCCTGGTCCTTGGGCAGGAAGAATTCTTCCTTGAGCTCTTTGCCCTGCACCGAACCGTGCATCTTGAAGAGCATTCCCTTGCCTTCCTTTGGATCCTGGCTGATTTCATAGTCGATGCACAGGTCGTAGCTGTGATCCTGGGCATTCAACGCGTGGCGTTCAACATGCAAGTGACCGGGTTCAAAAATGGCCATAGGCGTTTCTCCTTAACAAGGCATTGGAGAAGGGCGGCTGCAAACAGCCGCCCGGGGTGTATTTATAAGTAGGTGATGCCAGGTTTTGCCGTGCTGATACGGGTGCCGGCGGTGCCCTGGACAATGGCTTCGATGTCCGAGAGTGAACCGATCACTGCGGTTTTGCCAGTGTTGCGGGCGAACTCGCAGGCGGCCTGGACCTTGGGCCCCATGGAGCCGGCGGCGAAACCGAGTTTTTCCATGTCGTCGGGGTGCGCCTGGCCGATGGCCTTTTGCGTCGGCTTGCCGAAGTCGATAAAGGCCGCGTTGACGTCGGTGGCGATCACCAGCAGGTCGGCCTCCAGTTGCTGGGCCAGCAGCGAGGAACACAGGTCTTTGTCGATCACGGCCTCGATGCCCTTGAGCTTGCCGTTCTCGTCGTACATGGTCGGGATGCCGCCGCCGCCGGCGCAGATCACGATGCTGCTCTTTTCCAGCAGCCACTTGATCGGGCGGATCTCAAAGATGCGCTTGGGCCGAGGGCTGGCCACCACCCGGCGATATTTGTCGCCATCGGGGGCAATCGCCCAGCCTTTTTCGGCGGCCAGTTTTTCCGCTTCGGCCTTGGAATAGACCGGGCCGATCGGCTTGGTCGGGTTCTGGAAGGCCGGGTCCTTGGCGTCCACTTCGACCTGGGTCAGCAGGGTGGCGAACGGCACCTCGAAGTCCAGCAGGTTGCCCAGTTCCTGTTCGATGATATAGCCGATCATGCCTTCGGTTTCCGCGCCCAGCACGTCCAGCGGGTACGGCGAAACCTGGGTGTAGGCGGCGGCCTGCAATGACAGCAGGCCGACTTGCGGCCCATTGCCGTGGGCGATCACCAGCTCATTGCCGGGATGGATCTTGGCAATCTGTTCGGTGGCGACCCGGATATTGGCGCGTTGGTTGTCCGCAGTCATGGGTTCACCACGGCGGAGCAGGGCGTTACCGCCCAGTGCAACGACGATACGCATAATACAATCCTTCTAGAATTCTGCTTGTGAACACCGGACCAAATGTGGGAACGGGCTTTATGTGGGAGCTGGCTTGCCTGCGATGGCATCACCTCACTATGTCTGGCAGACCGAGGTGACTGCATCGCGGGTAAGCCCGACTCCCACATTGACCGTGTTACATCAGTGGGAGCGGTGTTGGGTTACAGGTCAGCCAGCGTCGAAACCAGGATCGCCTTGATGGTGTGCATGCGGTTTTCCGCTTGCTCGAAGGCGATGCAGGCCGGGGACTCGAACACGTCGTCGGTCACTTCGATGCCATTGGCCAGGTGCGGATACTGCTCGGCAATCTGTTTGCCGATCTTGGTATCGCTGTTATGGAACGCCGGCAGGCAGTGCATGAACTTGGTGCGTGGGTTGCCGGTGGCTTTCATCAGTTGGGCATTGACCTGGTACGGCAGCAGTTGCTCGATACGCTCGGCCCAGGCTTCCACGGGCTCGCCCATAGAGACCCAGACGTCGGTGTGGATAAAGTCCACGCCCTTGACTGCCGCTTTCGGGTCTTCGGTGAGGGTGATGCGGGCGCCGCTTTCTTCGGCGTATTTTTTGCAGCGGCCCACCAGATCATCGTGGGGCCACAGGGCCTTGGGCGCGCAGATGCGCACGTCCATGCCCAGCTTGGCGCCGACCAGCAGCAGCGAGTTGCCCATGTTGTTGCGGGCGTCGCCCAGGTAGGCGTAGCTGATGTCGTGGATCGGCTTGTCTGCGTGTTCACGCATGGTCAGCACGTCGGCGATCATCTGGGTCGGGTGGTACTCGTCGGTCAGGCCGTTGAACACCGGGACCCCGGCGAATTTCGCCAGTTCTTCGACGATTTCCTGCTTGAAGCCACGGTATTCGATGGCGTCGTACATGCGCCCGAGTACGCGGGCGGTGTCTTTCATGCTTTCTTTATGGCCGATCTGCGATGAGTTCGGGTCGATATAGGTAACGTTGGCGCCCTGGTCATAGGCCGCGACTTCAAAGGCACATCGGGTGCGGGTCGAGGTTTTCTCGAAGATCAGCGCGATGTTGTTGCCCTTGAGGTGCTGTTGCTCGGTGCCGGTGTACTTGGCGCGCTTGAGGTCGCGGGACAGGTCCAGCAGGTAGCGCAGTTCGCGCGGGGTGTGGTGTTCCAGGCTCAGCAGGTTACGGTTGTGGATGTTGAACGCCATGATGATTCTCCTTGGATTCGGTAATCGGCCCGTGCGGCATCGGGTGGATGCCGCCGGGGAGATGGTCGTTTAGTAGTCGATAGGGTCGCGGATGATCGGGCAGGTCATGCAGTGGCCGCCGCCACGGCCCCGGCCCAGTTCGCCGGCGCTGATGGTGATGACTTCCACACCGGCCTTGCGCAGCAGGGTGTTGGTGTAGGTGTTGCGGTCGTAACCGATCACCACGCCAGGCTCTACCGCGACCACGTTGTTGCCGTCGTCCCACTGTTCGCGTTCGGCGGCGAAGCTGTTGCCGCCGGTTTCCACCACGCGCAGGGCCTTGAGGCCAAGGGCGGCGGCCACGGTGTCGAGGAAGTTGGTTTTCTCCCGTTGGATATCGATGCCGTGGGGCTTGCTCTCGTCAGGGCGCAGGGTGAATGGGACGATCTGGTTGACCACTTCGGGGAAGATGGTCACCAGGTCGCGGTCGCAGAAGCTGAACACGGTGTCCAGGTGCATCGCGGCGCGGGATTTCGGCAGGCCGGCCACGATCACCTTTTCCACCGCCTTGTTCTTGAACAGGTTGCGCGCCAGTTGGCCGATGGCCTGGTGAGACGAGCGCTCGCCCATCCCGATCAACACCACGCCGTTGCCAATCGGCATCACGTCGCCGCCTTCCAGGGTGGCGGCACCGTGTTGCAGGTCAGGGTCGCCGTACCAGATCTGGAAGTCGGCGTTGGTGAACTCGGGGTGGAACTTGTAGATGGCGGTGGTCAGCAGGGTTTCCTGACGTCGCGCCGGCCAGTACATCGGGTTGAGCGTCACGCCACCGTAGATCCAGCACGTGGTGTCGCGGGTGAACTGGGTGTTGGGCAGCGGCGGCAGGATAAAGCTTGAGTGGCCGAGGAAGTCGCGGAACATCTCGATGGTCTTGCCACCGAAGCTGCTCGGCAGGTCATCGGCCGACACGCCGCCGATCAGGAACTCGGCGATCTTGCGCGGCTCCAGGCTGCGCAGCCAGGAGCCGACTTCATCGGCCAGGCCCAGGCCAACCGTATCAGCGGTGATCTTGCGCTCCAGGATCCAGTCCAGGGCTTCAGGGATGGCGACAATGTCGGTCAGCAGGTTGTGCATTTCCAGCACATCGATATCGCGCTCGCGCATCTTGGTGACGAAGTCGAAATGGTCCCGCTTGGCCTGGGCAACCCAGAGCACGTCATCGAACAACAGCTCGTCGCAATTATTGGGGGTCAGCCGCTGATGGGCCAGACCTGGGGAACACACCATGACTTTGCGCAGTTTGCCGGCTTCGGAATGTACGCCGTACTTAACTTTTTCCGTGGTCATTACAGATCCTCCAGTGAACATAAACAATAAGGGTGTTACAGGGTCAGGAAGCCGTCGTAGAGCCCATAGGCCGCCACCAGGGCGCCAATGACCACTGCGGCGAAAATCAGCTTCTCGACGTTGGTGAAAATCGGTTTGCCCAGTTCACGCTTGGCCTTGGCGAACAGGATCGCGCCAGGGGCGTAGAGCAGGGCGGAGAGCAGCAGGTACTTGGTGCCGCCGGCATACAGCAGCCAGACCGCGTAGATCAGGGCGATGGCGCCGATAAACAGGTCTTTCTTGCGTTCGGCCAGGGCCGCCTCGTAGGTCTCGCCGCGTACCGCCAGCAGCAGCGCGTAGGCCGCCGACCATAGGTAGGGCACGAGGATCATCGAGGTGGCGAGGTAGATCAGCGACAGGTAGGTACTGGCGGAAAACAGCGTGATCACCAGGAAGATCTGCACCATGGCATTGGTCAGCCACAGGGCGTTGACCGGCACATGGTTGGCGTTTTCCTTACGCAGGAACTCCGGCATGGTGTGGTCTTTGGCGGCGGCGAACATGATCTCTGCACACAGCAGCACCCACGACAGCAGCGCGCCCAGCAGGGAGATGATCAGGCCGACGCTGATCAGCACCGCGCCCCAGTGGCCGACCACATGCTCCAGTACGGCCGCCATCGACGGGTTCTGCAGCTTGGCCAGTTCCGGTTGGGTCATGATCCCCAGGGACAGCACGTTCACCAGCATCAGGAACAACAGCACGGTGATAAAGCCGATGACGGTAGCCTTGCCCACGTCCGAGCGTTTTTCGGCACGGGACGAGAAGATGCTCGCGCCTTCGATGCCGATAAACACCCAGACGGTGACCAGCATCATGTTGCGCACCTGGTTCATCACACTGCCCAGGTCGGGGTTTTTCACGCCCCAGATATCAGCGGTGAAGATGTCCAGTTTGAAGGCGAACAGCGCAATCAGCACAAACAGCACCAGCGGCACGACCTTGGCGACGGTGGTCACCAGGTTGATAAACGCTGCTTCCTTGATCCCGCGCAGCACCAAAAAATGCACGGCCCACAACAGCACCGAGGCACCAATCATCGCCGCCGGGGTATTGCCTTCGCCGAAGATGGGGAAGAAGTAACCGAGGGTGCTGAACAGCAGCACGAAGTAGCCGACGTTGCCCAGCCAGGCACTGATCCAGTAGCCCCAGGCCGACGAGAAGCCCATGTAGTCGCCAAAACCGGCCTTGGCGTAGGCATAGACACCGCCGTCCAGGTCAGGTTTGCGATTGGCCAGGGTCTGGAACACAAACGCCAGGGTCAACATACCGACGGCCGTGATGACCCAACCAATCAGTACCGCACCGACATCGGCGCTGGCGGCCATGTTTTGCGGCAACGAGAAGATCCCGCCGCCAATCATTGAGCCCACAACAAGAGCAACAAGGGCGCCTAATCGAAGTTTTCCGGGAGATTCAGACATTGCGTGACTCCAATGCAGGAGAAGAGAGATCACAGAATAAAACTGTGCGCTATTCAAACAACTGACTCAGATCACTTCATTGGCACATTCCATTGTGAATTAAAGACTTATGAATAAATGCCACAGGCGTATAATCGCCCGGATAAGCATGTCCCAGAGCTTTGGCCCGTTTGGGTTCAGCCTATAGACGCAAGGCGTGGATGTTTGAAGCTAGCCCGTTTTCGCGGATGTGCAAACTTTTTCAAAAGTCTTTGCCGAATACCTCTCATGGATAAACACAAGTGGTATTTAAATTCTAAATTTGCCTAAACTCGCCTAACAGAAATGTCATTAAGTTATGAGACGAGCAGTTTTATTCGCTATAGCTAATAAACGTTGCCTGTTTTCGATAAAATTAGCCGTGTGTGCAGTTGTTAGCTTGACGACTGTTTGATCAACAGGAGTTCCTATGTCGCAACCGGCACAAAAGCTGCGCCTCAGCGCCCTCGTGGCATTGGTAGTGGGCTCGATGATTGGCGGCGGGATTTTCTCGTTGCCGCAGAACATGGCGGCGCGGGCCGAGGTGGGGGCGATCCTGATCGGTTGGGGCATCACCGCCATAGGCATGTTGACCCTGGCGTTTGTGTTCCAGACCCTGGCCAACCGCAAGCCCAACCTGGATTCGGGGGTGTATGCCTACGCCAAGGCCGGGTTTGGCGACTACATGGGTTTCTCGTCGGCCTGGGGCTACTGGATCAGTGCCTGGATGGGCAACGTCGGCTATTTCGTATTGCTGTTCAGCACCCTGGGTTATTTTTTTCCGGTATTCGGCCAAGGCAACACGCCGGTGGCGATCGGCTGCGCGTCGCTGCTGCTGTGGGCCGTGCATTTTCTGGTGATGCGCGGGATCAAGGAGGCCGCGTTTATCAACCAGGTCACCACCGTGGCCAAGATCGTGCCGCTGCTGATGTTTATCGTGATCGCCGCCGTGGCGTTCAAGGCAGACATTTTCACCCGGGATATCTGGGGCCTGGGTAACCCGCAATTCGGTGGGGTGATGGACCAGGTGCGCAACATGATGCTGGTCACCGTGTTTGTGTTTATCGGCATCGAAGGCGCCAGCGTGTACTCGGCCCGCGCCGAAAAACGCTCAGACGTGGGCCGTGCCACGGTGATCGGGTTTGTCGGGGTGTTGGCCCTGCTGGTGCTGGTCAACGTGCTGTCTCTGGGGATCATGAGCCAGCCCGACTTGGCCAACTTGCAGAACCCGTCCCTGGCGGGCGTGCTGGAACATATTGTCGGCCCCTGGGGCGCGATGTTGATCAGCATCGGCCTGGCGGTGTCGCTGCTGGGCGCGTTGCTGTCATGGGCCTTGCTGTGCGCCGAGATTCTCTACGCCACCGCCCATGACAAGACCATGCCGGCCTTCCTGAAAAAGGAAAACGCCAACCGTGTGCCGGTCAATGCGTTGTGGCTGACCAATGTGATGATCCAGCTGTTCCTCGTGATCACCCTGTTTTCGGCCAGCACCTACACCACGCTGATCTACCTGGCGTCGTCGATGATCCTGGTGCCGTATTTATGGTCGGCGGCCTATGCCGTGCTGCTGTGCGGGAGGGGGGAAACCTACGAGGGGGCCCATGGGCAGCGGCTCAAGGATCTGCTGGTGGGGGTGATTGCCCTGGGCTATGCGGTGTGGCTGTTGTATGCCGGAGGCTTGAAATACCTGCTGCTGTCGGCACTGCTGTATGCCCCGGGGGTGATCCTGTTTGCCCAGGCCAAGCGCGAACAGGGCCAGCCGCTGTTTACCTTGTTGGAAAAGGGTATTTTCAGCTGCGTGATCGCCGGGGCGAGCCTAGCGGCGTATGGGTTGTACAGTGGTGTGCTGACCTTGTGAAATTGTTGTGCCTGGGCGGGCCTTATCGCGGGCAAGCCCTAATGCCGTTCAGTTAAGTGAACGCAATGCTCAAAGCAACGAAGATCAAATGTGGGAGCGGGCTTGCTCGCGATGACGGTGTGTCAGTCAGAGTTGCATTAACTGACCCGCCGCTATCGCGAGCAAGCCCGCTCCCACAGGGGATCTGCGCTTAACTGATCGGCATTAGGGCAAGCCCGCTCCCACATAAGTTGTACACGGTCAACTGTGGGAGCGGGCTTGTCGGGTCGCCGCATCGCCGCGATGACCCTTTCAAGGTCACCACTGTGCCCGATGCGCCCCCAATTCCCCCGCCGGCAAATCCCACTGCAACGGGGTCCCGGTAACAGTGACCGGCGCCAGCAGCCGATGCGCCGGCCCCCAGGCCGTCTGCTCCACCAGCAGCCCCTGATCACCGGGCTCTTCCTCACGCAAGGCGGGCTGTTTCACGCCTTGTCCGGCCTCGACCAACTGCTTCGCCGTACGCGCCAGTGACAGGCGTGCCGAACCGCCATGCCCGCTGCTTAAGCGCTCGGCCAAGGCCTGTATCGCACTGGCCGCCATCAGGTAGCCGGTGGCGTGGTCCAGGGCCTGCACTGGCAGCGGCACCGGTTTATCTGCCTGCTTGCACTGCATGCCGGCGTGGGCGATGCCGCTGCTCATCTGCACCAGGCTGTCGAAGCCCCGGCGATTGCGCCACGGGCCGCTCCAGCCGTAGGCGTTGAGGCTGACGTCGATCAGGCCGGGGGCCAGTTGCTGGCGTGCAGTGGCGTTGTAACCCAGTTGCTCCAAGGCATCTGCCCGATAACCGTGAAACAGAATGTCGGCATCCTTGAGTAAATTTTCGAATAATTGCCGGCCGTTGGCGGTTTTAAGGTCAAGGCGTGCGCAGCGCTTGCCCAGGGTCATTTCCGGTACGACCCCAGGTTCGTTCCAGGCGGGGGCATCGATGCGCAAGACGTCGGCGCCAAGCCCCGCGAGAAAACGACTGGCCACGGGGCCGGCCAGGACGCGGGTCAGGTCCAGGACCTTGACCCCCGCCAGCGGGCGCGCCACGTTGCCGAGCCAGCGGGTGTTGCCGGCTGTGTCGAAGCGCTCGCGCGCAACCAACGGTTCTTGATTGACCGCCAACCCTTGCGGATGGGCCTGCCACTCCTGCCAGGTGCGCATCTGCGCGGCGCAGCCAGCCTCATCGATAATCGCCTGCTCCAGTTCGGCAGCGCTCCACGGGGCGACCTTGAGCGTCATCGCCGCCCGGTCCGCGACCGGCCCCAGCACCCGTTCGGCGGCTGCGCGATGGTGGGGGGCATTGGTGTGCAGGCGGATCCAGCCGTCGGCGCAGGCATAGTCGCCGGCAATCGGGTCCCACAACGGCGGCACGCTCCAGCCCTGTGGGCGCAGGGAGCTGGAGAACCAGAATGAGGCCAGGCGCCGGTCAACGCTGACCAGGGGCAGGCGCCCGGTCTGTTGTGCCAGCAGGCGGGCCAGGGCCTGAGCTGCAGCCCCCAGGCTGGCGCAGGCCAGCTCAGTGACGGCGAAGGTTGACGGCAGGGCGCCGGCTTCAGTGCACGCCAGCGGTGTGGGCGGCAGATCGAGTGCACGCTGGATCGAGGTGAGCAGATCAGTCATCAAAGGCCCTCCATAAGAGAAGGGCCATCATAGAAGATCTTCAGGGGTGTGCTGCAATCCCCGGCTGCAAGGGCAAATCCAGGGTGGCGATAAATCCGCCTTCGGGATGATTGGCCAGGGTCAGGCTGCCGCCGTGCCGTTCGGCGGCCCGGCGGGCGATGGCCAGGCCCAGGCCGTGACCCTGGGCGGTTTGCCCGGGAGCGCGGTAAAACGGTTCGCCCAATGACTGCAGGTGCTCGGCGTCGACGCCCGGGCCATGGTCGCGCACGCTGATGACGATGCGCTCGCCGTCGCGCTGGGCGTGCATTTCAATGGGCTGGGCGGGTGGGTTGAAGCGCAGCGCATTGCGCAGCAGGTTGTCCACCGCCCGTTCGACCATATGTGGCCAGCCCTTGAGCTTGAGCACAGGGTCGGTGTGCAACTGCACGTGCTGGTCCGGGGCGCTGAGTTGGGCGTCTTTTTGCAGGGTCTTGAGCAGAGGGTTGAGGTCGATGTCTTCGGCGCTGGCGTTGTCGGCGTCGACCCGCGCCAGTACCAGGATCTCGCTGATCAGGGCTTCGAGGCGATCACATTCGAGGGTCAGGCGCGGCCAGAGTTTTTCCCGTGCCTGGGGCGTGGCCCGTTCCGCCAGGGCCAGGGCGATCCGCAGGCGCGCCAGGGGCGAGCGCAGTTCGTGGGACACATCCCTGAGCAGTTGCCGCTGGCTGCCGATCAGGCTTTGCAGGCGTGCGCCCATGCGATTGAAGTCGGTGGCCAGCACGCCGAACTCATCACGCCGGTTGGCCAGGCGCGCCAGGCTGTTTTGCTGGTATGTGGCCTGGCCCAGGTCGTGGACCGCACCGCGCAGACGGCTGAGGGGACGGGTGATGGACAGGGTCACCAGCAGGCTGAACAGGGTCAGCACCACCAACGCAATCGCCAGGGCGCTCAGCGGCCAGAGCAGGCTGCTGCGATGCCAGGCGTCCAACTCCGGCAGGGCGATGCGGTAGATCAGCAGGTAGGTATCGCCGGTTTTCTCACTGGTGTACTCGGCCGTCAGGCGGCGCCACGGCAGCCGGCCCTCATGGCTCTCATGCTGGCGGGCTTCAAAGGCGGCGGCGCGGCGCGGGAAGGTGCCACGTACCATCGGGTCGCCACTCTCATTGAGCACCTGCACATCGACGTGGTACTGGCGTTTGCGCTGTTGCAACAAATCCTGGGCGGCGTCCTCGCCCTGGGTTTCATAGCGCTGGGTCCATTCTTCGGCCAGGTTCTTGAGGCCGGGATGGCGGCTGAGAATCCAGGCATCCTGATTGAGCATATGCCCAAGCAGGATCGACAGCCCGGCAACCAGGGCGATGGCCAGCCAGAAACTGGCAAGGATGCGCCAGAAGAGTGAACGCACAGGAAACCCTCAAACAGGAAAAGCCCAGCGGCACGGGCCGCTGGGCTGGGAGGTCGCTAGCGCATTATTGCGCTTTTTGCGGTTGTTGCGCTTTCCAGGCCTGGAACTGCTGCCACTCGGCTTGGCGCTCGGCGCGTTTCTTCGCCATGTCGTCGAACTTCTTCTGCTGCTCGGGCTTGAGCAGGGCGCGGATATCGGCTTGGGTTTTCTGCTTGGCGGCGGCCATTTCGTCGTTCATGGCTTTTTGCTCAGCGGCCGGGAGTTTATCCAGGTACTTCTTGAGCAGTTGCTGGCGGCCTTCCCGTTGTTCGCCCATCAGCTTGCCGATCTGCTGGCGCTGTTCGCGGGTCAGGTCCAGTTGGCTGAAGGGGCCGCCTTTGCCGCGCATGCCGTGTTCACCGCCGTGGCCCGGGCCATCCATCATGTGGCCTTGCGGGCCGCCCATCGGGCCTTGGCCTTCTGGCATGGCCATGGCGACGGTAGGCAGGGCAGCGGCGAACATCAGAGCGATAAGGGTCTTGCGCATGGTGTTTCTCCTTGTCTCGGTTCCGGTGAGTCCGGATGTGAGTAGATTACAAAGATCAAGGTCAGCGGCGGTCAGGGGAGGGTAAAGCTTGAGTAAAGACAGATTGGGCGGGGGCTTACAAAACCTGTAGGCGCCGGCTTGCCGGCTCCTACAGGAGATGTCAGAGGCTATAGTAGTAGCCGCGGCTGCGCAGGGCCACGATCCGCGGGCGGCCATCGGCATGGGGGCCGATTTTCTTGCGCAGGTTGCTGACGTGCATGTCCAGGCTGCGGTCATACAAGGTCAGCTTGCGCCCCAGGGCGATCTGCGCCAGTTCCTGCTTGTCCAGGGGCTCGCCCGGCTGGCGCAGCAAGGCTTCCAGCAGGCGGCTTTCGGACAGGGTGAGGGTCAGTTCCTGATGGTCGATGATCACGACGCCACGCACCGGGCTGAAGCACAGGTCGCCCAGTTCGAGCTGGGTCGACACGGCCGTCGGGTGGCTGCGGCGCAACACCGCCCGCAGGCGGGCAGTCAGTTCGCGGGGGTCGCAGGGCTTGGCCAGGTAGTCATCGGCGCCCAGTTCCAGGCCAAGGATCCGGTCCAGGGGCTCGCCCCGGGCCGAGAGCATCAGTACCGGCAGTTCCGGGTGGTCGGCGCGCAATTGCTTGAGCAACTCCAGGCCGCTGCCATCGGGCAGCATCACGTCCAGCACCACGGCCGCCGGAGCGGCTTCGGCCAGGACCTTGCGCGCGCTCACGCCGTCATGGCAAGCGCGCACCTGGAAACCTTCCTGGTTCAACCAACTGGTCAGCAGCTCACAGAGCTCCTGGTCATCATCTATCAGTAACAGCTCGCTCATGACTCACTCAATTTAGCCATTGTCGACGGCGTCGATGTCCACCACTGGCGAAGATACCGCACAGCAGGGAAACCAACGCAACTCCCGCACCAATCACGAACCATTGCTGCTGGTCGGTCAGCCAGCGTGGCAGGGCGCTACCTTGCGCGTCCTTGAGTTGCTGGGCCAGGCGCTGATTGTCCTGGCGCAGCCGGCTCAGTTGCGCACTCTCGCGGGCGGCATCGGCAGTTTGCAATTGTTTGCCCAGTTCTTCGCGCAGGCGTTCGCTTTCTTTCAAGCGTTGCTGCAACTCGGTGATCTGGCTGCCGGCACTCAAGGACAGGGGCGTTGAACTGCCGGTGTTCGAGGTTTCTTCAGCCTGGGCCGTAGCCCCGATCATTAACACTGCCAACAGACACAACTGACGTAAGCGCATCGGAACTCCTGATTCCACACGAATATTCAGAACGTTGTCGGCAGGTTACCGAGAATAATGAGCGATTAGGAGTACGCCGAACCCAATAGGTTCAGCGCCACCCGGATCAAGGCAGGACTTGCTTGAAGGGTTTGATCACGACATCGGCATACACCCCGGCCGCCACATACGGGTCGGCCTTGGCCCAGGCCTGGGCGTCGGCCAGGGAGGCAAACTCGGCCACGATCAGGCTGCCGGTGAAGCCGGCCTCTCCCGGATCATTGCTGTCGACTGCCGGGTGCGGGCCAGCGAGCACGATGCGGCCTTCGGCCTGCAGCCCCTTGAGGCGCTCCACGTGGGCCGGACGCGCGGCCAGGCGTTTTTCCAGGGAGTTGGCGACGTCGGTGGCAATGATGGCGTAGAGCATGTCAGTCCTCGGTTTTTGGCGTGGTGGGGTCGGTGTCATGCAGGTGGCGCGACAGGTAGATACCCTGGGCAACCAGGAACACCACGGTCAGGCCCAGGCTGCCGAACACCTTGAAGTCGACCCAGTAGTTCTGGAAGGTAAAGGCCACGAACAGGTTGGCTGCGCCGCAGAACAGGAAAAACCCGATCCAGGCGATGTTCAGGCGGGTCCAGATCGGCTCCGGCAGGTTCAAGGCGTGGCCCATGATGCGCTTGATCAACAGGCGGTCACCTATGAAGTGGCTGCCGAGAAAGGCTAGGGCGAACAGCCAGTTGACCACCGGGGCTTTCCATTTAAGGAAGGTTTCGCTGTGGAAGGCCAGGGTCAGGCCGCCAAAGACCAGGCAGGCGACCAGGGTCAGCCATTGGCTTTTTTCCAGCTTGCGCTGGGAGATGAAGATCGCCCCGTAGACCACCAGGGAGCTGATGATCAGCACCGCCGTGGCACTGTAGATGCCGCCGAACGACAGCTCATGGCCACCCATCTCGAGGACCCGTGGGTCGGTTTTGAACACGATGAAGAACAGCAACAGCGGGATGAAGTCGATGAATTGTTTCACAGTAAGAGCCAGAAGCTGGATGTGGCGGCATAATAACAAACATCCTTGGTAGCGTAAGCGCCAGCTGACTTGAGGTTACACACTCCCGTGAATGTTGATTTGCACTGCCACAGCACGGCCTCCGACGGCGCCCTGGCGCCCGCGGTACTGGTTGCGCGTGCGTTTGAAAAAGGCGTGCGAGTCCTGTCGTTGACCGACCACGACACCCTTGAAGGCCTGGACGAGGCGCGGCTTGCCGCCACGGCGCTGGGCATGCACCTGGTCAATGGCGTCGAATTGTCCTGCACCTGGGGCGGCGCAACCATTCATGTACTGGGCTACGGTTTTGATGTCACCGCCCCGCCGTTGGTGGCGGCCATTGCCAGTTTGCACGATGGCCGCTGGCTGCGGTCCGAAGAAATAAGCCGCAAACTGGCGCTCAAGGGCATGCCCGGTGCCCTGGAGGGCGCCCGTGCCATCCAGCAGGCGCTGGGCGACAGCGGCAATGCGCCGGCCCGTCCGCATTTTGCCGACTGGATGGTGCGCGAAGGGTTCGTCAAGGATCGCGCCGAAGCCTTTCGCAAATGGCTGGGCGCCGGCAAGCTGGGGGATGTCAAGCTGCACTGGCCGACCCTGGAAGACACCGTGGCAACCCTGCGCGCCTCCGGGGCCTGGGTCAGCCTGGCGCATCCCTGGCATTACGACTTTACCCGCAGCAAGCGTCGCAAGCTGATCGGCGACTATATTCAAGCCGGTGGCCACGCCATCGAAGTGGTCAATGGGCATCAACCCGCCGAACAGGTTGGCAGCCTGGCGATTCTTGCCCGTGAATTTGGTCTGCTGGTCAGTGCCGGCAGTGATTTCCATGGCCCAGGCGGTTGGTCGGAGATCGGCGAATACCGCCCGGTCCCGGAAGACCTGCCGCTTTTGTGGGGGCGATTCAAGCATGACCCCATTACCGCCACCGTCTGAACAGGTAGAGAACGTGAGTCAATTTTTCCAGATTCATCCGGAAAACCCGCAAGCGCGGCTGATCAAGCAGGCGGTGGAGATCATTCGTGGCGGCGGGGTGGTGATCTACCCCACGGACTCTTCCTATGCCATCGGTTGCCAGATCGGCGACAAGAACGCCGTGGAGCGCGTAAGACGCCTGCGCGAACTGGACAAGAACCACAACTTCGCGCTGATCTGCAGCGACTTGTCGCAACTGGGGCTGTTCGCCAAGGTCGATACCGGTACCTTCCGCCTGCTCAAGGCCCATACGCCGGGGCCCTACACCTTTATTCTGAATGCCACCCGCGAGGTGCCGCGCCTGCTGCTGCACCCCAAGAAGCGCACGATCGGCCTGCGGGTGCCGGAGCACCCCATCGCCCTGGCGCTGCTGGCCGAGCTGGGTGAGCCGCTGATGAGCGTATCGCTGATCATGCCCGGCGACACTGAACCGTTGGAAGACCCCTACGAAATGCGACAACTCCTGGAAAAACAGGTGGACCTGATCATCGACGGCGGCTTCGGCGGCAACAAGGCGTCCACGGTGATCAACCTGGCCGACGGCGAGCCTGAAGTGATCCGCGTGGGCTGTGGCGACCCGGCGCCGTTCAGGGTCGAGGCCTGAATGTCGGCCGTGGAAACCGTCGACAGCCAGGCCGGCGCGCAGCAGGAGCTGCCCTTTGCCATGGTCTATGGCCAGGCGGTCATGGAAATGCCCCTGGACCTGTATATCCCGCCGGATGCCCTGGAAGTGTTCCTTGAGGCCTTTGAAGGCCCGCTGGACTTGCTGCTGTACCTGATCCGCAAGCAGAACATCAATATCCTCGACATCCCGGTGGCGGAAATCACCCGCCAGTACATGGGCTATGTCGAGTTGATGCAGTCGGTGCGCCTGGAGCTGGCCGCCGAATACCTGGTGATGGCCGCGATGCTGGCGGAGATCAAGTCACGGATGCTGCTGCCACGCTCGGAGACGATCGAGGCGGAAGAGGATGACCCCCGCGCCGAACTGATCCGCCGCCTGCAGGAGTACGAGCGTTTCAAGGCCGCCGCCGAAGGTATCGACGGCTTGAGCCGCGTGGGGCGCGACGTGGTGGTGCCCAGGCTGGATGCGCCGGAAGCCCGGGCGCGCAAATTATTGCCAGATGTAAGCCTGGAAGAATTGCTGATGTCCATGGCCGAGGTGCTGCGCCGTGGCGATATGTTTGAAAGCCACCAGGTCAGCCGCGAAGCCTTGTCCACCCGCGAGCGCATGAGCGATGTGCTGGAGCGCCTCAAGGGTGGTGGGTTTGTGCCGTTTGTCGAGCTGTTTACCGCCGAGGAGGGGCGCCTGGGCGTGGTGGTGACCTTTATGGCGGTCCTCGAACTGGTCAAGGAGTCCTTGGTCGAGCTGGTGCAGAATGAGCCTTTTGCGGCTATCCACGTGCGGGCGCGAGCCGAATAACGAGCTGAATCGATGAATCTGACTGAACCCCGCGAACTGGCGCCCTTGTTGGAAGCCTTCCTCTTGGCCTCGGGCAAGCCGCAATCGCTGGAACGCCTGTTTGAACTGTTTGAAGAGGCCGAGCGCCCGGAACCGCCGGTCTTCAAGAAGGCCCTGGAAATCCTGCGCAAATCCTGTGACGGCCGGGCCTTTGAACTGCGGGAAGTGGCCTCGGGCTACCGCCTGCAAATCCGCGAGAAGTTTTCGCCGTGGGTCGGGCGCTTGTGGGAAGAGCGCCCGCAACGCTATTCCCGGGCGATGCTGGAGACCATGGCGCTGATTGCCTATCGCCAGCCCATCACCCGTGGCGAAATCGAGGATGTGCGCGGCGTGGCGGTCAACAGTCATATCGTCAAGACGCTGTTGGAGCGCGAGTGGATCCGCATCGTCGGCTACCGCGACGTGCCCGGCAAACCGGCGATGTTTGCTACCACCAAGGTGTTTCTCGACCACTTCAACCTGAAAAACCTCGACGACTTGCCGCCACTGGCCGAACTGCGCGAGATCGAGGCCGAACCGGTGCTCGACTTCGACGATGCCCCGGTGCCGCCCGGCTTGCAGGAACTGGCCGATGCCAGCGTCGAACCGGAGGAGCCGAAGGACGAGACCAGTTTCCATACCTTGCTGCTGGAGCTGGACGATATGGAGCAGGGGATCAAGACCGACTTTGATGATTTGCTGCGTGATGGGGCCGTGGAGCCGGAGCCTGAGGCAAGCGTGGAAACGGCCCCCGAGGAGGATATCCTCGGCGTGGCGGCGGCCCGTGAAAAGCTGCTGGCCGCCGTTGCGGCCCTGGAACAACCCCCATTGAGCGAAGAAGAAGCCGAAGCCCGGGCACTGGCCGAAGCCATCGAAAACGAACGCCGCGAATTCGAAGACTGACACAGAACCCAATATGTGGGGCTTCTGCACCAGGGAGAATGTATATGAGTTCCACCAAAGACCCCTGCATCAGCCTCTGCAAGTTCAGCGACGATATCTGCCTAGGCTGCGGGCGCAGCAAGCGCGAGATCCGGGCCTGGAAGAAGCTCGATAAGGTCGACAAGCGCGCAGTGCTGGCCGAAGCCGAGTTACGGTTGATCGCCCTGGGGGCCACCGGTCGGCGGAAAAGCAAATGAGCCGGCACATATCGACTAGTCTCTGATGCGCAATGCGCGCCATGCGCGTATGATTCGCGACCCTTTGGCGATGCGTTCGCCCAAGCTCCAGATTTGCATACTCTTCAGGCCACGCCTGAAGCGACACACCGGGAGGTGCTTAAGATGAAAGACCAAGACCAGAACGACAGCCAGGAAATCGGCCCAGCCGGCGAGAAACTGCAAAAAGTCCTCGCCCGTATCGGCGTCGGCTCGCGCCGCGACGTAGAAGCCTGGATCACCCAGAAGCGCATCAAGGTCAATGGCGTCGAAGCCACCCTTGGCCAGCGCGTCGACCTGCATGACGCGATCACCATTGATGGCAAGGTCATCAAGCGTGAAGAGGCCGCCGAGTCGGTGCGCCGCGTGATCATGTACAACAAGCCCGACGGCGAGATCTGCACCCGTGACGACCCGGAAGGCCGTCCAACCGTGTTCGACAAGATGCCCAAGCCTAAAGAAGGCCGTTGGATCAATATCGGCCGCTTGGACATCAACACCACAGGCCTGCTGATGTTCACCACCGACGGTGAACTGGCCAACCGCCTGATGCACCCGTCCTACGAGATGGACCGCGAATACGCCGTGCGTGTACGGGGCGAAGTCGATGACGAGATGATCGAACGCCTCAAGGCCGGCGTGGTGCTGGAAGACGGCCCGGCCAAGTTCACCGATATCAAGCAGGCGCCCGGTGGCGAAGGATTCAACCACTGGTACCACTGTGTGGTGATGGAAGGGCGTAACCGTGAAGTGCGTCGCCTGTGGGAATCCCAGGGCCTGGTGGTCAGCCGCCTGAAGCGCGTGCGTTTCGGCCCGGTGTTCCTCAACTCCGACCTGCCGATGGGCCGCTGGCGCGAAATGAGCCAGTACGAAGTCGACATCCTCAGTGCTGAAGTAGGCTTGACCCCTGTGGCCATGCCGCAGATGAACGCCAAGAGCAAGGACAAGCTGGAGCGCATGCAGCGTAAATCGTCGCGCCCGGTGGCACGCACCGAACGCGTTGCCCGCACCTTGCGCCCGGCGCTGGATGCACCGGCCACGGGCGGTCGCATTTCCCGCCAGCCGCAGATCGAGGGCGATCGTCGTCCGTCGGCGCCGGCCCGTCAGGATGGCGAACGTGCACCGCGCACCCCGCGTCCGGCCGGTCGTGGCGAGGCGCCCACCGGTGGTCGCAGCAACCGTGGCGAGACGGGCCGTGGGGCTCCGCAGACCGATCGTCCAGCCGAAGGGGCCAAGCGCCCAGCCAAGCCCGCGCCGAAAAAGCGCCCAGGGCTGAAGCTGGTCGCGGACGAGCCATCGGGCAAGCGTCGTGGCGCGCCGGCGGGTTCCGGCCAGCGTCCGGGGTTTGGGCGTAAGAAGCCTTAAGAGCAGCGGCAAGCTTTAAGCTTCAAGCGGTAAGAAAAAGCGCCAACCCTCGGGTTGGCGTTTTTTTTTGCTTGCAGGCTGTGGGGTGGAGTGTCAGGAATGGCTTCCAGGGTGTAACGATTGTTTTACGATTGAGTCGAGCCTACGCAGGGCAGGCTCTCTATGGAATCTTTCTGTAAGGAAAGTCTTCCACTTGGCGAACAATCTCCCCCGCGACCCTCGCGAACGGATCGGGCGGTGTACAATGCGCCGCGTTTTACTGTGACCCCCCTTGCGTATCCACGCAAAAGGCCTTCAAGGCTCGCTGCCTTGTTAATTCCGCCTGGCCATAAGCCGGACGGGTTCGATTTCGTCACAGATAAAAACAAACAGGTGACGCATGACCGTTAGAAAGACGCTGGACTCCTGGTGTTTGCGCTGGGGTTTGATCGGCGCTGCTTGAGCCGGTTTCAAAGCAGCATCGTGTAGTGAACATCATCAAACCTTGCGTGAGACCCTTTTCATGAGTGGACCCAACTCGCATTCAGGCGAACTGAAGCGCGGCCTGAAAAATCGTCATATTCAATTGATCGCCCTCGGTGGCGCGATCGGTACCGGCCTGTTCCTGGGCTCGGCGGGGGTGCTGAAGTCAGCCGGCCCGTCGATGATCCTCGGCTATGCCATCTGCGGTTTCATTGCCTTTATGATCATGCGCCAATTGGGCGAAATGATCGTCGAAGAGCCAGTGGCCGGCTCCTTCAGCCATTTTGCCCACAAGTACTGGGGCGGTTTCGCGGGCTTTTTGTCGGGTTGGAACTGCTGGATCCTCTATATTCTGGTGGGCATGTCGGAGCTGACCGCCGTCGGCAAGTACGTGCACTACTGGTGGCCGGAGATTCCGACCTGGGTCTCGGCGGCAGCGTTTTTCGTGCTGATCAATGTGATCAACCTGGCCAACGTCAAAGTGTTTGGCGAGGCCGAGTTCTGGTTTGCAATTATCAAGGTGGTGGCGATTGTCGGCATGATCGCCCTGGGCAGCTACCTGCTGGTCAGCGGCACCGGCGGGCCACAGGCCTCGGTGACCAACCTGTGGGAGCACGGCGGGTTCTTCCCCCATGGCGTCGGCGGCCTGGTGATGGCCATGGCGATCATCATGTTCTCGTTTGGCGGCCTGGAAATGCTCGGTTTTACCGCCGCCGAGGCGGACCAGCCACGCACCGTGATCCCCAAGGCGATCAATCAGGTGATCTACCGCATCCTGATTTTCTACATCGGCGCCCTGGTGGTGCTGCTGTCGCTGACGCCATGGGACAGCCTGCTGGTGACCTTGAACGCCTCGGGCGATGCCTACAGCGGTAGCCCGTTCGTGCAGGTGTTCTCGATGCTGGGCAGCAACACCGCCGCGCATATCCTCAACTTCGTGGTGCTGACGGCGGCGCTGTCGGTGTACAACAGCGGCACTTACTGCAACAGCCGCATGCTGCTGGGCATGGCCGAGCAAGGCGACGCCCCGGCGGCCTTGGCGAAGATCGACAAGCGCGGCGTGCCCGTGCGTTCGATCCTGGCCTCGGCGGCCGTCACCCTGGTGGCGGTGTTGATGAACTACTGGATCCCGCAGCACGCCCTGGAACTGCTGATGTCCCTGGTGGTGGCCACGTTGGTGATCAACTGGGCGATGATCAGCTTCTCGCACTTCAAGTTCCGCCAGCACATGAACCGCACCGGCCAGGTGCCGTTGTTCAAGGCGCTGTGGTACCCCTACGGCAATTACGTGTGCCTGGCGTTCGTGGTGTTTATCCTGGGGGTCATGTTGCTGATTCCGGGGATCCAGGTCTCGGTGTACGCGATTCCGGTCTGGGTGGTCTTTATGTGGGTGTGCTATGTGCTCAAGAACAAGCGCAAGGCGCTGGCCGACGTGAGTGCTGTATCCTCGCTGAACAACTAGCCCACACTGCAGGAGCCGGCTTGCCGGCCCCTGCAACCCACGGACCCGCTTTCCATGTTGGTGATCTCCAGTAACGTGCACCTGCCCGATGCCGAAATCGAGTTGACGGCCATCCGCGCCCAGGGCGCAGGCGGGCAGAACGTCAACAAGGTCTCCAGCGCCGTGCACTTGCGCTTTGATATCGGCGCTTCGTCGTTGCCGCCGTTCTACAAAGAACGCTTGCTGGCACTGCGTGACAGCCGCATTACCAGCGAAGGCGTGCTGATCCTCAAGGCCCAGCAATACCGGACCCAGGAACAGAACCGCGCCGATGCCCTGGAGCGCCTGGTGGAGTTGATCCTCAGCGCGACCAAGGTCGAGAAAAAACGCCGCCCCACCAAACCCACCCTGGGCTCGAAAAAGCGGCGCCTGGAATCCAAGACCAAGCGCGGCAGCATCAAGGCCGGGCGCGGCAAGGTGGATTTCTAGCCGGCGTTACGTTCGTCGCGGTACTTGGGCGCCTGGCGGTACAGGTACAGGCTCAGCAGCAGCCCGGCGCAGGCCGCCAGCGCGGCAAACAGAAAGATCGAGGCAAAGCCGAAACCCGCCGCAATCGCCCCGGCCAATGGCCCGGTGATCCCCAATGACAAGTCGATAAACAACGAATAGGCCCCCACCGCCGCGCCACGGCTGGAGGCGGGCACCAGGTTGACCGCTTCAACCCCCAGCGCCGGAAACACCAGAGAAAACCCGAAGCCGCTCAAGGCCGCGCCCGCCAGGGCCAGCTCGGCACTTGGCGCCAGCCACAACAGCAACAGGCCAAGGGTTTCCACCGACAGGCAGGCAATCGCCACGCGAAACCCACCGATGCGGTTGATCAGGTTGCCGAACAGCAAGCGCGCCCCGATAAAGCTGGCGCCGAACAGGCTCAGGCACAGCACCGCGTTATCCCAGTGCTGGGTCGCGTAATACAGGGTGATAAACGTGGCGATGGTGCCAAAGCCGATGGAGCCCAGGGCCAGCCCACAGCCGTGGGGCAGCACGCGGCCGAGCACATGCATGAAGGGCAGGCGCTCGCCGACCACGATGGGCGCCGCGACTTTGGGCCAGGCCAGCAGCAAGCCCAGCACCGCCAGGGCAATAATGCTTACACCCATGCTCCACAGCCCGAACCGGCTGACCAGCAGAACCCCCAGCGGTGCGCCAATCGCCAGGGCACCGTAGCTGGCGATACCGTTCCAGGAGATGACCTTGGCGGTATTCGCTGCGCCGACCCGGCCGATGCCCCAGCCAATGGAGCCCGATCCCACCAGGCTTTCGGCACTGCCCAGCACCAGCCGGCCAATCAGCAGGCTGGCCAGGCTCAGAGCCGGCAGGTGGGTCAGGGCGGCGGATGCCAGCATGAACACCCCGCTCAAGCCGCAACCGGCCAGGCCGTACATCACCGCGCGCTTGCTGCCGCGGTTGTCGATGATGCGCCCGGCGTAGGGCCGGCTCAGCAGGGTGGCCAGGTACTGCACGCTGATCACCAGGCCCGCGATCACGGCGCCAAAGCCCAGGTCGCTGTGGACATAGCCCGGCAAGACGGCCAGGGGAATGCCGATATTCAGGTAGCCGATAAAGGTAAACAGCACGATGGAGACGACTTGCAGCGTGACCGCCATGGGGCGCTGGGTATCTGGCATGGGAAAGGTCCACTGGCGCGGCAGGAAAAGATAGGCTGCTTATGATACCGGTGCTTTGGCGCGCGCAGGGCCTAAAACCTGGCGCCATCGCTGGCGAGCCGGCCTCTACAGTGGGGCTGGGTTGAGCATGCGCGTGGTCACCAGCGCGGCCAGGGCATTTTCCTGGGTGCCGAAGCGCTTGAGCAGCAGCGCCTGTTTTTCCGGGCTGAGGCGGCTCCACACGTCGACCATTTGCAGGGCGGCGCCGAGTAACGCTTCGTCGGGGGGATTGCGGGGGGTATCGGGCATGTTGCGTGTCTCGTGATTCAGGCGGTGTGGAAAGCGCGCAATGTCACGCTTTCCACACGGTCTGGGTGTTGCGGTCAGTCTTCGCTATCGCTGTCGACCGGTGTTGCCTGTGCCGGTGCTGGCTTGTCGCTGCTGGCCTGTTGCGGGGTTGGCTGCTCGGTCTCGTGCAGGCTTGGGAAGGGGAGATTAGGGATCTCGTGCATCGTCGTCGCTCCTCGCAAGGTCTGTTGTGCAATTGCAGGTGTGCCGCGCTTTTCACAAAGCCTGGGCAGGATACAGCACTGCAAATGACAAAAAGACTTTTATCTCGCCAAATGCCTGAACCTTTCTCGGCAAGGCACAAGTGACAAGAGGTCACACGCCGGCCTGGCTTGTCGCTGGGGTCAGAACGGCACCTTGCCCAGAATCATGTCGCGGTACATCACGAAATCCCCCAGCAGGCTGTAGAACGGATGCTGGAATGTTGCCGGGCGGTTCTTTTCAAAGAAGAAGTGCCCGACCCAGGCAAAGCTGTAGCCGGCCACCGGCAGGACCCACAGTAGCCACCAGGCGCCCTTGCCGATGGCGAACGCGAGAATAAAAATCACCAGGCTGGTGCCGATAAAATGCAACCGTCGGCAGGTACTGTTGCCGTGCTCGCTCAGGTAATACGGATAGAACTCGGCGAAGCTATTGAATTGCCTGGTATTTTCCATGGCTGCTGGCCCTCTGGTGGTGGTGGTGCCCGGCGGGTGTTCGGCGGGGAGCTTATTTGAGTCTAGAGTCATCACTGGCAAGGGCCAGTGACAATAGACGCCACTTTAGTATCCTTGGTTGCTGTCGCGTAAATTGCGGCCTGTAGGGGTGATGTTGTCATAACCTTGGCATTACCCCCGAAAAGAGCCTCTGCCTTGCTGCCTGCCCCGGTGTCCGCCGATGGCATCCAGCGACCATAAATCCTTGCAATCATGGTCCAATCTTTGTGCCCCATCTGACTCGCCACCCACATCGGATGCTCTCCGGCAGAAAGCATCATTGACGCGTAGGTATGGCGAGTTTGGTACGGCCTACGGTAGCGCACGCCTGACTTCTTCATAGCGGGAAGCCAAAGCAGCTTTCTAATGCGCCCAGACTCTTCCCATGGCTCGCCACTATGCGGGTTCAAAAATATCCTCCCCCCCGCCAAAAATGTCAGAGCCTTCTGCTGCGTCAGAGCATCCAGGGCAGGCTTCAACAATTTCACCGTCCGACGGCCGCTCGCGGTTTTCGGTGTCTCCGGCGAATTCGCTGCTCGCGTTTTGGCGCGAACAATGCGAACCGATCCGCCAATCCAATCTACATCCCCCCACTCCAAGGCAATAAGCTCGCTCGGGCGAAGGCCCGTCCAGAACGAGAAGATCATCTGTGCGCGCTGATCCCGTGGTGTCGCAGCCAGAAGGGCTTCCTGCTCTTCGACGGTGAACGGATCGACATCATCGTCCTCCTTTAGCTCTTCCCGGTTCTTGTAGTTCCACCCGACCATCGGGTTGATCTCCAATATCTCGTCTTCTACCGCATCATCAAGAGATGACCGCAAACAGCTCTGCAGGTTGGTCATCGTCTTGTTTCCGGCTTTGTACTGCGAAAGCCTGTCCCTGACGTGCTTTCGGGAAAGCTCCCCCAATGAAAGGTGGCCGAACATCGGTATCAGCCGCCCGGCGATCATCTCCCGGTAATGCTCGGCGGTGCTGGATTTGAGCTGAGCCTTTTTCTTGTCCAGCCACTCAATCAGGTACACGCCCAGATTCTGCCGATCCTCCGGTGTTTTGAAAGCCATGGCCTTCTTTGAATTTGGGAATGTCTTGGCGTAATCAAATGTGCCGCCGAGGATGGCGTGCTCAATTGCGGCCTTATGCAGTTCAGCCTTTTTCAGGTTAGCGGTGGTGGGCTTGAGCTGGACCCTCTCCCTGCACCGGACGCCCTGGTATTGGAATGTGATCTCGATACTACTTGCAGACGCGGCGCGGACGCCTCCCCCATCTCTACCCATGAGTAATACCCCTCAACATCTATAAGTACCCGGCCGTCCGGCGCTTTCTTCCAGACGGCGTGCTTCGGCCAAATGCCGTCGCGAATTTTGGTGCGGATGGCATCTGGTGTATAGCCAGACTCTCGCGAGAACTGCTCGACGGTCTTGTATCTGACTGGCCCGCTCATAACAGCCTCCCACAGCCCATTCCGGGCCATGCTGAATTGATGGTCATTTGGTGTCCTTGCCGCGCTGGGCGGCAGAAGGTGTGGGATGGTTTATGCGGTAGCGAAAAGGTCGATCTGATCTGTTTCCGACTTGCGGGATTTATGCAGGCCCGCTTCGTGTTCAATTCGCGCACGGGCGATAGCGGCGTACTGCTCGTCAATCTCGCAGCCGATGAACTTGAAACCTTCGCGCATGGCTGCCTTCCCGGTACTGCCACTACCCATGAAAGGATCGAGCGCGGTACCGCCTGCAGGAGTTACCAGGCGCAGGAGGTAGGCCATCAGATCGGTAGGCTTTACTGTCGGATGGTTGTTTCGAGAAGTGCGCTCTCCGCCCATTGAATCTGGTGTCTTGCCGCTGGCAATCTTTCCGCCCTCGAAGGTTTTCGAGGTCGTCTCGGGGAAGGCGTCAAGCCCTTCGTTTCGGTCTTTTTTTCCGGTCTTGGCGCAGTAAAAGAACCTGGCGGCGCTGCTGCTGTTATCGGTTCGCGGGACGTATTGCTTTCCGCCATGACTGAGAGCCCCGTAGCAGTTTGCTCGCGTCCTTTGATTGTCGCTGCTGGCCCCCTGTTGTCCTGGGGCGTCAGGAAACATCGCCACGACCTCCGTGCTACCGTCGTGGATCAGATTCGCTGGCCACCGGCCAAGCTGCGATGCCTTATCCACGTTCGCGGCAACCTTGGAATTGTGCGCAGCCACATGATCAGGATCATCCATCCACGGTCGCGCCCATCCCTCTGGCTTGGATGCCTTGCCGCTCTCGTCGCCACCGCCAAGCCGTTCGCCAGTTGGCGTCACGCGGCAGGCGTCGATGTTTAGCGCTCCGGTACCGAATATCAGGACGTTCGCCGCTACGGTCGTCTTGAATGGCTTGCGGGCCACGGTGATTGGCTCAAGAGCTGGCTTTAGTGCGGTACCAAGTCCATCCACCACACGCGGCAGGCCGCACCATCCACAAACCGGCCATGCTCCCATAGCTTGTGGCTGCGATTGTCTGGCCATAGCTCCAGGTTCGGCCGGTCGTTGTTCAGCGCATCGTGATCCACATGGTGAACCACTTCCGTTCGCGTCAGCAGATAGCCGCACCATTCCGCCATGATCAGTCGATGCGTCATTATGTAGCCATCCTTCCGAGCCATTGGCAGCGCCCAGGCTGGCGCTCGAACATAGCGAATATTCGCGTAGTTCCCCTTCTTTTTGAATACGGTTACACCGCCCTTCCAGGCAGGATTTGCAGCTCCCAGCTTCGGCGATGGAAAGTTGTTCCCGTGCGTCAGTGGGTGCGCCCGATTCCTGCATGCTCGACTGCAAAACTTGCCCGCATTCTTGGCCAGAAGGTTCGGCCGGCGATACATTTGCGCCCCGCATAAGTCGCAATTCACATTCGGTCGCCGAATCGTCTTCGCGGCCCATTCTTTTTCCTTCGCCGCGCGCTGCTCCGGTGTTAGATCCAGCTTCTTCATCGTCGCACCCGCAAATGGTTTTCCCTTTCTCGCGACCCATATTAAACGACTTAGGCATACCACTACCATATACCCAGGCAATCATGTCGCGGATCTCGAAACCGGCATCCTCGATGCGCACGGCCATTCGATGCTGAGTTCTGGTACCAGCGAATGCAAGTAAGTGACCGCCCGGCTTTAGCACGCGCAGGCACTCAGCCCAAATTTCAGTGCTCGGCACGTCGTAGTCCCACTTTTTCCCCATGAAAGACAAGCCATATGGAGGATCAGTCACCACGCTGTCGACGCTGTTGTCTGGCATCTGCCGCAGCAACTCCAGGCAATCGCCTATCAAAAGTTGAAATTGACTCATGGCCTGGGCCCATTGTAGATGAAGACGTAGGCGAACCAGAGGGTGGCGATCATGGCGTCACCTCGCGGCGAGCCCACCAGCAGACCGGACCGTCGGCGGTGTCATGGATGGCCAGGCAGAACCAGCCCTCGCCATCAGGCCGATCCGGCTCCCAGTAGCTGCAGTCCGGGTCGCCGGCTTCGAAATAGCGCTCAGATACCGCTTCGTCGCTGTGGTATTCGAGGCTCACCATCTTCACGTGCAAGCGCTGTTCGGCTACCCAGGCCTTGCACTTATCACCGTCGCCCTCGTCGAAGTCGGGCATATCTGGATGCTGGAACATGCCGTATTCATCGCGCACAACCGGAGCCGGCTGAATCAGTTTTATCTTTTCCATGGTCGAGCTCGTCCTTGCCGCTATAGCGGCTGACTTTGAAGGGGGAGGGGTTACAGAGGTTTCAGCAAATCAGTTGTGCCAGTGCCAGCAGGCACCAGCAGTAGGCGGGGAGTTGGGCTTTCATGGCTTCTTCTCGTAACGGGCGATCATGTCAGCCAAGCTGATGCTCTGGCCCTGTTTGGTATTGATTCGAACGAATACCTTTTTAAAGTCATCGCGATCTTCTTCAAGGGTGGTTTCATCGCCAACACCCTCTGCTGGCTTGAGTGCGGCGCGCATACGGGCGCGTAACCTCAGAACAGCGTCTAAGTCCAGCGGCTCACGCCCTACAGCATCCAGCACCTCGCCGACCAACCCCTCCAGCAGATCCACCCGCTCATCCGCTGCGGTCAGGCTCCGTCCAATTTCAGCCATGCGCTTACGATGAAGTTCGTTCAGGCGGTCGATTGCCTTCTGCGCCTGATTGAAAAGTGACTGATAGCGCCCAAGCTCAGCCAGAGCCGCGTCACGCCCGGCGGTTACGCGGTCGAAGTCAGCCGCCAGCACAACACCGAGCCTCCCCAGTGATTCACCCTCTACAAGCCCTGTTTCGGTTACGTGGTGACGCTTTACTTCGGACACAGCTGTTTCCTTGCCGGGCATGCCCGAGCGGTGGAGTGGGGGAGTTATCGCGAAAGCTCTTTGGCGCGCTTCTTCGACCAAGCCAGCACATCCAGCACAACGCTTTTTCTGAACATGCTTCGCTGGCGGTAGTAGTCCACGGCATCACGCGATACGGAAAAGCACACGCCAGCCTTGAATCCCTGCTTGCGTAGCTCATCGTGTACGTTATTTTCGATGAACTCATGAGGGGTCATAGGGCCACCCATTCATTCTTGGCGTTGTAGTGGCCGCGCCATTCGCCGAGCGAGAACACCAGGGTTCCCGGCGTAGTCAGCCATGCCGACTCAATTGGCCCGCCTTTCATCCGGAAGCTCGACTTGAAGGCCCGCAGGACGCGCTTACGGATGCGCCTACGCGACAGATCGTTTCGCTTGATGCGTTGGGGGGGGGGTAGACATATCGCACCTCCAGGCGCGCGCCTGCCTCGCCGGCTGGCGCTGTTCAGTGATATGGGGTATTACGGGTGACCGGCATGGAGCCGGATCAAGGAGCGTTTCGTGAGCGATAAGCCTTCAGACAGAGAAGTGGCGAAGCTGATCGGCATAACTGAGAACGAGGTCGGCACCTATCGTGTCAACTCCGATCTGAGGCCTGACGGTCGATGGCTCATCTATTTCGGATACCAGATGCCTGTGGCTTTGCGCAAAGGCCTGACTGGGAGCTTCACGTTTTTAATGCCCGAGATGGGCTAAGCGCGACAGGTTAGGGCGAGTCAGGCCGTGATGCGCTCGCCAATCACCTTGGTGGTGAAGCTTACCGAGTACTCGGTTGTCAGTTCGAACAGGCCCTTGCAGGTGTCGCACTCCATGTTCTTGTCGCCGTATTCCTCGGCTTCAATGTGGATCACGGTGGCGCAGTGCGGGCATTTGCATTCGTCCTGGCTGCGATAGTCCCACTCGTCGTATTTGCTCTCGGCTACCTTGGCCAGCGCCGCTGCTTTCGCAACTGCGTCTTCTGCGTCCTGGCAAGGTTTGCAGGTGAAGCCGTCAGGATGGCCCCACGGTGTTTCCGTGAGCTTCGAGCGGTGGGTGCTGCACAAGCGGCAAACGTTGTGCTTATCGCACACCACGTAGCTGTACTTCTCACCGGTTCCGTTGCACTTTGCGCAACCAGAAACCCAGTACCAGGCGCCATCGATTCGCTCGGCGTACAGGCCGTTTTCCGGGGGCCGCAGGCTGACTTCAGGCAGGTCAGTAGTGGTGCTGTGAAATCTGTGATGATCCGCCCCGTTCCACACGTTGAGACTGCCATTGCGCTGGCGCTGGGTCCACTCACCCGGGATCTCCGTGATCAGGATCTTGGTGTTTTTGTCCATGGATTATCTCCAGTCAGGCGCCGCCCTCCGTTAATCTGGATGGGGGCAAGTGGTTTGGGGGTTAGGCTACTTTTGCGAATGAAGGCTTTGCGTAACGAGTTCGAAGTGCTGCGGCAACACGCTGGTCGGTCTGTTGTTCGGCATAGACCAGTGCGATTTGATGCTTGTTAGCTCTCCACGCCTCGTGTGCCAAATCAGAGCTGACAAAGTAGCCAAGGAATTTGTGCTGTCCCGAGAATGGGTCGCGACATTGAGCGACAAACCTCTGTCGCCCCTTGTGCCAGCTGACACCAATAGGCCAGTCGCCCCGGATGGCTCGGCTATCAACGATAAAGGTGTTGATAGCCTTGGATACGAAAGCGCAGGTCTCTGCAGAGTAAATCTTGTTTCCTGCCACCAAAATATCTTTATCCAGGTGCTTGCCTTCGTGATCCTGGCGGCCCATCCACTCTTTAAATGTAGAGAACAAATGCCACGCAGGATCAACCGTGCAGCCAATGTAGGTCGGGTGGCGTGCTTGGAACTTGGCGCTGTAAGACCGCTCAAGCATTCCGGTCCATGCTCGATAGAACGGACAGATCCACAGATTTTTGCTGCGACCCCCAACCCTTGCTGTGTTGCACACAGAGTATCCGGCGTCATTCACTCCAACACCGCAAACCAATTCGTTTTTGTGACCCATCGTGAGTCCCTCGATATGAGTGGGCAGGCGCCTATCTCCGGTTACCGGATGCAGCGAGTAGGGTGGGTTATTCGTCGTTGCAGATGCGCAGTGATTCGCGGTTGTAGGCGAGCTGCAGTTTTGCCGACACGCTTTCAGGAATCACATATTCGTGTCGCGGCGGGGAGAGGAACTGCGCTGATCCTGATGGACCGAGACCGTGCAGGTGGTGAATCATCAAGGTCATGGCCTCGCCCTTTTCCTCGATGCCGTGCCAGGCCATCAGGTCAGCCAAGGCCTGGCGGGTGCCGGCCATGGTGTGGAGTCGCAATTCTTCCTCGCCGCGAGTCTTTCGCCTCGCCGCAGTCTTTGCTGATCGCTCTTTCTGCGCGGCAGCCATGGCCTACCTCTTCTATTCCGCTGGCCGGCAGTGCGAGCCAGGTTTGACGTTTGCGTTGCTGGATACGAGCTATGCGGCGCATCGGTTGCCCCCGGCCCGCGACAACGGATAATCAATCTCGTGCTCGTCGAGCAGGCGCTTCAGCGTGTTATTGGTGATGTGGAGCTTTTCGCACACCTGGCGCCGGCTGATTCCCAGTTCTTTGTAGGCCTTGATTCTTTCGGCGAGTATCAGTTCGTGCTTGGCAATTGCTGCCTTATGTTCGGGGCTTGAGTTGGGCAGGTGGTGCACACGCTTGAAGCTGAAACCGAACTCCTTGGACATGCTCAGCAGGGTTCGCCTGCCGATTCCTGTTGCCATGGCGACTTCCTTTTGCGTGTGGGTGGGTGCCAGCTCCATGACACGCGCTACTCGCTGATTGCGCGCCTCGATCTGGGCCTCAAGCTTGGTAGGTGGGGGAGGCTCGATTGGCTCAACTCGACGCCGAACAAACGGCTTTGGCGCAGGCGGCATCTGACTGCTGTAGGTGATCGGCTTGGGGATGTAGCCGCTGGCCGGGCCTTCCTCAATCCGTCCGCCGGCCGCCACAAACTCGGCGACCTGGGCCGCCAGCTCATTGGCTTTTGGCCGTAGTGCCTCGACCAGGCTGAGGTGGTTGCTGATCATGCTGCTTTGCTCCGCAGTTTCTCCTCGTATCCGTCCACCAGCAGCTTGAACTCCCAAAGCTCCTCTTCAAGCTTGTCGATGTAGTTGTCGTCGCGCTTGAATTCCTGCCACCACAACTGTCGTCCGACCGATTCAAGGGCAGGGCAGTACATCCCGATGTGCCACCACTTGCGACCGGTGATCCACATGCACCCCTGTACCTGGTCCATGATCTCGCTGGCGTCATTGTCGATGTGGAACGACCGAAGTTTTTCAGGGGCAAGGAAGCACTTGTACTCCGAGCCGCCATCTTCGCCGATGAAGCCATCTGCACTGGCGCCAAATGCGCCGTCGTCGGTTTTTACAAGTCCGACTTGGGTGACAATCAAGCCGGTTTGAGCTTCATGCTCCATGCGGGCTTGTGGTTCGAGTTCATGCCCGCGGCGCATTTGCCAGGTCTCAAAACCGCCATCAAGGGGCTTGCCGCTGATCCGCTCCACAGCCAGTCGGAATGCATAATCCTGGGCCTTGGCGGTTGGTTCGCCCTTGTTCGGGCCTGACTTCAGTTTGGCTCGAGCATCGCCAAACATGCTGGCGGTGATAACTCCGGCTCGCTCCTGGTGCCATTCTTCCGACCCCTGCGCGCAATTCACGATGATCATTCTGGGACCTCCTCAAATTCAACTTCTTCGTCGGCTGGTGGTTCGGGCTGCTGGTCTGCGACGTCCTCGCTTTCCGGCTTGGCCTCTTCGGCGGCCTTGAGCTTAACTCCGCACGCCACCACCGCAGCCTTGAACAGGTCGTAGGCTGTTGTGTCCTTGGCGTCATTGATGACAGCCACCCCGGCCTTCCAAACTTCTGTCAGCGCGTCGGGCGTGATTGCAGCTTCGGCCTGTGTAATCCAGTGAGCGGACAGGGCAGGATCATGGGGGACTTGTGCGGCCTTCTGGCTTTGCGTCTGAGCCTGAGCCTGCTCCTGTGGCCGCAGCTCCTCGGGTAGATCTTCGATGTCCTGCGTGAAGATGTCCGATGCAGCAGTGACGTTGAGCGTCATGGCGATCATGGCCCGCTTGCAGGCCATCTTGAGGATGGTGTTGGCCAGGTCTGCTGGTTCGGTGCGGATCTGGTCGGCGGTATTGCCGTTTTTGTAGTATTTCTTCCGGCGCAGATTCTCCGGAGTGGCGTCCAATTCCGCTTTGCAGATGACGCCGCGCCACTTGTACTTCTCTTCGCTGGACGAGCATTCGCCTACGCCTTCGCCGAGAGCAACACCGGTCATCTGGTGACGACCAACACAAGTGACCCGGTAGCGCGCTACACCTGGGCCGGAAAGATCTTCAATTCGGTATTCCTGCGCAACCCGGAAGGTCACACAAAGCACTTCAGCACCCGGCTTGTATAGGGTTGGTTTCTGGGTGCCTGGGATGGTGCCGTAGTGCGTTTCCCGCTTCATGATGCCCTGCATCACTTCCTGCACCAGGTTAACGCGCTGGCGAATCTCTACGGCCGAGAAACGGTGAACCTCGGCAGCAGTAAGGCCGGCGCTTTCGCGTGCCGGCATTTGAATGATCTCGTTCATGACGACCTCAGTAAGTGATGGCGATGGCTGGAATCTTGCGCTGAGCAATCAAGGTGACTGCCTGTTTCGCGCACTCCACGGGCATACCGCCGGCGATAAATGCGTCCAGCGCGGCGCGGTTGATCTTTGCTTTGTGCGCCTTGTCCGCTTCCCGCGCGGCGGCTTGGCGGTTGATCTCGTCGGCAGCGGCATTTGCCCGGGCGATCTCTGCGAGTCTCGCTCGCTCAGCGGCTTCAGCTTGGCGGCGCTCCGAGTCAATGCGCTCTTGTTCTGCACGCTGCTCAGCAGCTACTCGATCTGCTTCGGCCTGAGCCATCGCTTGCTTATGTCGCTGCTCGTCTTCGATCTTCTGTTGCGCGGCGCGCTGCTCCGATTCGATCTTGTCCCGCGCTGCCTGGGCGGCGGCTCGCTCCGATTGCTCAGCAGCCAACTTCAACTCCAGCTCGCGGCGATCAGCGGCGGCTTTTGCTTCGGCTTCACGCTTGGCTGCGGCATCACGCTCTGCCTGTGCACGCTGCTCGGCTTCGCGGCGGGCGCGCTCCTCAGCTTCCCGAGCGATTTGGGCGTCACGTTCACGCTGGGCCTGCGCTTCTGTTTCGGCGCGCAGCCTGACCAGTTCCGCCTGTTCGGCTTCGTACTGAATGCGGTCAGTGTGCAGGGTGCGCAGCTTCACCAGCGTTTCGTCCTTCACTTGCGCAGCCTCGGGCAGAAACTCTTCCCAACTGTCGTTGATCGCAACCAACTCAAGGATGGCGATGATGTGGCCGACCTGGTCGGCACTCGGCGCGGCTTCGAAAATCAAAAAGTCCTTCATGGCCTGGATGCCATCGACGTGCTTGTCTTTGCGGGCTTGATCGGCATCTTCCCAATCCGTCAGGGGCTGGCGGGTGGCGTCTCGCAGGCTGTCCATTTTGGTGACGAACTCGCGCAACTCTGCCTCGACCACCTTCGGCATTTCCTTAAGGCGCTTCAGGTAGTCGCGGCCAGGTGTCTCGACTGCCTTTTTGGACTTACTTACGGTTGCGGCCAGGGATGCAATGCGAGCGCGACCTTTCACGGTGGTCAGGTCGGGCACCTCGGCGGTTACTTCGGCCTTCACCGCATCGAAGAACTGGCTCAGGCCGCCGGCGACGTAAATGGCCGGCGCGTTGTCGGCGCTGATGTCGTCGATGGTGATGACTTGCTGTTGTGCGGACACGGTGACTCCCTGCCGCGATGCTCGCAGCGATTGAAGGTGTTGGTTATTGAGTAATTCGGTCAGCGAGGGCGCTGAGCAACATCAGGAAGGTGCAGACGGAGAGGGCAGAGAAGGAGCCGCGCCAGATGAGTAGGCGCCGGGTGCGCTGGTGGGCGGTCACGGCCGAACCCTCACCGCAATCCGCCCACCCTTCATTGTTGGCGCCAGGCGCTGAGGCAGATCCCGAACCAGGTCTTCACGCTTTCGACCTATCAGCTCATTGAAGGGAAGGCCGAAGCCCAGAATGGCAATGCGGTGCTCGATGTCGTCGAGCTGCTCGTCGATCAGCGATTTAACCGGTGCGGTGGTCATGCTGCCTCCTTGCGCTGCTGACAAATCTTGAGCAGGCGCTTGCAGTAGTGATTGAACTCTTCGATGGTGATCACACTGCCGGTGAGCATGTTGGTGATCATGTTCAGCACGACGCGCTGGGCGCCGGGCTCGCTGGCTGGATGCTCCAAAGCCTCGAGCGCTTCGTCGATCAGGATGTGCGGGCTCATAGGTCTGCATCCACGTCGTCTTCTGCCTCTTCCCGTTCCGCTGCTACAGCTTCGGCGGCGTAGGGCCTGAGCAGGTCCATGGCGATGCACTCTGCGGCTTCGATGGGGCGGGTCTGGCCGATAAGGTCAGCTGCATGTCCGCGTGAATCTGCCTGGCCGCTCAGGATCGACGAAAGGAACAATCGGGCGAGCGAATCACGCTGATCCAAGCCGTCGATCTGGCGCTGATTCAAGATGCCTTGCAGGTAGGTGCAGTACCGGTCGAAGGTCACCACCTGCGGCTGGCCATGGCGGCGCTTCCACTTGATATCCATGCCACACACCAACTGTTCCGCCGAGTGTTCCAGCCACTCCTGTTCCAGATCCTCCTCGCTGATCTCTGGAGGCAACTGAGCGTCGAAGCGCTCTTGGCATATCTTCAATGCTGCGTTCATGGTCGCCTCCAGGGTGGCGTTACTCGGTGGGCGGGGCGGGGAGTGGCTGCCAGTGGGTGACTTCACCGTCGAGTTGATCGCCAGCTTGGTCGTACCAGAGCTGGTCGTCTTGGCTGTAGAAGGCTTGCAACATCTGGTGGCCGAAATAGATTTGGTAAGCGAGAACGTTGTTGCTGCAGTCAGGATCATCCGTCGCAGGTTCGGGCAGCCTTTCGCTGCTCTTGATCCAATCGCTCATGGCGACCTCCAGTGTTTGGGGTTAGGCGGCTACCGGCTGATTCATCAGTTCGGCGTAGGCGCTGAGTGCTTCTTCACGGGTATCGCCGAATGCGTAGTTTGCCGACGACTGCAGGTCTTCAAACCCTTCGCCGACCACGCACCATGCGCTGCCGTCCTTCATCACGCGGATGGCCCACCAAGGCTTCTGGAATCCGTCAGTGTTGCAGCCGTTGCATGCCCAGGTGCCGCCGTAGACGAAGCCGGTCTGCTTGCACTGGCCGTGCGGGAATGGGTGGATGAAGTAGATCTGGCCGGCGCGGACCAATTCGTCCGCCTTGTCCCAGCCCTGCCCACGCTCAAAGCGAGCCGGACCATCAGCCGTTGCATTGCGCTCAACGCCATGGACGCGGGAATTGAAGCCGCCGAGAAAATTTCCGCTGAGCAGGCTTGCGTCGAAGATTTGGTCCGCCATGCGGATACGGTTCGTTTGCTGTTTCATGGTCAACTCCGATTGTTGGTTCACCTGTATTCGTCAACACTCATGCCTCCCGCTGGTTGCCGATGGGCGCGGGGTGAGTGCTGACGCAATAAAGGCGCATAAAAAAGCCCAGTCGAAACCGGGCTTTTCCCTCTTTCCGTAACAAGCCTGCCGGGCGCATGTGGCGTCGGGCAGATATTGGCTAGTCCATGATGAAACCCTCCGTTGTTCGCTCACTGGGAAGGCAGTGGCCACCTATGAGATTGGGTGCCGGTCTTCCCCGGCCGCCAGAGATTGAGTTGTCGACGCTTCCCACGCCGTCGGTTAATGGCACCGAACGCCTTGCTGGTTCCGCATGTGCGGGCTGCTGCTACCTTTCGGCTCCCTCCCGGCGGGATGTGCAGTGGGCCCCGGGTGATGCAGGTGCCGAGCGCTACCTCGGGTGCTTCTGGTCTCGCAACGGATACCCGTCGCCCCAGGAATCGCCTGCTTTAAAAGCAATAAATGAATTAGCGAATGAATCTGCGGACAGGGCGCGCGAGCCGCTCGTTGCTCTTGACGACGTTGCTGAGCCAGCCATCTTCAAAGTCCATGAGGCAGGCGTTGTTGGCGGAGTGCTGCGTGCTGGTCCAGTGATAAGCCTGGGTGAACACCTCCGGCACGGTGATTTCGAGGAAGGACGCCTCGCGGCGCGCCATCAAGTAGAAGTCCTTGTGACCGTCGCGCTCGAAGGCTGCGCAGAACTGGGCGGCAGGGTGTGAGGTGTCCGAGCTGACCAGGTCGGCCGTGTTTGCCTGGCCATCCCACGCACTGCTGGCGCCGCTGAGCTCTTCGCGATAACCACCCCACTCATGGGTGGCTTCGGCATCGCTACCGGTCGGCACGATCAGGTAGTAGGACTTGTCGCCGCCCGGGAATAGTCCGCCGTTAACGCCGCCTTCACCAGGCCAGTATTCGCCGATGGCCGGGATGCTGGTTGCTGCAATGGCCGGCGCCGCGCCGATGGCCAGGGTTGCCAGCTTCAGCACAACCGTTTCGTCAGGGCTACTGATCATCAGATCGCCACGGGTGTAGGTGGTCAGTTGATTTGCTTGCATGGGGTTATTCCTTGTCGGGGATGTTCGGTTGTTTTCCCAATGCACCCGGGTAACCAGGTGCATCAGTGAAAAGGTCCATCATGCTGACTGCAGTTCTTTGATCCATTTGTCCCGCGCCTGGGCGTCCCGAACGTATTCAGTTACCCGGCATTCGGCTTTCAGCTTTCCAACCCAATCGCCAGCAGCCTTGCACTTCGCCACTTCAGCTCTCGCCGCCTTGGCGTGATCTCGAAAGTTTTTCGCTTCGGCGCGAAAGCGGGGGATGTCTTCTTTCGTCAGCATCTTGTTGCCTCCGTTGATTTCCAATGCCGCCTCATAGAAGCGGCATCAGTAAATCTGTGGGTGTTTCATCTCCACCACGCAACACTTCCGAGTCGTCTCTCACCGGCGTCGCACATTTCGTGTTCGATGCTGTTCCGGTTTGGAAGCGTGGTTTCGCGTACTCACATGAGGGAGTACGGCAGCTACCAGAGGCTGCATGGACGACGGTTTAGCTTTCTCACCACCGGGGTTGCCGGTACGTCGTTGGGTCACGTCAAGTTGTAAAAGAGCGTTCGGCGTCTGCCTGGCATCGCTGCCTGTGTTGCGGCGAGGCCCTCTTGGGGGACTCGATGGAGTGACTATACGAATCCTCATAATTTACGTCAATACGTTTATGCATAATATTTTTCATGGGCGTAAAAAAAAAGCCCGCTCGGGGCGGGCTGGGTCACTCAATAATGAATCAGCGTATTGAGATTCGATATCGCCTATTAGACTGATTGAGTTGGGCCTGCACGATCACTGGGATATTCCCGTTGACTGTGGGGCGTATTGCCTCGTATGAGCACGGCACGATTGGGTAGAAGGACGAAACGTCGGCTTTGTTGGGGATCAGCTTAAGGTTTACCAGGTCATACTTGAGCGCGATATCTGCCATGAGCTTGGTGCAGATTTCCGAACCATTATCTGGCAGCTTAAGGTCTCGTGCCTTTCCTTCCTGGGCGTGCTGCAGTGAAATAACCTGCAGCCTCAATGGCGCCAAGTCAGGACTTTCAACATAGCCAGAGTCGTCGCAGCGCATAGCCTTCACGGAGACTGCAGCCTGATTTGATCTGGCGTTGAGCTCGCCGATGCGGGAGCAAGCGGAGCTGGCATAGTTGCCACTGGCGATACAGGCTGGAGCAGCCTTTAGATATTGCTGGTCTATGTCATGGAACTCTGACATATCGCAAGAGGCAGCCAGCGCTGCGCCAGGTGAAAGGAGGGCGACCAGCAGAGGGATATTCTTCATCAAGCGGCCCGCACCATTAATTCGTAGTAGAGCGCGCATTATAGACTGCTTTGGTGCGAGCTACAGAACCGAGCGCGGCCACTTAGCATCGACCACTCGACCAACTACAGACCAGGTATCGTCTATCTCTACCGTGGGGAATGCTGGGTTCAGAGGCTTCAGGTACGCCTTTCCAGAGTCCCATATGAACTGCTTGAAGGTCGCCTCGTTGGTATCAATTAATTTGGCGACTACATAATGGCCATTTTCTACATCGCATCCAGGCGCCACAAGGATGAGCATCCCCTCGTTGAAGCTCGTTCCGTTGCTTGATGTCATTGATGGACCGCGAACCTTTAGCCAGAATCCATTTGGGCCTGCCCATGCATCGGATGGGTGCATGGCCTCGAAGTCTCCAACATTGAACAGGTCCATTGCTTCGCACGCGACTCCTGCCTGCACCCAACTGATCTCCGGATATTCATAGTAGCGATTAGGGCCCGTAGCGGACTCAACGTTAGCGTCAAACTTTTCTTCGCCTGTGCCATACATGAGCCATTCTGGCGAGACCCTCAGAGCTTTTGCGAGCTTGGCAATAGTGGGCATGCGAGGGCTTGCGCTTTCTCCAGAGAGTATTCGGTTGATCGTCGGCTGAGGAACTCCAGACCGTTTTCCGAGCTGGGTTTCGTTCAGATCGGCATTGGCCATTTTTGCGCGAAGGCGCCCAGCGATATCCATTGCTCACCAAAATATACAAATGTGTGTATGCGAATTCTATTGCATGGAGTAATGCATATTCGTATGATCTACCATGCAAAACCTCATAGGATTCCAGTCATGACAGTTCAAGAGATGTTGAATCGCCTTTTCCAGCTCGGGCTGTCGCAGACAGAAGTGGCTGAACACTGCGGCACCACCCAGGCCACGATCTCTCGCGCAGCAAGCGGGACGATGGTCGGCTACGGAACCGGCAAAGCCATTGAGCTGCTGCTGGCTGATCGTGAAGAAGCCGCCAAGAACACCGAAATCCAAGCCGCCTAATCACCTTGCATGCTCAAAGGAGCAAAACAATGCACTTCGACCCAAGCCACATGCACGACAAGCCCACAAAGGTCCGTCTCGACGAGGTGGCCGACGACCTGCTGACAGCGATGGCTCGTTTTCAGCGCACACAGAAAGCAGTACTCGCCAGGGAAATCCTCGAGCGCGGCCTGAACCAGATGATGGAAGAGCTTAACGCGAAAACTGACGTGGCCTGAAGTGGCCCAGGAGGCCCTGTGCCTGAAAGAAAACCGCTGGAAATCCAGCTCGACTGGCAGGGACTCGCTGATCTGGAGCTATTGGCCAGACGCAACGGGGTAACACCAGAAGAGATGGCCGCAACAATCATGAACCGGGCGCTGGATCGCATGACGCGACCACCAAAGAGCCGGAGCAACGTCGCTTCCATAGGACGAAAGGGCTGATTAGCCCCTCAGGGACTATTGAGGATCTGCCAGTGAAACAACCAAGCAGTAAATCGGACGCACAAAAAAGCCACCGGGCAATGGTGGCTTTTCGTGCAGCACATACAAATCAGTTCTGGAGCGAATAATGCCTATTCCCCAATCAGTCGTCAACACTAACGAATCCGCGCCACGTTTTCTGCAATCGCAAAACGTGGCGCGGACAATGGCCCTTAGTCTCGGCGGCGTCAAAATCAAGCAAGACCTTGAAGGTCGGTATTGCCTGAATGACCTGCACAAGGCGGCGGTGGCGGATGGCGCGAACAAGCGCACCAAAGAGCCGGGCAAGTACATGGCAACCGAATCGTTCACGGAAATGTTCGATGAATTAACTACCCAGAATCCGGGTAGTTTACCCGTGGTGACTATTGAGGGGCGCAGCGGCGGGACTTACGTGGTCAAGGAGCTGATCTACGCCTATGCAATGTGGGTCAATGCTCGATTCCACTTGCACGTGATCCGCACCTTCGACGCTGTCGTCATCGGGCACATTCAGCTTGTCGAAGGGAAGCAGGCAAGGGAGAGGGCTCGCCTTGAGGCCCCGGCCTTAACTGACGCCATCAAGCACGGGCGCCTCGCCGCCGGTAAAGAAACCAAGCACTACCACTTCAGCAATGAATTCGACCTGATCAACCGCATTGCCCTGGGCATGCCTTCCAAGGCGTACCGGGCGGCGCACTGCATCAGCCCAACCGATTCGATCCGCGACCACCTCACTCCCTGCGAGATCCGCTGCATTGAGCACCTTCAGCGGGTCAATGCATCCCTTATCGACGTGGGCATGGACTTCGAATCCCGCAAGCAGAAGCTCAGCCAGATCTACATCCAGCGCCATAGCCGGGCTCTTCTCTCCGAAATCAAGCGCCTGGAGTTCTGACCATGAAGCCCATGACCTACCAGCAACTGATCGAGCGCGCAGCCCTGACAGCCCTTGAGCTGTTCCAGGCGCAGACCACTAAAAAGGCCCTCAAGGCTGAATTGCGCTCGCTGTACGACACCTACTTCCGAGCCCATGGCCGACCTGATGGGAAGTTCGACCCCTACAACGACGCCTTCCTTCCTGTGATGGATTTCACCGAGGCGCAGTTCCAGCGTGTTCGCGCCGCCAAGAAGGCCGAGTACAACGCCCAGCGTCGTCACCACACCGCGTTGCGGGCTCTCAACGCATACCGGCCTGCCAAGACCAAGGAGGCTGCGTAATGGCCGGGGACTGGATCAAATTCGAACTCACCACCCTGGACAAGCCCGAGGTTTGCCAGATCGCAGACTTGGCCGATATCGACCCTGATGCTGTCGTCGGCAAGCTGATGCGTGTGTGGGGCTGGTTCGACCAGCAAACAGAGAACGGTAACGCTCCGAGCGTTAGCAAAAAGTTACTTGATCGTCTCGTTGGCGTTATCGGTTTCTGCGAACACATGAAATCTGTTGCTTGGATGATCGAGATCGACGGTGTTATCAGCCTCCCACACTTCGACCGCCACAACGGGAAGACCGCTAAAAACAGGCTTCTTACCGCAAAGCGAGTGGCAAACCACAAGGCGAGTAACGTAAAAAGTAACGCTGCGAACGTTAGCGGTGCGTTACCTAAAGAAGAGAAGAGAAGAGAAGATCAAAACCCTCTCTCTGCGCGGGAAGCTGTCGACCCTCGCATGCCCAGCGAAATGACCCTTGACTGGAATCCTGACGACAAGCTGCTGAAAACCTACTCGGTTCACTCTGGCGTAGCGCTGGACCTGTTCACCGAAGAGGCGCGCCGCGCATTCACTGCCCACTACGAGCCGCGCGGCCAGGTGAACACCCAGGCCGAGTGGGTGCAGATGCTGGTCAAGTGGGTGCTGAGCGACCGAAATCGCGCAGCAGCATCGAACGTCAGGCAGTTCACGCCGCGCCAGAGCAATGAGCCCGACTTCGACAGCAATGCCTGGGCCGAAGGCCTTGTGGTGAGCCCATGAAGCCAGTCAACCAGCTGATGGCGACCATGGGCAACCTGCCGCCGTCAATTCACGCCCATCCGCGCCCTGTTACGCCGCAGACCGCAGAAGTGGTGAACGACCTGTTCCGTCGCCTGCGCGGCATCTTCCCGGCATGGCGCCAGGCGTGGCCATCCACCGAAGCGCTCGACGCCGCGAAGGCGGAGTGGATCAAGGAGTTCGCCGACGAGGGTATCCGCACCCTGGAGCAGATCGAGTTCGGTATCCAGAAGTGCCGCAAGCTCAAGAAGCCATTCGCGCCGAGCGTGGGGGAGTTCATCGCTATGTGCGTGCCTGGCCCGGAAGACTTCGGCATGCCAGCCGCTGCTGACGCCTGGATCGAAGCGCTGATGGCTGCGTACAGCCATGAAGCGGTGAAGCTGGCCGCTGAGGCTACCGGGTTGTTTGACCTTCGCGGGGCCAAGCAGGAAGACAGGGGCCTTCGCCAGCGCTTCGACCACAACTACGCCGTGGTGATCCGCCGGGCCCAGGAAGGCCAGCCGCTGGACGGGAAGATCCTCACCGGGATCGGCCACGACAGCCAGAAGACGGCCTTTGAACTCGCCAACGAGCTGGCCGATCGGCAGGTCCAGGCAAAAATCATCGAGCAAGGCATCCCGGCCGACGGCAAGTCAGCCCGTGAACTGCTGCTGGCAAAAATGAATATCAAGCGCGAAGCACCGCGCGGCAAGGAGGGCTTCTGATGAGCACCCCAGTGAAAAAGCTTACCCCTGCGCCTGAAGACTTGGTTCGTCTTCGCGATGAGATCGCCATGCACGCACTGAACGGCCTGCTGATCAATGCGCAATGGGGTTACACGAATAGCGAAGGCATTCGGACGGTTTATCGAACTCCGCAGGAGTACACCGATCAGGCGTATCGCCTTGCCGATGAAATGCTGGCTTCTCGGGAGCGCAAGTGATGAAGCGAGCAAACCCAGCCCAGCTACGCCAATCCCTTGAGGTGGCCCATGGTCTTGTAAAAGCCGGCGTTCGCTTCGTGTGCATGCCGGTGGTGGATGAGGCGGACGGTATGAATCTGGCCAGCCAGGCCGCTGAGCGCTTTGAGCGCCTGGCGTTGATCGCAGAAGCAGCGGAGCAACGGACATGACCACGATGACCACTCGCCAAGTGATCGCGATGCGGAACATTGCACACGCCTTGAAAGAGTTCTACAGCGACTGCGATGCGCTTACTGCGGACTTCATCTCTCCGGCCTGGATCGAGATCATTGAAGACCGAACTGCGCTGATCTGTGATTGCTGCAACGGGGAAGGGCAGGTCGGTGGACTCACTCCTGACGGCTACAGCAGCGATAAATGCGATCCGTGTGACGGGTCTGGCCTGAAATTGGAGCAACGGACATGACCGACAAGATGCGTATCAGACCAATCCCTGAAGTCCAATATCTGCGCGAATGCTTCGAGTATTCATCGCAGGGAGGATCGCTCGTTTGGAATCGCAGGCCGTTAAGTCATTTCCAGACTGAGCGCGGAATGAAGGTGTTCAACAGTAAATGCGCAGAAAAGGAAGCCGGCTGCGAAGAGCGCGGCTACCGAAAGGTCCGAATCGGCGGGCAGAATTATCTAGTCCATCAGGTTGTATTCGCCTTAGCCCATGGCCGCTGGGCGGACATGATTGATCACATCGACGGAAACGGCCTTAACAACCGCCTGGACAACCTTCGCGAAGCCACTCCGTACATGAATCAGCGCAATGCGGCGCTTGGGCGTAACTCATCAAGCGGTCTGAAGGGCGTCTCCTGGCACAAGGGAATCTCAAAATGGGTCGCCTACGTAGGCGAGGGCGGGGCGTTGGAGCGTCTGGGTTCGCATCAAACTCTGTTTGAAGCTGCAGCGGTCAGAAAGTCGGCAGAGATTCGTCATGGATTCCATGCAAATCACGGGAGGTCGAACTCATGAGTATTGAGAAATGCCGTGAAGAGTTTGAGGTGTGGTGGTCGCAGGATTCCCAGGCAGAGCTGCGTTCAAGCTGCGCCAAGGGCTGGGCTGGAGTTGTTTGGCAGGCCTCCCGCGAGGCGCTGGTGATTGAGCTACCGGATGCGGACGGACTGAATCGAGAGCACATGCTTGTGCAGGGTTTTATTGAAGGGGTCGCGCATACCAGGGTAGCCATCGAAGCAGCAGGCGTGAAGGTGAAGTCATGAGCAAGGACGGAATTAATGTGAATCAAGCACCCGATGATTTCTACCGGCCGCAAATTCCACCTGTTGCTCCGCCGCCAGCGAATTCCTCAACCGTCAAGCCTTTGCCTTGCCGCTGTGGCCGTGAAGCGGAGTGGCTATTGGATGGATCACTCTTTGGCTGCAACTCATGCTTTGTCTCTGGCACAAGCATGGCGGATTGGAATGCCCTTGTGGGTGTGGATCCCGCACAGCCGGAAGCGCAATCAGGCTACGAAAGCTGGAAGTCAGGCTACGCCGAGGGCTGGCGTGTCGGATCGAAAGTGGCGGTGGACGAGCGACTTCAGCTCAAGACCGAAAACGATGCCTTGAAGGCGAAAAGGCTAGCAAGGGCGGCGCGCGCCAAAAAGCTCGTCGGCATTGCCAGTACTCATCGGCGTGACGCGTTGGTGCTGCGCAAGGATCTCGAATCGCACAAACGCATGCTTCTGGCTGCTGCCTGCGACCTTGGCGCGATTGGCGAAGCACTCAAGTCCGACATGGACGATGACGGCGACGCATTGCTTGGCATGGTCATCGACCTGAAAGCCCAGAACACCCGAATGCTGGAATGGCTCAAGGATATTAGCCGCACATCTGGCGACAAGGGCGCCGTCATGGGCGCACGCCAACTGCTCAAGGAGTTCGCCGAATGAATGACTCCCGCGATTTAAAAGCGATTGCCGAGGCGTGCCAGCAGCACCAGCTGCTTCGATTCATGCGCAGCCACGGCGCCCTGTACATCCGCAACGACAACGGCATCGTCTTTGACGTTCATCAGAACCGGTCCTTTCCCGAGTTCATGGCGCAGAACAAGGACTATGCGGATCTGGTGCTTGCCGCCAATCCAGAGACGATCCTGGCCATGATCGCCGAGAACGAGCGGCTGAGCGCTGACTGTTCAAGCATGCGCGGAAGCCTGAAGGCCGGCGCTGTGGCTATCAAGAAGCTCATCAAGGACGGCGGCCGCGCCGCCAGGGAACGCGACCAGCTCAAGGCCGAGAACGAGCGTCTTTCCACGGAAAATAGCGAGATTGAGTCGGCGGCCATCACTTACATCGAGGACATGCAGGAAGCGCAGCGCGAAAACGCGCGCCTCACTGAGCTTTTCACGGTTGGGATGACGCTGGATGGGAATCTGCGTGTTTATGGCGATTGGCAGAGCGTTAGGAAAGCACAGGAGATTCTCGCTGAGCGCGACCAGCTACGCGCCGAAATCGCCGGCCTACGCACCGGCTACGAAGCCTACGAGCAGGTGAATGCTGAGCTGAAGGCTGAGGTAGAGGCGCTGCGCAACGCTCTGCGGCCATTGCTTGCACATTGGGATGACCTGCGACCTGGCGAATCGATCAATGTCGACGCCGCCCGCGCCGCCCTGGGCCAGGGAGAGCAGTCATGAGCGAGATTGAGCTGATATTCCTAATCCTGATTGTTGCGGCTATGGGCGGCCAGATCGGCTACGCATTTGGCATGCATAAGGCTTACAAGGCTTTAATCCCGGAGCTGCGTGCCGCCCGCGAAGAGACTTCCAAGCTGAAATTGTTGGCTCGTATGCAAGGAGAGCGGTCATGACCAACGTCATCCACAAGCCTCGCCACTTCTGGTCGGCTGGTCCTGCGCGAGTTCGTGAAGTCCTACGGCTCGCATACCTGTTCGCCACCGAGCTGTCCGCCGCGGGCGCCGTCGAGGTGATCGTCCGCCCGGTGAAGTCCCGCCGCACCCTGGAGCAGAACGCCAAGCTGTGGGCGATGTTGGGCGACATCTCCCGCCAGGTTGAGTGGCCGGTCAATGGCGTCATGCAGAAGCTCGATAGCGAGGACTGGAAGGCGCTGATGACCGCTGCGGCGCGCCAAGAGATCCGGATGGCCCAGGGCATCAATGGCGGCGTGGTCATGCTTGGCGAAAGCACCAAGCGCATGACCGTAGCCGAGTTGGGCGACGTGATCGAGTGCATGTACGCATTCGGCGCTGACAAGAGCGTGATCTGGAGCGAGCCGAAGGGCCAGATGCCAGAGCAGTGGGAGGCGGCAGCATGAGCGAAATCAACTGGTTTGTCTGGTGGGTGGTTGGATGCGGCTTGGCATTCAATGGGTGGCTGGTTTGGAACCTGGCAAAAGTGTGCGGCCATTTGATCTACACCGCAGTTGCCGCGGCGTCCTTCACTCGGTTCTGCTGGGCATGCGGGAAAGTCCACGGGTTTAAGGGGCGGAAATTCCCATCGTGGGTATATGCGCCCCAGGTCTGGTTCGGGTTCTTCACCGTTTCGCTCGGCGCCGCCCCCGGCTCAATCAATCATTTGGGTGGCGCCGGCGTATGGAACGGGATCGGCAATTGGACCGTATTCCCTGCCAAGGAGGCTGTATGAAGCGTACCCCACTGCAACGCAAGACCCCGCTTAAATCTGGCGCACCACGCCGCAAGCGCTGCCCAGAGTGCCGAGTGATGTTCACACCCTCCAGAAGCTCGCAGGCGGTGTGCGGAGAGATCGAGTGCGCCATCGCCTACGGAAAGTCGGAGAAGGGCCAGGAAAGCGCGCGCAAGGCTATTGCCGATGTCGGGAGGCGTGACATCAGGGAGCGTAAAGAGGCCCTGAAAAGTCGCGGCGATCACGCCAAGGAAGCCCAGGCAGTCATAAACCGCTACGTCCGTCTGCGTGACGCACATCTGGGCTGCATCAGTTGCGACAAGCCGGCGACCTGGGGTGGCCAATGGCATTGCTCTCACTTCCGCAGCGTTGGGGCGGCACCTCACATCAGATACAACCTCTGGAACATGAATCGCGCCTGCTCCGTTTGCAATAACCACTTGAGCGGAAACATTGCCGGCTATAGGCCGAAGCTCATCGAAAAAATAGGTCAGAACAAGGTCGATTGGCTTGAAAGCAACCATTCGGTAGCTCGGCACGACATTCCATACCTGAAACGTATCAAGGCAATTTTTAAAAAAAAGTGCCTGCGCCTGGAGGCTCGAATCCAATGCAATGCCGCGTAGAAGTGAAATCCATCAAGGCTGAATACCGGGCAAAGACCAGAGAACTCAAGAAGGGGCAGGCAGCATGAACTACCAAAACGTCATTTCTGCCGTCGTCCGCGCCCTGGCAGCGGAAACCATCAACAGCGCCGGAGGGTGCAACGTCGAGCCTCGAGTGCAGACCAGCAAACTGAAGGGGGAGATCACCGGAAAGGATGCGGCCCTGCTTGCTGACTGCATCGTGCACAAGCTTCTGCATGCCCAGCTAAGCCCGCGCCACTGGAATGCATTGGTGGCGAAGTACAGCACCCACCGCGGGCGCAAGATCGATTCCATCGGGCGGCTTGTTGCGGTTGTGTCCTCACCGGCGCCGCTGCGCTTCACTCAGCAGGCGGTGCTGGTCTGGGCGGTTCCGCAGCAGTCGAAGGGTATCCAGCGCGCCGTGGTCGAGGTCAAAGCTCCAAAGCATCGGGAAAACAAGGATGAGGGGCAGTGGGATTGGCGCAACAAAGCGGCTGACGCCGATGCTGCCCGCGCCAACAAGCACGCCAGGTCAGTGGCTGAAACGAAGCCGGGCGAGATGATCGTCCTGGCCGACTCGAACTACGACATGACGAACTGGGATTCCCAGGGCCTGACAGAGCGCACCTATCAGCGTTGGAATAAGTCGATCAAGGGCGCACTGGAAGGTCTTGTGAACGAAGCGCTGGTAGACGCCCAGCACATGCTTGAGGCGGTTGGCGTGCTGGCGGTAGAGGCTGCATGAAAATAGTCCCTCAAAAGGGCTTGCAATGTCATGTCGCCATGTCGCATTATTCACCCATCCTGTCATTCCTGCGTGTGTAGGACTGACTAAAAAGAACCCGGCCACCGCGCCGGGTTTTTTATTGCCTCAAATTCAACCTTCTGGAGCTGCGCATGAAGCTGAAAGCCAAAAGCAATCTGCTGGAACGCGCCAGAGCGGCCTGGGAGGCGGTCGCACGCCAAGTTGGCGAGACCGACTTCTCGCGCCATCCACGCACCGGAGAGTATCTGCACCCCGGTGTCGCCATGGGTTGGCGCATCCACAAAAAGAATCTGTAGTTTTACCTGTAGCCAGGACAGCCCTCGGGAAGGCCTGGACGTCGATAGCCGGGTAGTGCGACGTACGGAATCAACACCGGCAGCCCGCGCACCCTGACCTCACTGTGCTTCCAGGGTGGCGCGAGACCAGGTCGGCGAGATCGATGCACTTGGGCGTCGACGCTGGGAAGGTCTTTGGCCGGCAGCGTGGGAAGACACGCGCACCTATTCAGGGCCTCAGCATTCGCTGGGGCTTTTTTGTGCCCGCAACACCACTACTAGAACCAGGAGAAACACTATGCTGACTTTGAAAATGATGGGTAGCGAAGACCTCGCGGATAGCCATCCGTCCAAGAGCTTCACGCTTGTCCACCTCGCCAATCGGTCAAGCATCGCGTTTGGTCGAGGCCCCGGCGGCTTGCCGGAAATTCAGGTGGCAGATATTGAGGGCGAGATTGAAACGTTCTCTCCCGCTGGCAACACATACGTGCTAGAGGGCGGAAAGACGGTGGCGACATTTGCTCACATGCCACCGCCTGAGCATCGCGTACAGCCTTAAATCCCCGGCACTCACTGAGGCCTTTTCGTTTTCGGCCCCGCCACACCCTTCGCTCTGAGCTGGGAGTGCCGCCGGGGCTGACCTATTTCAAACATGCCCCACGGAGTCGAGCGCATGGAGTACCTACAGCGCCTGCTCGACAAGATCGACAGGTTCGAATTGCTGATTGCGGGCCTGATTGGGGCTGTTGTTGCGAGCTGGTGGCACAAGGACGACTTGTCCGACTGGCGCGCCTGGATGGTCTTCTTGATCACCGGCATGGCCTGCTCGATCTATTTGACGAGCATGGTCAGCACCTACCTGGGCGTTACGGAGCCGAAGATCGTCGCCGGCATCGGCTTCCTGCTGGGCGCATTCGGCGGCTCGCTCCTGGCGGCCATCAATCGAGCCATCAAATCCGCTGACCTCTGGGCGCTTATCCGCCAGCGGTTCGGGGGAGGCAATCCACCATGAACCTTGAATTGATCAACTCCATAGCTTGCGGCTTGATCGCACTGTGGGCGACCTGGTGTGTACTTAGCGGCAAGGTGAGAGACGGAATCCTCGGGAAGCTGATCTACTCGACCATCGCCATTACCGGTTTCGTCGTGATGGTGCGTAGTCAGAACATCTTCTTTGGCCCGACCACCGCAGGTCTGACGCTTCATGTGTCCCTGGCCCTTGCCGGCGCCCGGCACATCTTCATGGTCACCTACTGGCAGACGGTAAAGGCCTGGCTGTGCAGGACGCTGAACTGCGAGCGCTGCCTGAGCTGTGACAAGGCGCCTGGTGGTATAGAGCGCCGGAGCAAGTAACCAGCGCCACGTTTTCGAATGCGCCAAATCGTGGCGCGAAAGGATTCACATGATCGACAAGCAACCCACCGACTGGGAGCGCATCGAGCAGCTCTACAGGGCTGGTGTGCTGTCCCTGCGTGAAATCGCCATTGCATGCCCCGGCCCAAATCATGTGGCTATTGCCCGGCGTGCAAAGAAGTTTGGATGGGTTCAGGACCTGTCCGCGAAGATCAAAGCGAAGGCGAACGACCTTGTAACAAGGCAGGCTGTAACAGCTGATGTAACAGCAGAACGCGCTGTATCAGATAAAGCCGTAATCGAGATCAATGCCCAGGCCATTGCAAGCATCAGGATGGCGCACCGAGGCGACATTGCTCGTGGGCGCCGACTCACCAACAAGCTGCTGGACGAGCTGGAAGGACTGACGGACAACCGCGAACTGTTCGATCAGTTGGGCGAGCTCATGCGCGACCCTGACGATAACGGGTTCGACAAGCGGAACGATCTGTACGGCAAGGTGATCAGCCTGCCGGGCCGCTCCAAGACAATGAAGGAGATGGCCGACACCCTGAAGACGCTCGTTTCCCTTGAGCGGCAAGCATTCAATCTTGATGAGGCTGAAGGTGATAAGCCGCCGGGTAGTGATACCGGGCGATCGCCAGTCGACGCATCACTCATCACCGCGCTGATAGGTAAGCTGGTGGACTGATGGCTATCAAACCGATCGAGTGGGACGCGCTGAGCCAAGCTGAGCGCTCCGCCTTGGTCGCGGCGGGCGAGCATAGCCCCCTGGCCTTTACCAGCCTGTGGTTCAACATCACGCAGGGCGACAGCTTCAGGACGAACTGGCACCACCACTACTTCGACTACGCCGCCCGCCAGATGCTTGCCGGTGACGCGCAGAACATCGTCGTGAACATCCCGCCAGGCGGTACAAAGACCGAGTTCTGGTCTGTGCACCTGCCGGTCTACACGATGGTGAAGCACCGCCGGGTGCGCATCCTCAACACCAGCTATTCCAAGAGCCTGGTAGACGAGAACAGCGAGCGAAGCCGCTCCCTGGTCAAATCGACCGAGTTCCGCGAGTTCTATCCCTTCGAGATCGAGAAGGACAAGGTTGACGACTGGACACTGGCTCGTGACGGGAAGCGTATCCACCAGTTGTTCAGCCGCTCAAGTGGCGGCCAGATCACGGGTGTCCGTGGCGGCTACATGGGTGATGGCTACACCGGTCACATACAGGCGGATGACTGGGACAAGATCGACGACCTCTTCAGTGAGGCGAAGCGCCGCAAGTCGCACACGCGGCTGGTGAACACCCTGCGCAGCCGTAAGGCGCACAGCGGCACGCCGTTCGTAGCCATCCAGCAGCGCGGACACATCGACGACTCGACCGCGTTCCTGCTGTCGGGCGGCATGGGCCTGAAGATCGATCTGCACATCAAGATCCCGGCCCTGGTCAATCAGGAATACATCGACTCACTGCCCGACGGCATCCGCGAGCGCTGCATCAAGAGCGTGTGCGGGTCTGAGCAAGTAGACGGCTATTGGTCGTACTGGCCGGCCAAGGAGAGCGTTCATGACCTGATCGCGCTCCGCACGGCTCACCCGTACACCTTCAGCAGTCAGTACATGCAAGACCCCGACACGCTCGACGGCGGGATCTTCTCGGCTGATGACTTCCAGTATTACGGCGACGTGGATGCTGGTGCTGATCTGCCGCTGCCGGAGAAGTTCGATTATCGCTTCATCACTGCGGACACCGCCCAGAAGACCAACACCTGGAACGACTGGACGGTATTCGCTGAGTGGGGCGTGTTCGAGGGCCGTATCTACCGGGTCGGCATGAAGCGCGGCCGGATGGACGCGAAGACGCTGCGCCGTGAGTTTGAGGCGTTCGTCAAAGGCGCCTGGGCCAAGAACGGGAAGGCCAACGGCATCCTGCGTCGGGTCTACGTCGAAGACAAATCAAGCGGTACCGGCCTGATCCAGGAGATGGAGAAGCGCCTGCCGCTAAAGGTGACGCCAGTACCTCGGGACCGCGACAAGCTGACCCGCGCCCTGGACGTTCAAGGCTTCCACGCTGCCAAGCTGGTCTGCCTGCCCTACGACGACAGCCAAAACTACGAGTTCGTGTGTGAGGTCGCATCCTTCACCGCCGACGACAGCCACAAGTACGACGACCAGACAGACGTAATGATCGACGCCTTGTCCGAGGTTTACATCAAAGGCAAGCGATCGATCCGCGACCTCCTATAACCAATTCGGTGACCCCATGAGCAAGAAGGGCTTAGTGCCAGCAGACAAAAAGCTGGGCAAAGCCCTTGTTCGGGCCGCTCAGAAGTACGAGGCGCAGATCAAGTCGTCGAGTGACGGCCTGGTGAACGTCGTGTCCGGCCTGGGCACGCAGAAGGCCAAGCGCTCACACAACCAGTTCCAATATGGTTTCCTGAACGACTTCCAGCAGCTGGATGCTGCATATCAAACAAGTTGGCTTGCCAGGGCGATCGTTGACTACCCAGCCGAGGACATGACCCGCGAGTGGCGCACCCTAAAGTGCGACGATGCGGACGTGATCCGAGCCGAGGAAGACCGCCTGCAACTGCCGGCCATGGTGAGCGAGGCTACAAGCTGGGCGCGCCTGTACGGTGGCGCTGGCATCCTCATGCTGACCAACCAGGACCTGACCAAGCCGCTAAAGCCGGAGAAGATCAAGAAGGGCGACCTGTACCGCCTGCTCGTCATCGACCGCTTCGACATGACGGCGATGGACCTGAACCAGACCAACATCCTGGCCGCGAACTACTTGCAGCCTGAGTTCTACACCATCGCCGCCGGCGCCCAGATGATCCACTGGACGCACTTCGCCCGGTTCGCTGGTGCCAAGTTGCCACGTCGCCAGCGCGCGCAGACGCAGGGCTGGGGTGACTCAGAGCTGCGCAAGTGCCTCGACGACGTGATGGACATGGTCGCCAGCAAGGACGGCATTGCAGAGCTGATGCAGGAAGCGAACGTAGACATCATCAAGCGTGTCGGACTCTCGGATGAGCTGGCCAGCGATCAGGATGACGCCATCACGGCGCGCTACGCCCTGTTCAGCATGATGAAGTCCTCGATCAACCTGGCGCTGCTGGATGACGAAGAGACCTACGACCGCAAGACCCTGGACCTTTCCGGGGTGGCGCCGGTTCTTGACCTGCTCATGACATGGATCGCCGGTGCCGCTGGCATCCCGGTAACGCGCCTGTTCGGCGAGTCGGCCAAGGGCCTGGGCAACGATGGCCAGGGCGACGACACCAACTACTACAACCACCTCTCATCGCGGCGCCTGACCCAGATTGACCCGGGCCTGCGCCAGCTCGACGAGGTGATGGTGCGCTCGGCCACGGGCCACTGGCTCGACGACTTCAACTACGTCTGGAACCCGTTCAAGCAGCCCGATGCGGTGCAGATCGCTGCTGCGAACAAGGCCAAGGCCGAGACCGACATGCTCTACAAGGACGGCGGGGTTGTGACCACCAGCCAGATTCAGCGCCGCCTGCAGGCCGAAGAGCTCTACCAGTTCGACGACGAGAAGATCGCCGCGCTGGAAGAGGACGAGGATCTGACGATGTTCAATGACCCGGTGGATGACGACGACAAGGTTGAATGACCATGAGCATGATCGGCATCCAGTACAACGCCAAGCTGCAGCGGCTGGTCAAGCAGATCAAAGCGGACATCGCCAAGGAGGTGATGCCGCTGGTTCGCCAGCTCGCGCCGGAGTACACGCAGGACGCGGTTGTCACGACTGACGCATGGTCTGACCTGATCATCAACGCCATATCCACTCTGGTGAGTCGCTGGTCGTCACCGACGGTTCAGGCCGCCGGTGCGCGTATCGCCGGCGAGTTCGTTCAGTCATCGCTCAAGAAGTCCGAGCGCGACCTGAAGAAGTCGGCCGGCATCGACGTGTACAGCGGCAACAGCGTCATGCAGGACTACCTGAAGGCCTCGGCCCAACAGAACGCCCAACTGATCAAATCCATCCCCGCTAAGTACCTGGAAGAGGTGCAGACGCTGGTAATGGCGAACATGCGCTCCGGCATGCGGCCTGGCTACATCGAGAAGGCGTTGCAGGAGCAGTTCGGCGTGACGCAGCGCCGCGCCAAGATGATCGCCCGCGACCAGACATCGAAGATTCAAGGCGAACTGGCCGAGAAGCAGCAGAAGGGCGCCGGCTTTGAATTCTTTAAATGGGTAGACTCAGACGACAGCCGCGTTCGTCACCGACACCGGGTCATCGACGAGAAGGTCACCGCATACGGCAAAGGTATCTACCGCTGGGACAACCTGCCGTTGAGCGACAAGGGCGTTCCGATCAAGCCTGGCTCTGACTATTCCTGCCGATGCATTGCGCGCCCAGTGAGCGCCCGCGAGGTCAAGGCCAACCAAGACGCAGGCCGCACAGCGCCTGGCGTTCTTCGCTAATTCATCCATCCCGCGAGGCCGCAACATGAAATGCACGGTTTTCGACCGGGCCGGGTATCGCATTACCCAGCGAGAGTACACAGACGAGGGGTTCCTCAAGGTTCCGGGCAGGGTTGCCCGCACAGGGATTCAGGAATACCTGGCTCGCGAGCTTGGCCTCGACGGTGACCCGAATCGCATTGTCCGCGTGTACCGGCCGGAAGAAGAGGTGTTCAACGACGCTTCCCTGGGCACCTACGACGGCGCGACGGTCACGAATGATCATCCCAAAGAGCTGGTCACGTCGAAGAACTACAAGGCCGTCTCGGTTGGCGAGGTCCGCGGGACCGGCCGGCGAGACGGGGATTTCGTTGTCTGCGATCTGATCATCAAGGATCAGAAGACCATCGACGACATCAACGCCGGAAAGTGCGAGCTCTCCGCCGGCTACACCGCTGAATACGTCCACGGCCCCGGTACCACTGCCGACGGCCAGGACTACGAGTACACCCAGCGCAACATCATCATCAACCACCAAGCGGTGGTAACCAAAGCGAGGGCGGGCGGCATCGCTCGCGTCTTCGACCACAACCCAGGAGGCAACACAATGCCTGTACTTATCACCACCGATAGCGGGCGCAGCGTTGATGTTGCTGATCCTGCGAACGCCCAAGTGGTCGCCGACTCGTTCGACCGATTGCTGAAGCGCGCCACTGATGCGGAATCCAAGGCTGATAAGGCCCAGGCAACCGCTGACAAGGCAGCCGAAGATCTGGCCGAGGCCCGCAAGGCTTCTGGCGACGAGGCAATCAACGCTCGCGTCGTCCTGATCGGCAGCACTCAGGCCCAGGCCCGCAAGATCGCCGGCGACTCGTTCACCTGCGACAGCCTCGACGTGATCGAGATCAAGCGCGCCGCGCTGGCCATCAAGCGTCCGAAAATGGCGTGGGGCGACAAGTCTGCCGGTTATGTCGAGTACGCCTTCGACGCCGAGGCTGAGAACGAGCCTGACGAAGACGACATGGACGAAGAAGGCAAGAAGAAGACCAAGGCCGCCACTGGCGACACTGCCGCGCTCTTCGCCCAGTTCGTGCAGTTGGCCAAGGATGGCGCAGCCGCCCCGGCGACCACTGACGCCGCGCCGACCCCATACCAGCAGCACAAGCAGAAGCTGTCGGGCGCCCACAAACAACCCCAGAAAGGAGCCTGACCATGTCTGTTCAAGGTGGTAACGCACTCAATCACGGCGTCGCTTACGCAGGTATGGTCGCCGACGGCGAACTGTCCAACGCCGTCTCCAAAGTCAACAAGGGCACTGTGAACATCGCGTTCGGCCTGGGTGTCGTTAGCGATGGTGACGACGGCGCCAAGCTGCCTGTGGCCGGCTCCACGGCGGCCCAGTTCATCGGCATCGTTAAGCGCGAACTGAACCGCGCCTACACCGCTACCGATGTGGTCGGCGCAGTCGCCAAGCGCGATATGTCGGTCGAGACCGTAGCGCCTGTCTGGGTGACCGCTCGTGTAGCGGTTTCCAAGGACGACCCGGTGTATCTGGTAATCGGCGACGGCACCGGCACCAATCAGGGCCAGTTCTCGAACGTGGTCGGCGCTGCTGCAACCCTGGCTGTTCTGATCCCGAACGCCAAATGGGTCAGCTCCGCCGGCGCCGGCGCGCTGGCTAAAATTTCTCTGAAGATCGGGGGCTAATCGACATGACCCAGCTTAAAAAAATCGTCGTAGCCATCGATGCCGCTATTGCGCACCAGATTGGCCGCGATGCTTACCAAGTGACCTTCAACGACGGTCTGCCGACCCTCGACGACGGCCTGGCGTTCTACATCAGCCAGTTGGCGAACCTGGAAGCTCGTATCTACGAGGCCAAGTACGCCGCCATCAACTACGACGAGCTGATCCCGGTCGACACCTCGCTCCCTGAGTGGGTCGATGAGTGGAATTACATCAGCTACGACGGCGTGACCCTGGGCAAGTTCATCGGCGCCAGTGCTGACGACCTGCCGGACGTAACCCTGTCGGCCAACAAGTCGTCCGTGCCGATCGGTTACGCGGGCAACAAGTACAGCTACAGCCTGGACGAGCTGCGCAAATCGCAACAACTGCGCATCCCGCTGGACAGCTCCAAAGCCAAGCTGGCTTTCCGTGGCGCCCAGGAGCACACCCAGCGTGTGGCCTACTTCGGTGATGTGGCTCGCGGCATGACCGGCCTGTTCAACAACCCGAACCTGGCGCTGTCGAACTCCACCCTGGATTGGTACAACGCCGCGACCACCGGTGACCAGATCGTCGCCGACCTGAACAAGATCCTGGTTGATGTCTACATCAACTCGGCCACCGTTCACGTCCCCGACACGATCATCCTGGATGCTGCCCGCTTCGCGTTCATCTCGAACAAGCGAATGGGCACCATCACCGACAAGACGATGCTGGAATACTTCCGCACCAACAACCAGTACACCGCGCTGACCGGTCGCCCGATCAACATCTTCAGCCGCCTGCAACTGTCCGCTGCCCAACTGGCCGCCGCCGGCGTATCCAACGGCAGCAAGGATCGCATCGTCGCTTACGAGCTGAACGACGAGAACCTGGGCATGCAGGTTCCGATCCCATGGCGCTCCCTGGCTCCCCAGATGTGGAATCTGAAGGTCAACGTGCCGTGCGAGTACAAGATCAGCGGCGTTGAATTCCGCTACCCGTTCTCTGGCGCGTACCGCGACCAGTTCTAACCAGCCGATCCGTGGCCGCTTCCGCTATGCCCGGGGCGGCGGCCAATGATTCCGGGCGAGGATTCGACATGTTCCTGAAGAACGAAGCAGCACGACTGATCACCATCAACCATCTGGTCGGCGAAAAAGAGACCAGCTACCCGATCCTGCCGGGCGAAAACCCCGCGGTCGAAGTGCCGGATGCCGTGGCGAAGATCGATTTCGTCAAAGCTCTGCTGAAAAACGGTGACCTGCGCCGCGTTGGCGCCGATGAGCTGGAAAGCGAAGACGAAGACGGCGGCGAAGAAAGCATCGAGGATCTGCGCGAGCGGGCTGGCCGCGCCGGCGTAAGTGTCAACAAGACCTGGGGCAAGGCACGCCTTTTGGAAGAAATCGCCAAGGCTGCCAAGACCGAGTAATACCCGGGCGCCTAGCGCCCAACCATTCATAGCTGGAGAGCCCATGATAATCACCCCTGAGATGATTGCGGCTTTCCGCAGCAATCCCCTGATGAAGGCGTTCATCGATCCAGTGAAGTGGCCCGACGAGTACATCGTCGAGGCCCTTTGCGAGGCTGGCACCGAGACCGGCTCAGGCCGGTGGGGTGCGCTGGAGCTGACCTGCGACAACTTCAAGTGGCGCGGCATGCAGTACTTCGCCGCCCACTGGCTGGCGACCAACTTTTCCACCCTTGGCTCCACGGCGGCCCCCGGCTCCGATGCGCGCCTGAACGTGGCCCAGAAGTCGGTCGGTGACGAATCGATCGCCTACCGCGTGCCGCAGATGATGGACGCGGGCACCGACTGGCTGACCTACACCAACTTCGGCCAGCAGTTCTACCGGCTGAAAAAGCGCGCCGGGATTGGCGCCAAGGTGGTTTAGATGATCAATCTTGAGCTGATCGGCTTCCAGGAGCTGCAGGACGAGCTGTCGAAAGAGCTCGCCGCGCTTCGGTCCGACAAGGTGGTGACGGTCGGCATCCATGAAGAGGCCGGTAATGTTGAGTCGGGCGACCTGACCATGGCTGGCCTTGGTGCGATGCTCAACTTTGGCGCGACAATCAAGCACCCTGGCGGCACGTCCTACGGATACGCCAGCAAGGCCGCCGCCGACCGTGACGAGGTCCGCTTCCTGAAGAAGGGTGCGGGCTATATGGAATTGGGCGTAACCCAGCCGCACAACATCGATATCCCGGCAAGGGAGTGGCTTGAGCCTGGCGTTGCAAGCGCCACGCCTGAAGTGCTGCTGACCATCCAAGACGGCATGGAGGCCGGGCAGTCGATGGACCAGATCCTTGAGGCCGTCGGCGCGGTGGCCGTAGGCAAAGTGAAGGTCTACATGACTGACCTGAAGACGCCGCCCAACGCCGCATCGACCATCCGCAAGAAAGGCAGCAGCAACCCGCTTATCGACTCCGGCGCGATGCGCCAGTCGGTCACCCACAAAGTTTCTATCGGTCCCGTGACGGAGGGCTTGGAATGAGCCTGAGCATGGAAGGCCACATTGACGACGTGTTCGTCAGTGTCGCTGCGAGCCGTACCGTATCGGTAGATGGCCAGTGGGTAGAAGGGATATGGGTTCCCGGCGCGACCGAGACCAAGCCCTACATCGTTAATATCCAGCAGGCCAGCGACAGGGAGATCGACTTCATCCGTCAGGGTGGCGAGCGGATCACCGACGTGCGCCGCATCTACATCAACCAGGGCGAGATGCAGTTGATCGACCAGACCGGCACCTGGGAGTTCCTAGGGCAGCAGTGGAAGGCCACCAAGTGTGACAACAGGTACTGGCGGAACTACTGCAAGGTCATCGTTATGCGCATCGACGATCAGTCAGGCGGCCCAGCATGACTAACGAAGAACTGTTCAAGAAGCTGCGCCCTATTGTGATGCTGGCGACCGGCGTGCCTGAGTGCATCCTTGCGGATCAGGTCGGGCCAGGCAGCATGCCGGCGCCCAAGGGCGCATACGCAACGATCACGCCCAGGCAGTCCATCAGTGAGCGCGGCCAGGCCAACATCGTGTCGCGCGACATCCCAGGCGATCAGGTGGAGGTCGATGTGCGAGCGCAGATCATGTGCTCGGCAAGCATCAACTTCTATCGCGGCGAGGCGCTGATGTACGCCGAGCGACTGAAGCAGGCCAATAAGCGCCCCGATGTGAGCATGATGCTTTTCAGGGCCAAGATCGGCTGGAACAGCACGGATGCAGTGAACAACCTCACCAGCCTTCAGTCGGCCAACTTCGAGCAGCGGGCGCAGATCACCATCCGCCTGATGTACGAGACCAGCAGCCTTCCGGCTATCAACAACATCCTGAGCGCCGAAGTGGCATTCCAGGACGAAAAAGCGCGGGTCATTGAGACTTTCACCGTGGAAGTCATCCCCACATAAACCATTGGAGCTAGCACAGTGAGCTATCCAGCTACCAACATCATCCGGATTAATGCCCGGATCAGCCCGGCAGGCCTGGGCAATGCAAACTTTGCCAGCGCCATGCTGTTCGCCCCTGAAGACGAATTGCCCGTCGGCTTTGCCGTGGACACGTACCGGACGTACTTCACGCTGGTCGCGCTGTCTGAAGACTTCGCCGACACCACTGAGACGTACAAGGCGGCTCAGCGCTGGCTTGGCGGCACGCCGGCAACCCGCGAACTTAAGGTTTACGGCGCTGCCACTGCTGATGCCACCATTACTGCAACGATGAACAAGGGCAGGAATAAGCTCTGGTGGTTCTGGACGTTTTGGACCGCCCCGATCTATGCCGACAAGGCAAAGGCTCAGTTGATCGCTCAGTGGTGCGAGGATAACTCCTCGTTCAACATGAACAACCAGACTGGCGCGTCAGCCGCTGAAATCAGAGATCCCGCTGATACTGACGATATCGCCTCCCTCTTGACTGCCGGTGGTTTCCGATTCAGCGCCACCCCGTGCCACGCCACGGATGCCTATTCAGGCAATGCGCTAGCCAAGCACTTCGCCGCAGTGAACTACAGCGCTGACCGTTCGACTATTACGGGCGAACTGAAGAAGTCTCCCGGGGTTACCGCAGAGTCGCTGGACGGAACCGCTTACTCGGCCATGCAGAGCGACAAGAAGAAGGCTGTCTTCTACACGGTCGTGGACAACCAAGGCTCGACAGATTCGGGTCGCTGGCTGAACACACTGACGCACAGCGCATACGGCGAGTTTATTGATGACGTGGTCAATCTGGCGGCCTGCATCAACTTCCTGACCACATCGCTCTACAACACGCTCGGCAAGCAGGTCACTAAGCTCGCACAAACCCCTGTGGGACAGGCCGTCTTGATCGGCGCCGCACGGGCGACCATGCAACAGTTCATCAGCAATGGCTACCTCGGCCCGCGCAACTATACCGACCCGGACGACGGTCTCGAGAAGTACACCGCAGGTTTCGAGATCCTAACCAAGCCCGAGGACATCCTCGACCTGTCGGACGCTGATCGCAGCGCCCGCAAGTCCGCACCACTCCGCATTCGCCTGTTCCGCGCCGGCGCAATCCACATCGTTGAAGCCGACCTCGACGTTTATTGATAGGTGACCCATGAGCCTGAGTAATTTCTCGAACGACCTGACCGTCGTCACCATCAATGGCCGGCAGATCCAGGACTGGGGCGAAACCGCTACCCCCTACACGGACGCGCCGATCGACGCCCGCAGCCAGTTGCGCCGGGGGCAGGGCGGGAACGCCTGCCGCATGGACCGCCAAAACCCGGGCCGGGAGGTGAACGTCTACCTCAACCCGGGTTCGTCCGACTCCGCATACGTGCAGGGGCTACTGAACTCGAACGCCAACATCACGCTGACCTTTACCCAAATCGGCACGCTGGAAACAGCTCTGGGCTCTGAAGGCCTCATCGCGAACGACGGCCAGCGCGGCCGGGCCGGCTCCACCATCACGGACGACCAGTTCACGATGCACTTCAATATCTGGGAAGCGACAAGGGGCTGATAGATGAGCGTGAAATCATTCACCGTTGGCGGCGTGCAGTACAACGCCGCCATGGCCAGCGCTGTCGACCAAGACCGCCTGATGTCCCTGCTGTCTGCCGCCGTGCTGGAGCGATTCGCCACGGCGGCAGCGGCTGATCTTGAGGTTGATGATCAGGTTCTGTGCTCCATGTTCATGTCGATGCGCCAGGATGTGAAATCCCAGGTCGCGCAAATGATCATGGCTCGCGTGCTGATCAACGGCACCGAGCGCCCGGTCACCGTCGCCGACTTCGGCGGAAAGATGGTGCAGTACAACCAGCTCTTGGCCGAACTGCTGCGCTGGAACCTCTCCGATTTTTTCGACTGGCTGCCAAGCGGCGCAAAAGGCGCTCGGCAGGAAGAGGCGGCAAGCGCAGCGCAGTAAATTGGTTCCTGATGCGGCCCTGTGTGGGGATTGTCGGGGTTTGCCCGCCGCTTTGCACCTGGGCTCAGCTTGAAGACGGCACCCACTCTCTAGCGAGCGTGGAGCGCTTCAATCAGGCGATGGACGAACTGTGGGATCAATACGAGGCTGCGAAGAATGGCTAGCAAAGTACTGAAGTCATTCCTGATCGGCATCGGCTATGACACCAAAGCCCTTGAAGCTGGCGACAAGAAGATCAACGCCAGCCTGAATGGAATCAAGTCGGGCGCGCTGGGCATTTCTGCATCACTGGTCGGTGCATTTGGTGCGGCTGCTGGCGCTATCGTTGGCGTCGCGGGCAGGGTCGATAAGCTGGCCATGTCCACGCAGAACCTGCGCACGTCTCAAGCCGCCGTGTACAACTATGGCAATGCCCTAAAGCTGATGGGTGGGGACGCAGAGGATGCCGTCGATACCCTGAAGCGCTTCGAGGAAATCCAAAACAACCTTCGCCTAAAGGGTGGTGCCGGACCAATCAATGATCTGGCAACGGCCGGCATTGATGTCAGTTCGCTGTATCAGACCAGCACTGGCGAAGAGTTCATGCGCGCGCTCGCGGAGATGATTCCCAAGCTGGATGAGGGGCAGCGCGCCCAGGTTCAAAGCTCGCTCGGGCTGTCAGACGGCGTATTCCGCTCGCTGGCCGGCGGCATAGAGAAGCTGGACGACACCATGAAGCGGGCCAACTCGCTGACCGGAAGCGTCGACCAACTGACCGATAACGCAAGGAAGCTCGCCGAAAACTCGGCTGAGTTTGGGCTGATCATCGACGGCGTCAGCAATGAGTTGTCCGAGAAGTTCATGAAAAGCCTTATTGGCGCCGGAAGCGCACTCAACGAATTCCTCAAGGACCATCGCGGAAACATCAGCGGTGCGATTGATTACGCCTCAAACAACCCGGAAGCAACAGCCGCGCTGGGCGCCTCGTCCGTTGCAGCAGTGGTTGGCGCAACGCTCGCCAAGCTGGGGCTGAAATCGGTCGGGGGTCTTATCAGCAAGTCAGGTACTGCCGGTATGGCAATTACTGGCGGCGCGATCGGATCGAACCTGCTCAACCGATCCTTGAATGAGTACGTGCCGGGCTATGGCGAGGCTGCCAGCAGCTTCGACGACATGCTCAAGGGCGTCACTGGGCTGGAAAGAATCAAAGGCCCGATGGAGCTGATGTTCGGAGGCGATGGCAATCCAACCCAAAGCAGCAGCTTCAAGTATGAAAAGCCCGAGGAATACACGGGCAAGGTCATCCGTTCCCAGGAGGATGTCGACTTCCTTGAGCACAGGGACAGATCGGCCTCCGACAGCATGCCGCCATTGAGCGGAGCCACACCGGACGAAGACCGCCAAGCCAATGCCGAGGCGTTGGCCGGTGCGCTGAATCGAATCCCGATCAAGGTTGAAAGCAGCCTGAACGCAACCATCCAGATCGACGGCCAGGCGCTTGAGTCAAAAATCATGCAGGTCAACGAGCGACAGAACTACGACACGCTGAGCGACCTCAAGACCACAACGGAGCGATAGCCGTGAGCATCATCAACGTATTCACGCGCCAGGCCCCGACCATTGCTGGCTATGCGTTCGACGCTGTGCTTGAGGACACGTTTGAGGCAACGGTGACGATCACATCCATCCCGATTGAGTCGGGCGTCAGGATTGCCGGTCACCGAATCCTGAACCCCTTCAAGTGGACCATGACCGGCGCGATCAGCAACAACCCGGTCAAGGTGCAACTGACGGATTTTCTCGGCGGCGCGCTTTCCAATCTGACCGACAACCCAATCGTCTCCACGGTTGCCGGCTTGTCGGCGGGCTGGCTTGCCGGCAGCGACGAGACCAGGGCAAGCACCACCCTCGACTTCCTGATCTGGCTGATGCAGTCCTACGACCCGTTTGACATCGATGCCGGCGACATCCTGCTCAAGAACATGGCCATCACGCGCCTCTCCAGAACCAAGGAGCCGCGCAACGAGGGCGGCCTTGAGTTTGTAGTCGAGATGCAGGAGGTGATTGAGCTTGATCGGATTGGCCGAGATTACCAGTGCACGCAAAGCCAGCTTCGCGATGGTGACCCATCAAAGTCGGCATTAACCCGCGCAATCAACCGCGGGCAGGCGATAGCCAAAGAGGCATCCGACAGCGTCGTAAAGTCGGTTAACGGAATTCTTGACGGAGTCGCCTGATGTACACAATCCCACTGCGTGCCGGGTCCGCCAATGCCCACCAGCGGTTCGGCGTGCAGCTTGGCGATAACCTGATCGACTTCGAAATCGACTTTATCTCATACCTCGACGTGCCCGCATGGTCCATGAACCTGCTGCGCGACGGTAGCCGGATCGTCGCCGGCGCAATGCTTGAGCCTGGCAGCGACACCATAAAAAGCTACCGAACTGGTATTGGACAGATGGTGTTCACTGGTAAAGACGTGACCCTGGATAACCTCGGCATCGAAAACTTCCTCGTCTGGATACCTCCTTTGGTGGAAACATGAGAAAGCAAGTCTGGTCGATCGATGTGAATGGGCAGCCGTACATCAGCCAGCAGATCGGCAGCCGGCAGTTCCGCATCCAGTTCAATATCGATATATCCCCAGGCGATGCGCTTTCGTTTGCGGACATTCGGTTATACAACCTGGACAAAGGATCAAATGTTGCACAGAAGTCCAGCATCGTCCTTCGGGCAGGCTATGAAGACAACGTCGACGCGGTGTTCACCGGGTACGTGACCAACACCCTGCGCGAGCGCGAGCCAGGTTCGCCGGAGATCATCACGCGGCTGATCTGCAGGTCTGGGCAGCCGGCCACCGATCGGGCGTCTGCCCAGCTTTCATTTGGCATCGGCACCAGGGTAGAGGAAGTAATCCGCGCCCTTGCTGCGGCGTGGCCGCTTCCAATCGATATCGACAATGCTCAGTTTGCCGACGCCAGGCCGCTTTCTTCGGGTCTCGTGGTTGACGGCGACATCCCGCAAGCGATGACCGACCTGGCATACGCCTACAAATTCGAGTGGATGCAGGACCGCGGGCGCATCGTCGTCACCAAGCCGAATATGCCGCGCACCACCACGGTGGTGAGGGTTGATCAGTTTAGCGGGATGATCGGCATCCCCGAGGTTTCCCGCGGGCCCGACGGCCTTGGCGTATTCGTCGCCGTGCAGCTCAATCCCGCACTGCGAATCAACGGAAAGATCAACGTGGAAAGCGAGTTCGCCACGTTCAATACCGGCAACCTGTTCGTTACGGAGCTGACTGGAGACGCCACCGCAAATGGTGAATACAACATCTTCGCGATGAAGCATTCAGGCGATTCGCACAGCGACCTGTGGCGAACCGAGATCGACGGTCTGCGCGCCGGGACAACGCCGACCGCTACCGAGACCGAAACCCAGCAAAACGGAAAGCTGGTTTGGGGTGCCAGGGTTGATCAGGCATTCCGGGTCAAGGTCCGAGAGATAGGCGGCCGACTCTCCATTGACCCGAACTGGCTCATGGCCGTGATGGGCTTCGAGACTGGTTACACGTTCAGTCCTGCGGCGCGAAACCCAGGCAGCACCGCAACGGGCCTTATCCAGTTCCTGGAAGCCTCTGCGCGCGAGGTCGGCACATCCACTGCCCAGCTCGCCCGCATGACCGCCGTGCGCCAACTCGATTACGTGGAGGCGTACTACAAGCCCTACTCAGGCCGCATCCGCAACCTGGGAGACGCCTACCTGGCCGTTCTATGGCCGGCGGCGGTTGGGCGCCCAGACTCATACGTGATGTGGGAGCGAGACAGCGGCCCCTACCAGCGCGAGTACGCGGCCAACTCCGGCCTGGACGTGAGCCGTAACGGGGTAATCACCCGTGGCGAGGCTGTTGCCTCCGTCAATACGTCCTACATGCGGGGGCAGCAGTTCGTGCGATGACGACTGGTCAAGGACTTGCGCTGGCGATCTGCTACATTTCCGAGCAATACCCAAAGCCTCGTTGGTGCCCTTAAATGTTGAAGCCAGGTCTGATTATCCTCACCGCAGCAGTAATGCTGCCATTCATCGCGCTGGCTGATGATGGCGGCCAGTGCGATGGTCGGCAGATGTACAACTATGTCGACACCGCGCTGAGCTCTGGTTCTGGCGTCGTGAATGCGGCCAATGATCCGTTATATGGTGCGGGCGCCGTTACGCTGGCTCTAAGATCAAGCAACATGGAAATTTACAACGCCATGTCCGTATCGATTCGAGAGCACGACCTTTACCTGGCGCGCATGGGATGCAAATCGCTGAGTGGCGGACCTACCAAAGGAATGTTGTCCAGCCTGCGTCAGGTAGACGCCAAGATTGGCAAGCTGATCAGCAGTCAGTACAGCCAAAAAGGCGTGCTGACTGACGGTTTCGGAAACGCCAGATAAATTAGAACCAGCATCATGAAATTTAACAAACCCGCTTCGGCGGGTTTTTTATTGCCTACGACAAAGGCTGGAGCGAGAAATGCTCAAACAAGAAGGCCGAACCAAGCAGGCCAAGATGATGCGTGACGCCTTTCGCGAGGTGATGAAAGGCGTTTGCACTTCGCTTCCTGGGCACGTCCGGACCTTCGACCCAGTCACGCAGCTTGCCCAGGTGCAGCCAGGGATATTGAGGGTCGATATCAACGGCGCCGAGTTCACGATACCTCCAATCATCGAGGTTCCGGTCTACTTCCCAGGCGGTGACTACTGCGTCGAATACCAGATTGATGATGGCTGCGAGGGCGACATCCTGTTCTCTCAGCGCTGCATTGATGGGTGGATTCAGAGCGGAGGGGTGGCGGCAAACCCAATCGGGCGCTTCCACAACATGCAGGACGCCATGTTCCTGCCTGGGTTCAGGTCGCAACCCAATGTGCTGCCGGACTTCCAGAACAACGGCGTTCGCATGCGCAACCGGGCCGGCACCCAATTCGTCTGGCTGAAGAACGACAACAGCATCTCCATGGATAACGGGATGGCCAGGTTCAACGTTCTGGCCGACGGTACGACCCTGATGCAGAACGGCGCCGGCAGCTTTCAGCTTCTGTCCGATGGGTCGTTCCTGATTAACGGGCTGAAGATCACGCCGGACGGGAATGTCATCACCGCCGCCGGCGTAAACCTCAATACGCACCGCCATAGCGGTGTAACCCCGGGCTCCGGGACAAGCGGAGTTCCAGTTCCATGACTGTACGCAGGCTTGACGACGAGACAGGCGACATCGTGACGCGCGGCCAACAGTTCATCACTGGGCAGTCCGAGGTTGCGCAGACAGTGCTGACCCGACTACGCCTGTTCCTGGGCGAGTACTTCCGGGACATCACCGACGGCACGCCGTGGTACGAGCAGATCCTGGGCAAGTTCACCAGCCTCTCCACCGCCGAGGCAGCACTGAGGGCCAGGATCGCCAACACGCCCGGCGTTATACGGCTCACCAGCTTCTCCGCTGACTTCAACATCGACAACCGCAAATACAGCGTAACCGCTGGGATTCTCACTGAGTTCGGCCTGGAAGAGGTAACACTGAATGGCTAGCCTGACTTCTACCGGCTACGTGCTGCAGACGCAAAACGACTGGTTCGCCCAGGAGCGCCAGTTCTACCTGGACATTGACCCGTTGTGGAACCTGGACGCGTCGACCCCGGACGGGCTGAAGATGGCGCATGACGCCGAGATCTTCTACGCCCTGGATGAGACGCTGCAGCAGGCCTACAACTCAAAAGACCCGAATAAGGCCAAGGGCAATGACCTCGATATTGTCTGCTCACTGACCGGCACCATCCGCTCCGGCGGTTCGCGCTCGAGCGTGCAACTGACCATCACCGCCACGGCAGGGACGCCCGTCCCGGCAGGAAACCGCTTTGAGTCGGTCACTACCGGCAGTCGTTGGACGACTGACCAAGCTGTGACCGCTGACTCGCTAGGATCCGCGACAGTAAGTGCGACATGCACCGTAGTTGGTCCAACCCAGGCTGACGCGGGAACCATCACCCGCATCGTGGACGTGGTGGCAGGACTTGCAAGCGTGACTAACTCTGCGCCTGCAACGCCTGGTACTGACGGCCAGCGCGACGAACAACTGCGCGTCACCCGCGCGACAGCAGTAGGGCGCCCTGGCAACAATCAGATCGACTCCACTTACGGCGAACTGTACGCGGTGCCCGGCGTGCGCCGCGTCAAGATCTACGAGAACGACACCGATAGCTCGGCCGTATCAGTCGACAACCCTCACGGCCTACCAAGAAAATCGTATGCGGTGATTGTCGACGGCGGTACCAATGAAGATATCGCCATGGCGATCTATCTGAAGAAGAACCCGGGCCCTCTGCTGTACCAGGCCGGAACGCCGTTCGAGGTCGAGGTTACATCTCCAAAATACCCGACCAACAAGAAGGCGATCCGCGCCAGCCGCCCAATCTACGTGGACATGCTCCCGGTCATTCACGTCGTCAACGATGGAACGCTACCGGCCAACGTCGACCAGCTCATCAAGGAGGCGATGATGGAGTATGCGGCCGGCGATCTGATCCCGGCCGACGTGGGATTCAAGATCAGCGGGTTTGATATTGGCGAGACTGTGCCGTTCAGCACGATCTTCACGCCGGTCAACAAGGTCATCGGGGCATACGGCAACAGCTACGTCGACTTTCCTTCGTCAAGCCTCAATGGCGTCCAGGCGAACGCTGTCATCGCCTACAACCAGATGTCCCGGTGGACGGAGAGCAACATCACCGTAGTGGTCACCTGATGAACATCCCAGACCGCATTTACGCGCAATACCGCGATAAGCCCAAGGCTGTGGCCTGGTATGCGATCGCCAAGAGGCTCGGCGGGAGCGTCGAGGATGCCGCCGAGGCGGTGCGCAAGAGCTACGACATCGACAACGTGTTCGGCGAGCAACTTAATGTAATAGGCCGGATCGTCGTGGCGCCGCGCAGTTTCGTTGGATCATTCCCAATGAATCCAGGGCTGTTTGATCTGACGGATGGTGATGAGTTTGGCGACGAAGGCGCAATGTTCAGCACCCTTACGATTGATCAAGACGGGCAGTTATCTGATGACCTTTACCGCCTGGTCATAAAAGCCAAGATCATCAAGAACAACGGCGATGCAACGATTGAGAACATCCTCGACGGCATGAACTTCCTGCTCCCAACGGCAGATATTCTTCGCGTCACAGACGGCGAGGACATGTCGTTCAGCATCGAGTTCTACGGCCAGATAACCGAGCTTGAGCGTTTTGCTCTGCTCAATGCTGGGCTTGTGCCAAAGCCGCAAGCAGTTGGATTTAACGGATTCCTTGAGGGGTTCGGAATGTTCGAGTTCGGCGATATGGACGCCGAATTCGGTGACGAAAACGCAGAATTTGCAGGATATATAGGGGCTTAACATGTCACTGAAATTAAACGAGCGTTACCCTGGACGCTTCACAAACCCATCTATAGATTACCCTCAGGGACAGTTCAAGAATCGCACAACCCCTACCGCAAAGGATGGCTCATATTTAGAGCAGGATTGGGCAAATGATAAAGAAGGCTTGTTCCAGTCCCTCCTTAAATATGCTGGGGTAACTGCGAACGGACTAGTTGATAAGGTAGGCGCATCGCAGTACTTCGACGCAATGATTTCTATTGCTCAAGCTCAGTTTGGTAAAGCCTATACAGCTACAGTTGTCAGCGCAGGGCTTCATAGCATTACTCCGTCACCGGCAATTACCGCATATTCCACGAATCAAAGATTTCAAGTTGTTTTTCAAGCTAATAGCAATGGCGTAGACTTGCTCAGGATTTCAGGTCTCGCCTACAGGGCGATCAAGCAATATGATGCCGCAGGCACTAAGTCCGTAGCATCATTCAAAACTGGTCAGATTTGCGATGCAGTGTATGACGGTACAGACTTTGTTCTGCTTGGGCAAAATTCTCCACTAACAGTAACTGCGCCGCAAGTTCAAGCGCAGATATATACTGGGCGGCCGCGAAAACTGAGTGCAACACCTGACCTTTCCGGTACGGTGCTGCCCCTATGTCCTATTCCGAACTCAGCGTCGAAGAGCGCGCCATCATTCAACTCAGTCAAGCTCAAGGCTTCAGCCTG
>Ga0208123_100041_pt1 | contig 94391 bp, 82 predicted proteins | sample LakWasMe92_HOW11_2_FD_183914 | JGI IMG/M metagenome (GOLD analysis project Ga0208123, IMG submission 183914) | Freshwater sediment methanotrophic microbial communities from Lake Washington under simulated oxygen tension - Sediment Metagenome... | ecosystem: Environmental > Aquatic > Freshwater >... | reverse complement strand
GCAAAACCTGCCGCTACTGCCCGACGAACACATCAACCTGCGCGGCCCTGGCTACTACCACTGACCTGAAAAAGGAGCACCAAAATGCTGCCCAACCCGACACTCGACAAGCTGCAAACCCTGCGCCTGCACGGCATGATCAAGGCGCTGAGCGAGCAACACGCCACGCCCGATATCAATGATCTGAGCTTCGACGAACGCCTCGGCCTGATGGTCGACCGCGAGCTGACCGAACGTGAAAACACGCGTCTGAGCAGCCGCCTGAAACTGGCACGACTGCGCCATAACGCCTGCCTGGAAGACATCGATTACCGCAGCCCACGCGGCCTGGACAAGTCCCTGATCCTGCAACTGGGCAGCGGCCAATGGCTGCGCGACGGCCTGAACCTGATCATCGGCGGCCCAACGGGCGTAGGCAAAACCTGGCTCGCCTGCGCGCTGGCTCACAAGGCCTGCCGCGACGGTTACAGCGTGCGCTACCTGCGCTTGCCGCGCTTGATGGAGGAGCTGGGCCTGGCTCACGGCGACGGCCGTTTCGCCAAACTCATGGCCGGCTATGCCAAGACCGACCTGCTGATCCTGGACGACTGGGGCTTGGCGCCGTTTACCGCTGCGCAGCGGCGCGACATGCTTGAACTGCTGGACGACCGCTACGGCAACCGCTCGACGCTGGTCACCAGCCAGATGCCGGTGGACAAATGGCATGCGCTGATCGGCGACCCGACCTTGGGCGATGCGATCCTCGACCGGCTGGTGCACAACGCTTATCGGATCGAACTGAAGGGCGAATCGATGCGCAGACGCGCAACGAAATTGACGGCGACAGAGACTTCAGACTAACAATGCAAACCTGCGTCGCTGCGCTCCGACTGCCTGTCCAAGTGGACGTGGATCAGGTGTCCAAGTGAGCATGGAACGAGTGTCCAAATGATCGTGGGCTGAGTGTCCAAGTGTCGTGGAATCCGCACCTTGATAAGGCCAGCCCGTTACTGGACACACTGGTCGTTCGATGCGCAAGACATACATGGCCTTACGCAGGATCATTTGCTTCAGGAAGGCGATCCCCCCCACACCGTGGCGGAACGAATGAATCAGCTGTTTTCAGGGCAGGTGCTTTGCAGCGACTCACCTCAAGACGGTTTTTTGGTTCGATGTGCTTTTCGAGGCCGCAGATCTGATGCCCACGTTCGAGTTGAAGCCTTTGGAGGTGTTAGTGGGCCGGGAGGCGGCTAATGACATTTATCGCCTACTGCCAACAACTAGGCACCACCGAGCTTTCCATGATGCGACTGCTTTGATGGAAGCCTGTCGTGCTTTTTTCGAAGCTTGAACTACCAGAGGGGTGGATACCTACCCTCAGCTATGCGAAAGCGGTGAGTCCATTGAGGTATGGATGTAGCACAGCGTGTGCGACCGCCCGAACCGAAGGCAGGTGATCACGTGCCTGGTAGGCATGGCAAGCGGAGCGCGCAGGCGTGTGGGATGGAAGCCCGAAGGGCCGAGACCTTGGCATCGCAAGGGCTCGGTGCACGACAGCCGCTCCCCGCAGGGGCACGCCCCAGCTGAAAGCTCAGGGTCATCAAAGCTCCGCATCCCATGCATCCATAGCCTCGCTCATAGTCGCGTACCACTGGAGGTCACCGAGCTGTAGGGCATTCGCAATTTGCCTGTTGGTATTGCCGTCGACCCAAGTCGGGAGACTCTCTATGGCCTCTGTGAACAGACTGGCTGTAGCGACAACGAATCGCCCCGTACTTGTAGACTGGAGGCACACGTAGCGCGCGGCAGCGCCACTGGGCAACCGACGCCAAGCCACCACCTCAATACAGTCCATGGCGCTCACCTGAGCCTCTACGGTGGGACTCACTAACTGTTCCAGCTGGGCATCTGCCGCTGCTCTGAATGATCGGCTAGGCGCTTCTGGCCTGTGGACAAGATGCTTCAACTGCTCACGCGAGGCGACTATCTGGTAGCGCAGCTCTTCGGGGTCGATAGACATGCCGCCCCGGTCGGTGACCGAAAGGGTCTTCAAGCTGTTCGCTGCCAGGATGAACTTGCGTTCTCGCGCTTTCTCCCAGTCAGGGCGACGGTCGTGGTTTATAAAGCACCACAGCTTTGCGAGGAGATTCAATAGGAGCATCTGCTGTCTCAACCGTACAGAAATACTGAATTAGAGAGTCGTAGTAACCGGGGAGAATACTGTGAGCTATCTATTCGGATGTCGTTGCCCGCTGGCAATTTCCTGCTCCAATACATCGACCATGTTATGTAGCTGCTGATTCTCATGGTGCATCTCGTTGATTTTATGAAGAAGCTTCTGATTCTCTTCCTTGTAGTAATCACGCGCCGCTGCTGTCTGCTTGATCGTCCTCGCCTGCGAAGCACTGTCAGCCCTCGCATCTTGAAGCTGAGTAAACCAGTAGATGATTTCCAGCCTGCTTCGCTCCAACTGCTCCTCGGGTGAGCCAGATGCAGCTTTTGCTGCAGCGTGATCTTTCTTGTGCTGGGCACGTTTCGTCTTGATCTCTTCGATTCGCGCTTTCGGCCATTGGCGGAAGTAGAGGGTGTTCCGATGCACGTTAGCTAGCTTGGCCAGCCGGCTTATAGTTGCCGGAATGGACGGATCCTTTGCTATTTTTTCCAGCGCTGCATCAATCGCCCGACTGACAGCCTCAAAGTTTTCCTCATTCTTGGAGTCATAGGCGCTGCTCATACCAACATCTCGATCCCCAGTTGAAGGAGCACTCCTTTGGCCTCTGAAATTGCGAGCTTCATTTGCTCGATGGACAAGGCAGCGTCATCTAAGTCTCGCAGCTCCGCATAGGCTGCAGCAGGATCTGTCTCATACCTCCTGAGTGCCAAGGTATTTTGGACGTAGATTTCTTGCCACTTTGGCGCATTAGCTTCAGTCACCACGGCATTTTTGCAGCGGTTGGGGTTACAGCGCAGTGAACCGATGCAAGGAATTGAGGGATCGTCCAACTCCGTTGCGTTGCCATAGCAATAGCCTTGGCCCACGTTGATTACCGCGAAATTGAGCTCAGCCATTCGCTCAAAGATTTCTTTATTCGAATAACCGGCCTCGAGATAACCCTTAAAATAGTTTTCAAGCCGAGCACGATGCGCGGGAGCGTTCTCGCCTGCATAACCCCCGGCGGGATTCAGGGAATTCATGATGAATTCCGTCTCGGCATGCACTCGACCAGGAGCATCTGGGCCACCACCTGACGTAAGAGCCTCACCAATACCGCCATAGTCAATCGTGACGGTGCCTAACTGATTCCAGCGCACATCTTGGCCGATGGTGCTGGCATGGTGACCAAAGTGTTTGAGCTGATAGGACATGAACGGCAGGCCCACGGCAGCCCTGAGCATCTGGTTCGCTAACGAATGTCTGAGCGTGTATGGCGATACTTCGATCTCGTCATACTCTTCGACGGTCAAGGTTTTAGACAAAAATGCGCAAAGCTGATGGCCTAGACCTGACCCGCTCAGCGAATTCGCCTCATGCTGCATGCCCGGCTTGATGGTATTCATGTTCGAGAAGAGATATGGATTCTGCTTGAACCGGTTCAAGATCTGCAGTGCCTTTACCGCGTCCTTGACGATTGGAATTGCAACCCACATATCGTCGAAGAGTTTCCTGACGGCCTCTCGATTTTTGATGACCCTGCTGGTGATGAGATCGTGTCCAAATTCGTCGACCGTCAGACAGTCATCAATCAAGCAGCCGGAAAGCTCGGACGGCCTCATACCGGTGTACTGACCGATGATGTAGCTTGCGCTGTTGCTGATGTGTGTAAGGTACTCATACAGGTCGTTGTCCATCGGGGCGCGAGTCAATTTACACAGCGCTTCTTTGTCCTTGAGCATGCCAAGGTTTTGAGGCGACCAAAAAACAGGCTCTAGGTTATACAAGTAAGGCTCCACTTCGAGTCCTGTATAACCGCGCGAGGTCAGGCGTATCGCCACATAAATGTCGTAATTTCTCCGCGTGATCTTGGCTTTCTTAGCCTGGTCATAGCCCATCATATCGAGCCGGCTCAGCGTATCCTGATCCGAGATGTCCTCTTTCAGCGCTTTAAGGAAATCTACAACTGCGAAAGAACCTTCTCGGGAGCTCTTCTCGAAGATTTTGTTGCTGAACCATTTGCTCCTGGTACGGGTTTGTTTATTTTTGACGCTGTTTTGCTTCCACCCAAGATTCTCCAGGTCGACGTACACCAACGGCCTGGGAAAAAGATTTTCGACAAGGAAGTGAGACCTGAGAACCTGGAAACCATTGAGCATCACTCCCCGGAATGCTCGGTCGAAGACCTCAGCCTCAGTCCGGTAATCTTGTTCGGTAAAGTCTGCGAGGCTGAAATGCGATCCTTCGAAGAAGCGATCCCCATGCTCCACTCGCTTGCGTGCGCACATCTGATTGATAAACGGGATCACAGACTTGAAGATATCCAGCACGGTATGGGGTTTGTAGCTTCTAGGCTTCTTGGTATGGCGAAGAGCTCCAGGGATCTCCAACATGCAAAGGATAGCGATCTTCAATTCGAAAAGAATTGTGCTGTTCAGGCTCTCATAGATTCCGAAGTCAATCCGGGATTTTGAGCCCTGTATGTCTCTTGCCAAGATATGAGACTCACCGTTGAAGTCCCAGATCATATGCTTCACGAGGCTCAACTTGCTGGCAGGAAGGTTCATCAGTGCTGCGAGCAACTCAAGTGCGCTCACTCCATCGTTGGAATGAGAGATAGCCACAATGAGCTCATTGCCTAAATAGCCCAAGAACCGCTCACGTACCGCTTTGATCTTGTAAATGAGCGTATCGAATCCAAGGTTCATAGGGACACTGCCTCAATCATCGGGTTAGTGACGATGTGCTCTGCCAACCGGCGAGCCTCCTCCAGCTGTTCCGCCGTGAACCCATGCTCGGAAGGCGTGAGAATGCTGTTCAGTACCTCCAGATTTTCACGGATGACAGTGCCGTATGGTGTTTCTGCGACATTGCTGGTGGACATAATCGAAATGTAGTCCCACTGCATCGCAAATAGGTCTGGCAGGTTGGATACGGTGATGATGGAGTTGCTGCATGACAAGCACTTGTTCAGCAGCGAGCACTTACTGCCTTTTTTGTAGCTCGGCAGCTTTGTGATTTCATCAGGAGGATTTAGGGCGTCCCTGCAACTGACCAAGCCTGTCTTAATGATCACTGGTGACGAACTTGTACCTGGGATACTTGGCTTGTGCTTGGTCGCCGATTTAGCATCCTGGATGATCGTACCTTTGTGAATCTCGGTAAGAGCTTTGGAGTTGACCTCTCGAGCCGTCTTGTTGAATTCCAACTTATCGAGATAATTGATAGTGGTTTTGTGGGATCCGTGACCAAGAATCACTTGGATTTCCCTGATTGAGACGCCCTGCTCAACAAGATCCGCCACAAGACTGGGTCGGAGTCGAGAAGCCGAGATATTCAGATCCTCACCTTCCTCAGTTTTGAGGTTGTGATCCCTGGCAAACTGATTCATCACATTGTTGATAAGTGTGGAGTTTTCGAACGACTTCACCTTCCTGAATTCGCTTTGTTTCTGGGACTCGTAAATGAACAGTCTTTCTTTGACAGAGCTTTCGGCGAGCTCTCGAATGTGCCGAGTCAGATGAACGACCTCGCTGAAGATCTTCCTGACCTCCATGCTTTGTGCCCGTGTGAGCCACGTCCAATCCGCGTACATGAGATCAAGGTGAAGAACCTTCCCCCCCCCTGACCGCTCTTTCCAATACCGAAGATAAGGCCGTTGGGTCAGTTCGTGGCTCTCTACGAAGTCATCGACATCCAGGCTCTTCAGAGAGTCGGCGTTAAGGCCTGTTACCTGTGCCAAGCGAGTAATGTAAGGGGCAATCGTCCTAGATGTTATTTGGTAGATTACCCCCCAGCTGGCATAGGTTTTCGCGACCCCAAGCCCCCCGATTCTCAGTAAACGTGCGAAGCCCTGCTCGTACTTGCTCTCAGCATCCGCCGACCACCTGCTGATGGGCCGACAGTCGAGTTTGTTCTCGAAGATCCACCGAGCGTTTTCTAAGGTGGCCATACCTTTGACGATGTGTCCATTCACGTCCAACGGATCACAGCCGCCATGGAAGGAGACATACTCCTTCGCCAACTCGTTGGTCTGTTGCCGTTCCATGTCACAGGCTTGCTGGATCGCCGTTCTTGTAAACTTAGGATAAGGGCGATACATATCAGTCTGCCGACCGGTGTCGAATCCCTGCACATCGATAAAAGATGTAAGGCCAAAGCCTTGAATCTTGACAGTGCGCTTCAACATTGAGCGGACTGCGGACAAAACCCCATTTGCATAATTCGACGTCAGGGTGCCTGATTCCATTTGGTCGACAAGGTACTTCCTGAATCGCGTTAAGTAGTGGGCCGTGACATATTCACGAGGATCCTCACCTCCCTTGAATCCTACCTCGGTCAAATGCATAGCCATCTGCCGGAAGCCGTCACTGTAGTTTTGCTGGCCGGATGAGGATTTCGACTTCATCGACGCGGCGGCGAACATATGCAGAAGCTTGTTGAAGGGGCGACCGGAGTTTTCCGCCAGATCTCCGAACTTCGAGAGTCCGACCAACCGGAGCTCAGAGAGCGCCTTGGTAACAGAGTCTTTTGGCTTTGCTTCTTGTTTTTTTTGCCAGGCTTCAGTCGCTTTCTCTTTGCCGTTCTTGTAATCAGCATTGATTACGCCAAGGTTCGTCAGGTCGAGGAGGATCTCTTGGAAGGTTTGTTCAACGATGGAGAAATTGGCGCGAGCCTGTTTCAGGTTTTTCATGCCGTCAACCTGGTAAAGGCTGGCTTTCGACGAGATGGTATTGCCGAACCTTGGGATGTTTCGCTTCTCTGTCTCACTTAGGTTTTCGTACCAGCAGAGAAGTTTGCGGCGCCACTCATTCGCGATTGAGGGGTGGTCGGGGATCACGATCTTTTCCTCGATCATTCGCTGGATGATTGAGTCGAGGATGTCTTCCCTAGTGTTGAAGGTGTTGCCGCTCGTTTCCAACTCTCTTAAGAGATACGTGTAAGCCGGTCTCAGCTTTCCCCTTTGAGAAAGCTGCACGTTCAAGAGAGATTGGCGGCTGCTTTTGATCCTTGTGGCCCAAGTCTGAATCGCCACAGTGATTTCGGATTTCAAACGTTTCGGGCGTCTGGCTTGGCTGGGGAGCTCGGCTTCGGTGCGAGCATGAGCCGCTGCTAGCTCATCGGGCGAATGATGAGTAGTGCTCATTTTTGGCTTCTTTGGGCGTACAGGTGGGCACAGAGCAGCATGAGGGTTCCTCCCGGTTTGTAGCCGGAAATGAACACCATAGCGAAGCGATGGTCAAGCAGGTTAAAGTAAAAAAACCATATAAATCAATGATTTAAAGGTATGCTGTTAGCATACCCTTAAGCTAAGCCGTTGTCCTCTCAGGCTTTTTCGTCGCTATGTCGTGCCCAGCTGCGTCAGAAATTGCTGGGGAGTTTTTACGGACGAAAGTAAGGGGCTACGGCGAGTTCGCTGGTTTGTTCAAGTGATCCGTTCAGCGTGGAAAACTGTACTGGCGGGTGTGGTCTGAGATATCACTTTCTATCACCGGTTTTGATTCGTTTGGTCGTCCGCTCGCGCAGTACCTGCATCTCTCCGCATTTGGTCTTGATGAGTGAGTCAGGCTTGCAGAGCTTTTGGTAGATGTCATGAGGGATCTGGGTGTAGCCCTCAGATGTCGTGGAGTGGCTGTGACCATGCCCTATCGAAAGCATTCCGAGGCGCTCGAAATAATCCTTTCCCAGATCTGGGCTTGTGAGGAGGAGATACGCCGAGCCATGACGAAATTTGTGCGCCGAGATCTTTCGCTTGGTCTTCCCAGCCTTCTGGGCCCGCTTGCTTACACGCTCAATAAGCTTTTCAACGCTCTTGGTGGTATAGGGCTTCCCATGTGAATTGAAAAACGCAGGCGTCTTACTTGGGTCTCTTATCCGCTGGCTATGTCGGTGGTAGAGCGGTGTTCTGTGATAGTTCTCGATGCGCTCCAGGGTTGTCCTACTGACGAGTGTTATCCTAGGCTTTTTTGCATTTTTTCTACCCTTGCTTCCCAAGATATGCAACGGACTGTAATCCGCATTCACCGGGATATTACTGTCAGCGGAAACATACTGGAGCTTCTGGTACTCAAGTGCATTGCGGATGTCCTGAAGCGTGATATGAGGCAGCTCAGACTCTCGAATGCCAGAGTCGTATATCAACTGCAGCATGCACCTTTCTCGTTCTGAGTGTGCATGCAAGATCAACTGTTCAAGCTCAAGCATGCTGCACGGTTGGACGATTTCTTTTGTGTGTGCCTTGCCAGGGCGAATCGGCCCGTGCTCATAAGGATTATCAGTCCGGAGAGGTGGCTGATCGTTAAGGCTGATGCTCAGGTGGTTGCTGAACAAATGATTGTATGCAGCATCTCGACCCTGCACTGTCTTGGGGGCTAGGCCCGCAGCATCCAGACGACCCAAGTACACTTCGAGATTACCTAATCCGATACTCAGTAGGAGGTCGTCTCTGACGGTGGTCTCGTACTCAGGCTTTCTCCTCTGGTCATCTAGCAGGTAAGAGATACGCCTTGCATAGGACACAACGGTTTTGTCCGCGAGTAAGGTGTTTCTGTAGTTCCGGCAAAGGTAGGAGGAAACCAAGGGCAGAAGCTGTTCATCGTTACCGATCAACGCGCACCCTGTCACTTTCACGCTTGGTTCACTGCCCTCTGGCTGAGCTAAGAACTGCTCACGGTATGGGCCGCTGGCGAGGACTGAATTGCTAAGGTCGAGCTCTCTTTCTCGTACAGCAACCACTTTCATGATCTGACGCCCCACTCATCAACTCAGGATGTTTGGTGTGGAGTATGACTCACGGATCAGATTCTGGATGGACTTGAGGCGAGTGCGCTAGTGATTGTGCACTTCAGTGTAGGGGGGTAGAAATCACCGCTTCCGCCGCATGGTCGGTGCCGATCACCAGGCCGCTCGCAGCGCCAGCGATGGTGTATTGCGCGACCATGCGCATCCGCGCCTTGGTATTGCCCAGCACAAAATCGCGGGACATCGCCGCCTTGCCTTCAAAGGCCGCCACTTCATTGGCCAGGGCCTTGACCGCCGGGCCGATATTGACCGTGTGGCGCTCGTCGGGGTTGATAAAGTCGACGCTGGCCTGGGCATCGTGTTCGTCGAACTGGGTCTGGTAAGGCAGGCGCACCGCAATAAAACGGTAGGCCTCATCGCCTTTGAGGGCGCGCAGCTCTTTCATTGCCCGTTGGGCCAAGAGGCCGGCGGTCAGGGAGTCGACGCCGCCGCTGATGCCCAGCACCAGGCTCTTGAGCCCCGAGTTGAGCAGGCAGTCCTGGATAAAGGTAATCCGCCTGGCCACTTCGGCTTCAAGGGCGGCGTGGTCCTGGAACGGTGGTTGGACCTTGAGCTGTTGGGCAATCTCACGCTGTACGGCTTGCATGATTCACTCCTCGCTAGAGATGGCAGGTACTTTGAAAACGTGGCGCAGATAGGCGACGAAGTTCGGATCTGTGCAGTGGGTCTTGCCCGCTTCATCAGAGATCTTCGCCACGGGCTGGCCATTGCAGGCAGTCATTTTAAGCACGATGCTCATCGGTTCCACACCTGGAATGTCACAGGTCAGGTTGGTGCCGATGCCAAAGCTGACATTGATCCGCCCCCGCAGCGCGCGGAAAATCTCCAGGGCCTTGGGCAGCGTCAGGCTGTCGGAGAACACCAGGGTCTTGCTCATCGGTTCGATGCCCAGCTTGTGGTAATGGGCGATGGCTTTTTCGGCCCACTGCACCGGGTCGCCGGAGTCATGGCGCAGGCCATCGAACAGCTTGGCGAAGTACAGATCGAAATCGCTGAGGAAGGCATCGGTGGTGATGCAGTCGGTCAGGGCGATACCCAAGAGGCCCCGGTACTCGCGGACCCAGCAGTCGAGGGCGGCAATCTGGCTGTCGATCAGCCGCGGGCCCAGTTGCTGGTGGGCCATGATCCATTCGTGGGCCATGGTGCCCAAAGGCTTCATGTCCAGCTCGCGGGCCAGGTGCACGTTGCTGGTGCCGACGAAACGCCCAGGGAAGTCATGCTTGAGCACATTCACCACTTCCTCTTGCACGCGGTAGGAGAAACGCCGGCGGGTGCCGAAGTCCGCGACCTGCAACTCGGCCAGCTCGTCGCTGCTGGCGTTGGCGGTCAGCCAGTCGAACTTGCGATACAGCTGCTCACGGGCCTGCTCCAGGATGATGCTCTGGTAGCGATAGCGGTTGCGCACTTCGCTGACGATGGCCAGCAGCGGCACTTCAAACAGGATCACATGCAGCCACGGGCCACGCAGGCGGATAAACAACTCGCCGTTCTCGATGCCGGTCTGCACATAGCGCAGGTTGAAGCGGAACAGGCCGAGGAAGCGCAGGAAGTCCGGCTTCATAAAGCTGATGCGTTCCAGGAAGCCCAACTGATCGGGGCTCAGGCTCAACTCGGCCAGGCGCTCGATCTGGTAGCGGATTTCTGCCAGATAGGGGCGCAGGTCTTCGCTGTTACGGCAACGGAATTCCCATTCAACTTCCACGTTGGGGTAGTTGTGCAGCACCGCCTGCATCATGGTCAGCTTGTAGAAGTCGGTGTCGAGCAGGTTCTGCACGATGCGATCGGCAAACACACTCTCGCTCATAACGGGAATCTCCAAACAAGAATGGCGCTAGTGGCGCATAGACCTGTGTTGTTTTGCCAGAGGTTTTTTTGTCGTGGCCTCTGGCGTCATCCCAGGCAAGCCAGCTCCCACAGGAGAATGCATGCCAAATGTGGGAGCTGGCTTGCCAGCGATGGCGGTATTCCAGGCGCTAAACAGCCTGCTCCATCATCCACTGCACAAAGTCCCGCACCTTGGGCACCTCGGCCGCATGCTCCGGGTACGCCAGGTAGTACGCATCCTGGCTGGGCATTGCATGCTGCCAGGGGATCACCAGCTTGCCGTCGGCCAGCTCTTCCTCCACCAGGAAACGCGGCAACAGCGCCACGCCACAGCCCACCTGGGCGGCGCGGATGCACATATAGAAGGTGTCAAAGCGCGGCCCATGGTAGCTGTGCTCGGTCTGGTAGCCGAGGCTGGCAAACCAGTCGTGCCAGCCCTGGGGGCGCGAGGCATTTTGCAGCAGCACCAACTCGCTCAGTTGCGTGGGGTCGCGCAAGGGCTGGGCCGGCAGGCTCTCGGGGGCGCATACCGGCACCAGTTCCTCGCTGAACAGCTTCAGGCTCTCGGTGCCGGGCCTTGCGCCTGTGCCAAAGTAGAAGGCCAGGTCGGCCTTGCCTTGCAGCAACTCGTCCGGGGTCTGCTCGTTGCACAGGTCCAGGTGGATCTGCGGGTGGCGCAGGCGCCAGCCCTTGAGCCGTGGCACCAGCCAGCGCGCGCCAAAGGTGTAGGGCGTGGACACCCGTAGTACTTCGGTCTCGCCGCCGTAGGAGCGCAGGTAGTGGGTCGACATCTCCACCTGGCTCAGGATTTTGCGCACTTCCACCAGGTACAGGTCGCCCGCCGGGGTCATCTGCAAGCGCCGACGCACCCGGCGAAACAGCAGGTGCTGCAGCAACTCTTCCAATTGCGCGACCTGCTTGCTGACGGCGCTCTGGGTGAGGTTCAACTCCTCGGCGGCGCGGGTGAAGCTCAGGTGGCGGGTCACGGCCTCGAAGCATTGCAGGGCGGTGATCGAGGGCAAATGTCTTTTATTGAGCACGGCACGCCTCTTTGGGGTTTGCATGAATAAACGGAATGATATCTCGCCTAATCGTCGTTTGTTGGCAAGCCTGGGGCCAGCTACAAATAAGGCCTGGATCGTCGTGCGGGGCGCGGCGCAATTTTTTCTTGCTGGATTGAAGGAGTGACCCATGGTTGCCGCATTGCTTGATCGTCTGGGGGTAGACCCGGCGTTGTACCAGGCGGGGAAACAGCCCGTGCATTCGCCTATCGATGGCAGCCGCATTGCCAGTGTGCACTGGGAGGGTGCGGCCGAGGTCGAACAGCAGGTCAGTCGTGCCGAGCATGCATTCGACGCCTGGCGCAAGGTGCCGGCGCCTCGTCGCGGTGAGCTGGTGCGCCAGTTCGGCGACCTGCTGCGTGAGTACAAGGCCGACCTGGGCGAGCTGGTGTCCTGGGAAGCCGGCAAGATCACCCAGGAAGGCCTGGGTGAAGTGCAGGAAATGATCGATATCTGCGATTTCGCCGTGGGCCTGTCGCGCCAACTGTACGGCTTGACCATCGCCTCCGAGCGCCCTGGCCACCATATGCGTGAAACCTGGCACCCGCTGGGCGTGGTGGGCGTGATCAGCGCCTTCAACTTCCCCGTGGCGGTGTGGGCGTGGAACACCGCGCTGGCCCTGGTGTGCGGCAATGCGGTGATCTGGAAACCCTCGGAAAAGACCCCACTCACCGCCCTGGCCTGCCAGGCTTTGTTCGAGCGGGTAGCGAAGAACTTCAGCGACGCGCCGCCCTATCTCAGCCAGGTGGTCATCGGTGGGCGCGATGCCGGCGCCGCCCTGGTGGACGACCCGCGCGTGGCGCTGATCAGCGCCACCGGTAGCACACGCATGGGCCGCGAAGTGGCGCCCAAGGTTGCCGCACGGTTTGCCCGCAGCATTCTGGAGTTGGGCGGCAATAACGCGATGATCCTCGGCCCCAGCGCTGACCTGGACATGGCCGTGCGCGCCATCCTGTTCAGCGCGGTCGGCACGGCTGGCCAGCGCTGCACCACCTTGCGCCGGCTGATCGCCCATGAGTCGGTCAAGGAAGACATCGTCACGCGGCTCAAGGCTGCCTATGCCAAGGTGCGCATCGGTCACCCGCTGCAAGGCAACCTGGTCGGCCCGCTGATCGACAAACACAGCTTTGAAAACATGCAAGACGCCCTGGAGCAGGCCTTGAGCGAAGGCGGCAAGGTGTTTGGCGGCAAGCGTCAGTTGCAGGAGCAGTTCCCCAATGCTTACTACGTGTCGCCGGCCATTGTGGAAATGCCCGAGCAGAGCGATGTGGTGTGCAGCGAGACGTTTGCGCCGATTCTGTATGTGGTGGGCTACAAGGACTTCACCGAGGCGCTGCGTTTGAACAACGCCGTGCCGCAAGGCCTGTCGTCGTGCATCTTTACTACCGATGTGCGCGAGGCCGAGCAGTTCATGTCGGCGGTGGGCAGTGATTGCGGGATCGCCAACGTCAATATCGGGCCGAGTGGCGCGGAGATCGGTGGCGCGTTTGGCGGCGAGAAAGAAACCGGTGGCGGGCGTGAATCGGGTTCGGACGCCTGGCGCGGGTATATGCGTCGGCAGACCAATACCGTGAACTATTCGCTGGAGCTGCCGTTGGCCCAGGGCATTACCTTCGACTGAGCCTCCAGCCGAAATGCGGTCAATGTGGGAGCTGGCTTGCCTGCGATGGCGATGGCGAATCCAATACCGCTATCGCAGGCAAGCCAGCTCCCACAGTTGATCGGGTTTGCAGTTCAACAATTGTTTGTTAGGTCTCATCCCGGAGTCTGGCAATGCCATTACGCGAAGCGTGTTTGTGGGAACACCTGACCCCTGGCCGGCCGGATCGCGCCGCGCTCACGGGCGAGGTCAAGGTGGATGTGTGTGTGATCGGCGCCGGCATCACCGGTTTGTCGGCCGCCGTCCATTTGCTGGAGCAAGGTAAAAGCGTGTGCGTGCTGGAGGCCCATCGCACCGGTCATGGTGGCTCGGGGCGTAACGTTGGCCTGGTCAACGCCGGGATGTGGATCCCCCCGGACGAGATCGAAGCGGGTTTTGGCACGGCGGTGGGCAGCCAGCTCAACCGCATGCTTGGCGCAGCGCCGTCCCTGGTGTTTAGCCTGATCGACCAGTACCAGATTGATTGCCAGCTGCGCCGCGAGGGCACGTTGCACATGGCGCACAACGCCCGTGGCGAAGCCGACCTGCGCAGCCGCGAGGAACAATGGAAGCGCCGTGGCGCGCCCGTGGAACTGCTGACCGGTGCTGCGTGCGCGCAGGCCACCGGCACCCAAAAGATTGCCGCCGCCTTGCTCGACCGGCGTGCCGGCACCTTGAACCCGATGGCCTACACCAGTGGCCTGGCCAATGCTGCGGTGGGCCTGGGCGGGCAGTTGTTCGATCATTCGCCGGTGACCCAACTGGAGCGCCAGGGCCAGTACTGGTCTGTGCAAACGGCCCAGGGCGCGGTGCAGGCGGCCCAAGTGGTGATTGCTTCCAACGCCTACACCGAAGGTGAATGGACCGAGCTGCGGCGCAATTTTTTCCCCGGTTATTACTATCAGGTGGCCTCCGCGCCCTTGAGCGATGCTGCCGCGCAACAGATCCTGCCGGGCGGCCAGGGCTCCTGGGATACCCGCCAGGTGCTGAGCAGCATCCGCCGCGATGCCGAGGGGCGGTTATTGCTGGGCAGCCTGGGCAACGGCAGCCAGAAACCCACCTGGTTCCTCAAGGCCTGGGCCGATCGCGTACAGCAACACTATTTCCCGTTCCTCAAGGCGGTGGACTGGGAATACACCTGGACCGGCTGCATCGCCTTCACCCCGGACCACCTGATGCGCCTGTTCGAGCCGGCGCCCGGTTTGGTGGCCGTCACCGGATACAACGGGCGCGGCGTGACCACCGGGACGGTGGTGGGCAAGGCGTTTGCCGACTACCTGTGTCACCACAATCCCCAGGCCCTGCCGATTCCATTCGCCCCCATGCAGCCGCTGGCCGGAGCGGGCCTGCGCAGTTGCCTGTATGAAGCCGGGTTTTCCCTGTATCACGCCGGCCAATGCCTGCGAATTGTCATCTGATCAGCGAAATACCCCTCAAAAGCCGGCATTTTCTTAGCCGGCTACTAATCTGTATTGGTGCGAGTCGTAGCAGTGACGCACTGTAAATGTGCACTTCCGTTACGCCCGTGGTTACAGATGCCTGAAGGGGCGCTTGATGGCTGGCTGACATCAGTCCAATGGGCGGGTTTCACTCTTTCGGGTCTCAGGTTGCACCTCTGCGTTGCAGAGGGTTGCACGTCCCGGCAAAAAGGCCCCGAAACACCTGTAATAACAATGACACCGTGTCTTTTTGAAATATAAAAACGCAATGGCACGCCGCTTGCTCTCAGCTTTCCAGTGAAGGTTTCAAGTGAAAGTTTGCAGTGAAATTGCAGTGCCCATTCAATAAAAAACTCGGAGCACCACTCATGTCCCAGACGTTTTACAAGAAAGGTTTCCTGGCCCTCGCGGTAGCTGCCGCGCTGGGTGTTTCTACGTTTGTTCAGGCTGATGTGAAGATTGGCGTGGCAGGTCCCATGACCGGTGCCAACGCGGCCTTCGGTGAGCAGTACATGAAGGGTGCCCAGGCGGCAGCCGATGTGATCAACAAGGCCGGTGGGATCAACGGCGAGAAAATCGTCCTGGTAGCCGGTGACGATGCGTGCGAACCCAAGCAGGCCGTGGCCGTGGCCAACCGCCTGGCTGACCAGGACAAAGTGATCGGCGTGGTCGGGCACTTCTGCTCATCGAACACCATTCCAGCCTCCGAGGTGTACGACGAAGCGGGCATCATCGCCATCACTCCAGGCTCTACCAACCCACAAGTGACCGAGCGTGGCCTGGGCGCCATGTTCCGCATGTGCGGGCGTGATGACCAGCAGGGCATTGTGGCCGGTGACTACATCGTCGATGTGCTCAAGGGCAAGAAAGTCGCGGTCATCAACGACAAGGACACCTACGGCAAAGGCCTGGCCGATGCCACCGCAACCCAGTTGACCAAGCGCGGCGTCAAGCCGGTGCTGGAAGAAGGCCTGACCCGTGGCGAGAAAGACTTCAGCGCCCTGGTCACCAAGATCCGTTCGCTGGGGGCCGACGTTGTGTACTTCGGCGGCCTGCACCCGGAAGCCGGTCCACTGGTACGCCAGATCCGTGAAGCCGGCCTCAACGACGTCAAGTTCATGTCCGACGATGGTGTGGTGACCGACGAACTGGTGGCGACCGCCGGCGGTGCGCAGTACGTCGATGGCGTCTACATGACCTTCGGCGCCGACCCGCGCCTGCTGCCAGACAGCAAGGCCGTGGTAGAAGAGTTCCGCAAAAATGGCACCGAGCCGGAAGGCTACACCCTGTACGCCTACGCCTCGATCCAGGCCCTGGCGGCCGGCTTCAACGGCGCCAAGTCCAACAAGGGCGAAGACGCGGCCAAGTGGCTCAAGGCCAACCCGGTGCAAACCGTGATGGGCAAGAAGGAATGGGATGCCAAGGGTGACCTGAAAGTCTCCGACTACGTGGTTTACCAGTGGGACAAGAACGGCAAATACCACCAGTTGGAAAAGCAGAAGTAAGGCTGAGCGCCGCAGTTCCCCTGTGGGAGCGGGCTTGCTCGCGATGGCAGTGTGTCAGTCACTCCATGTGCTGACTGATACACCGCAATCGCGAGCAAGCCCGCTCCCACAGGGGGTGGTGTTGTGATCAAGATCTGTCTTTTCCTCCAGAAGGGCCGCACGCCCAAGGGTGTGCAGGTTCTCACCGCGTGAGATTGCGTTATGGATGGTATTTTCCTGCAGCAACTGGTCAACGGCCTGACCCTCGGGTCGGTCTACGGCCTGATCGCCATCGGCTACACAATGGTCTATGGCATCATTGGCATGATCAACTTCGCCCACGGCGAGGTTTATATGATTTCCGCTTACCTCGCGGCGATCAGTCTGGCACTGCTGGCTTACTTCGGCCTCGAATCCTTCCCGCTGCTCATTCTCGGCACTCTGATATTCACCGTCGTCGTCACTGGCGTCTATGGTTGGGTCATCGAGCGTGTCGCCTACAAACCGTTGCGTAACTCCACGCGCCTGGCCCCGCTGATCAGCGCCATCGGCATTTCGCTGATCCTGCAGAACTACGCGCAGATCGCCCAGGGCGCCAAGCAACAAGGCATTCCCACCCTGCTGGCCGGCGCCTGGCGCGTCGATATCGGCACCGGGTTCGTACAGTTGACCTACACCAAGGTCTTCATCCTGGTCGCGGCCTTTGCCGGCATGGCGCTGCTGACCTACATCATCAAGTACACCAAGCTCGGCCGCATGTGCCGCGCGACCCAGCAAGACCGCAAGATGGCCTCGATCTTGGGGATCAACACCGACCGCGTGATCTCCTACGTGTTTGTCATCGGTGCTGCCATGGCGGCCCTGGCCGGTGTGCTGATCACCCTCAACTACGGCACGTTCGACTTCTATGCCGGCTTTATTATCGGCATCAAGGCATTTACCGCAGCGGTACTCGGCGGCATCGGCTCCCTGCCTGGGGCGATGCTGGGCGGGATCATCCTGGGGATTTCCGAGTCGCTGTTCTCGGGGTTGATCAACTCTGACTACAAAGACGTGTTCAGTTTCTCCCTGCTGGTGGTGATTCTGATTTTCCGTCCCCAGGGCCTGCTTGGTCGCCCGCTCGTGGCGAAGGTGTAAACATGTCTGCTGCCAAATCTATCGATATCAAGAAAAGTGTGGTCGATGCGGTCCTTGCCGGGCTGATTTCGCTGATCGTGTTCGGGCCCATCGTCGGTGTGGTCCTGGACGGCTACAGCTTCAACCTGGAACCGGCCCGCGTCGGCTTGCTGGTGGCCATTGTCATGGCCGGGCGCCTGGTCATGAGCCTGTTCCTGCAAACCCCCAAGGGCTTGAAGATCCTCCAGGGTTTTGAAAGCTCGGGCTCCGGGGTGCATGTGCTGGCGCCGGACTACAAGTCACGGCTGCGCTGGATCATCCCGGCGCTGATCGTGATCGCCATTGTCTTTCCGTTTTTCGCCAACAAGTACCTGCTGACCGTGGTGATCCTCGGGCTGATCTACGTGTTGCTCGGGCTGGGCCTGAACATCGTGGTCGGCCTGGCCGGGCTGCTCGACCTGGGCTACGTGGCGTTCTACGCCATCGGCGCCTATGGCCTGGCCCTGGGTTATCAATACCTCGGCTTGGGCTTCTGGACGGTGCTGCCGCTGGCGGCAATCGCGGCGGCGTTGGCCGGATGTATTCTCGGATTCCCGGTGTTACGAATGCACGGTGACTACCTGGCCATCGTGACCCTGGGCTTTGGTGAAATCATCCGCCTGGTGCTCAATAACTGGCTGTCGTTTACCGGTGGGCCCAATGGCATGCCGGTGCCATCGCCGACCTTCCTCGGCCTGGAATTCGGCCGGCGTGCCAAGGAAGGCGGGGTGCCGTTCCATGAGTTCTTTGGCATTGCCTACAACCCCAACGTGAAGTTCCTGTTTATCTACATCGTGCTGTTCCTGGTGGTGCTGGCCGTGCTGTACATCAAGCACCGCCTGACCCGCATGCCGGTGGGGCGCGCCTGGGAAGCTTTGCGTGAGGATGAGATCGCCTGCCGCTCCATGGGCCTGAACCATGTGCTGGTCAAGCTCTCGGCCTTCACCATCGGCGCCTCGACGGCCGGCCTGGCCGGGGTGTTCTTTGCCAGCTACCAGGGCTTCGTCAACCCGTCTTCGTTCACCTTCTTCGAGTCGGCGTTGATCCTGGCCATCGTGGTGCTGGGCGGTATGGGCTCGACGGTGGGCGTGGTGATTGCCGCGTTCGTGCTGACCGTGGCGCCTGAGTTGCTGCGCAGCTTCTCCGAGTACCGGGTGCTGCTGTTTGGCGTGTTGATGGTGGTGATGATGATCTGGCGGCCACGGGGCCTGATCCGGATCAGCCGTAGCGGTGTGACACCACGCAAGGGGGTGGCGCCATGAGCAAGGAAGTGGTCCTCAACGTGGAACACCTGATGATGCACTTCGGTGGCATCAAGGCCTTGAGCGATGTGAGCCTCAAGGTCGAGCGCAACTCGATCTTCGCCCTGATCGGCCCCAACGGCGCGGGCAAGACCACGGTGTTCAACTGCCTGACCGGCTTCTACACGGCCAGCGGCGGCAAGATCGAACTCAACATCCGTGGCAAGCAGACCAACGTGATCCAGTTGCTTGGCGAGCGCTTCAAGCCTACCGACTTCGTGTCGCCCAAAAGCTTTTTCAGCCGGGTGTACTACAAGATGTTCGGCGGCACCCACCTGGTGAACCGCGCCGGCCTGGCGCGCACCTTCCAGAACATTCGCCTGTTCAAGGAAATGTCGGTGGTGGAAAACCTGCTGGTGGCCCAGCACATGTGGGTCAACCGCAACATGCTGGCGGGCATCCTCAACACCAAGGGCTACCGCAAGGCAGAAAGCGATGCACTGGACCACGCCTTTTACTGGCTGGAAGTGGTGGACCTGGTGGACTGCGCCAACCGCCTGGCTGGCGAGCTGTCCTACGGCCAGCAGCGCCGCCTGGAAATCGCCCGCGCCATGTGCACCCGGCCGCAGATCATCTGCCTGGACGAACCGGCGGCGGGCCTCAACCCTCAGGAAACCGAAGCCCTCAGTGCAATGATTCGCCTGCTGCGCGATGAACACGACCTCACCGTGGTGCTGATTGAACATGACATGGGCATGGTGATGAGTATTTCCGACCATATTGTGGTGCTGGACCACGGCAACGTCATCGCCGAGGGCGGGCCGGAAGCGATCCGCAACGACCCGAAAGTGATCGCGGCCTACCTGGGCGCCGATGAAGAGGAGTTGGTATGAGTACGCCTATCCTCGAAATGAAGGACCTGGATGTGTTTTATGGCCCGATCCAGGCCCTGAAAAAAGTCTCGCTGCACATCGACGAGGGCGAGACCGTGAGCCTGATCGGCTCCAACGGCGCGGGCAAGTCCACGCTGCTGATGTCGATCTTCGGCCAGCCGCGGGCCGAGTCCGGGCAGATCCTCTACCAGGGCGTGGACATTACCCACAAGTCGTCCCACTACATCGCCTCCAACGGCATCGCCCAGTCCCCGGAAGGGCGGCGGGTGTTCCCTGACATGACCGTCGAGGAAAACCTGCTGATGGGCACCATCCCCATTGGCGACAAGCACGCCAGCGAGGATATGCAGCGCATGTTCGAGCTGTTTCCACGGCTCAAGGAGCGGCGTAACCAGCGGGCGATGACCATGTCCGGTGGCGAGCAGCAAATGCTCGCCATCGCCCGGGCGCTGATGAGCCGGCCCAAGCTGTTGCTGCTCGATGAACCGAGCCTGGGGTTGGCGCCGATTGTGGTGAAGCAGATCTTCGCCACCTTGCGCGAACTGGCGGCCACTGGGATGACCATCTTTCTGGTGGAGCAGAACGCCAACCATGCGTTGCGCCTGTCTGACCGGGCGTATGTGATGGTCAATGGCGAAATCCGCCTGACCGGTACGGGCAAGGAGCTGCTGGTGAACGAGGAAGTGCGCAATGCCTACCTCGGTGGGCACTAACCCGCTTTGGGACGCAGAGCGTCCTTAGCGGCATTCCCACGCGGAGCGTGGGAACGATCATCGTCCACAGGCCTTCCGGCAAATTGTGGAAAACAAACTGATCGCTCCCACGCTCTGCGTGGGAGCGCATCCTGTGACGCTCCGCGTCACGCTTTGGGACGCAGAGCGTCCTTGGCGGCATTCCCACGCGGGGCGTGGGAACGATCATCGTCCACAGGCCTTCCGGCAAATTGTGGAAAACAAATCCACACACCCTCCAAAGCGCGACATATAGCCGCCGCAAATCCCTGTTTTGTCACGCAAATGACTTGTCCCCATCCACTGTGGAACCGGCTGTGGGTAACATGGGAGTAGCTGGCTGCAAGCCTTTATTTACGTGGCTTGCAGCGTGGTGGTTGTTTTTTGATCAGGGGCTTTTTCATGAGGTGTCGCAAGTTTTGTCAACCTGTTCATAGACACAGGTATATGACCGAAACATGACCTCCAGGCCTGTGGATAAGTCTGTGGTTAAACTCTGGAAAGACCTGTGTAGGGGCCGGATTTACTGGCCTGGAGCCATGCCTCCTGGCGTGTCCTCCTGCATGGGCCTACATATGCCCCGCCCAAGGTCAAGCAAAAAACTTTTTGAATCGCCCTGAAAGCCTTGTACACAGCGGCCTGGAGGGTTTTGTACTTGCCCCCAAAGACTGTGGGCGCAGCTGTGGATAACCTGCGCGCACATGGCTGCAAGCCACGGTTCATAAGGCTCTACGTCAAGCGGTTAAAAAATGATCAGGTATGGGGTGGCGGGTGTGCATAGCGGTTGCCGCGGCGGCGGCGTAAGGGCATCCTGCTGGCTGATTTTTCCCGATGCCCACAAGGAGAACACCATGTCCGACACGCTGTTTATTACTGGCGCCACCTCAGGTTTCGGCGAAGCCTGTGCCCGTCGCTTTGCCGAGGCTGGCTGGAAACTGGTGCTCACCGGTCGACGTGCCGAGCGCTTGAATGCCCTGGTCGAAGAGCTTTCCAAGCAAACCGAGGTGCATGGCCTGGTGGTGGATGTGCGTGACCGCAAGGGCATGGAAGAGGCAATTGCCAACCTGCCGCCGTCGTTCAGCAAGCTGCGCGGGCTGATCAACAACGCGGGCCTGGCCGTGGGCACCGACCCGGCGCCCAAGTGCAGCCTCGACGATTGGGAGACCATGGTCGACACCAACATCAAGGGCCTGCTGACCACCACCAGCCTGTTGCTGCCGCGCCTGATCGCCCATGGCCGTGGCGCCGGGATCGTCAACCTGGGCTCCATCGCCGGCAACTACCCGTACCCGGGCAGCCACGTGTATGGCGGCTCCAAGGCGTTCGTCAAACAGTTCTCCCTGAACCTGCGCTGCGACCTGCAAGGCACCGGCGTGCGTGTGACCAACATCGAACCGGGCCTGTGCGAGAGCGAGTTCTCCCTGGTGCGCTTCGGCGGTGACCAGGCGCGTTACGACGCCACCTACGCCGGCGCCGAGCCGATCCAGCCGCAGGACATTGCCGACACCATCTTCTGGGTGCTGAACACCCCGGCGCACGTGAACATCAACCGCCTGGAGCTGATGCCGGTGAGCCAGACCTGGGCTGGATTTGCGATTGAGCGTGGGGCCAAGTAAGGCTCGCGAAGGCGTCAAATCGGTCAAAACAGGGCATAAGGTACACTCTCCTCCTGGAAACCCCACCGCACCCAGCGGTTTAAAGGTTTTGACAGGAGGATATGTGAGTAACCGAGGTGAGCAGGCACTGCTCAAACAATCGACGATCCTGATGTTCGCCGTGGCGATCGCCGGGATTGTCACGGGTGTGATATCAGGCGCCCAATCCATTTTATTCGACGGCTTTTTCTCGTTGATCGCGACCTTTATCAAGGTGCTGATGCTGATCACGGCCAAGCTGATCGCCAAGAAAAGCAACGACCGTTTCCAGTTCGGCTACTGGCACCTGGAGCCCATGGTGCTGCTGATCGAGGGCAGTTTCCTGCTGTTGATCGCCATCTACGCGTTTCTCAACGGGGTGTTCGGCATTATCAATGGCGGGCGCGAGATCGAGTTGGGGCTGGTGATCATCTATGCGGCGGTGTTTACCGTGGTCGAGTTCGCCTACTTCTTCTATGTGCGCTACCGCAACCGTACGCTGCAGTCGTCGCTGATCCAGTTCGATAACATCAGTTGGCTGGTGGACGCGATGCTCTCCGTGGGCCTGCTGGTGAGCTTCCTGGCTGCATTGCTGCTCAAGTCCCAGGGCTATGGCGAGTGGGCGGTGTATGTCGACCCCTTGATCCTGATCCTGCTGGCCCTGAGCATGCTGGCGCCGGCCTGGAAGATCCTGCGCCCGGCCTTGCGCGATGTGCTGGGGATTGCCCCGGATCAGTTGGACGACAAGGTGCGCGAAGTGATGGACGCGGCCCAGGCCCGGCATGGTTTCGACGACTACGTGTCCTACGTGCAGAAACACGGGCGGGCGCGGTTTATCGAGATTCATGTGGTGCTGCCGGCCGATTACCCGCTGGATAAGGTCGCGACGCTCGACGGGCTGCGTGAAGAGATATCCACAGGGCTGGGCGCGGCGGACAAGGCACGGTGGTTGACGATCAGCTTTACGGGGGATCGCAAGTGGATTGCCTGATAGTCAGGTAAACCGAGGTGAGGCTATCGCGAGCAAGCCCGCTCCCACATTTGACCGAGTTCCATCTTTGGAATGCTGTTGAATGTGGGAGCGGGCTTGCTCGCGATTGGGCCCTCGAATTCAGCCGAGAAACTCGATCAACCCCTGATAACAGGTCGCCAAATGGTAGGGCGTCGTCGACGGCATATCCCGCCGGCTCACCTCACCCTTGGCATCCAGGCATTCATTCCAGCCCCTGGCGTGCAGGAAATGCTGCTGCAACGCCAGCAATTGGCGCTCCAGCAGCGCCGCGCTGCCCGGGCGCAAGGTCAAGGCCCGCAAGTACTCGGCCTGGGCCCAGATCCGCTGGGTGGCGTCACGCACGCTGCCGTCCAGCGCCAACATGCCACTGACCGCACCGCTCAGGTTATCCACACCCGTCTGCTCGGCATAGGCAAAGGCCCGGCTCAGCGACGTATGCAGGGGAGTGCCACGCAGTACGGGCGAGGATTCCAGCAGGAAAAACCATTCAAACTGATGCCCCGGCTCGAACCAGTTATCCACCGCGCCCAGGGGCTTTTCCATCATCACCCCATGCTGGCGCTCGATAAAGCGCTGCTGCATGGCCGTCGCCAGTGCCAGCAGGGCCTGTTGCACCGCCGCGTCTTCCCGCACGGCGAGGGTGGCAAGCAAGCCTTCGGCCAGATGCATCAGCGGGTTCTGCAGCGGGCCGGACTTGAGGGACGACCAGTTGCGCTCCAGTACCGCCTCATACAGGCCGTCACCCGTGGCAAAGCGCTCGGCGACCACCTCCAGGGCGGCATTAAGCACCGACTCCACCAACGGCTCGCGGACCTTGGCCCAGTAATGGGCGCAGGCGAATATGATAAAGGCGTGGGTATACAGGTCTTTGCGCTGGTCCAGCGGATTGCCGTGGGGGTCGATGCTGTAGAACCAGCCACCGTGTTCGGCGTCATGGAAGTGCCGTTGCAGCGAGCGAAACAACGCTGCGGCGCGTTCTTGCGCAAACTCTTTGCCTGGCTCGCCGATCAGGCTGGCAAACACATACAACTGCCGGGCACAGGCCATGGCGCGGTAGCGTTGTGGGGGCAAAGGGCGGTGGTCGGCGTCCAGCGCCTCATAGGGCAGCGCCAACTCGGCATTCCAGCCCGGGCCCTGCCACAGCGGCACGATCAGGTCGTTGAAGTGCGCGAGCACCGCGTTCAATTGAGGTTTGAGGGCAGAGCTTGGAGCGATGGGCATCGGCTGGCGTCGTCACGGCAGGGGTGTTTGCCGCGCATGTTAGCAGGCTTGGGGGCTGCGGTGGTTTTGCTACCGCTATCGCGAGCAAGCCCGCTCCCACATTCGACCCCATTCCAAAGGTACAACTCGGTCAAATGTGGGAGCGGGCTTGCTCGCGATGAGGCCCTCAACAGCACTGCATCACTCAGCCTGCCAGCAACCAGACTCCAGTCGCCGCCGAAGCCGCCCCTGCCACCCGCACCAGCGGCGCCGCCGCAGCCGGCAGGAAACGCACCAGTGCATACCCGGTCGCATGCAGCACCGCCGTCGCCCCGACAAACCCGGCCGCATACGCCCACGGGCTGGTCATATCCGGCAGCTCCAGGCCATGGGCCACGCCATGGAACAGCGCAAACACGGCTGTTGCGGCCACGGCCACCGCCAGCGGTGGGCGAATCGCCAAGGCCACCGCCAGGCCCAGGGCCAATACCGACGCGGCAATCCCGCTTTCCAGGGCCGGCAAGGCCAACCCTTCAAAACCCAGCACGCCACCCAGCAGCATGGTGCCGACAAACGTACACGGCAGCGCCCAGCGTGCCGCGCCTTGTTGCTGCGCCGCCCACAGGCCGACGGCCAGCATCGCCAGCAAATGGTCCAGCCCGCCGAGGGGATGGCTGATACCGGCCACCAGGCCATTGTCGCCGTGACCCGGGTGGGCCAGGGCCAGGGGCGGGGCCAGTAGCAGGAGGGCGGCGGCAAACAGGGTGTTGAGGCTCATAAACAGCTCCTTGGTAAGAGGGCTCAGGCTGCGGTCAGCAGGCCCTGGCGTTCGATAAAGGCGACGATTGCTTCCAGGCCAACGCCGGTTTTCTGGTTACTGAACACAAACGGCTTGCCGCCACGCATGCGCTGGGTGTCGCTGTTCATCAGTTCCAGCGAGGCGCCGACCAGCGGCGCCAGGTCGATCTTGTTGATCACCAGCAGGTCCGATTTGCAGATCCCCGGCCCACCTTTGCGCGGCAGCTTGTCGCCGGCCGACACATCGATCACGTAGATCGTCAGGTCCGACAGCTCGGGGCTGAAGGTGGCCGACAGGTTGTCGCCGCCGGACTCCACCAGGATCAGGTCGAGGCCGGGAAAACGCCGGTTCAGTTGATCCACCGCTTCGAGGTTGATCGAGGCATCTTCGCGAATCGCCGTGTGCGGGCAGCCGCCGGTTTCCACACCGATAATGCGCTCGGGCGCCAGGGCCTGGTTGCGCACCAGGAAGTCGGCGTCTTCGCGGGTATAGATATCGTTGGTGACCACCGCCAGGTTGTAGCGATCGCGCAGGGCCAGGCACAGCGCCAGGGTCAGGGCGGTCTTGCCGGAGCCGACGGGGCCGCCGATGCCGACGCGCAAAGGTTGTGTGTTCATGGGGTTCTCCTAGGAACGGAACAGGCGGCTGTACTGGCGCTCATGGGCCATGCATGCCAGGGACAGGCCGAAGGCGGCGCTGCCAAAGTGATGAGGGGCGCGCTGGCTGGCGTCCTGCTGGGCCTGTTGCAGCAAGGGCAGCAGTTCGCTGGTCAGGCGTTGGGCGGCTTGCTGGCCCAGGGGCAGGGTTTTCATCAGCACCGCCAATTGGTTTTCCAGCCAGCTCCACAGCCAGGCGGCCAGGGCGTCGTCGGGGCTGATCGCCCAGGCACGGGCCGCCAGTGCCCAGCCCAGGGCCAGATGGGGTTCGTGGGTGGCGTCGAGAAAACGCCGCGCCGCGTCATCCAATTCCGGCAGGCCGTTGAGCAGTTGTTGCAGGGAGTAGCCCATTTGCCGGCTCTCCTGGAACAGTTCGCGGGTTTCGCGGCTGGCGCGGTGTTCTTCACACCATTGGCGCAGGCGTTCCCAATCCTGGTCCGCAGACGCCTGGCAATGGGCAAGCAACAGTGGCGCCTCGAAGCGTGCGAGGTTGAGCAGCAGTTGGTCGCTGATCCAGCGGCGGGCGCTGTCGGCATCGCGGACACGGGCATTGTCCACGGCCATTTCCAGGCCCTGGGAATAGCTGTAGCCGCCAATCGGCAATTGCGGACTGGCCAGACGCAGCAGCGCCCAGGCCGGGTTCACAGGCGCACGCCGAACTGATGCAGTTTGGGCGGGTAGTTGAAGTCTTCATCCCCGTGGCGCGAGTGATGGTGACCGCCACCGTAGGCGCCGTGTTCGGGCTGGAACGGCGCTTCGAGGGTTTGGGTGTGGGCCCCCAATTGCTCCAGCATGGCCTTGAGCACGTAGTCATCGAGCAGGCGCAGCCAGCCATCCCCCACTTGCAGGGCCACATGGCGGTTGCCCAGGTGATAGGCCGCACGGGTCAGTTCAAAGGCGCTGCTGCAGGTCACGTGCAGCAGTTGTTCAGGGCGTGCACAGACGCGTACGACACGTCCGTCTTCAGCCTGTAGGCATTCGCCGTCGTACAGCGGCGGCTGGCCGCGCTCCAGAAACAGGCCGACGTCTTCACCCTCGGCACTGAAACAGCGCAGGCGGCTTTTGCTGCGGGCGTCGAAGTTCAGCAGCAACTCCGCAGCCCAGATGGGTTGGGGCGCAATTCGACGGTGGATCACCAGCATCGGGAAGCTTCCAGCTATGAGCGATAAACAGGCTAGAGCAAGGGGCTTGCCAATCATGCGTGGTGTAGGAAAACATCGTGGATGTAGGATGTTTCGCCACTAAACAGGCCGCAGGCGCGGAGAAGGATTGACCCATTATGGTGCGCTACGGGTCGTTCCGGCACCTGAATTGGGCGATTTTGGCGGGCGTCCCACGATATTTTGTAGGTGCTTGCCTTCGGTTATTTATCTGTAATGCATTTTGGGAATCATCCTACTCACACCATAGATTTCCCGCTCATCTCGCCACGCGTTGTTTCTCTAGGATTTCGCACCGTCTTTAATCCAGTGCGACGTTCATCATGTTCAAGTCTTTTTTATGTGTGGTCATGGCCGGTTTTTTTGGCATGGCGCCATCTGCCTCGGCCAGTTTCAGCCAGCGTTACGTTTCACAGGCTCCGTTCAGTTCAGCGTTACAGGCCCTGCCACAACCGACCATCGACAATGTGGTCGACCGCGCCCATGAGTTGCTGGGCAAACCTTATAAATCGGGGGGCACATCGCTGGAGCAGGGGTTCGATTGCAGCGGGCTGCTGGTCTATCTGTTCAAGACCGAAGCCAATATTGTTATCCCGCGCACCACGGCGGCGATGCATCGCTCAACGGCGGCGACGATCAAGGCGGATGCACTGCAACCCGGCGATGCGGTGTTTTTCAAGGCCAATGGCAGCAGCCAGATCGGCCATGTCGGCCTGTATGTCGGCGAGGGCAAGTTCATTCACTCGCCGCGCCAGGGCAAGAACATCCGCATCGATTCCCTGGCCAACACCTACTGGAAGAAGAACTACACCACCGCCAAGCGTTTCCACGCGGTGCGTTGATCGCTCTACTCGGTGCTGCCCAGGCCTTGCCAGTGCTTGAGGCCAATAAAGATAAAGCGCAGTTGCTGGGTGATCTTGGCCTGGGGCGTGAGGTGCGCCGGCAGGGCGGCGGCGGGCGGGTCGATGATGTCGGGCAGGGTGGCGAACACGCTCTTGACGATCAGGTCGGCCATCACATGCAGGCCGTCGGCATCCAGGTGCTGGAGCTTGGGCATCAGTGTCAGGTCGGCCGCCAGGTCCGAGGTGATGTCTTCGCGCAGCGCGCCGATGGCTTGGCGCACGGCCAGGCAACCGCCGTACTGTTCGCGGGCCAGGAATAAAAACTGTGAACGGTTGGCCGCCACCACATCGAGAAAGATCCGCACCGAGGCATCGATGATGCCGCCCATGACGAATTCGTTGTGGCGTACCAGGCGGATGGTGGCGCGGAAGGTCTGGCCGACCTCACTGACGAGCACCAGGCCCAGTTGGTCCATATCGGCAAAGTGACGGTAAAAACCGGTGGGCACGATGCCGGCGCTCTTGGCCACTTCCCGCAGGCTCAGGCTGCCAAACCCTCGGCCACCCTCCATCAGATGGCGGGCTGCGTCCATCAAGGCAAGGCGGGTCTGTTGCTTCTGTTCGGCGCGGGGGAGCATTGGCGGGTGGGCTTTGTAGACAAGGACAGCGACGCACTCTAGCAAAACAACTTTACCGGCGTCGAACTTGAAACAGGACAAAGGTGGCGCGGGTCACACAAAGTCAAAGCCCGATCACTGGGGATCGGGCTTTTTTCAGGGCCAGCACGGGCTTAGCTCGTGGCTTTATGCATTTCAGCCAGACGGTCGGAACCGCCCTCGGCGACAAATTCGCGTTGTTGCAGACGGTCCGAGCCACCTTCAACCAGACCTTTCTCCTCCAGGCGATCACGGCCGCCCTCGGCGACAAATTCGCGTTTTTGCAGACGGTCCGAACCACCTTCGACCAGGCCTTTCTGCTCCAGGCGATCACGGCCGCCTTCGGCTACGGCGTTACGCTCTTGCAGACGGTCCGAGCCACCTTCGACCAGGCCTTTCTGCTCCAGGCGATCACGACCACCTTCGGCAACGGTCTGGCTGATGTGCGAGGCGTCGGTCTTGGCTTGTGGGATGGTTTGCTCTGTTGCTGGCAGGGCAAAAGCACTGGTGGCCAGGACAGAGAGTGCAACACTGAGCAGTAATTGGCGTTTCATGATGAGTTGCTCCTTGGGAGGGCGATAAAGTGGGTACAGGACTCATGCTACTCTCGATATCTCGATATAAAAGTTCATAAACACAATGGTAATAATCAACGGAATTGATTGTTCTGCGCCGAGGCTCTAGACCGTACCTCTCAAGCACGCGCTTTTGCACCGGGGTGGGTATTTTCGACACGGGCGTGGGTAACAACAGTGCGCGATCGATGAAAGAAGCTGTCGGATTAGTCAGAAAAAGTACTTTTCACTGCTAATTCCCCGCTGCGGTTAAACCCCCAGGCCATTTGCCAGTCGTAGCCATATAAGCTTTAGCCCTTGCGCGCGTTGCCAGTGGCACGCGCAGTCGTAATCAGGAGCCCTGTGCAATGACGCGCACTCGTAAAATTCTCGCCTGGAGCAGTGCTTGCTTCGTTCTGCTGATCGCCGCCGTCGTACTGATCCTGGTGTTCTTCGACTGGAACCGGATCAAGCCGCCACTCAATGCCAAAGTCTCCGAAGAGCTGCATCGCGCCTTTGCCATCAATGGCAACCTGGCCGTGGTCTGGCAGCGCGAGCCGGACGAAGGCGGTTGGCGCGCCTGGGTGCCGTGGCCCCATGTGGTGGCCGAAGACCTGAGCCTGGGCAACCCCGAGTGGTCGAAAAAACCGCAGATGGTCACCCTCAAACGCGTCGAATTGCGCATCTCGCCCTTGGCCTTGCTGGCCCAGCGCGTGGTGATCCCGCGCATCGACCTGACCGAACCGAGTGCCGAGTTGCAGCGCCTGGCCGATGGCCGCGCGAACTGGACCTTCACCTTTGACCCCAAGGACCCGAATGCCGAACCGTCCAACTGGGTGGTGGATATCGGTGCCATCGGCTTTGACAAGGGCCACGTGACCCTCGACGACCAGACCCTCAAGACCCGCCTCGATGTGCTGATCGACCTCCTGGGCAAGCCGATTGCATTCAGCGAAATCGTCGGCGAGGGCGATGCTAAAAAAGCTCTGGAGAGGGGCGCCCCCCCTCAGGACTATGCATTTGGCCTCAAAGTCAGCGGCCAGTACCACGGCCAGAAACTCGCGGGCAGCGGCAAGATCGGCGGGTTGCTGGCCCTGCAAGACGCGGCCAGGCCATTTCCCCTGCAAGCCCAGGCGAAGATCGGCGATACCCACATCGCCCTGGCCGGCACCCTGACCGACCCCCTGAACCTCGGCGCCCTGGACCTGCGCCTGAAACTGTCCGGCACCAGCCTGGGCAACCTTTACCCACTGACCGGCGTGACCCTGCCGGACTCGCCGGCCTACTCCACCGACGGTCGCCTGATTGCCAAGCTGCATGAAGCCGGCGGTGCGTCGTTCCGCTATGAGCAGTTCAACGGCAAGATCGGCAACAGTGATATTCACGGCGACCTGGCCTACGTCGCCAGCCAGCCACGGCCCAAGCTCAGTGGCGCACTGGTGTCCAACCAACTGCTGCTGGCCGACCTGGCGCCGCTGATCGGTGCTGACTCCAATGCCAAGCAAAAGGCCCGTGGCGGGGCGAGCAAGCAACCGGCGACCAAGGTGCTGCCGGTGGAAGAGTTCCGCACCGAGCGCTGGCGCGATATGGACGCCGATGTCGAGTTTACCGGCAAGCGCATCGTCCACAGCACCGACCTGCCGTTCACCGACCTTTATACACACCTGGTACTCAACGACGGCCAACTGAGCCTCGAACCCCTGCGCTTCGGCGTGGCGGGCGGCAAGCTCGATGCGCAGATCCGCCTCAATGGCCGCATTACCCCGCTGGAAGGCCGGGCGAAACTGACGGCGCGAAACTTCAAGCTCAAGCAACTGTTCCCCACCTTTGAACCGATGAAGACCAGCTTCGGCGAGCTCAACGGCGATGCCGATATCGCCGGGCGCGGCAACTCGGTGGCGGCGCTCTTGGGCAGTGCCAATGGCGATCTGAAAATGCTCATCAACGACGGCGCCATCAGCCGTGGCCTGATGGAAATCGCCGGGTTGAATGTCGGCAACTACGTAATCGGCAAGCTGTTTGGCGACAAGGACGTGAAGATCAACTGTGCGGCGGCGGACTTCGGCATCAAGACCGGCCTGGCCACCAGCCGGCTGTTTGTGTTCGACACCGAGAACGCGATCATCTACATCGACGGCACCGTGAACATGGCCAGCGAACAACTGGACCTGACGATTACCCCAGAGTCCAAGGGGTTCCGCCTGTTCTCGCTGCGCTCGCCGTTGTACGTCAACGGGCCTTTTATCAAACCCAATGCCGGGGTCAAGACCGTGCCGCTGTTATTGCGTGGCGCGGGGATGGTGGCGCTGGGTGTGATCGTTGCACCTGCGGCAGGCCTGCTGGCACTGGTGGCGCCGAGCGGTGATGTACCGAACCAGTGTGTGCCGCTGTTGCAGCAGATGAAGGAAGGCAAGGCACCGAAAACGGTGAAAGGCTGACTGAAGAAACCCACATTAAGGCCTACAGGCCGTTTATTGCCGGGTGTCATATCGATTGCCATAGGGCTGGTCTAGGATCAGCCCAATCGCCCCTTCAAGGATGTTCGCCACCATGGCCCAGACATTGGCTACACGTTATCCCCTGGTCCTGGTGCCGGGCATGCTCGGGTTTGTACGGCTGGTGCTGTACCCATACTGGTACGGCATCGTCCCGGCCTTGCGTGCCGGTGGGGCGCAGGTGTTTGCGGTGCAGGTGGCGCCGCTCAACTCCAGTGAGGTGCGCGGCGAGCAGTTGCTGGCGCAGATCGAGCAGATACGCCGCCAGACCGGCGCCGAGAAGGTCAACCTGATCGGCCATAGCCAGGGCTCGCTCACCGCTCGTTACGCGGCGGCCAAACGCCCGGAATGGGTGGCTTCGGTGACCTCGGTGGCGGGGCCCAACCACGGTTCGGAATTGGCAGACTACCTGCACACCCACTACCCGGCCGACAGCGCCAAGGGCCGGATCATGAGCGCGCTGCTGCGTCTGGTGGGCATGCTGATGGGCCTTCTGGAAACCGGCTATCGCGGCCCGCGCTTTGCGGTGGATATCCACGCGTCCCATCAGTCACTGACCTGCGAGGGCGTGGCGCTGTTCAATCGCCAATACCCCCAAGGCTTGCCAGACACCTGGGGCGGGCAGGGCGCCGAGGAAGTGAATGGTGTGCGCTATTACTCCTGGTCCGGCACCCTGCAGCCGGGCAAGACCGATCGCGGGCGCAACCTGCTGGACGGCACCAATCGCAGTTGCCGGTTGTTTGCGCGCACCTTCGTCAAGGAGAAGGGGCAGTGCGACGGCATGGTCGGGCGCTACAGCTCACACCTGGGCACGGTGATCGGCGATGACTATGCGCTGGATCATTTCGATATCGTCAACCAGTCACTGGGCCTGGTGGGCAAGGGCGCCGAGCCGATTCGCCTGTTTGTCGAGCATGCGCAGCGGTTGAAGGCGGCCGGGCTTTAACGTCTTACCGGCGTCGTCCAGCGCTCCGACAAAATCACCCCACCCAACGTCAGCACGCCGCCGACCAGGTGATACAGCGCCAACTGTTCCTTGAGCACCACCGCGGCAATCAGTGCGGTGATCAACGGCAGCAGGTTGAAAAACAGCGTGGTGCGGCTTGGCCCCAACTGTTTGACCGAATGCATCCACGCCAGCGGCGCGATCATCGAGGCCAGCAGGCAGGCGTACACCACCAGGCCAATATTCGACGGGCCCAGGCCGACCTTGTCCGAGGCCAGGAACAGCGGGAACAGCACCACCACCGCCACCAGCACCTGCAAATACAGCAACACCAGGGGCGGCAGGCGCAGTTGCCATTTTTTCAGCAGGGTGCTGTAGATCGCATAGGCCAGGGTGGCCACCAGCATCATCGCGTCACCCAGGTTCACCCCATGTTGCAGCAGCGCGCCGAGGCTGCCGGCCGACACCACCACCGCCACCCCGGCAAACGACAGCACCGCACCGGTCAGGGCGCCGAAGGTCAGGCGCTGGCCCAGGCTGATAATGGCCGCGGTCAGGGCCATCAAGGGCATCAGCGACAGGATGATCCCCATGTTGGTGGCGCTGGTCAGGCTCGCGGCGTAGTACGCCAGGCTCTGGTAGACCGCCATGCCAAGCACGCCGAGCACGGTGATCTTGCCCAGGTTGGGGCGGATCAGCGCCCAGTTGGCAATCACCGGCTTGAGCATGAACGGGGTAAACAGGATGGCCGCCAGCAACCAGCGATAAAAGCCGATTTCGGCCGGGAATATCGAGCCCACGGCGAGTTTGTTGACCACGGTATTGCCAGCCCAGATAAAAATGGCCAGCAGGGGATAAGCGTATTGCATCGCAAGGAACCGAGAACGTTAGTGAGGCTTGATTATCCTTTGTCTGGATCGAAGCCTATACTTCGATCCAGACAAACCGCCGTTACATCCAGACAACTATGTCCCAAGCCTATATCAACCTGCCCGATTTCGACGTACTGCCGGCCCCGGTGTATTTTCGCTACTCGGAATTTGCCGCCGACAGCCGCGCCTCCCGCCATCAGCATGCCTGGGGCTCCCTGGATTACTCGGCCCGTGGCGTGATGCGCTTTGAAGTGGGCGGCAAGCGGTTTATGTCGCCGCCGCAATACGCGGTGTGGATCCCACCCAATACCCAGCACAGCTCCTACAACGCCCAGGCGATTGTCTACCGTTCGGTGTACCTGGCGCCGTCTTTGTGCGAGCAATTGCCCACACAGCCCTGCACCTTGACCATCAGCGACATCCTCAAGGCCATCCTCAGTGATTTTGCCGAGCGCGACGTGAATATCCCGGCCAACGAGGCCGACGTGCGCCTGGCCCAGGTGCTGGTGGACCAACTGCGCCAGGCGCCGGAGCATGAGTGTTTCCTGCCGTATGCCAGCAGCCCCGGCCTGCTCAGCGTGCTTGAAGGCATGCAGGCCGAGCCTGGGGACAACCGCGCGCTGGCGCAGTGGGCGCAGCAGGTGCATGTCAGCGAGCGCACCCTGGCCCGGCAATTTGTGCGCGAACTGGGCATGAGCTTTGGCGAGTGGCGCCAGCGCCTGCGCTTTTTGGCGGCCATTGAGGCGCTGGAAAGTATTCGCAGCGTGCAGGAAGTGGCGTTTGACCTGGGCTACAGCACTGCCTCGGCGTTTATTGCGATGTTCCAGCGCCAGGCCGGCTGTACACCGGAGCAGTATCGACGGACGAACCTACGTAACAGGTGAAGGTGTAACAAGCTTTGTCTACACTGCAGGGGAGGCCGCGCCCATCGGCGTGGTAACAGGGAGAAAACTCCATGAAGATGTTGCGTATTCCGTTGTTGATGATCGGTCTGCTGCTCTGTTCCCAAGGGTTTGCGGCCACTGCCCAGCAAAACAAAATGACCAGCTGCAATGCCGAAGCCTCCACCAAGACCTTGAAGGGCGACGAGCGCAAGGCCTTCATGAAAACCTGCCTCTCGGCCCCGGCCGCCAACGACGCCAAGACCCTGACCCCGCAGCAGCAAAAAATGAAGGACTGCAACGCGTCGGCAAAAACCAAGGCGCTGACTGGCGATGCGCGCAAAACCTTTATGAGCACCTGCCTCAAAGGCTGAGCCGCTTAAATACCCCTGTGGGAGCGGGCTTGCCCGCGATTGCGGTGTGTCAGCCCGCGAGATATTGACTGAACCTGCGCTATCGCGGGCAAGCCCGCTCCCACATTTTGCGGTGTTCACAGCCATCAGACTTCTCGCTTGATTGCCCCAAGGCTGGCAGACTGCCCATCCTTTAACGCCGTTCGTTTAGAGGCTGTATGCCAACGTTTTCTCAGCGTCATGTGTTGTTGCTGGCCAGCTACATCATCATTTTCGGCGGGTTGTTGCTGGTTCTGCCGTTGAAGCTGTTGCCCAGCCTGTTGGCCGGCCTGTTGGTCTTTGAACTGGTCAACATGCTCACCCCACAACTGCAACGCCTGATCGAAGGCCGGCGCGCGCGCTGGCTGGCAGTGGCGTTGCTCGGCACTGTGATCGTCAGCGCACTGGCCCTGATCTTCGCCGGCGCCATCAGCTTTTTGCTGCACGAAGCGGAAAACCCCGGGGCCTCCCTCGATAAATTCATGGGCGTGGTCGACCGCGCACGCGGCCAGTTGCCGCCTTTCCTCGACGCCTACCTGCCAGCCAGCGCCGCCGAGTTTCGCGTGGCCATCGGCGAGTGGCTGAGCAAGCACCTGAGCGAATTGCAACTGGTGGGCAAGGACGCGGCCCATATGTTCGTGACCCTGCTGATCGGCATGGTCCTGGGGGCGATCATCGCCCTGCAACGGGTGCCCGACCTGACCAAGCGCAAACCCCTGGCCGCCGCGCTGTTCGACCGCCTGCACCTGCTGGTCCAGGCCTTTCGCAACATTGTCTTTGCGCAAATCAAAATCGCCGCCCTCAACACCGTCTTCACCGGGATCTTCCTCGCGGTGGTGCTGCCGCTGATGGGGATCCACCTGCCGCTGACCAAGACCCTGATTGTCCTGACCTTCCTGCTGGGCCTGCTGCCGGTGATCGGCAACCTGATGTCCAACACCCTGATCACCATCGTCGCCCTGTCGCTGTCGATCTGGGTGGCCGTGGCGGCGCTGGGCTACCTGATCGTGATCCACAAGGTCGAGTACTTCCTCAATGCACGCATTGTCGGTGGGCAGATCAGCGCCAAGTCGTGGGAATTGCTTCTGGCGATGCTGGTGTTTGAAGCCGCATTCGGCCTGCCTGGGGTGGTGGCAGGGCCGATTTACTATGCGTATTTGAAGAGTGAGTTGAAGCTGGGTGGGATGGTCTGAAGATTGAGGGCGTCTAGGCTGGCCCTATCGCGGGCTTGCTCGCGAAAGAGCGCGCCGCGGTTTCAGCTAATACTCAGTAGCCGTAACGCTTGCTTGCCTCAATCGCCAACCCGCTACCAATGCTGCCGAAGATGTTGCCTTCTACATGCCGGGCATTGGGCAGCATCGCCGAAACACTCTGGCGCAGGGCCGGGATGCCGCTGGAGCCGCCGGTGAAGAACACCGTGTCGACCTGGGCCACGTCCACCGAGGCGTCGTCGAGCAGTTGGGTCACGCTATTGCGCACCCGTTCCAGCAGGTTGTCGATGGACGACTCGAACAAGGCGCGGCTCAGTTCCACGCTCAGGCCCGGTTCGACCCGGTCCAGCGGCACATGGCGGCTGTCGTCGTGGGTGAGGTGGATCTTGGTCTCTTCCACTTCCATGGCCAGCCAGTGCCCGGCGCGTTGTTCGATCAACTTGAACAGGCGGTCGATGCCGCCGGTGTCTTCGATGTCGTAGCGCATGCTGCCCAGGGCCAGCTGGGATTTTTGCGAGTACACCGAGTTGATGGTGTGCCAGGTGGCCAGGTTCATATGGTGGCTGGTGGGCATGTAGGCGCCGCTTTTCATGCGGCTGCCATAGCCGAACAGCGGCATCATGCCGGCCAGCGAGAGCTGTTTGTCGAAGTCGGTCCCGCCGATATGCACGCCGCCGGTGGCGAGGATGTCGTCGTGGCGGTTGTCGTGCTTGCGCCGCTCGGGCGACAGGCGCACCAGGGAGAAGTCGGACGTACCGCCGCCGATGTCGACAATCAAGACCAACTCTTCTTTTTCGATGGTGGACTCGTAGTCGAAGGCCGCGGCAATCGGCTCGTACTGGAACGAGACTTCCTTGAAACCGAGCTTGCGGGCCACGTCCACCAGGGTGTCTTCGGCCTCTTTGTCGGCCATCGGGTCGTCGTCGACGAAAAAGACCGGGCGGCCCAGTACCACTTCCTCGAACTCACGGCCGGCGGTGGCTTCGGCGCGGTTCTTGAGCTGGCCGATAAACAGGCCCAGCAGGTCCTTGAACGGCATGGCCGTGCCCAGCACGCTGGTGTCGTGCTTGATCAGCTTGGAGCCCAGCAGGCTCTTGAGCGAGCGCATCAGGCGGCCTTCGTAGCCTTCCAGGTACTCGTGCAGCGCCAGGCGGCCATAGACCGGGCGGCGCTCTTCAAAGTTGAAGAACACCACCGACGGTAGGGTGATCTTGTCGTCCTCCAGCGCGATAAGCGTTTCCATGCCGGGGCGGATCCAGCCGACAGTGGAGTTGGACGTGCCGAAGTCGATGCCGCAGGCACGGGCTGGGGAGGTGTTGTTCATGTCTAACAGGTTCCGGTTAAAAAACGGCCGCGCAGTGTATGTCACTCGCGTGCAGATGCGTAGGCCGACTATCCGCTAAATACAGCAGACTTGTTACCTTGAAAGGTCGGCTCGCTGCCCCCAACTCCTGTGCATACGGTTGGTGGCTGTCGAAAGGATCAAGTGTGTCCTGCAAGCCGCCGATAATTTTCTGACGCACCTCGAACCGCCCCGCAATGCCCCGGCAGGCAGGGCCCGACTGTGCGATCTCGATAACGGATGGTGATGCCCCCATGGATTTCAAAGACTATTACAAGATTCTTGGTGTCGAGCCGACGGCCGATGACAAGCAGATCAAGGCCGCTTATCGCAAGCTGGCCCGTAAGTATCATCCCGACGTCAGCAAGGAAAAGGACGCGGAGGAGAAGTTCAAGGACGCCTCGGAAGCCTATGAAGCGCTGAAAAGTGCCGACAAGCGCGCCGAATACGACGAATTGCGCCGCTATGGCCAGCATGGCCAGCCCTTCCAGGGGCCACCAGGCTGGCAAAGCCGTGGCGGGTTTGGCGGTGGCCAGGACAGCGGCGAGTTTTCCGACTTTTTCAGCTCGATCTTTGGTTCCCGTGGCAACGGCTTTGGCGGCGGGCAAGGGCGCAGCCCCGGTCGGCGCGGCCAGGATGTGGAGATGGAACTGCCGGTGTTCCTGGAAGAGACCCTGTCCACCGAGTCCAAGGCGGTCAGCTTCCAGGTGCCGCAATACAATGCGGCGGGCCAGCACGTCAGTAACACCACCAAGAGCCTGAATGTGAAGATCCCGGCCGGTGTGGCCGATGGCGAGCGGATCCGCCTCAAGGGCCAGGGTGCACCGGGGATTGGCGGCGGCGCCAATGGCGACCTGTACCTGATCATCCGCTTTGCGCCGCATCCGAAGTTCGAGGTGGAAGGCGAAAACCTGGTGATCACTTTACCGCTGGCCCCGTGGGAATTGGCCCTGGGCGCGGAAGTCGCGGTGCCGACCCTGACCGGCAAGATCAACCTCAAGGTGCCGGCCGGCAGCCAGAATGGCCAGCGCATGCGGGCCAAAGGCCATGGTTTGCTGAACAAGGCCGGGCAGCGTGGGTATCTGTTTGTGCAGCTCAAGGCGGTGATGCCCAAAAGCAGCGACGAGGAGGTCAAGGCGTTGTGGCAGGAGTTGGCGAAAAAGGCCAATTTTGATCCACGGGAAACCTGGAACCGCTAACCGATCCCTGTGGTGGGCAGGCGAACCCTGTGGGAGCTGTCGAGCCCCGGCGAGGCTGCGATGGCGGCGGTATTGCTGGCATTGATGTTGGCTGGTCCACCGCTATCGCAGCCTCGCTAAAGCTCGACAGCTCCCAGATACCGGCGCGGCAGTATCACGGTAAATGTGGTGCCCGTCGTCTCGCTGGACGCCACTTCAATCGTACCCCTGTGGGCTTCCACCACTTCCCTGACGATAAACAATCCCAGCCCGAGGCTGGTCGAGTTGCTGCCCGGCTCTTCGGTAGTGCTGCGCACCAGCGGGTCGAACACGGTGCCCAGCGCCTCCTGGGGAATCGGCGGGCCGTAGTTGTGCATGCGCAGTTCTACGCTGCCAGGGGAGCCGTCGAGGCTCAGGGTCACCGCCTGGCTGTTGAGGCCGTGCTGCAAGGCATTGCCAATCAGGTTCTGCAACAGCTGATCAATGCGCCCGCGATCCCACAACCCCTGGGTATCGCCCTGGAGATGCAAGTGAACCTGGCAATCCGGGCGGCTCGCGCACGCTTCGGTGATGGCCTCCCTGGCGGCGTCGGCCAGGTTCATCGGCTTGGGCTCGATCGGCAGACTGCTGCCCAGCCGGCTGCGCACAAACCCCAATAGATCGCTGACCATCGCCTCCATGTGTCGGGCACCCTTCTGGATATTGCCCACCAGGCCCAGGCCATGGCTGTCCAACGGGGCCTTGCGCAACAACATCTCGGTGGACATCTTCACCGCCTGCAACGGTGTGCGCAGATCGTGGCCGAGGATGGCGAGGAAGATATCCCGCGAGCGATTGACCTGTTCGGCGTAGGCCGCCGTGGATTCGGCCAGGGCTTCGTCGATGGCTTCGTTGAAGCGGATCATGTCCTGGAAATACGTCATATCCGGCGACGCCAGGCTATCGACCCACAGCCGGATCACGCAGGCGCGCAGGTGGCGGAACTCGGAGGTCATCTGCACCAGGTCAAAGCCTACGGTATGGCGCAGTTCGCCATGGCTGGCGGCGGCGGCGTCCAGGCTTGGGGTTTTTTCCGGGCCTTCGCCCTTGGCCTTGGCGGCCTGTTCGCTGGCGCTCTGGCGGGTGTTCATGTCCCGTGCGGCGGCCAGCAGGATCGAGTGTGCATGGTCGCGCAGTTGCGTGCGGTTCAAGGTGTCGGCGGCCGGGGTCAGGGTTTCGGCAAACTGCTCCCATTCATCGACGATCCGCTCGGCATGCAACACGATGAATTCGGATAGGCGCATAGCCAGGTTCCCAAGTGCAAGACGGTGAAGAAGCGTGGCGCATCGTAGCGCCTTACGCCTCTTCGCTTCACTGGCACGGCGGGTATCTGCCGATGAACGGTCAGAACAGGAAGTAACGCTGGGCCATCGGCAGCACGTCCGCCGGCTCGCACCACAACAGCTCGCCATCGGCCTTGACCTGGTAGGTCTGCGGGTCGACCTCGATGCTTGGCAGGTAATCGTTGTGGATCAGGTTGCTCTTTTGCACCTGGCGACACCCCTTGACCACCCCGATCTGCTTCTTCAGGCCCAAGGCCTGAGGCAGGCCCAAGGCCAGCGCCGCCTGGCTGATAAACGTCAGGCTGGTGGCGTGCAGCGCGCTGCCGAAACTGGCGAACATCGGGCGGTAGTGCACCGGTTGCGGGGTGGGGATCGAGCCGTTGATATCCCCCATCAGGCTGGACGCAATCGCCCCGCCCTTGAGGATCAGCGTGGGCTTGATGCCGAAGAACGCCGGGCGCCACAGCACCAGGTCGGCCCATTTGCCGACTTCGATGGAGCCCACCTCATGGCTGATACCGTGGGTGATCGCCGGGTTGATCGTGTACTTGGCGATATAGCGTTTGGCGCGGAAGTTGTCGTTGCCTGCGCCGTCGCCGGGCAGCGGCCCGCGCTGTTTCTTCATTTTGTCGGCGGTTTGCCAGGTGCGCATGATCACTTCGCCCACGCGGCCCATGGCCTGGCTGTCGGAGCTGATCATCGAGAACGCGCCGAGGTCGTGCAGGATATCTTCGGCGGCGATGGTCTCGCGGCGGATGCGGCTTTCGGCGAAGGCCACATCCTCGGCAATACTCGGGTCGAGGTGATGGCAGACCATCAGCATGTCCAGGTGTTCGTCGATGGTATTGCGGGTGAACGGCCGGGTCGGGTTGGTGGAGCTGGGCAGCACATTAGGCAAGCCGCAGGCCTTGATGATATCCGGCGCATGCCCGCCGCCGGCCCCTTCGGTGTGGTAGGTGTGGATGGTGCGGCCCTTGAGCGCGGCGAGGGTGGTTTCGACAAACCCTGACTCGTTGAGGGTGTCGCTGTGGATCGCCACCTGTACATCGTATGCGTCGGCCACGCTCAGGCAGTTGTCGATGCTGGCCGGGGTGGTGCCCCAGTCTTCATGCAGCTTCAGGCCGATGGCGCCGGCCTTGACCTGCTCGATCAACGGCTCGGGCAGGCTGGCGTTGCCCTTGCCGGTAAAGCCCAGGTTCATCGGAAACGCGTCTGCCGCTTGCAGCATGCGCGCCAGGTGCCACGGGCCGGAGGTGCAGGTGGTGGCATTGGTGCCGGTGGCAGGCCCCGTGCCGCCGCCGATCATGGTGGTGACGCCACTGGTCAGCGCTTCTTCGATCTGCTGCGGGCAGATGAAGTGCACATGGGTGTCGATACCGCCGGCCGTGAGGATCATGCCTTCACCGGCAATCACTTCGGTGCTGGCGCCGATGGCCAGGGTCACGCCGGGCTGGATATCCGGGTTGCCGGCCTTGCCGATCCCGGCGATGCGGCCATTTTTCAGGCCGACGTCGGCCTTGACGATGCCCCAGTGATCGATGATCAGCGCGTTGGTGATCACCGTATCGACCACCTCGGCGGCCAGCAGTTGGCTCTGGCCCTGGCCGTCGCGGATGACTTTGCCGCCGCCGAACTTCACTTCTTCGCCGTAGGTGGTGAAGTCCTGCTCCACTTCGATCCACAACTCGGTATCGGCCAGGCGGACCTTGTCACCGACGGTGGGGCCGAACATGTCGGCGTAGGCTTGGCGGCTGATTTTCATAGGGAGTGTCCTGAGAAATTGATCGTTCCCACGCTCTGCGTGGGAATGCATCCGGTGACGCTCTGCGTCACGACGTTAAGAGCGGGACGCAGAGCGTCCCAGGCGGCGTTCCCACGCGCAGCGTGGGAACGATCAGTTAGTCGAGGTCACCCATAATCCGCCCGGCAAACCCGAACACCCGGCGCAACCCTGCCAGCTCCACCAACTCCACCTCGCGACTCTGCCCCGGTTCAAAGCGCACCGCCGTGCCCGCCGGGATGTTCAGGCGCATGCCGCGGCTGAGGGCGCGGTCAAAGGTCAGCGCGTCATTGGTCTCGAAAAAATGGTAATGGGAACCCACCTGGATCGGACGGTCGCCGCTGTTGGCCACGTTCAGGATGAGCGTGCGGCGGCCCACGTTGAGTTCGATTTCACCAGGCTGTATCTGATATTCACCAGGAATCATGCAGGTTGCCCCAGGGTCTTGAAGTAGATGGCGGTCGGGCTGTAGTGCCCGTCCGGGCTTTGGCAGTAGTCCGGCAACTCGCCGATTTTTGTGTAGCGCAGCGCCTGGTAGAACGCTTCGGCGGGGGAGCCGGCTTCGGTGTCCAGGTACAGCAGGCCGCGCTTGTGCTGGCGTGCGCACAGTTCCAGGGCACTCATCAATTGCTGGCCCAGGCCATGGCGCCGGGCGTCATGGCGCACCAGCAGCTTTTGCACCTCGGCGCGGTTCAGGCCGTTGGCTTTCTGGCACAGCGCCAGTTGCACACTGGCCAGCACCTGCTCATCGCGCACCACCACCCACAGCAGCAGGCTGGCGTCCTCGACGCTGGCTTGTACGCCATCGAAGTAGCTGCGGGCCTGAGCCGCGTCGAGGTCGGCCATAAAGCCCACCGATGCGCCGTGCCGCACGGCGTCCAGCAACAGCTCAATCAAGCCCTGGCGGTAATGGGCAAAACTTTCAGCATTCACTCGACGCAGTTGGGCAGCATTCATCGGGGTTACTCCTTGTGGACCGCCGGCGGCTGGGCGCCGGGGTTGAGCAGCAGTTGCATAAAGGTCAGGTCCAGCCAGCGGCCAAACTTGGTGCCCACCTGGGCCATCTGCCCGGTGATGTCAAAGCCCAGGCGTTCATGCAGGCGGATCGAGGCCTGGTTGCCGCTTTCGATGGCGGCGACCATCACGTGTTTGTCGCAGGCCCGGGCGCGTTCGATCAGGGCCTGCATCAGCTGTGGGCCCAGGCCTTTGCCGCGTTGGTCGTTGCGCACGTACACCGAATGCTCGACGGTGTGGCGAAAGCCGTCGAAGGGCCGCCAGTCGCCAAACGAGGCATAGCCGACCACTTGCTCGGCCTCCACCGCCACCAGGATCGGGTAGAACTGCGCCTGGCGCGCGCTGAACCAGGCCTGGCGATTGCCCAGGTCCACCGGTTGCTCGTTCCAGATCGCCGTGGTGTTGAGCACGGCATCGTTGTAGATATCGCGGATCGCCGGCAGGTCGCCGTGCACCGCGTCACGAATCAGCAAGGACATGGCCGGGCCTCAGGCGATGGGTTGATGGACGGTCACCAGTTTGGTGCCGTCGGGGAAGGTGGCTTCGACCTGGATATCCGGGATCATTTCCGGGATGCCCTCCATCACTTGTTCGCGGCTGAGCAGGGTGGTGCCAAAGTGCATCAGGTCGGCCACGGTGCGCCCGTCGCGCGCGCCTTCGAGCAGGGCGGCGGAGATGTAGGCGATGGTTTCCGGGTAATTGAGCTTCACCCCGCGCGCCAGGCGGCGTTCAGCCACCAGGCCGGCGGTGAAGATCAGCAGTTTGTCTTTTTCCCTTGGGGTTAGGTCCATGGTCAGCAGTCCGTTTTGAAAAACAATTATTAACAACACAGGTCCAATGTGTTCCAAATTCTTGGTGGTATGGCCTCACGCCCCAGCAGCGCCGGGCGCAACAGCCGCCACAGATCAATCAACCAGGCCCGCGCCAGTAACGTCTCGCTGGCCAGGCAGCGCGCCACCAGCAAACCCGGCAGTTGGGTCAGGTCGCCGCGTACCGCGTGGGGCAGGGCGCGACACTGTTCCAGCAATTCACTGTCGATGTCACCGCTGACCAGCAAGGTGGCAAACACCGGCTGCCCATCCAGGCCAATCGGCGAGTCGAGCAGGCCGTCGTCGCCGACGATGCGCTGGCGTTCGTGCCACAGCAACTGGCCGTCGCGGCGGATATCCAGGTGCGACTGGAAGTGCCCACGCTCGAAACGCTCGCCGCTGGCCGGGCGCCCCAGCGCCACCACATCCCAGTACAACAGCCGGGCGTCGCCGTGCAGGTCGATGCGGGTGCTGAGTTCGGCCTGGGCCGCGCTGAACACGATGGTTTCCTGGGGCAGCCATTCCAGGGTGGCGCCGGCCTCGACCGTCAAGGTCACCTGCTGATAGGCCGGCCCGCTGGCGCGGTACCACTTGGCAGCGCCGGGGCTGGTCAATTGCGCCCACGCGCCTTCGGCCAGGTGGGCGCTGATCTCCAGGCGATCGCCCCCGGCAATCCCGCCCGGCGGGTGCACGATGATGTGCTGGCACACCTCGGGGCCTTCGGCATACAGGTGCTTTTGCACCCGCAGCGGGCCCACATGGCGGCGCAGCACCGGGCGCGTGCTGGCGCCGAAACGTGCATAGCCCAACTCCAGCGCGGCATGCCAGCTGGGGGTGAACAGGGCGGTGGGGGCAGGAAGGGTCATGGCCAGGGCTTAATCAACAGGACGCTACAGATTAGATGGTAACCAGGCCGCGCACACCGTCGGCCTGCATATTTTCACCACGGCCCTGCTGGACGATCTCGCCCCGGGACATCACCAGGTATTGATCGGCCAGTTCGGCGGCAAAATCGTAGAACTGCTCCACCAGCAAAATCGCCATGTCGCCGCGCTCGGCAAGCTTCTTGATCACTGCGCCGATCTCCTTGATCACCGAGGGTTGGATGCCTTCGGTGGGCTCATCGAGGATCAGCAGGCGCGGACGGCTGGCCAGGGCGCGGCCAATCGCCAACTGCTGTTGTTGACCACCGGACAAGTCGCCGCCGCGCCGATGCTTCATTTGCAGCAACACCGGGAACAGTTCGTAGATAAACGCGGGGACTTCCTTGGCTTCAGAACCCGGAAAGCGCGACAGGCCCATCAACAGATTTTCTTCCACCGTCAGCCGCCCGAAAATCTCGCGGCCCTGGGGCACATAGGCGATGCCGGCGTGGACCCGCTGGTGCGGCTTGAAGCCGGTGATGGCCTTGCCCTCCCAGTTCACTGCACCTTCCTTGGCGGGCAACAGGCCCATCAGGCATTTGAGCAGGGTGGTCTTGCCCACGCCGTTACGGCCGAGCAGGCAGGTGACTTCGCCGACTTTCACGTCGAACGAAAGGCCGCGCAGGATGTGGCTGCCGCCGTAGTACTGGTGCAGCTTGTCGACTTGCAGCATGTTCAAACTCTCCTCAAATCCCTGGTAGGAACCGGTCTGTGTCTGGCTCAACGACCGAGGTACACCTCGATCACCCGCTCGTTTTCCTGCACCTGCTCCAGCGACCCTTCGGCCAGCACGCTGCCCTGGTGCAGCACCGTCACATGGTCGGCAATCGAGCCGACAAAGCCCATGTCGTGCTCCACCACCATCAGCGAATGCTTGCCCGCCAGGCGCTTGAACAACTCGGCGGTGAACTCGGTCTCGGCGTCGGTCATGCCGGCCACCGGCTCGTCGAGCAGCAACAGTTGCGGGTCTTGCATCAGCAGCATGCCGATTTCCAGGAACTGCTTCTGGCCGTGGGACAGCAAGCCGGCCTGGCGCTGTGCTGAAGTTGTCAGGCGAATGGTGTCCAGTACCTCGTCGATACGGTCTTTCTGCTCACCGCCAAGGCGCGCGCGCAGGCTGGCCCACACCGATTTGTCGGTCTTCTGTGCCAGCTCCAGGTTCTCGAACACGCTCAGGGCCTCGAACACCGTGGGCTTCTGGAACTTGCGGCCGATGCCGGCCTGGGCGATCTGCACCTCGCTCATGCGCGTCAGGTCCAGGGTTTCACCGAACCACGCCTTACCGTGGCTGGGTCGGGTCTTGCCGGTGATCACGTCCATCAGCGTGGTCTTGCCCGCGCCATTGGGGCCGATGATGCAGCGCAGCTCGCCGACGCCGATGTACAGGTTGAGGTCGTTCAGCGCCTTGAAGCCGTCGAAGCTGACGCTGATGTCTTCCAGGGTCAGGATTGTGCCGTGGCGGGTATCGAGGCCCTTGCCGGCGACCTGGCCGAGGCCGATGGCGTCGCGGCTGCTGCCGGCGTCAAGCACGGGTTCAAGCATGAACTCAGCGGTTGCCGTGACTCTCATTGTTCGCCCCTTTTCTTCAGCAGGCCGATGATGCCCTTGGGCAGATACAGCGTGACGATGATGAACAGCGCTCCCAGGAAGAACAGCCAGTACTCCGGGAAGGCCACGGTGAACCAGCTCTTCATGCCGTTGACCACACCGGCACCCAGCAGCGGGCCGATCAACGTGCCGCGCCCGCCCAGGGCCACCCACACGGCGGCTTCGATGGAGTTGGTCGGCGACATTTCACTGGGGTTGATGATGCCCACCTGCGGCACGTACAGCGCCCCGGCGAGGCCGCACAGCACCGCACTCAACACCCACACAAACAGCTTGAAGCCACGCGGGTCATAACCGCAGAACATCAGGCGGTTTTCCGCGTCGCGCAGGGCCGTCAGCACCCGGCCGAACTTGCTTTGCGCCAGGCGCCAGCCGATAAACAGGCTGCCCACCAACAGCAGCACCGTGGCCAGGAACAGCACCGCGCGGGTGCCCGGCTCGGTGATGCCAAAGCCCAGGATGCTGCGGAAGTTGGTAAAGCCGTTATTGCCGCCAAAGCCGGTCTCGTTGCGGAAAAACAACAGCATCCCGGCAAAGGTCAGGGCCTGGGTCATGATCGAGAAATACACGCCCTTGATCCGTGAGCGGAAGGCAAAGAAGCCGAACACCAGCGCCAGCAAACCCGGCGCCAACACCACCAGGCACAGGGCCCAGAGGAAGTGCTGGGTGCCGAGCCAATACCACGGCAGTTCGGTCCACGACAGGAAGGTCATGAACGCCGGCAACTCGCTGCCGGCGGCCTGGCGCATCAGGTACATGCCCATGGCGTAGCCGCCAAGGGCAAAGAACAGGCCGTGGCCCAGGGACAACATGCCGGCGTAGCCCCACACCAGGTCCAGGGCCAGGGCAACGATGGCGTAGCAGAGGATCTTGCCCACCAGGGTCAGGGTGTAGGCCGAGACGTGGAGGGCGTTGTCGGCGGGCAGCAGCGACAGCAGCGGCAACGCCAGCAGCACGGCGAGGATCACCGCACCCAGCGCAATCGTCACCTTGGGGCCGGCCTTTTGCGCGGCTGTAAGCATCAATGGCTGGTTCATCAGTCGATCACCCGTCCTTTCAGTGCGAAGAGTCCCTGCGGGCGTTTCTGGATAAACAGAATGATCAGCGCGAGGATCAGGATCTTGCCGAGTACGGCACCGATCTGCGGTTCAAGAATCTTGTTGGCGATGCCCAGGCCAAAGGCGGCCATGACGCTGCCGGCCAACTGGCCGACGCCGCCGAGCACCACCACCAGGAACGAATCGATGATGTAGCTCTGGCCCAGGTCCGGGCCGACGTTGCCGATCTGGCTCAGGGCCACGCCACCTAAGCCGGCGATGCCCGAGCCGAGGCCAAAGGCGAGCATATCCACACGCCCGGTGGGCACGCCGCAGCAGGCCGCCATGTTGCGGTTCTGGGTCACGGCGCGCACGTTGAGGCCCAGGCGGGTCTTGTTCAGCAGCAGCCAGGTCAGCACCACCACGCACAGGGCAAAGCCGATGATGACGATGCGGTTGTACGGCAGCACCAGGTTGGGCAGTACCTGGATCCCGCCCGACAGCCAGGCCGGGTTGGCCACTTCGACGTTCTGTGCGCCGAACAGCAGGCGCACCAGTTGGATCAGCATCAGGCTGATCCCCCAGGTGGCCAGTAGGGTTTCCAGCGGCCGGCCGTAGAGATGACGGATCACCGTGCGCTCCAGCGCCATGCCGATGCCGGCGGTGACAAAAAACGCCACCGGCAGCGCGATCAGCGGGTAGAACTCAATGGCCTGGGGCACATAGCGCTGCATCAGCAACTGCACCACATAGGTGGCGTAGGCGCCGAGCATCAGCATCTCGCCGTGGGCCATATTGATCACCCCGAGCAGGCCGAAGGTGATCGCCAGGCCCAGGGCCGCCAGCAACAGGATCGAGCCCAGGGACATGCCGCTGAAGGCTTGCCCAAGGATCTCCCCCACCCGCAGTTTGCGCTTGACCTGGGCCAGGCTGGTTTCGGCGGCGGTGTGCACCCCGGCATCGGTTTCTACGCCGGGCGCCAGCAAGGCTTCCAGGCGCGTGCGGGCCAGTGGGTCGCCAGTGCTGCCCAGCAGACGCACGGCGGCCAGGCGCACGGCCGGGTCGGGGTCGACCAGTTGCAGGTTGGCCAGGGCCAGGCTCAGGGCGCTGTGCACGTCGTCGTCGGTTTCGCTGGCGAGTTGCTGGTCGAGGAATTTCAGTTGGGCCGGGGTTGCGCTTTTTTGCAGTTGTTGCGCAGCCGCCAGGCGCACTTTGGGCTCGCTGGCGAGCAACTGCTGGCTGGCTTGTACGTTGTTGATCAAGCCGCGCAGGCGGTTGTTCAGGCGCACGGTCTTGGGTTCGCCGTTGACCATGAGTTGGCCTTGTTGCAGGGCGTTGACCAACTCGATACGCGCAGGGTCGGGCTGGGCGGCCCAGGCCTGCAACAGCTTGGCCTGTTGCGTCGGGTTGGCCGCGAGGAACTCTTCGGCATCGCCGGCGTGTGCGGCCAGGGGCAGCAACAGCAGGCAGGCCAGGAGGAAGCGGTGGAGGGCAGTGGGCATAATTTGGGGCCTTGCACGGACAATGTGGGAGCTGGCAGGCCAGCTCCCACAGGGGTTGTGTCGGTCTCGGGTTTAGTTGCTCTTGACCGCGTGATCTGGCTTCTTGTCATTGCCCGGGATGTACGGGCTCCACGGCTGGGCACGGATCGGCCCTTCGGTCTGCCACACCACCGAGAACTGGCCGTCGGACTGGATCTCGCCAATCATCACTGGCTTGTGCAGGTGGTGGTTGGTCTTGTCCATGGTCAGGGTGTAGCCCGACGGCGCGGCGAAGGTCTGGCCGGCCAGGGCTTCACGCACTTTGTCGACGTCGGTGGATTTGGCTTTCTCCACGGCCTGCGCCCACATATGGATGCCGACGTAGGTGGCTTCCATCGGGTCGTTGGTCACCGCTTTGTCGGCGCCCGGCAGGTTTTTTGCCTTGGCATAGGCTTTCCAGTCGGCGACGAACTTGGCGTTGACCGGGTTTTCTACCGACTGGAAGTAGTTCCACGCCGCCAGGTTGCCCACCAGCGGCTGGGTGTCGATGCCGCGCAGTTCTTCTTCGCCCACCGAGAACGCCACTACCGGTACTTCGGTGGCCTTCAGGCCCTGGTTGGCCAGTTCCTTGTAGAACGGCACGTTGGAGTCGCCGTTGACCGTGGACACCACGGCGGTCTTGCCGCCCGCCGAGAACTTTTTGATGTTGGCCACGATGGTCTGGTAATCGCTATGGCCGAACGGGGTGTAGACCTCTTCGATGTCTTTGTCGGCCACCCCTTTGGCCTGCAGGAACGCGCGCAGGATCTTGTTGGTGGTGCGCGGGTACACGTAGTCGGTGCCCAGCAGGAAGAAACGCTTGGCGCTGCCGCCTTCTTCGCTCATCAGGTACTCCACCGCCGGGATCGCCTGCTGGTTCGGCGCGGCGCCGGTGTAGAACACGTTGGGCGACATTTCCTCGCCTTCGTATTGCACCGGGTAGAACAGCAGGCCGTTGAGTTCTTCAAACACCGGCAGCACCGATTTACGCGACACCGAGGTCCAGCAGCCGAACACCACCGCGACCTTGTCCTGGGTCAGCAACTGCCGGCCCTTCTCGGCAAACAGCGGCCAGTTGGAGGCCGGGTCGACCACCACCGCCTCAAGCATCTTGCCGTTCACTCCGCCCTTGGCGTTGATCTCGTCGATGGTCATCAGCGCCATGTCCTTGAGGGACGTTTCGGAAATGGCCATGGTCCCGGACAACGAGTGCAGGATGCCGACCTTGATGGTCTCGGCGGCCTGGACGGTCCAGGTCAGGCCCATGGCAACAATGGATGCCGACAGGGTGAAAGCCTTGATCAAGCTGCGACGCTTCATGGTGCGGTCTCCAGAACTCAATATTTTTATGAGGGCAGATAGGGGCGTTGCAGGAGCGTTTGCAAAGGCTGTGCCTATTGGCTGCGTTGCCCTGTTCTGTGGGCCATGGGCTGGATCGGTCGGTCAGGCTGCACCAAGTGGGGGCCTGCCGGGCGGGCTGGTGCGTGACGTGCGCCCGAACGGGGCAGGGCGGGTGGCCCGCTGGATAACTATTTAGCGCCCTCGCGTTCGCGCCAACGGTGAACATCGCCGTGACCCTGGCCAGCGTCTGGTCACGGCATATTTGAGGGAAAGTCATGGAACGACCTAAGCGCGGCTGGTTTGGCGGCGGCTTGAAGTCAGATGTTGCGCTGCCTCCAGTGGGGCCGGCCTTTGTCAGCATGGATGATGCGGCCCGCTACGCGCACCAGCAGATCGGCGAGCGACGGGATGTCGAGTACGGTGGGGTGATTCTGGAGAGCCTGGCCGATGGTTATTTTTATGCCACAGCCCCCATGGCCGGGGAGCGTAATAGTTTCGATCACTGGAAGGTGTTGAAGGTCGACAGCAATGGGCAGTACCTGCACCCGGAAGGCTATCGATGCGTGGCCGACTATCATTCCCACCCCGATCTGTTCGATGAGTTCAAAGCCAATAATCCTGAGTTTTCCGAGCGCCAGGTCAGGGCACTGAACAGCTTCTTTTCGGACATTGACCTGGCCATCAACATTCAGGAACGTGGATTTTTTTCCGCGTCGTATCTGTCCGGGCCTGACGGTGCGCTGCTCAAGCATGTCACTCGCGGCTCGGAGGCGGAGCGGCGTTTCGGGGTCTGGCTCGATCAGCGGCTGCCCTTCAATCACGTCGACGGTCCTGGCGACAATCAGCCGGAGAGTCTGATCAAGAAGACCCTCAGTGTCAGCCAGCTGTCGATTGTGGTGCCCAGTCCCTTGTGGGGCGGTTCGATAGGCACCGTGCCTGGGCAGTGGCAACCGTTTTCGGCATTTGTCTCAAGTACCTACGAGTTGCCGGCCTGCGGGCCTGTCCAGGCCGGTGTGGCGGCGGTACAGGCCTTGCTGGAGCACCGCAGCCCCCAGCCGGCCCGGCCGGTGTTTATCCTCAAGCACATCGACAAAGAGGGCTATGTGCTGGTCGAACCGTTGGCCGGTGTATCTATCCAGCAGCTCTTTCCATTGAAGCCGGATGGCACGCGCGTCACGCACGAGTATTTTCATTGGTTTGGCGTCTACCTGGGGCGCACGGCGGTGCCCCTCCAGCTCGCCGCTCAGGAGCCGTGGTTGTACCGCAATTTCTTCACCCCCCTTGAACTGGCCACCCAGCTTTACCAGGGGCACCGGTCTGCCCAGTTGCTGGGGCCAAGGCACCGTCTTTCGTTGTACCGCAGCCTCAATGATGGGGCGTTGCTGCAATACACCTGTTCGTTCTCGGCGGACGAGGCCGCGCTGTTTCGCGTCGAGCCAGATGGCCGGGTGCTGGATAACCAGATCGATTCGGCGCTGCTTGCAGGCACTCTGCGCCCCCACGAGTTTGTCCTGCGTGTGGCGGCGGCGGGGCATTTGTCGGTGATCCGCCCGGGCAAGATCTGGGACAAGACCGGCCCGGTCGATGCGCAATGGCGTGCCTTTTCCCAGATCCCCAAGCCTGTTTTGAGCCCGGCCTTTGTCACGGCTGACGATGCGGCCCGCTGGGCCCATACCCGGATCGGCAACCGCCGTGACAAGGAATACGGCGGCGCGGTGTTGAAACAAGGCGTGCGCTATTTCGCCACTGAACCGATGGCTGGCGAGTCCATACACGTTGATTTTCGCACGGTCATGCCCAGCGATGAGCATGACTACTTTGTCGCGCCATCGCCCTTCACCTGCGAGGCGTTTTATCACTCGCACCCGGCGGGTTCCGTCGGCGAGGCACAGTTGCAGGCGCAGTTCTCGGCCGAGCAGGCGAGCCTGTTTATCAGCTTTTTTTCGGCCGATGACCAGGTGTTTGTCATCGGCAATCGCGACTTCGCCCCGGCCCACTACTTGTCCGGGCCCGAAGGCTCGTTGCTCAAGTACGTGAGCAGCGGGTCGGCAGAAGAAAAAACGCTGCTCCAGCAACTGCTCGGTGAGCGCAAGATCGAGCCGTTCAATGAGTTTGAAGGGGCTATCTGGAACCTGGCCACTGCCGGCGACCTGCGGGTGGTCGTGCCCAATCGTGTCTGGGGCGGCGTTCGTGGCCGTGTCGCCAGGGGCTGGACACTCGGCAGCCCGCTCAGCCCTGCCGGCACCGTGCAGGAGCAGCCCTTCTTCACCCCCGTGACGAACATGGGGCAAGTGGCCGCGCTGATCGCGCTGAGCAACCTCAGCGCCTTGCCGGCCGGTGCGTACCAGGGGTTTGTGCTCAAGCACCAGAGCACCGCGAGCTATGTCGCGACCCTGCCTGTGGCGGTCGGCACGAGCCTGGAGAGCCAGTTCCCGAAGCGGGCCGATGGCCAGCCAAGACTGCTCTCCAACTACCGTGTGGTGGGGCTCTACCGCAATGCGCCCGCCGTGGAGCCGAAGCAACTGCCGGCGCAGGAGGCCTGGTTGTACAAACGGTTCGCCAGCCCTGCGCTGCTGGTGGAGGCCATGGCCCAGGCGCTGGCCACCTTTGCCCAGCAGGTCGCCGGGCTGGGGTTCAGGCTGTACCTGCGCACTGCCGACAACGCCTTGCTGCAGTGGCAGGTGCCGAGTGCCGCGTCGGCAAACGAACTGTTTACGATCAGCGGCCAGACGGTGACCGATAACGGTAACCAGGCCGCCTTGCTCGACGGCACGCTGTCCCCCCGGGAGTTCGTACGCCGGGTGATCCGTGCCGGCGAGCTGTCGGTGCTTCAGCAGGGCGCTTTGTGGAACACCCTCGGGCTGGTGCACGGCAGCGAGCGGTTGCCACTGGGGGCGGGCCCCCAGGCCTTGAGCGCGGCGTTCCTCACCGCCGACGATGCCGCGCGCCATGCCCACGAAAAGATCGGCTTTCGTCGGGCCACGGCGTATGGCGGTTACATCCTCAAGGCTGGAACCGGGCGGTTTGTATTCACCGAGCCCCTTAGCCTCTACGGCGATGGTTTTGCCGGCGACCTGCTGACGCCGTTCGTGGGCAATGGTTTGCTGGTGCCGCCAGCGGGTTATGAGCTGTATGCGCGCTACGCCTCCCACGCCGCGCTGTCCTCGGCTGATCGGGAGCGTCAACGGCGGTTGGGCTGGACGCTGACCGACCTGGAAGTGCACACCACGATGTTCTCGGACCAGGAGATCGGTTCGGTGATTGAGTCCGGGTTGCCTGCCTATCTGAGTGGCTCGCCGAATAACCTGATCAGCTATACCCCCAGTGGTTCGGCCAGGGAGCTGCTGGTCCAGAGCAATACCACCCGTGAGCCTGGCAAAAACGGCTATTTCGAGCGGCTGGAAGCGGGTGTGCTCAAGCCGGCGGATATCGTGACGAGGCTGGCCGACGCGGGCAGCCTGCCGGTGCTGGTCCAGAGCCCACTCTGGGGGCCGCGAGGCAGGGTCTACGACGACTGGGTGGCCAATTTCGATTACGCCGATATCGACCTGCAAAGCCCGGCCTTGGGGGCGGTTTTCAGTAGCCAGGACGAGGCCGCCCTGAATGCCCATGTCCGTTGGTATGGGCGCAACCTGGACGCCCAGGGGTGTACGGCGTATGTGCTCAAGAACCCGCAGGCCGATGAGTACGTGGTCAGCGAGCTGCTGCCGGTCAGCTCCAGTGGGCGTTGGTTAAGCGACTCCTCCAGGGCGGTTGGCTATCTGCACGGTGGTAGCTTTGCCAGCCATTTTGTGGTGGTGGGGCTGCTCTATTCCCAGCAATGGCTGCCTTCGGGGTTGTCCACGGTGGAGGCCTGGTTGACCCAGTTCTTTGTCACCCCGGATGTTCTGCTGCGTGCCGAAGAAGATGCCCGGTATCTGCCGCGTGCCTCGGCTACTGGGGTGTTGCCGGTCTACTTGTCTACGCTCGATGGCGCCCTGTTGCGTTATCAGCCACAAGCCTCGTCGTTGCTCCAGGCAGGCAGCCCCGGCGAGGGCGCGACGATCCAGGGCATGAACCTGCGTAACGGCACGTTTGACACCCGCAGGTTTATTTCATTGATCGCCCGCGCCGGTGACCTGCGGGTGCTGTACAGCAGCCAGTGCTGGGACCGTCGTGGCGTGGCGGTTCAAGGTGCCGGGCAATGGCGGCCTTATGCCAATTTTGTGCGCCGTCGCCTGGGCCCGGCCTTCCACGACCAGGATGATGCGGTACGTCATGTACGCTCGCTGCTCCAGGGCAACGGGTTGATGGGCGGGTTGGTTCTCAAGCGTCCAGATGGGTTGTTTGTGGCGACCGAACCGTTGAAAGTGCCCCGTGAAGATTTTGACCCCAAATGGATTTTTCCGGATGAGGTGGTCAGCACCGGCGGTTTTCCTGCGGCCCACACCCTTGTGGCGCGTTACCGCTCAAGCCCGGTGCGCGAGTTGCCTTTCGCCCTGGAGGCCGAGCAAGCGAGCCTCTATCGCAATATGTTGTCCACCCGGGTGATTTCAGCGGCCCTTGCGGGCCAGGATGCCAGCCTGACCCGCGAGTACCTGTTGGGCTCCGATGGCTGTGTGGTCAGTTACACCCGCAGCCAGACCGCGCTGGAAGGCCAGCTGAAGATGGACTTGCAGCCGCTGAACCCGGTACGGGCGGACTTGTTGAACAACCGTATCGAACGCCAGATCCGTCAGGGAGAGACGACCCCCGCAGCGTTTGTCGCCCGCCTTGGCGCTGCCGGGGCTTTACACGTGGTGGAGGGCAGCAAAACCTGGGGCATTGCGCGGCGCATCAGCGGGGAGCTGATTGCCGCGCAGCCTGAGCCGTTGATGATCAGGAATGCCCTGGCGGACCCGGCGTTCAGCCCGGTTTTTGCCCAGGAAAAAGATGCGGTGCGTTATGCCCATGAGCAGTGCCGGCCTGGGGAGAGCCTGCAGTTTGGCTACGTCTTCAAGTCGAAGAAAAACGGGCGCTATATGGTCAGCCTGCCGTTGGTGCGCCAGAGTTATCGCGACTTCGGGCAAGTGTTTCCCCACGGCCTGTTCCCCCAGGACTACAGGCTGGAAGGGTTCTACCTCTGCGCGAGCAATGAAGCCCTGGCGCCTGCCAGTGACCCACTGCGCCAGGCCTTCTTTTCCCCCACGGATATCGACACCGCCATCCGGTTTTCCCTGCATGGGGTCAAGGACAAGCAACTGGCGCTTTACCTGTCGTGCCAGGACGGTGCCCTGCTTCAGTATCAGTACCTGGGGAGTGAGGCCCAATTGGACAGCTGGGGGCGATTGGTCGAGATCCGGCAACAGTTGCGCGAAGGCGAAAGGACGGTGCTCAGTTATGTGCATGATCTTGTCGCCATCGGCCATCTGGATACCCTGGTCCAGGGGAGTGTCTGGACCACTCGCAACCGGGTCGATCAGTTCTGGCAACCTGGCGTGGCCGCGACGTTTGTCGAGCCGTGGGCGGCGGTATGTGGCCCGGTGTTTTCCCATGAGGATGACGCCGTGCGTTATCTCAAGCGCCGATTCTCGCCCTATCGGGATCAGCAATACCTCTCTGCGGTGCTGGCCGACACTGAGGGCGCTTCGTTCCTGGCCACCCGGCCAGTGGCGCCGGGCATGGGGCTGGCGATGATTTTGCGCCTGTTCTATAGCGGCCCCCGGGGAGTGGTCCAGCCGGCGGTCCCTCCTGCCCCTATGCCGGACTTTCCGGTCGATTATGGGGTTGCGGGTGTTCACCTGCTCTACAGCAGCATGCCTGTAACGGGCAGCCGTGAGCCAAAGGACCAGGCCCTGGTGCGCAATTTCGTGGCACCGGACTTGATGAGCTATTTCATTACGGTGTTGCGCGGGTTATCTCGCCCGGCCGCCGCCCTGTACCTGTCGTGCCAGGGCGGTGCGCTGTTGAAATACCAGCCCAGTTTTTCTGGGCTGGAAGCCCAGGTTCTGGTCGCCGGCCCAACGGTTTACCCCTCGGTGTTTCTAAAGAGCGTGGTCACCGCCGGCAAGCTGTTTATCCTGGACCGGGACGCCTTCTGGATGAACGAAGGGCTGTTGACCGAACAGCATCTGGGACAGGCCAACGGTTTGCGGATCGACGCCTCAGCGGTGGACGAGCCGCTGAGTATCCGTGACCGGGATGAGCTGTAGGCCCTTTAGCGCCGGCGCATCAGGCCAATAAAAAACAACCCGCCAATCGCCGCCGTGGCTACGCCAATGGGCAGGTCTTCGGGGGCGATCAGGGTGCGCGCGGCAACATCGACCCACACCAGGAACAGGCTGCCCAACAGCACGCACACCGGCAATAGGCGCCGGTGTTCGGCGCCCACCAGGCGCCGGGCGATATGCGGCACCATCAGGCCGACAAAGCCGATGGAGCCGCTGATCGACACCAGCACGCCGGTCATCAGCGAGGCAATCAAGAACACCTTGAGGCGCACATTGCGCGCGTTCAGGCCCAGGGTCACGGCGGTCTGCTCGCCAGCCATCAGCGCGTTGAGCGGGCGGGCCATGCCCAGCAGCAACAGCAGGCCCAGCAGCACCGTGGCGCTGGGGATCGCCAGCAGCTCCCAGCGCGCCAGGCCCAGGCCGCCGAGCATCCAGAACATCACCGCCGACGCCGCGCGATGGTCGCCCATGAACAGCAGCAGGTTGGCCGCCGCCATCATCACGAATGACACCGCCACCCCGCACAGCAACAGGCGATCACTCTCCAGCCGACCATTGCGGCTGGCCACCGCCAGCACCACCAGCATGCTCAGTAGCGCGCCGATGAAGGCGGCGATGGGCAGGGTCAGCAGGCCGATGATTTCGCCCACATGCAGCACTACGATTACCGCGCCCAGGGTAGCGCCCGAGGTCACCCCCAGCAGGTGCGGATCGGCCAGTGGGTTGCGCGTGACCGCCTGCAAGACCGCACCAATCAGCGCCAGCCCGGCCCCCACCAGTGCGCCGAGCAACATGCGCGGCACGCGGATCAGCCAAACGATATGTTCCTGGCCTACCGCCCAATCCACCGCCCCGATACCCAGGGCCTTGTGCAGCAGGATCCGCCACACCACGTCCACCGGCACCCGCGCCGAACCAAAGCCCAGCGAGACCACACAGGAGGCCAGCAGCACCGCGCCAAGGACGGCGAGCAGCAAGGCGTAGCGGCGCTCGATCATTGGCCGTGGAACCCCTTGGCCAGGGTTTCTACCGCCAGCACATTGTCGATACCCGGCGTGGCCTGCACGTAGGGAATCACGATAAAGCGCCGCTGCTTGATCGCGTCCACCGCTTGCAGGGCCGGGTTATCCAGCAGGAACTGGATTTTCTGTTCGGCGGTGATTTCGCTGTAGTCGACGATCACGATCACCTGGGGGTTGCGTTCCACCACCGTCTCCCAGTTGACCCGGGTCCAGCTGGCGTCCACGTCGTCGAGGATATTGCGCCCGCCGGCGGCCGCGATCAGCGCCTGGGGCATGCCCAGGCGGCCGGAGGTCATGGCGCGGTCTTCGCCGCTGTCGTAGAGGAACACCCGTGGCTGTTCGGCGGGCAGGGTGTCCTGCACCGCGCCGACCTGGGCCTGCATCCGGGCGATCAGGGCGTTGGCGCGGTCCTGCACATCGAAGATCCGGCCCAGGTTGCGCAGGTCGTTATAGGTATCGTCCAGGGTTGCCGCCGGGCGCTTCATCACGAACGCGCAGGACTCGGTCAGCTCCAGCACGTTGATGCCCAACGGTTGCAGGGTTTGCGGGGTAAGGTCGCCCCCCACGCGCATGCCGTAGTCCCAGCCAGCGAAGAAGAAATCCACATTGGCATTGAGCAGGGTTTCCACCGACGGGTACTTGCTCGCCAGCTCCGGCAGGCCGTCAAGCAGGGTGGCCATTTGCGGGGTCACCGCCTTCCAGCCGGTCACGCCGCTGTAGCCGACCATGCGCGATTTGAGGCCCAGGGCGAGCATCATCTGGGTCATGTTGATGTCGTGGCTGACCGCGCGTTCGGGGGCCTGGTTGAAGGTCACCTCGCGGTTGCAACTCTGGATGGTCAACGGGTAGCGAGTGGCCTCGGCAAAGGCCTGGCTTGCACCGCACAGCAGGGCAAGGCACAGCAGGGAGCGCAGGATCATGGTTGGGTTATCCAGGTGATTCGCGGGTAGCCGGAAAGGGGGTGGGTATCGATCAAGGCCTCGACCCCGAACACCTCGCGCAGCAGTTCGGCGGTCAACACCTCGTGGGGCGTGCCGCTGGCGACGATACGGCCATGGTTGATCACGTACAGGCGATCACAGAAGGCAGCGGCCAGGTTCAGGTCGTGGATGCTGGCCAGGGTGCCGATCTTCAGGCGCTTGACCAGCCCCAGCAGCTCCAGTTGGTAGCGCGGGTCGAGGTGGTTGGTCGGCTCGTCGAGGATCAGCAATTGCGGTTGCTGGGCCAGGGCGCGGGCGAGGATCACGCGCTGCTTTTCACCGCCGGACAGGGTGGCGAAGGCATGGTCTTCAAAGCCCAGCAGGCCGACGGAGTGGAGGGCCTGTTGAATCAGTTGGCGGTCGTGCGGGGTATCGCTGTCGAACAGCCCTTTGTGCGGGGTGCGGCCCATGGCGACCACTTCATCGACCCGCAGGCCGAAGGCATCGGGGAACTCCTGCAGTACCACGGCAATGCGCTGGGCGCACCAGCGCGAGGATTGCTTCCACACGTTCTGGTGATCCAGGCGCACTTCACCCTGCTCGGGCTTGCTGAAGCGATAGGCGCAGCGCAACAGGCTGGTCTTGCCGCTGCCATTGGGCCCGATCAACCCGACAAACTCCCCCGCCCCCACCTGCAGGCTGGCATCACGCAGGTGGAACTGGTGATGACAGTGGCCCAGGCCCTGGGGGGACCAGGCGAGGTGGTGGAGGTTGAGTGTGGGCATCAAATATCTCAAGTCAAGCAGCGATCCAGTGTGGGAGTGGGCTTGTGTGGGAGCGGGCAAGCCCGCTCCCACAGGGTGCATGTGTAGTCCGCCGTCACGGTACTGGCTGCTGGCTTCGAGTGGGGGGGCAATGCTGCAAGTGTTATAAGTTAACACTTCTTAGGTTGGTGATGAAAGCCCGCGTAAGATACATAACGCCTCTATGTAGGGCATCTCGCCAACCTCATGCCGAAGATGAGGCCGACTCACGTTGCTTGAACCAGCGCGCCAACACCAGCCGATCCAATAGCCACACCCCGATCAGCGAGGCGCCGACCAGCGGGAAAATAATCGCCAGGGCCAGCATGATCGCCATTGCGGTCTTCCACTTCGGCAGGTCATGGCGCAACGGCGGAACCCCCAGGCCACCCTGGGGTCGGCGCTTCCACCAGATCACCAGGCCGCTGACCGCACTCAAGAGAATCATCAGGCACACCAGCAGCACGATGATCTGGTTGACCACGCCGAACATCTTGCCCTCATGCAGCATCACCCCGGACTCGGTGACCCGCGCCACGGTGTTGTAGTGCTCCCAGCGCACATCGGCCAGAACCTTGCCGGTGTATTGGTCGACATGCAGGGTCGCATCATTGCGCGGGTCATTGGCGAACACGGCGATGGTGAACACGCCTGTGGCCGTGGCGGGGAAGGTGATGCTGTAGCCCGGCTCGACCTGGCGTGCGGTGGCCAGGTCCACCACTTGTTGCAGGCTGATCGCGGGGGCGGCCGGGCCGTGGTGCATGCCGCCGTGCTGCATGTGTTCGGCATGCTCGCCGGACATCGGCAACGGTGTGTTTTCCAGGGCCCAGGGCACGGTCTGTTGCGTCGCAGTGTTGAGACTGCGGGCCTGCTGGTCGGATTGCGGCACGTCGTTCCACATCGCCGCTGGGAAGTGGTTCCACAGGTCGGCGTATTGCTTGCCCCAGAAGCCGCTCCAGGTCAGGCCGCTGAGGATCATCAGCAGCAGGAACGCCGCGCCCCAGAACCCGGTGACCGCGTGCAGGTCACGCCAGAACAGGCGCCCGCGACCGCCCAGGCGCGGCCACAGGATGCCGGCGGCGGATCTACCCCGTGGCCACCACAGGTACAGGCCGGACACCACCAGCATCACACCCCAGCCCGCCGCGAGTTCAATCAGGCGGTCACCGGTGGTGCCGATCATCAACTCACCGTGCAGGGCACGGACGATGGCTTGCAGGTTGTAGGTCGCGTCCTGCTCGCCGAGCACGTTGCCGCGATAGGGGTCGACGAACACTGTCAGTTCGTGGCCGGCATTGTGCAGGACAAATTGCGCGCTGCTGCTGGCGTCCACCGGTGGCAGGTATTTGCTGATCGTGCCCTGGGGGTAGGCGGCCTTCGCCCGTTGCAGTTGCTCGTCGGCGCTGAGGGTCTGCGCGGCGGGCTCGACCTTGAGCAGGTCGGCGTACATCAGCGGGTCCAGCTGGGGCTTGAACAGGTAGATGATGCCGGTCACGGCCAGCAATACCATGAAGGGCGCAACAAACAGCCCGGCGTAGAAATGCCAGCGCCAGGCCAGGTTGTAGAAGGAAATCTTTGGTGGATTCATCAGGGTGCTCCGCAAGGTTTTTATTTATAGGTCGGTCGGTGGGAGCGGGCTTGCTCGCTCCCACATAAAGCCGTCTCCCACCGGTTGTTAGAAACTCATATCCACCTTGGTCCAGAGCGTGCGCCCCGGTTCGTTGATGGCTTGCGGGTCGTTGGCCGGGTAGCCGAACCCGGCGTTGCCGGCCAGGTTCAGGTGCTCGGCGTAGGCCTTGCCGAACAGGTTGTCGACACCGGTACTGACCTTGAAGTTCTTATTGATGCGGTACGCCGCATTGAGGGAGAACACGCCAAAGCCGCCGCTCTTGGCGAAGTCCTTGCCGACCACGTTGCCCTTGTTCTGGTCGATGCGGTTTTGCGCCGCCACCACCCGCCACAAGGCGCCGGCGCTCCAGTCGTCTTCGCTGTAGGTCAGGCCGAAGCGTGCATCCAGCGGCGGCATTTGCGGCAGGGCCTTGCCGTCGCTGCTGTTTTTGCCCCAGGCATAGGCCAGGGTGGCATCGGCTTTCCAGTTGGACGTCAGCTTGTAGGCGGCGCCCAATTCACCGCCCATGATCCGTGCGTCGATGTTCTGCGCCTGGGAGGTCATGCCCATCATCCCGGGGGTGTAGTTGAACAGGATGTAGTCGCGCACCTGGCCGATGTACCCGGAGGCCCAGACCTCCAGCTCAGCGGTCTTGTACTGCAGGCCGAAGTCCAACTGGGTGGTTTTCTCCGGCTTGATCGCGTCGAAGGCGTTCACTGATCCGGCCGGGCCAAGCTTGGGCGAAAACAGCTCCCAATAATCCGGGAAGCGCTCGGCGTGGCCGAGGCCTGCGTAGAGTGTGGTGGGGCTGTCGGCCAGGTCGTGTTCATAGCGCACAAAGCCCGACGGCAGGGTGTCGGCACGGGTGTCGCCGGCGGTGGGGTTGGCGCGGCTCATCATGCCGCTGCCGATGCTTTGCCGGTAATCCTTGGCCGAGGCGCGGTCCAGGCGGGCGCCGGTGATCAGCCGGTCATTGTCGGCGGCGTACCAGGTCAGCTCGCCAAACACCCCGTAGTTATGGAAGTCGGCGTCCTTGGTGCGCGGCAGGTCCTTGTAGGTGTCGATACCGGAGCTGCCGCGCTGGCGGTGCTCGTTGGTCTGCGCGTCGATGCCGCTGATCAGTTGCACATCGGCCCAGCGCCAGGTGGCCTTGATCCGTGCGCCGAGGGTGCGGCGGTCGACGTTGGAGGCCATGGGCCCGGCCATCATCCCGGTGCCCGACGGCGTACGCAGGCTGTAGTTGTCCATCACGTGGTCGGCGTAGTTGTAGTAGACCTGGGCCTCGACCTTGTCCAGCACCTCGCCGATATTGGACTTCTCGAAACGCAGGCCGAGGCTTTCGCGCAGGAACTGCGAGCCGTCCATGCCGCGTCCGGCGTAGCGCGCTTGGCCATCGCCACGGCCGGCGGTGAGTTCCAGCAGGGTGTCGGCGTCCGGGGTCCAGCCGAGGGCGACGTCGCCATTCCATTTGTCGTAGCGCGAGGCGACGGTGTCGTTGTTACCGTCCTTGTAGTCATCGGCGTGGGCCTGGTTGCCGATCACGCGGATATAACCCTGGGAGCCACCGGCGGCGGCATCCACTACTTTGTCGAAGCGCCCGTTGGAACCGGCAAGGATGCTCGCATTGACCCGCGTGCCGAGTTCGCCAAACTGCTCCGGCTCACGGTCGAACAGCACCGTGCCGGCCGAGGCGCCAGGGCCCCAGAGCACGGTTTGCGGGCCCTTGATCACCGTCAGTTTGTCGTAGGTTTCCGGCGAGATATAGGAGGTGGGCGCGTCCATGCGGCCTGGGCAGGCACCGAGTAGCATGCTGCCGTTGGTGAGGATATTCAGGCGCGAGCCGAACATGCCGCGCAGGACCGGGTCGCCATTGGTGCCGCCGTTGCGCACCAGGGCAAAGCCGGGGATGGTCTTGAGGTAGTCGCCGCCGTCACTGGCCGGCACCGGCTGGCGCGGGTCCTTGGGGTTGGTGACGATGGTCAGTGGCGAGCTGGGGGCAACGCCGGTAATCACCGTCGGGCTCAGCTCATTGTGGTGTTCGGCGTGGTCGTCGGCATAGGCCTGTGGCGTCAAGAGTGCACCGCACAAAACGGCGAGTACAGGGGTACATCCCATACGGGTGTCAGCAGGAAACCTGGACATGAAAAATTCCATCCATCAGTCGTAAACAACACGGCCAGCAGCCTGGGGCTGTCTGTGTGAAGGCGGCCGTGCGAAGTGGTGTGTGATTGGCGGTTTACGACTGGCTGGGTGGGGCGCGGCTGCGGGCGCCGGGGAAAATGCTCTGCCGGGCATGGCCCAGGCGCGGTACGGGGATCAGGCCAGTGGCCGGCGGCGGGCTGCCGAGGGCCACAAATGACACGCTGCCAGGCAGGGCCGGGCAACTGAACAACAGGCTGCAATAGCCGCATTTCTCCCACATCACGTGGTCGGCGGCGGGGGCCTTGGCAGGGTCGGCCGGGGGCTGGGGCGCGGCATGGCAGACGTCTTCCATGGACATCTGCATGGACATGCCGGCGTGATGATCCATCGGCATCGCTTGGGAAATCAGCGGTCCGATAAAAATCATCAGCATGGCGAACAGGCTGATCCAGCTGCCGTGGGCCAGCCTCAGGGGCTGGCGGCGGCGCAGGATCGACCGGTTGGCGGGAGCACCCATGGGGAGCGGCCTGTGGTGGTTACTGGGCGTGCTGGTGCGCGTGGTTGACCATCGGCGGGGCTTTTTGTACCGAGACTTGCACTTTTACGGGGCCGGCCTTTTCAAAGTTCAGGGTCAGCGGGAAGTGCTGGCCATCGCGCAACTGGCTGCGATCCTTCAGGTCCAGGAGCATCACGTGATAGGCCATCGGCGCGAAGGTCAACTCGCCCTTGGACGGCACGGCCACGCTGGGCACCTGTTGCATCTTCATCAGGTCGCCCTGCATCACATGCTCATGCAGCTCGGCCTTGGCCGCCACTGGGGTATCGGCACTGAGCAGGCGGTCCGGGGCTTCACCCTGGTTATGGATCACAAAGTAGGCGGCGACCGTCGGCGCATTGGGCGGCAATTCCTGGGACCAGGGATCGCTCACCAGCAGGTCGCCGGCCTTGTAGTCATCGGCATTGGCAGCACCGAACACAGGCAGCAGTAAAGCCGCCAGAAGCAGGGAAGATTTGAGCATGGCAGTTCTCCAGAACGATTCAAACGCAGTTCGATTGCGAAGTGATCAAACGGTAGGAGAGGCGCGGGGGTTGAGGCTCGGCCATTGCTGGCGCGGGGTCGGGGCTTGCAGGGGAGGCGATGGCAGGCCAGGCGCCGGGTCGATCCGGGTCAGATACAACTGCGGTACATGTCCCGGCAGCGCCACCAACGGCGCCGAGCCCGAACAGCACCAGCAATGCTGCATGCTGGAGTGCTCGTCCTGTTGCGGCGCCGGTATCTCCAGCGTACCCAGGGACATCGCCACCAGCTTGTTGCCGGTGGACGAGCAGAAACTGCCCCACAGCAATTGCTCGGCAGGGCTTTTGCCTTGCTGCATTGCCCAAGCGTTCGGCATGGCAAACGCATTGAACAGCACTGCAAGGCAGGCGATCCAGGCAAATGCAAAGCGTTGACGGGCCATGGCGGACAATCCGTAGGGTTAAGCGATCAAGTGGGTATTTAGCCTGATCGGGGGGCATAAGTAAAAGTTGCTGGTGTGGTTTGGTGTCGCAGTGATCCCAAGTTATGTAACGGGAACGCCATGCACCTGCATATCGACCCCAAGTCCCTTTCGCAGTACCGCAAATATCGCAGCCAGGTTATCCATGCTTGGGTTGCCATGAGCCGAAAGCATGCGATGCAAGCTTTTGCTCGGCTTGGCCGTCTCCTTTGCCAAACCCTCAAAACCAACAGTGGCGTTGACCAGGTCGCGCAGAATGATGCGGGACAATTCTGGTTCGCCGTTGAGAAATAGCGTAGCAGCCTCGTCGAGGAGTGCCTGGGCAAACTCTGGGTCGCGCTGGGCGGCTTCGGCAATCGTGAGTTTATAACTGCGGGTAAGTGCCATGCTGGCTACCTCTTTTGTTCCGTTTTTTTGTCGCGTTGATAATCGCGGATCAGCGATTTTGCAGCCCTGATATCTCTTTTCTGGCTGGACTTATCGCCCCCACCGAACAGGATGATTAGGCGCTGGCCTTCCTGTATCAAATAAATTCGATACCCCGGGCCCCAATCGATCCGGTATTCCCCCATCCCATCGAACCACTTGATATTGCTGGTGTTGCCCATTTCTAGCCGAAGCAATGATGTTGAAACCTTAAGACGTGCCTGGACGCTCAGGGATAAAAACCATTGTTTGAATGGGCTGGTTTGGCCGTCGCGTTTATATTCTTCGATCTCAATCATCGCTCGCCTCGAAGGTAACAAATAGGTTACTAATCAAGCAAGCGAGCGATCCTGACTTATTGAGTGAAATCTGCCAACGCTGTGAGTGTTTCTTGGGACGTCAAAAACTCCCGATCCACCCCCGCCAACACCGGCCGCTGCAAAACCACCACCGGCACGCCGCGCTCGCGGGCCACTTGCAGCTTGGGTTCGGTGGCACTGCTGCCGCTGTTTTTGCTGATCAATACATCGATCTGCCGTCGTTCAAACAATGCCCGTTCATCCTCGAGCAAAAACGGCCCACGGGCGCCGATCACTTCGCAGCGCTCGTTGCCGGGGTAGACGTCCAGTGCGCGCAAGGTCCAGAACTGCCCGGCGGGGATTTCGTCGAGGTGTTGCAGCGGTTCGCGGCCAAGGGTGAACAGTGGGCGCTGGAAGGGTTTCAGGGCCTCGACCAGCCCGGCCCAGTCACTGACTTCGCGCCAGTCATCAGCGGGTTGTGGCTGCCATGCGGGACGGCGCAGGGCCCAGCAGGGGATCGCGCACAAGCGCGCAGCCTGGGCGGCGTTGGCGCTGATTTGTGCGGCGTAGGGGTGGGTGGCGTCGAGTATCAGGCTGATGTGCTTGGCGCGGACAAACTGCGCCAACCCCTCGGCACCGCCGTAGCCACCGACGCGCACCTGGCACGCCAGGTCGGTGGGCACCCGGCCGATTCCTGCCAGGCTGTAGATATGTTGCGGGCCCAGGGTGCGGGCGATGGTCAGGGCTTCGGTGACGCCGCCCAGCAGCAGGATGCGTTTCATCGTGGCTTGATCACTTCAAGCAGGGTGATGGGCAGTGCCTGGCGCCAGGTGTCGAATTCGCCCAGGGCCTGGGCCTGGGCCACATGCAGGCGGGTCAGTTCGCCGCCGTGCTGTGCGCGCCAGGCCATCAGGGTCATTTCGCTTTGCAGGGTCACCGCGTTGGCCACCAGCCGCCCACCCGGGCGCAGGTGTTGCCAGCAGGTGTCGAGCACGCCGTCGCGGGTCACGCCGCCGCCGATGAAAATCGCATCGGGCACTTCCAACCCTGCCAGGGCCTGGGGCGCGTTGCCGCGAATCAATTGCAGGCCCGGCACGCCGAGGGCCTCGCGGTTGTGTTCGATCAACTGTTGGCGGCCCGCATCGGCTTCAATCGCCAGGGCGCGGCAACTGGGGTGGGCACGCATCCATTCGATGCCGATCGAGCCGCTGCCGGCGCCCACATCCCACAGCAATTCGCCGGGAGTCGGGGCGAGGCGGGCGAGGGTCATGGCCCGCACATCGCGTTTGGTCAGTTGCCCGTCATGCTGGAACGCCGCATCCGGCAGGCCGGCCAAGCGCGACAGGCGCGGGGTATTGGCGTCGGCGAGGCAGTCGATGGCGACCAGGTTCAACGCGGCAAGCGGCGGGTCCTGCCAGCTGTCGGCGTGGCCATCGATGCGCCGCTCGGCGGTGCCACCGAGGTGTTCAAACACACTCAGGCGGCTCGGGCCAAACCCACTGGCGCGTAACAACGCGGCGATGGCGGCCGGGCTCTGGCCATCGTTGCTCAACACCAGCAAGCGCACACCGCTGGCCAGGTGGGCATTGAGCGCGGCCACCGGGCGGGCGACCACCGACAGTGTCAGCACATCCTGCAACGGCCAGCCCAGGCGTGCCGCCGCCAGCGATACCGACGAGGGCGCCGGCAGGATCAACAGCTCATCCGCCGCCACCTGCCGCGCCAGGCTGGCACCGACGCCGTAGAACATCGGGTCGCCGCTGGCCAGTACGCAAACCGGCTCAAAGCGCCGCGCCAGGAGCGGCTCCAGGGAAAACGGGCTGGGCCACAGCTCGCGTGTGCCACGGATGCACACCGGCAGCAGATCCAGCTGGCGCTGGCCGCCAATGATACGAGAGGCGCGCAACAGGGCATGCCGGGCATGCCTGCCCAGGCCCTTGAAGCCGTCTTCACCGATGCCTACTACCGTCAGCCAGGGCGACATATTGATTCCTTGAACGACATCCGACGGGCAGGCTTTTCATGCCGCCGGACAAAGCAGGCATAATACCGCGCCTTTACCCGTAAACCGGTAGCCCCCCGTGAAGCCACTTCCTCTGTCCACCAGCAAACGTCCCTCGGGTTGCCCGGGGTTGCTGCGTATTGTCCAGGCATTGGATGGCGGGATTTGCCGGATCAAACTGGCCGGTGGGGCCATCACCGCCGCGCAGGCGCAGGCGGTGGCACACGCGGCGCAGACTTACGCCGGTGGGGTGATCGAGGCGACCAACCGCGCCAACCTGCAGATTCGCGGCATCGGCCCGGAGCATGACGGCCTGATCGCCCAGCTGCTGGCCGCCGGCCTGGGCCCGACCACCGCCGGCGGTGATGATGTGCGCAACGTGATGCTCAGCCCCGGCGCTGGCATCGACCGCGACATGTTGCTGGACACTCGGCCCCTGGCGGAGCAGATCCTCGCCACCCTGCAAACCCATCCGCGTTTCCATGAGTTGTCGGCCAAGTTCGCCGTGCAACTGGATGGCGGCGAAGCCCTGGCGATGCTCGAACATCATCACGACCTGTGGTTATCGGCCTATGCCGCGCAGGGCCAGACCTGGCTGGCATTTGGCCTGGCCGGTTGCCCCGCGCAAGACCCTCCGCTGGCCGCTGTCCCTGTGGAGCAAGGGCATGGGCTGGTCGTCGCGGTGCTGGAGCTATTCCTCGACCTGGCCCGCCCCGACCAGAACCGCATGCGCGAGGTGCTGGCGCAAACGCCTGTGGATAACTTCGTCGGGCGTTTGCGCCTGCCGTTGCTCCCCGCCGATGGCTATCGCCGCCGCGCCAGCCCGAGCAGCTTGCGCCTGGGCACTTATCCACAGCGCCAGCCCCGGCGGGTCTATGTGACGGCGCTCACGCCATTGGGGCGCCTTGACTCGGCCATGCTGCGTGGCGCTGCGCAACTGGCCCTGGAGTATGGCGACGGCACATTGCGCTTCACCCCATGGCAAGGCTTGCTGCTGCCCAATCTGGCGCCGGACGTTGCCGCGCGCGTTGCCGAAGGCCTGGCGCAGTTGGGCTTCCTCTGTTCGGCCGACCAGGCCCTGGCGCGGATGATTGCCTGCACCGGGTCCAGCGGCTGCGCCAAGGCCCAGGCCGACACCAAGGCCGACGCCCTGCACCTGGCCACGTTGCTTCAGGGCCATGGCCTTGATGTGCACCTGTCTGGCTGCCCGCGCACGTGTGCTGCGGCGCACATTGCCCCGGTCACCTTGCTGGCGGTGGGCACCGGGCACTACGACCTCTATTTTCGCGATGCAGGCCAGCCGGGTTTCGGCCGCCTGCACGCGCACAACCTTTCTATTGAAGCGGCGGGCGCCGTGTTGCGTGCCCGTCCACGGAGCAGCACCGATGATTGATTACATCCGCGACGGTCAGGAGATCTATCGCAACTCCTTTGCGATCATTCGCGCAGAGGCCAAGTTGGATCGCATCCCCGCCGACCTGGAGAAACTCGCCGTGCGGGTGATTCACGCCTGCGGCATGGTCGAGGCCATCGACGGTCTGCAGTTCTCTGAAGGCGCGGGCAAGGCCGGGCGCGAAGCCCTGGCCGCGGGTGCGCCGATCCTGTGCGATGCGCGGATGGTTTCTGAAGGCGTGACCCGGGCGCGTCTGCCGGCCAACAACGAGGTGATCTGCACCTTGCGCGACGACAGCGTGCCCGAGCTGGCGCGGGAGCTGGGCAACACCCGTTCTGCGGCCGCCCTGGAACTGTGGCGCCCGCACCTGGCAGGCAGCGTGGTGGTAATCGGCAATGCCCCGACGGCCTTGTTCTACCTGCTGGAAATGCTCGACGCCGGCGCCCCCAAGCCGGCGCTGATCCTCGGTTTCCCGGTGGGTTTTGTCGGCGCCGCCGAGTCCAAGGCGATGCTCGCCGCAGACAGCCGTGGCGTGCCGTTTGTGATCATGCAGGGCCGTCTGGGTGGCAGTGCAATGGCTGCCGCAGCGGTCAACGCCCTGGCCACGGAGGTCGAATGATGCCGGCGCGTGGACGTTTGATCGGCCTGGGCGTCGGCCCCGGCGACCCGGAACTGATCACCCTCAAGGCCTTGCGCCTGCTGCGCGAATCGCCGGTGGTCGCGTACTTTGTCGCCAAGGGCAAGAAGGGCAATGCGTTCGGCATTATCGAAGAGCACCTGGTGCCCGAGCAGACGCTGATGCCGCTGGTGTACCCGGTGACCACCGAAGCCTTGCCGGCGCCGCTGTCCTATGAACAGGTGATCAGCGATTTCTACGACGCCGCCAGTGTCGACGTGGCTGCGCACCTGGATGCCGGGCGCGATGTGGCGGTGATCTGCGAAGGCGATCCGTTCTTCTACGGTTCCTACATGTACCTGCACGACCGTCTCGCCGAGCGCTACGAGGCCCAGGTCATCCCCGGCGTGTGCTCGATGCTCGGCGGCGCCTCGGTGCTGGGGGCGCCGTTGGTGTATCGCAACCAGAGCCTGTCGGTCTTGTCTGGCGTGCTGCCCCATGACGAACTCAAGCGGCGCCTGGCGGATGCCGATGCGGCGGTGATCATGAAGCTGGGGCGCAACTTCACCAAGGTGCGCCAGGTGCTGGAGGAACTGGGGCTGGCCGGGCGCGCGCTGTATGTGGAGCGCGCCACCATGGCCAACCAGAAAATCGTCGCGCTGGATCAGGTCGAGCCGATGTCTTCGCCATATTTCTCGTTGATCATCGTGCCGGGCGAAAGGTGGCAAGGGTGATAACGCCGGCGATCGTCATCCTCGGCCAGGGCAGCCTGGCCACCGCGCGTAGCATCCAGCAGGTGTACTCCGGCGCCCTGATCCATGGCCTGGCCGGCCGGGTGGAGGGCGCCGACCAGGCCTATAGCGAATTTGGCGCGACCCTGCGCCAGTTGTATCAGCAGGGCACGCCGATCATTGCCCTGTGCGCGGCCGGGATTGTGATCCGCACCCTGGCGCCCCTGCTGCTGGAAAAAGGCGAGGAGCCGGCGGTGCTGGCCGTTGCTGAAGACGGCAGTACGGTGGTGCCGTTGCTTGGGGGCCTGGGCGGGGTGAATCTTATGGCGCGGGAAATCGCCGCAGCCCTGGGTGTGGCGGCCGCGATTACCACCAGTGGTGAACTGCGCTTTGGCACCTGCCTGCTCAACCCGCCCCAGGGTTATCAACTGGCAGACCTTGAGCTGGGCAAGCGCTTTGTCTCGGACCTGCTGGCTGGCGAGCACGTGCGTATCGAAGGCGCCGCGCCATGGCTGGACCAGGCCAACCTGGCGCAGGACCAGCAGGCGCGCCTGAGCATCCATGTCGGCAGCGCCGAGCGGGTGCCGGCGGCCAACGAGTTGCTGATCTATCCGAAAAACACTTGGGTCACCTGTCGTCCCGGCACCGAGTTGGCTGCGCGGGTGCGCCAGGCGTTGCAGCAAGATGGCATCGCTGTGCAGTCCCTGGCGTGCCTGCTGGCCGATACTGCCGACATGGCCAGCGGCCAATTGCATGAAGCGGCGCTGGAGCTGGGCGTACCGCTGCGCTTTACGGCACTGGCCGCCGGGCCGGATATGGTCATCCATTCGAGCGCCGCGCCGGTGGACCTGGCGCAACTGGGCCGCCCCCGTGGCCGCCTTGCGGTGATCGGCCTGGGCCCTGGCGCTGCCGAGCTGATGGTGCCGGCGGTCAAGGCTGAACTGGCGCGTTGCAGCGATGTGCTGGGCTATGAAACCTATGTGCGCATGGCCGGGCCGTTTCGGGCCGACCAGGTGCAGCACTGCACCGACAACCGCGAAGAGATGCAACGGGCGCGGCATGCCTTCGAGCTGGCGGCCCAGGGCCGTTCGGTGGTGGTGGTGTCTTCCGGCGACCCTGGCGTGTTCGCCATGGCGGCGGCGGTGCTGGAGGCGTTGCACGAGTCCAGCGACCCGGCCTGGCAGCGGGTCGAGCTGGAAATCCTGCCGGGGGTCTCGGCGTCCCTCGCCACGGCGGCCCAGGCCGGTGCGCCGCTGGGGCATGACTTCTGTGTGATGTCGCTGTCGGACAACCTCAAGCCCTGGTCGATCATCGAGAAACGCCTGGACCTGGCGTGCCAGGCCGACCTGGCCCTGGCGTTCTACAATCCCATCTCCCGTTCGCGCCCCTGGCAACTGGGGCGTGCCCTGGAGATCGTCGCCCAGCACCGCGTTGCCGCCACGCCGGTGGTGTTGGGGCGCGATATTGGCCGCCCCGGGCAGACGCTGCGCACCACCACCCTGGGCCAGTTGACCCCGGACCAGGTGGATATGCGCACCATGGTGCTGATCGGTTCGTCCACCACCTGCACGTTCCCTCGGGTGGGTGGCGGTGAGTGGGTGTACACGCCGCGCTGGTATGGCGAGAAACCGGCCTCCTGAAGTCTCGGCGACCCCGCCCTGGGGTCGCTGATGTGTCCGAAAAGCTCAAACCGATCTGACGGAAATTTCTGTATTCGGCCCCGCGATTTCGCAACACATTTAACGGTTCCTCTCTTTTAGTTGCAGAAAGTAAGACAGCCGTTATCAGGTGCCCGCCGATCCCCAGTGTTTGCGGGGGTTTTAGAATATGTGGAACCTTCCTACAGCGTAATAACCCTCTGCGTACCTACTGAAAAAAGTTCAATCGGGCGACTAGTGTTTCTTGTAAGCCCGTGTGGGTTTTAGTGGAGAAACAGTTATGGAGCGCAAACATAAACGAATCAATATGGCAAAAAAGAACAAGCTGATTGCGGCCTACCGACTGCCGCTGACCAGGCAGCCGTCAAGTCCGCCAGGGCCGGTCCAGGCCGAGGGTGACTTGAATGGCGCGGTGATCAATAACAGTGTGTTTTCGTTTGTCGCGGGCATGAGCCGCCTCAACAAGGAGTACACCCGCAAGAGTTATCTGCTGGCCAGCAGCTACGTGAGTGATGTGCTGAAACTGGCGCGTGGCACGCAGGCCTGGTACGACGAGTTCATCAAGGTCATGACCAGCCTGGGGTGGTTGCCGATACGCAGCAGTTTCGAGCGGGTCACCACCTCTGTGAAGGGGTTGTCTGTGCAGATGGCGGCGTTGAACATCATCACGTCTACGGTGGCCTCGACGTTCCTTTCCGGTTCCCTGGCCATGGCGCTGCCCAAGTTGGCGGCGGATGCTTTCGAGGCCTTGAAGCAGCTGTCGGCACCGTTTGATCTGTTCAAGCGCAACGTCGTCAATCATGAAGGTGGCGACTTTGGCCTGGCCTCCTGTTCCGAAGTCGACGGTGAAGTGTTGATGGTGCTGGTGACCTACAGCGCCCACGGCGTCAGCCAGAAAGTGGGCATTCCTTTTCTCGAATGGGACAGCTCCACGGTCGAAGCCTATAGCGGCCAGACCTGCCTGATGCTCAATCCCGCAGCGGTCAACGATGCCACGCTCAAGCAACTGCGCGAGAGTGCAGGCGATAAGGTCTTGCTGGCCATCGCCCAATATCGGATTTGACCGGGGGACTCAGGGCACCAGGTAACCGCGTACGCCGGTAAAGATGATCTGTGCCGCCAGTGCGCACACGAACAACCCCATCAGGCGGCTGACAATCTGCAGCCCTTGGTCGCCGAGGATACGTTCGATGCGGTTGGACAGGTACAGCACCACGCCCACGGTCAGGCTGGCCAGGGCAATGCTGAGAATGGCGGTGAGCTTGTCATCCCAATGGGGCTGGCTGACGCCCATCACCAGCAGCGCGCCGATGGTGCCGGGGCCGACGGTCAAGGGGATGGTCAGCGGGACGATGGTCACATCCTGCTGCACATTGTCAGTCTGCACTGCCGATTTGCCCTGGGCCATGCCCAGGGCGGAGATAAACAGCACGCTGCCGGCGCCGATGCGAAAGGCATCCACAGTGATGCCAAACACACTGAAAATCACCCGGCCGAACAGGTAGAGCAACACGCTCGACACCAGCGTCGCCAGCGCGACCTTCCAGGCCAGGCGTCGGCGTTCCTTGCTGGAATAGCCACGGGTCAGGCTGATAAAGCAGGACAAGACGAAGAAGGGGCTGTACAGCACCAGCATCTTCAAATAAACGCTGAACAACACGTGGAGCATGGCGGGAGCTCACAGCGAAGGGAGGGCGAGGGGGAGTTTATCAGGACTGCGACTCGAAAGAGCGACACCGAGCAAATGTGGGAGCCAGCTCTCACACAAGCCAGCTCCCACACAAGCCCACAGGGATGTGGGTGATTCAGGACGTATGCGCCTGCTCCGTCGGCTGCTCACGCTGTGTCACCCAGTACTCCACCAACTCGCGCAGTTGCGACAGCTCCACCGGCTTGGCCATGTGCCCATCCATCCCGGCCTGGCGCGCGCGCTCCTTGTGTTCCGAGAGGATGTGCGCGGTCAGTGCTACCACCGGCGTGCGGGTGCGTTGGTTACTGACTTCCCAGACCCGCAATTGCTGGGTTGCGGAGAAACCATCGAGGATCGGCATTTCGCAGTCCATCAATACCAGGTCGTAGCGCTGGGCCTTCATCGCCAGCAAGGCTTCCTCGCCATTGCTGGCGGTGTCGGGTTGCAGGTTGAGCTTGCCGAGCATGCCGCGAATCACTTTGGTGGAGATGCTGTTGTCTTCGGCCACCAGGATGCGGAAATCGCTGGGCACGGTAATGGCGACGGGGACGTTCGGCGCGGCATGGCGTGGCTGGACCACACCTTTGCTGCGCTGGGTCAACTCGTCGGCCAGGGTGGTCTTGAGGGTGTAGCCGGCCACCGGTTTGGCGAGGATGCGCTTGATCCCGCAGTTGCGCGCGATGATCTTGCTCGGCGCGTTGCTGATGCCGGTGAGCATGATCAGCAGGATGTCGTGGTTCAGGCTCGGGTCTTCCTTGATCTTCGCCGCCAGTTGCATGCCGGTCATGCCGGGCATGTTCTGGTCCAGCAGCACCACATCGAAATAGTCGCGCAGGTGCGCCTTGGTACGCAGCAGGGCCAGGGCTTCCTTGCCCGACGGCACGGCGCTGACATTCAGGCCCCAGGCGGTGCATTGCTGCACCAACACCTTGCGGCAGGTGTCGTTGTCGTCCACCACCAGCACCCGTGCGCCTTGCAGCGGGCCGTCGAGGTCGGAAGTCGGGTGCTCCAGGCGCTCCGGGTCCAGGGGCAAGGTCAGCCATAGCGTGCTGCCTTGCTGGCTGCCCGCCTTGATGCCGAACTCGCCATTCATCAACAGGATCAGTTGGCGGGCGATCACCAGGCCGAGGTGGCCGCTCAGGCGGGTGGCCGAGAGGAAGTTCTTGCTGTGCAGTTCGCTGTGCAGCAGGGCATCGCGCTCGGCGGCTTCCATCGGCAGGCCGCTGTCTTGCACGGCAATGCGCAGGCGCGGTTTGCTGCTGCGTTCATCCAGGGCCACCACGATCAGCACTTCGCCTTCGTCGGTCTTTTGCAGGGCATTTTCCAGCAGGCTCAACAGGGCCTGGCGCAGGCGCGTCGGGTCGCCACTGATGACCCGTGGCACCTGGGGCTGGATAAAGCTGATCAGCTCGACGTTCTGCTGCTCGGCCTTAGCGCGGAAAATACTCAGGCAGTCTTCGATCAGGGCATTGAGGTCGAATTGCACATCATCGAGTTCAATCTGCCCGGATTCGAGCTTGGAGATGTCGAGAATCTCGTTGATCAACGTCAGCAGTTCATTGCCGGCGCTGTGGATGGTCTGCACATAGTCGCGCTGCTTGACCGACAGCGGCGTGCCCAGCAGCAACTCGGTCATGCCCAGCACGCCGTTCATGGGCGTGCGGATTTCATGGCTGATCTTTGCCAGGAACTCGGCTTTGGCGGCGATTTCGGCGTTGCTGGCGGCCAGGTCGCGGCTGAGGCTGAAGCGATCCTCGACAATGCTGCGCTGGCGCTCGCCCAGGGCCTGGCTCATCAACAGGCCGCTGAGGCAGATCACCGCCAGCAGGGTGATGATCAGGCCTTGCGGGGCCACCAGGGTCAGGCCCAGCAGGGCCGGCAGGATAATCAGCGTGCCGGTGTTGAACACCAGCATGGCGAGCATGAACAGCCGTGCCGGCCGGTAGCCTTTTTGCCAATGGTAGGCCGAGACAAACAGCATGCTCAGGCCGGCCAACGCCACCAGGGCGTAGGTGATGATATTCAGCGGCAGGGTGTTGACGAACAACAGCAACAGGCCACATAGCACGATCAACAGGATATCCGCCATCAGCAGCTTGTTCAGCGGGTGCGGACCCAGGGGCGCAAAGAAACGGTAGGCGAACATCAAGCCGCAGGGCGCGGTCAGCAGCAAGGCCATATAAGCGCCTGGGGTCTGGATGGCGTGCCAGTCCGGCAGCCACGGCCCCAGCAGGTTGAGCAGCAGCAACAGGCTGAGCAGCAGCAGCACTTCGCAGGCCGCCAGCCACAGGCTGCTGCGCGAGCGATGGTAGGCGTAGCGTGCGAGGTTGTGCAGGATCAGCATCAGCAGGCAGCCGAACAGCAGGCCATACACCAGCGTCTGGGTCTGGTTGGCCGCGGCCATCACGGCCGGTTCCAGGGTCAGGTACGGCCGCAGTTCATGCTCCGAGACCAGGCGCACATACACATCCAGGGGCTTCTGGCTCTGGGGCATGGGCAGCATGAAGTCGCTGCTGGGCAGCGGGCGTTCGGCCTGGGGCTGGCGGGTGCCGGTGTTCAGTTGCTCGATCAGCGTGTCGCCGTCCAGCACATACAGATTGAGGTGCGCCAGGTCTGGCGCGAAGACCCGCAGCACTTGCTCGTGCTTGCCGGGTTGCAGCTTGAAGCGCACCCACAGCGCACCATTGGGCTCGGCGGCGGTGATCCGGTCCAGTTCGATGGGGCTGAATTGGTTGGTGTAGCGTGGGGAGCGAATGTCGCTCAGTTGCAGGTCAGCCTGCTCATCCAGCAATACGGCCCAGCCGCTGCCTTGGGCAACGGCCTGGGCCGGCAACAGACAGAGCAGGGTCAGCAAGCTGACAGTAAAAACTATGGCGATCCTGAGCCAGCGCACGGCGAAATCCCTTCGTAGGTTAATGCACGGGGTTAACTATGCGCGGGACCGTAATCGGACGGCAAGGGCAAAAGGCCCCTGCCTAGCCGAACGGATAGCTGTTTTACTGATTTTCGCCCCGCTCACGGGCAATGGCGCGGTAGCCGATGTCCTTGCGGTAGAAACAGCCCGGCCAGTCGATCTTCGCGGCCAGCGTGTAGGCTTGCTGCTGGGCGGCATCGACGCTGGCGCCCATGGCGGTGGCGCACAGCACACGGCCACCTGCGGTAACTACCTGGCCATCCTTGAGCGCGGTCCCGGCATGGAACACCTTGCCTTCCAGGGTGGCCGCTGCGTCCAGGCCCTGGATCGCATCACCCTTGGCGTAGTCGCCAGGGTAGCCACCGGCGGCCAGCACGATGCCGACGCTCGGGCGCGGGTCCCACTGGGCTTCGACCTTGTCCAGGGCCTGGGCCAGGGCGGCTTCCACCAGCAGCACCAGGCTCGACTGCAGGCGCAGCATCACCGGCTGGGTTTCCGGGTCGCCGAAGCGGCAGTTGAACTCGATGACTTTCGGGTTGCCGGCCTTGTCGATCATCAGCCCGGCGTACAGGAAACCGGTGTAGACATTGCCTTCATCGGCCATGCCACGCACGGTCGGCCAGATCACCAGGTCCATTACACGCTGGTGTACGTCGGCGGTGACCACCGGGGCAGGGGAGTAGGCCCCCATGCCGCCGGTATTCGGGCCGGTGTCGCCGTCGCCGACGCGCTTGTGGTCTTGGCTGGTGGCCATCGGCAAGACGTTCTTGCCGTCGACCATCACGATGAAGCTGGCTTCTTCGCCGTCGAGGAATTCTTCGATCACCACCCGCGAACCGGCGTCACCGAAGGCATTGCCGGCGAGCATGTCGCGCACCGCGTCTTCGGCTTCCTGCAGGGTCATCGCCACGATCACGCCTTTGCCGGCGGCCAGGCCATCGGCCTTGATCACGATGGGCGCGCCTTTTTCACGCAGGTAAGCCAGGGCCGGCTCGATCTCGGTGAAGTTCTGGTAGTCGGCGGTCGGGATCTTGTGGCGGGCCAGGAAATCCTTGGTGAACGCCTTGGAGCCTTCCAGCTGGGCCGCGCCCGCGGTCGGGCCGAAGCAGTCCAGGCCACGGCTGCGGAACAGGTCCACGACGCCGGCCACCAGCGGCACTTCAGGGCCGACGATGGTCAGGGACACGTTCTTCTCGGCGAAGTCGGCCAGTTGCTCCAGGGCCAAGACGTCGATGGCGACGTTTTCGCACTTGGCTTCAATGGCGGTGCCGGCGTTGCCGGGGGCGACGAAGACTTTCTGTACGCGTGGGTCCTGGGCGACTTTCCAGGCCAGGGCGTGTTCACGGCCACCGCTGCCAATGATCAAAACATTCATTTCAAAAACCTCAAATTCTGTTAGTTGATCGTTCCCACGCTCTGCGTGGGAATGCCTCTACGGACGCGGAGCGTCCCGGGCTGCGCGCCCACGCGGAGCGTGGGTGCGATCAATCAGTGGCGGAAGTGGCGCATGCCAGTAAAGACCATGGCGATGCCGGCTTCATCAGCCGCGGCGATCACCTCGGCATCGCGCATCGAACCACCCGGTTGGATCACGGCCGTCACACCTGCTTTTGCAGCGTTGTCCAGGCCATCACGGAACGGGAAGAACGCATCCGATGCCATCACCGAACCCGCCACCTGCAGGCCCGCGTGTTCGGCCTTGATCGCGGCGATACGCGCCGAGTTCACGCGGCTCATCTGGCCGGCGCCGACACCGATGGTCTGGCGGTTCTTGGCGTAGACGATGGCGTTGGATTTAACGTACTTGGCCACTTTCCAGGCGAAGATCAGGTCGTTGATCTCTTGCTCGGTCGGTGCACGCTGGGTGACCACTTTCAGGTCTTGGCTGCCGATCATGCCGATATCGCGGCTCTGTACCAGCAAGCCGCCATTGACGCGCTTGTAGTCCCAGGCCGCAGCGCGGTCAGCCGACCACTCACCGCAGGCCAGCAGGCGCACATTGGCCTTGGCCGCAACGATGGCACGGGCCTCTTCGCTGACGCTTGGCGCGATGATCACTTCGACGAACTGACGCTCGACGATGGCCTTGGCGGTCTCGGCGTCCAGCTCGCGGTTGAAGGCGATGATGCCGCCAAATGCCGATTCGGTATCGGTGGCGTAGGCCAGTTCGTAGGCCTGGCGGATCCCGCCTTCAGCGTCCGGGCTCACGGCCACGCCGCACGGGTTGGCGTGCTTGACGATCACGCAGGCCGGCTTGACGAAGCTTTTCACGCATTCCAGCGCGGCGTCGGTATCGGCCACGTTGTTGTAGGACAGCTCTTTGCCTTGCAGCTGGGTCGCAGTGGCGATCCCCACTTCGGCCGGCTTGGCTTCCACGTAGAACGCCGCGCTCTGGTGCGGGTTCTCGCCGTAGCGCATTTCCTGGGCCTTGATGAACTGGCTGTTGAAGGTGCGCGGGAACTGGCTGCGGCCTTCAGTGCTGAGTGTTTCGGCGGCCTGGTTCACGGTGCCCATGTAGTTGGCGATCATGCCGTCATAGGCGGCCGTGTGCTCGAAGGCCTTGAGCATCAGGTCGAAGCGCTGGGCGTAGGTCAGGCCCCCGGCCTTGAGGTTTTCCAGCACTTGGCCGTAGTCGCTGGCGTTGACCACGATGGCCACGTCTTTGTGGTTCTTGGCGGCCGAGCGCACCATGGTCGGGCCGCCGATATCGATGTTTTCGATCGCGGTCGGCAGGTCGCAACCTGGTTTGTTGATGGTGGCTTCAAACGGGTAGAGGTTGACGGCCACCAGGTCGATCGGCTTGATGCCGTGCTCGCTCATGATGGCATCGTCGATACCGCGACGGCCGAGGATGCCGCCGTGGATTTTCGGGTGCAGGGTCTTGACCCGACCGTCCATCATTTCTGCGAAACCGGTGTAGTCCGCGACTTCTACTGCGGCCACGCCGTTGTCCTGCAGCAGTTTGAAGGTCCCGCCCGTGGAGAGGATTTCCACACCCAGGGCTTCCAGCTCCCGGGCAAATTCGAGGATCCCGGTCTTGTCGGAAACACTGATCAAGGCGCGGCGGATCGGCAGGCGGGTAGTCTGGTCGGTCATCTCAATTTCCATCAAAAGCAAAGGAGTCAGCAAAAAAGGCGACCGGTTTTACGCGGGCGCCTTTCTGGTTTGATTGAATGCTTACAGCAAATCGTACTGCTTGAGCTTCTTGCGCAGGGTCCCACGGTTCAGGCCCAGCAGCTCACTGGCTTTGGTCTGGTTGCCCTTGACGTAGTTCATCACGCTTTCGAGCAGGGGCGCCTCGACTTCGGAGAGCACCAGGTTGTACACATCCGTGACGGCCGCGCCCTCAAGGTGGGCGAAATAATTGTGCAGCGCTTTCTCCACGCTCCCGCGAAGGGTCTGGCCTTCTTCGCTCGGCGTGTTGAGGTGCTGTTTCAAATTGACGTTGTCGCTCACGGGTGTTGTTCCACTCACTAAAGTCTCGGTCATCATCGTCATGCGGCCACCCCTTCTCCGTCCCCTGCTCTCAGGCTCTTGTCTCGTTCGGCAAAGAACTCACGAACGGCGGTGACCTGTGCTTGCGTTTCATCCAAACGATTGAACCCGGTACGGAACTCTCTGGCGCCGGGCAGGGTTGCGAGATACCAACCCACATGCTTGCGAGCAATGCGCACGCCCATCACGTCTCCATAGAAGGTGTGCAGGGCGGCCAGATGCTCTAGCAGAATACGTTCCACCTCGAACAGTGCCGGTGCCGGCATGATTTCGCCAGTACGCAGAAAGTGCTCGATCTCACGAAAAATCCATGGCCGCCCCTGGGCAGCCCGGCCGATCAACAGGCCATCGGCACCGGTTGCGTGCAGTACGCGCCGGGCTTTCTCGGCCGAGTCGATGTCGCCGTTGGCAAAGACCGGAATCGACACCGCCTGCTTGATGGCAGCAATGGTGTCGTATTCGGCTTCACCGGTATAAAGGTCTGCGCGGGTGCGGCCATGCACCGCCAACGCTGTAATGCCTGCCTGTTCGGCGATCTTCGCCACCGTCAGGCCGTTCTTGTTGTCCCGGTCCCAGCCGGTGCGAATCTTCAGGGTGACCGGCACATCCACTGCACCCACCACGGCGTGCAGGATCTCGGCCACCAACTGCTCATCTTTCAACAGGGCGGAACCGGCGGCCTTGTTGCAGACCTTCTTGGCCGGGCAGCCCATGTTGATATCAATTATCTGTGCACCCAGCTCCACATTGGCCCGGGCCGCATCCGCCAGCATTTGCGCATCGCCACCGGCGATCTGTACCGAGCGTGGCTCGGGATCACCTTCGTGGATCATGCGCATCCGCGATTTGCGGGTGTTCCACAAGCTCATGTCGCTGGTGACCATTTCCGAGACTACAAGGCCTGCGCCCAAACGTTTGCACAGCTGACGAAAGGGCTGGTCGGTGACACCCGCCATCGGGGCGAGAATCAGAGCGTTTGGCAATGTATATGGGCCGATGCGTACCGCCGACATAGGACTTCCCTGTTGTGGGGCCGGATCATTAGAGTTCGAAAAAGGGTTGGCATGATACCCGCTCTCGATGACTGGTTAAAGGCTGAATTGGATAAAATCTGAGCAGTTATTTTCTTATTGCCAGCGGTTTGGTCGTGGACGGCCAAGTCAATACCCAGCCGTCCGAACCTTGATGCGCGCCGCCAATCACTCGGGGGAGTGGAAACTGAGACTGTAGTTCACGGCTTTGTGGCCTGGGTCGAGAATGTCCAGGGCGATATGGATCGGGGTCTGGGACGGCATCTCGGTCTGGCCGGCCAGCTCGCCGCTCAGGTACTCGGCGGGCTTGAAGCGCCGGCTGGCGATCATCCGGCCATTGAGGTCGGCAAAGCGCAGCTCCAGCAGGGGGAACGGCTGGGAGAACGTGGCGCGGTTATAGATGATGGCATCCACCACCAGGGCGCCGGCGAACTCGGGATGGCTGCGCACCACCAGGTTGCTGCTCTTGATGTGGGCGATATCGACCCGTGATGGCACGGTGCAGCCCAGTGTCGGGCACAGTTCCTGGAACCATGGCCGGTATTTGTCCTGGCGGGCCAGGTCGTCGAACTGGTAGGCAATGTACTGGCCGGCGAGGGCGGCGGCGGCCAGCAGCACCAGGGTCAGCCAGAGCAGGCGGCGGCCCCAACCGGCGGGACGTTTGCCGCTGTACAGGTGCAGCGGATCGTCTTCCAGGTCTTGCAGCATCTCGTCATGGGCGTTGCCCGTGGCGCGCGTGCGCTTGCGGCGTGGCTCGGGCTCGATGGGCGCGTCCGGCTCGCTGTCGATGAGCGACTCGGGCGCGGTACGGGTATCGTCGGCATGCACCGTGGGCTCGTCGTCCACCTCGTGCAGGTCGAAGGACATCGAGGGTTCGGTGCGCTGGGGTTTGCCCACGGGGGCGGGGGCCGGCTCGGCGGTTTCCTCGGCGTGGGCGATTGTCGCAGCCCGTTCGTCCGGCGGCTCGCTGAACAGGCTGGCGGCCCACTGTTCTTCTTCAGCCTTGGCCGTGTCGCGGCTGGCGCTCATCGGTTCGTCTTTTTGCCGACGGTCTGCGCCGGCCTGGCGGCGGTCGCTGCCCTGGGGCTGGGTGTGTTGGATCTCCCGGCGCTCCAGCTTGGCCAGCTCTTCGTCAAGGTCCAGGTGGTCCAGGTCCAGCTCTTCGGCGGCCCACTGTTTCTGGCTGATGGCGCGTGGCGGTGCTTCGGCGGCCGGCGTTTCAGGCGCGTGGGCACGCTGCTCCAGCAGTTGCCGGGCGGCATTGAACACTTGCAGGCACGAGCCGCAGCGAACCACGCCACGGGCCACACTCAATTGAGCATGGCTTGCGCGGAAACGGGTTTGGCAATGCGGGCACTGGGTGACGAAACTGTCGGTCATGCGGCCATCCGATTCATACAGGCGCTCATTCTAGCGCCGACGACCGCTGATGCGTACCCAGCCATCGCGGTTGGCGATGGGGTCCAGGTCGAAGTCCCGGGCATAGGCGGCGGCGACTTCTTCGCCCTGTTCGGCGAGGATCCCCGACAGCGCCAGGCGCCCACCCGGCCTGACCAGGCTCGACAGTTGCGGGGCCAGCGAGACCAGCGGCCCGGCCAGGATATTGGCGACCAGCACGTCGGCCTGCACCTGGGGCAAATCCTCGGGCAGGTACAGTGGGAATTTGCCTTCGGCAATGTTGTTGCGCCCGGCGTTATCGCGGGAGGCTTCCAGGGCCTGGACGTCGATATCGGTGCCGACGGCTTGCCTGGCGCCCAGCAGCAGCGCGGCGATGGCCAGGATCCCCGAGCCGCAACCGAAGTCCAGCACGTTGCAGTCTTGCAGGTCCTGGCCGTCGAGCCATTCCAGGCACAGGGCGGTGGTCGGGTGGGTGCCGGTGCCGAATGCCAGGCCCGGGTCCAGCAGCAGGTTGACCGCCTCAGGCTCGGGAGCGGCATGCCAGCTTGGCACGATCCACAGGCGCTGGCCGAAACGCATGGGCTGGAAGTTGTCCATCCAGCTGCGTTCCCAGTCCTGGTCTTCGATCACTTCGCTATGGTGCTCGGGCAGCGGGCTACCGGTCAGCAGTTCCATATGGGCAAACACGCTGCTGGCGTCGGTGCCGTCTTCAAACAGCGCGAGCAAATGGGTGTGGGACCACAGGGGTGTGGTGTTCAGCTCAGGCTCGAAAATCGGCTGGTCTTCGGCGTCCATGAAGGTCACCGACACGGCGCCTACTTCAAGGAACGCGTCTTCATAGGTTTCGGCTTGTTCTGGGCTGATGGCGAGACGGACTTGCAGCCAAGGCATGGCGGGCACCTTTGAAAAAATGAGTGTGCAGCGGGGTGGGGCTGCGAAAGGGCGCAAGTTTACGCGAGCGAACAGCAGAAGACGACTGTACTGCTGGTGTACACAGAACAAAATGTGGGAGCGGGCTTGCTCGCGAATGCGGTGTGTCAGTAATGGATGTGTTGGCTGGCACACCGCATTCGCGAGCAAGCCCGCTCCCACAAGGGGGATGTATCCATCCAGGAACGTCGGGTGGGCAGAAACGACAAAACCGCCCGAAGGCGGTTTTGTAGGTGGAGCACGAACTTACTGGTTGGCCAGCTTGTGTTCCAGGTAGTGAATGTTCACACCGCCTTCGCAGAAGCCTTCATCACGAACCAGATCCCGATGCAGAGGGATGTTGGTCTTGATGCCGTCGACCACGATTTCGTCCAGGGCGTTGCGCATACGGGCCATGGCCTCGTCGCGGGTGGCGCCCCAGGTGATCAGCTTGCCGATCAGCGAGTCGTAGTTGGACGGAACCTTGTAGCCGCTGTACAGGTGCGAATCCACACGTACGCCGTTGCCGCCGGGCGCATGGAAATGCTTGACCAGGCCAGGGCTTGGGATAAAGGTCTTCGGGTCTTCGGCGTTGATCCGGCACTCCAGGGAGTGGCCGTGCATCTTCACGTCGTCCTGGGTAAACGACAGCTTGTTGCCAGCGGCGATGCTGAGCATCTCCTTGACGATGTCGATACCGGTGACCATCTCCGACACCGGGTGCTCTACCTGCACACGAGTGTTCATCTCGATGAAGTAGAAGCGGCCGTTCTCGTAGAGGAACTCGAAGGTCCCGGCGCCACGGTAGTTGATGTCGATGCAGGCCTTGACGCAGCGTGCCAGGACTTCCTGGCGTGCCTTTTCATCCAGGCCCGGTGCCGGTGCTTCTTCCAGGACTTTCTGGTGGCGGCGTTGCAGCGAGCAATCGCGGTCGCCCAGGTGGATGGCGTGGCCCTGGCCGTCGGACAGTACCTGGACTTCCACGTGACGTGGGTTGGTCAGGTATTTTTCCAGGTAGACCATCGGGTTGCCAAACCAGGCAGCCGCTTCGGAGCGCGTCTGCTTGGCGGCTTCGATCAGCTCTTCTTCCTTGTGCACCACGCGCATGCCGCGACCACCGCCGCCGCCGGCGGCCTTGATGATCACCGGGTAACCGACTTCGCGACCAATGCGCAGGGCGGTTTCCTCGTCTTCCGGCAGCGGGCCGTCGGAACCTGGGACGGTTGGCACGCCGGCGGCGATCATGGCGTCCTTGGCCGATACCTTGTCGCCCATCAGGCGAATGGTCTCGGCTTTCGGGCCGATGAAGGCGAAGCCGGATTTTTCCACCTGTTCGGCGAAATCGGCGTTTTCCGCGAGGAAGCCATAGCCAGGGTGGATGCCATCAGCGCCAGTCACTTCAGCCGCGGCGATGATGTTCGAGACCTTCAGGTACGAGTTCGTGGCCAGTGGCGGGCCGATGCAGATGCTTTCGTCCGCCAGTTTCACGTGCATCAGTTCGGTATCGGCCGTCGAGTAAACAGCGACGGTCTTGATGCCCTCTTCCTTACAGGCGCGCAGGATCCGCAGCGCGATCTCGCCGCGGTTGGCGATCAGGACTTTTTGCAGTTTCTTCGCAGGTTTCAACATCGAAGGCGCTCCGCGGTTCAAACGATGGTGAACAGCGGCTGGTCGTACTCAACCGGCTGACCGTTTTCTACCAGGATGGATTCGATGACGCCGGCTTTTTCGGCCGTGATGTGGTTCATCATTTTCATCGCTTCCACGATGCAGATGGTGTCGCCCACTTTCACGGTCTTGCCCACTTCAACGAAGGCTGGCGAGGTCGGTGCCGGGGTGCGGTAGAAGGTACCGACCATTGGCGACTTGACCACGAAACCGTTGAGCACTGGCGCGGCCGGTGCAGCAGGCGCTGCGGCAGCAGCAGGTGCGGCGACCGGAGCAGCGGCGGCAGGCGCCGGCGCTTGCATCTGTGGCGCGTAGAACTGTTGGGCCGGGGTCTTGCTGTGGCGGCTGATCCGTACGGACTCTTCGCCTTCCTTGATTTCCAGCTCGTCGATACCGGATTCTTCCAGCAGTTCGATCAGTTTCTTAACTTTACGGATATCCATGAATCATCAACTCCCAAGGGTCGGTCAGGGGCGTTTAGCCTGTTCTTCAATGTGTTCCAGGGCGGCCTCCAGGGCCAGTCGGTAACCGCTGGCGCCAAGGCCGCAGATCACTCCTACCGCTACGTCGGAGAAGTAAGAGTGATGGCGGAAAGCTTCGCGTTTATGCACGTTCGATAAATGCACTTCGATGAATGGGATGCTCACCGCCAGCAACGCGTCACGTAATGCAACGCTTGTGTGCGTAAAAGCGGCGGGATTGATCAGGATAAAGTCCACGCCTTCGCTGCGCGCGGCGTGAATCCGATCAATCAATTCATACTCGGCATTGCTTTGCAGGTAGAGCAGATGGTGGCCGGCTTCACGGGCCCGTCGCTCCAGATCGAGGTTGATCTGTTCGAGGGTCACTGCACCGTACACACCCGGTTCGCGGGTGCCGAGCAGGTTCAGGTTGGGTCCGTGCAGAACCAGTAAGGTCGCCATCGCTGTTCCTTGTTATTGGAGGTGGGTACGCCAGAACCCGGCGACTATGCCGCAAAGCCTTTGTGACTGTCCAGTTCTCTGCAATAGCCAGCACGATTAGCGAGGATTGCGCAAAGTATGTGACTGAGGTACGCGATCCGGTCATTGATCGTTCCCACGCGGAGCGTGGGAATGCATCCAGTGACACTCTGTGTCACGACTTTAAGGCGGGACGCGGAGCGTCCGGGGCAGCATTCCCACGCGGAGCGTGGGAACGATCAGGCAACGATCAAGCACATGGGAGAGGGGGTCAGACGCGGAAGGCCTGCACGGCGGTATTGAGCTGCCCGCCGAGCACCAGCAGATGCTCGCCCTGGCTGCGGCCCTGGCCAATGCGTAGCAGGTTGTCTTCGCCCAATTGGTGGATGCGCTCGCTGTTATCGCGGATTTCACTGACCGCGCCGCTCTGCTGGGCCGTTACGTCGGCGATACGGATGGCTGTGTCGGAGATGGTCTGGATCGCGCCGACGATTTCATCCAGCGCGCCGTCGGCCGCCTGGGCTTGCTGGGCGGTGGCTTCGGCGTGTTCGACCTGGGCGCGCATGCCGTCCACCGATTGTCGGGCGGCGGTTTGCAGGCCGGCGATCAGGGTCTGGATCTCGGCGGTGGCGCCGGCTGTGCGCTGGGCCAGGGAGCGTACTTCGTCGGCGACCACCGCAAACCCGCGCCCGGCTTCACCGGCGCGGGCGGCCTCGATGGCGGCGTTGAGCGCCAGCAGGTTGGTCTGGTCGGCAATCGAGCGGATCACCGTGAGCACGCTGCCAATGGTGGCGGACTCTTCGGCGAGTTTTTCGATCATCTGCGCATTGTCCTGCACTTCGCCCACCAGCGCGTGCAGGCCGGTCAGGCTCAAGCCGATCACCCGTTGGCCATGCTCCACGGCCTCGCCAGCACTGCGGCTGGCCCCGGCGGCCTGGCTGGCGTCGCCCGCGACCTGTTGGATGGTGGCTTCCAGTTCCCCCAGTGAATCGCGGATTTGCGCGGTGTCGCCGGCCTGGCGTTCGGCGCCGTCATGCAGGCCGCCACTCAGTTCGGCCAGGGCGCGGCTGCTGCCGGCCACTTCTTCTGCATTGGCGCGAATAGTGCCCACCAGGTTCACCAGGTAAGCCCGCAGGCGATTGAGCGAGGCTTCAATATCATGCAGTTCGCGGTTGGTCGCCCCCAGGGCGATCTGTTGGCTGAAGTCGCCCTCGGCCCAGGTCGACAAGGCCGGCGCCAGGCCGGTCAGCACCCGCGCCAAGCGCCGTTGCAGGGTGTCGATCAGCAGCGCGATCAGCAGGATCAGGCCGATCATCACGCCTTGGATCACCCGCACTTCGCCCTGGATCCGGGCGTGCTGGGCGCGCACTTCGGGCTCCAGCGCGGCGATGGCGTGCTGCACGGTGTTGATTTTCAGGTGCGTCGCGGCGGCCAGTTCGGTGCGTTTGTGGATTTGCTCGCGGGTCCGCGCAAGCTCTGCCGGGTAGCGCGTGAGCAGGCTGTTGAGCTCGCGCTTGAGGCCCACGCCGGTGTCCTCGGCGACTGTGGTCTGGCTGCTTTCCAGGCCCATCAAGGCGGAAAAGTCATCGCTGTTGGAGGCACTGCTGGCGGTCACGCCCAACAGCGGTAGCTGTTCAAGCACGTCCGCCTGGCTGCGGATAGTGGCCAGTTCACGCTCCACATCGTCGGCCAGTTCACTGCGCCCGCTGCTCACCAGTTTGTCCCGCGCCAGGGACAGTCGGCCCAGATGCTGCGAGGCGGCGAGCAGCGGCGGCAGATAACGCGCCGCGTCCAATGAATTGACGCCCATGGCGTACTGGCCCAGTTGCTCCAGATTGGCCCCCAGTTCCCGCTCGGCTTGCAGCAACAGGGCTTGTGGGTCACCGGCCAGTTTGCCGGCGGCCAGCAGGTCGGTCTTGCTGAAGCCGTCGAGGTCCAGCAGGCCGGGGCGCAACTGTTGGGTCAGCTCAGGCGGCAGCTCATCCAGGTGCTGGAGCAGGGTTTCCAGGCTCTGGCCGGCAGCGCTCAGGCGCAGGGCGTCGCCGCTGGCCAGGTAATCGTCGATATTGCGCGCGGTCTGGTTCTGGAAGGCCTGGGACAGGCCCAGGTAGCGCTCCATCAGCAGGTAGGGCCGCTCAAGGGCCCGTTGCGACCACCAGAGCGTAGCGCCCAGGGCCAGGCAAACGGCGACCAGCAGAAGGGTGTTCAGATTCGTCAGCAGCTTCAGGCGCATGCGTGGTTTCAACCAACGGCGGAAGGATAGTTGCCTGAAGTTATTGCGCTTTGGTTACAAGGTTATGACGGAGTCAGTGGCGTCCGGTGAAAAGATGGCACTTTGCTTTGATGCACGCGCAGCGTGTACGCGATTGCGCCCGGCGTCCTTGGCGCGGTACAGCGCTTCGTCGGCCTGGGCCGCCATCATCAGGCTGTCGGAACCGCCGCACAGCTCGACCACGCCGGCGCTGAAGGTGCACCACAAATCCTGGGGCTGGGCCGGGTAATGGATTTCGGCAAAGCGCCCGCGGATTTCGTCGAGCACTTTGCAGGCGGCGTCCAGGTCGGTGTCGGGCATGACAATGGCGAACTCTTCGCCGCCGTAGCGGCCGATGTAGTCGGTCTTGCGCAGGCGCTGCTTGAGAAACAGCGCCAGGCTCTTGATCACGCGGTCGCCCATGGGGTGGCCGTGGCTGTCGTTGACCCGCTTGAAGTGGTCAATGTCGAGCATGGCAAAGCTCAGCGGCTTGTTCTCGCGGCGCGAGCGGAAGCTGCAATCTTCCAGCAGTTGCAGGATATGGGTGTGGTTGTACAGGCCGGTCAGGCTGTCGCGCACCATCCGCGCCTTGAGATGGCGGGCGCGGGCGGCGCGGTTGCGCACGGTGGTAATCAGGTGGCGCGGCTTGATCGGCTTGGTGAGGAAGTCGTCGCCGCCTTCGCTCATGGCGTCCAGTTGTTTATCCAGGTCGTCCTCGGCCGACAGGTAGATGATCGGCACGCTGACATAGCGGTCATTGTGGCGGATCACCTTGGCCAGCTCGGTGCCGGTGCAGGCCGGCATATACATGTCGAGGATGATCAGGTCGGGCTGGAAGTCCGCCAGTTCGGCCATGGCCTGGATCGGCTCGATCAGGGTGCGGGTGACGATCCCGGCACTGTTGAGCAGGCGCTCGGTGTGCATGGCCTGGGCGCGGGAGTCGTCGATGATCAGTACTTTATAAGGCTCGTACTGGGCGACGCAGGTCAGCACTTCGATTTTTTCCAGCAGGCTCGAGGCTTCCAGGGTGCCGGTCAAAAACTCCTGGCCACCGGCGCGCACGGCGGCCAGGCGGGTAGGGGTGTCGGTTTCGTGCAGGCTGAAGAACAGCAGCGGCAGTTTCTGTTCCAGGCCTTCCTGGGCTTCGGCGGCCAGCTTCAGGCCCAGCCCGGCGCCGCAGAAGTCCACATCCATCACAATCGCCGCCGGCAGGCGGTCGGCCATGACGTCGCGGAAGGCGGCCACACTGTCCAGGGATTGCGCGCTCAGGCCAAAGAATTCCAACTGCTTGGCCAGGCGTTCGGCGCGGTCGTGATCGGCCAGCATCACGTAGATGGGCTTGCGCATCGGTGGCAGGAACGTCTGGTCCAGTTGGTCGCCCTGGCGCAGGCCGGTGCGCGACAGACGCTGCATCAGGCGGTTGAGGTCGGTGATCAGGTGGCTGCTCAGGCGGCCGCGGTTTTCGTCCACGGCTTTAAGCGACTCGATGATGTGCCGGGCCAACTGGCCATGCTCGGGTTGTTCAAAACGCTCGGCAAACCGTAGCAGGCGCAGATTGGCCTCGCTGAGTTCGCTCAATTCGGCGTTCGACCATTCGCTGCGCTGCAAACGCTGCCAGATCTCAAGAATTTGACGCGCCTGATGAATTACCCGCTGGGCAAAGTGCTGCTTGAGACGCTCACGGCTTGGGTCTTCTGGCTCGGTCATATCCTGACTACTAGGTAAGGGTGCATGCTGAGGTCGACTGGTGGCTCTATGCTAGCACCTCTTTTCATTCGCACGCGTGTCATACGTCAATTAACTGCACTGTCCAAAGGATTCATTTGCTGACCGTTAGGTCGCGTAGGCGCATCAGCGCCCATCCTTTATAGTTGAGTGCCAGCTTTGCGCCACCTTGATGAAAAGCCCCGCACCGACGGGCACGATGGGGTAGGGTTGTGGTCGTAGCTATTGAACTCAAGTGACTGAAAGGATATCCGCCATGCTGGACTGGAAAAACCGTGCAGGCAGCGCCCCAGGCCCAAGCCCTGCGCCCACGTCGGCCTCCCGCAGCTATTTTCGTAATCTGCTGATGAGCCGGGCCCTGCTGACCCTGGTTGTGATTTACCTGTTGGTCACCGGTGGCCTGGGTTGGTATTGGAGCCAGGAGCCGGCCTTGTTCCCGGTCCAGCAAAACGCACAACTGGCCGCCGAAAAAGACGGCAAGCAAATGGTGATCGGCTTTACCACCGTCGAAACCGTCAAGACCGTGGTGGGCACCCTGCTCAACAAGCCTGGGGGCTACATTTCCAACGACCGCTTCCCGCCTGGGTTGTGGATGGACAACATGCCCAGTTGGGAATATGGCGTGCTGGTGCAGGTGCGTGACCTGACCCGCGCCCTGCGCAAGGACTTCGCCCGCTCGCAATCGCAATCGGCCGAAGATGCCGACCTGGCCAAGGCCGAGCCGCGTTTCAACTTCGATAACAAGAGCTGGGTGCTGCCTTCCAGCGAATCGGAGTACCAGGAAGGCATCAACTCCCTGAATCGCTATCAGGCACGCCTGTCCGACCCCAATCAAAAGGGCGCCCTGTTTTATGCCCGCGCCGATAACCTGAACAACTGGCTGGGCGATGTCGCCACCCGCCTGGGTTCGTTGTCGCAGCGCCTGTCGGCCAGCGTCGGCCGGGTCAAGCTCAACACCGCGCTGAAAACCGAAGCGCTGGCGCCGGGCGAAGTGCCGCAGGTCGATGAAGAAGTGGTGGAAACCCCATGGATGCAGATCGACAACGTGTTCTACGAAGCCCGCGGCCAGGCGTGGGCCCTGTCCCACCTGTTGCGCGCCATCGAAGTCGACTTTGCCGACGTGCTGGCCAAGAAAAACGCCACCGTCAGCGTGCGCCAGATCATTCGTGAGCTGGAGGCCTCCCAGGAAACCCTGTGGAGCCCGATGATCCTCAATGGCAGCGGCTACGGCGTATTGGCCAACCACTCGCTGGTAATGGCCAACTACATCTCCCGTGCCAACGCGGCAGTGATCGACTTGCGTCAACTGCTGAACCAGGGTTGAGCCATGGTCGATAGCGCCAAGGAGGTCGCGCACCGCGCGGCCTCGGATGCCGAGCACATTGTCTGGGTCGACGAGCAGGACAACCTGCTCGGCGCCCTGGTGCGTGCCGACCTGCGCGAGCGTGGGCTGATCGGGCGCGGCACCTACATCATGCTGTTCAACTCAAAGGGTGAGCTGTGCGTGCATCGGCGCACCCTGAGCAAAGCCATCTATCCCGGTTACTGGGACGTGGCGGCGGGCGGCATGGTGGCGGCGGGCGAGACCTACGAGCAGTCGGCCGCCCGTGAGCTGGCAGAAGAGTTGGGCGTCAGCGGCGTGGAACTGACCGCCCACGACCACTTCTTTTTCGAGGACACGGGCAACCGGCTCTGGTGCTCGGCGTTCTCGGCGGTCTGGGACGGGCCGCTGCAATTGCAGCCCGAAGAGGTGCTGGAGGCGCGTTTTATGCCCATCGAGGCGGTACTGGAGGATATCGAGCAAAAGTCCTATTGCCCCGACTCCCTGGCCGCCTTAAAACGCTATCTGGCGGCGCGTCGCTAAAGTTGCATAAATTGGCGCCATTTGGCTCTTAGCAAGTAGGCTTTTTGCCGTTACACTGCGCGACTTTTCAAGCCGAACCGCTCCAATGTTTCCCCGGCCCCTGTAGGAGCGAGCAAGCTCGCTCCTACAGGGGCCGGGTAGGCCTGAGCGGTTCGGTAGCGCTGCCCCTGCCTGAGTGGGGCTTCGCGGTCGGTGATCCCGTTGACGGGCACTGATCAGTCTTCATCCTCCCAAGAGGATTGCCGGTGGCCAAAAAAGCCGCATCCTTCGCCGCCCTTGGTGGCCTGGTGTTTTCCACCGACGCAGGTCGGCATTGCCCGGACTGTCGCCAGCCCGTGGACGCCTGTACCTGCAAACAGACCCTGATTCCCGAAGGTGACGGTATTGCCCGCGTACGCCGCGAGAGCAAGGGCCGTGGCGGCAAGACGGTGACCACCATCACCGGCGTGCCCCTGGCGGCCGAGCCACTCAAGGAGTTGGCCACCGTGCTGAAAAAGCGCTGTGGCACCGGTGGCGCCCTGAAAGACGGGATCATCGAAATCCAGGGCGACCACGTCGAGTTGCTGTTGGCCGAGTTGATCAAGCTCGGTTACAAGGCGAAGAAGTCCGGCGGCTAGCAGCCTCTGTGAAACCCGCACCGACGAGCGCGCTCGTCGTCTCCATGGTTTCACAGAGCCTGTTCCTGACCGGTGTCTAAACTCTGTCCTGCAAGGGGGGTCTACCTCTCTCACAGGCAAATCGTCATTTTCACTCTTTAGACTGCGCCAGCCTCTGACTTGGGTGGCGCTCTTCGACTTTATATAGGGGACTTCGATGTCCGTACGACGCACACGCAAAGACGATGGCAGCCAATGGACAGTTGCGGACAGCCGCAGTGTTTACGGGATTCGCCATTGGGGGGCCGGGTATTTCGCGATCAATGATGCCGGTCGCGTTGAAGTCCGTCCGAACGGCCCGAACAGTTCGCCCATCGATTTGTACGAGCAAGTGGACGAGCTGCGCAAAAGCGGCCTGTCCCTGCCCTTGCTGGTGCGCTTCCCGGATATCCTGCAAGACCGCGTGCGCCAGTTGACCGGTGCCTTCGACGCGAACATCGAACGCCTGGAATACCAGAGCAAATACACCGCGCTGTACCCGATCAAGGTCAACCAGCAGGAAGCGGTGATCGAGAACATCATCGCCACCCAGGACGTGTCCATCGGCCTGGAGGCCGGCTCCAAGCCTGAGCTGTTGGCCGTGCTGGCCCTGGCGCCGAAAGGCGGCACCATCGTCTGCAACGGTTACAAGGACCGTGAGTTCATCCGCCTGGCGCTGATGGGCCAGAAGCTGGGCCACAACGTGTTTATCGTGATCGAGAAAGAGTCCGAAGTGGGCCTGGTGATCGAAGAAGCCGCCAACCTCAAGGTCAAGCCCCAGGTCGGCCTGCGGGTGCGCCTGTCGTCCCTGGCGTCGAGCAAATGGGCCGACACCGGTGGCGAGAAGTCCAAGTTCGGCCTGTCGGCAGCGCAGTTGCTGTCGGTGGTCGAGCGCTTCCGCGCTGCGGGCCTGGACCAGGGCATCCGCCTGCTGCACTTTCATATGGGCTCGCAGATCGCCAACCTGGCGGACTACCAGCACGGGTTCAAGGAAGCCATCCGCTACTACGGCGAACTGCGCAGCCTCGGCCTGCCGGTGGACCACATCGACGTCGGCGGCGGCCTGGGCGTGGACTACGACGGCACCCACTCGCGCAACGCCAGTTCGATCAACTACGACATGGATGACTACGCCGGCGTCGTGGTGGGCATGCTCAAGGAATTCTGCGACGCGCAGAACCTGCCGCACCCCAACATCTTCTCCGAAAGCGGCCGCTCCCTGACCGCCCACCACGCCATGCTGGTGGTGCAGGTGACCGACGTCGAGAAACACAACGACGACGTGCCGGTGATCGAGAACAAGGAAAGCCTGCCGGAAACCGTGCAATGGCTGGTCGACCTGCTGGGCCCGACCGACATTGAAATGGTCACCGAAACCTACTGGCGCGCCACCCACTACATGAGCGACGTGGCCGCGCAGTACGCCGACGGCAAGCTGACCCTCGCGGAAAAGGCCCTGGCCGAACAATGCTACTTCGCCGTGTGTCGCCGCCTGCACAACTCGCTCAAGGCCCGCCAGCGCTCGCACCGCCAGGTGCTGGACGAACTCAACGACAAGCTGGCCGACAAGTACATCTGCAACTTCTCGGTCTTCCAGAGCCTGCCGGACACCTGGGCCATCGGCCAGGTGCTGCCGATCCTGCCGCTGCACCGCCTCGACGAAGAGCCGATGCGCCGTGCGGTACTGCAAGACCTGACCTGCGACTCCGACGGCAAGATCAAGCAGTACGTCGACGAGCAAAGCATCGAGACCAGCCTGCCGGTGCACGGTTTGAACGAAGGCGAAGACTATCTGCTGGGGATCTTCCTGGTGGGCGCCTACCAGGAAATCCTCGGGGACATGCACAACCTGTTCGGTGACACCGACTCGGTGAACATCTACCAGCGCGCAGACGGTTCGGTGTACAGCGCCGGGATCGAGACCCACGACACCATCGAAGACATGCTGCGCTACGTGCACTTGTCGCCGGAGGAGTTGATGACCCACTACCGCGACAAGTGTGCCAGCGCGAAGATCACGGCGGCGGAGCGTACCCAGTTCCTGGATGCGTTGCGCCTGGGGCTGACACGTTCGTCTTACCTGTCTTCCTGAGCCACGGGCTTATCCGATGCGCGGCGCTTCATCCACGTCATACCGGTCGCGCAACGGAACGCCCATTTCGGCACGCAGGGCGTTCTCCGTGAGGGGGGCGGGGTTTTTGCTGTTCATCGGGTTGTCAGGGTCGTTTTCAGCATCGAAGTGGGTGGCTGCCGTGGGAAGTCCAACGGCTTGATATTCCCTGTTTTCGACTTGAGCCGGCTCTCCGAACTGGAAGATGGGGATCCCATCTGTACCTATTACATCACCGCTGCCGGGTATTAACGTTCCGGTACCGCCATCGTAGGCATGAGCGAGTTCATGTTGGAACGCGATCTCAGGTGGCGTGGCAAAATCCTTATCAAAAAAAACGGGATTGGCGCCGATCCTGGAGTGAGCCGAAACTGAGCCCGGTTGGTTATTTCTTATAAAGCCAAATTCTGATGGATATGGATCGTTTTGAAGCTCTTTGACCGATAAGTTTTCTACGTGGTCAATATGCGGCTCGTATTCAAAATCACCCTCGGCGACGGTGATGGGCGCGCGCGTGCCGTCGACGAGTTGATCCATCTTTTTTAGCATTTCCTGGCCGACGGGGGAGCTTCTTAGGCGATCTACAATGTCTTCCATCTGTTCGATAAATTCGGGTGTGCCTTCTATTTTCAAACCTTTCTTACCGCTCTCGGCATATTCCAAATGGGTGACTTTGGCTGCCATTGGATTGTTGATTTTGTCTTTGGGTTTTGCATAGATTTTATCGTTTTTATTATAGGAGGGCGGTTGCAGAAGCTGAGTGCAACACGGTTATTGATTTGAAGCTGGAGCATGATGCCGCATAGCCATGGCTTCCTGCATCACCTCGCCCATGACTTCGATCGGGCACTTGAAATCGAAGCGTTTAC
>Ga0208123_100035_pt1 | contig 123986 bp, 107 predicted proteins | sample LakWasMe92_HOW11_2_FD_183914 | JGI IMG/M metagenome (GOLD analysis project Ga0208123, IMG submission 183914) | Freshwater sediment methanotrophic microbial communities from Lake Washington under simulated oxygen tension - Sediment Metagenome... | ecosystem: Environmental > Aquatic > Freshwater... | reverse complement strand
AGCTGGGCAGGCGTTGCACGAGCAACAGGCCGGGCTCGACCTTGCGCTGCAGTCAGCCCGCATGGGTACATGGTACTTCGACATCGGCGAGAACCGACGGTATTTCGATGCGCAGGTCTGCCACCTGCTGGGGCTCGACCCCGCGACCTTTGCCGGTACTGCGGAGGAATTCTTCGGCGCCATCCATCCGGATGACCGGGAGAAGATCAAGACCGGGCTGGCGCGGACCATCGGACAGGATGTGCCGTACGAAGTGGACTACCGCGCCGTCTGGCCGGACGGCAGCATCCACGACATCACGGCCCGCGGCCAGCTGGTTCGCAATGGCCAAGGTCAGCCGGCGAAGGTGCGCGGCATCATCTGGGACATCACAGACCGGAAACAAGCCGATCAGGCCTTGCGCGAGCGCGAGGACATGCTCAGCAAGATGATGGGCTCGGCGCAGGACGCGATCCTCATTCTGGACAACAACGGCAATATCGCGCTTTGGAATGCTGCCGCGGAAAAAATCTTCGGCTATTCGAGCCAGGAAGCCCTTGGAAAGAATCTCCACCTTTTGCTTGCACCGTCGCGTTTCCACGAGGCGCATCGGGCCGCGTTCGATCGCTTCAGATCCACCGGCGAGGGCGCGGTCGTCGGCAAGACACTGGAACTGGCGGCACTGAGAAAGGATGGCACGGAATTCCCCATGGAGCTGAGTCTCTCGGCCCTCAAGCTCAAAGACCAATGGCATGCCGTCGGCTTCGTGCGCGATATCACCGAGCGCAAGAAATCAGAAGCCGGCGTGAAGCTGTTCCAAACCCTGCTGGATCAATCGACCGATGCCATCGAGGTGCTCGATCCGGACACACTCCACTTTCTCGATGTCAATCAGGCGGCCTACCGGTCGCTGGGTTACAGCCGGGAAGAACTGCTGTCGATGAGTCCCTTCGACATCGATCCCATGCTGGACCGCTCCAAGCTAACGGAAATTACACAGGAGTTGAAGAAGCTGAGGTTTTCGGTCAATGAGAGCCTCCACCGGCGCAAGGACGGATCGGAGTTTCCGGTTGAAATCAGCATCACCTATGTCCAACTGGATCGCGACTACATGATTGCCGTGGTACGCGACATCAGCACGCGCAAGCAGGCCGAACGAGCGTTGGAACGAGCCACCCGTGCCCTGCGCACCCTCAGCGCCTGTAACGAAGCCCTCGTGCGCGATGAGAACGAAGCCGAGCTGCTGGCGTCCATTTGCCGGTTGATTGTGGATCCGGGCGGCTACCGCATGGCGTGGGTTGGCTTTCCCGAGCAGGACCCGGCCAAGACGGTGCGCCCGGTGGCCCACTCTGGTGATGAGAGAGGTTATCTGACCTCGATGAAGTTCAGCTGGGCTGACAATGAATTCGGGCATGGTCCTACCGGCATGGCCATTCGGACCAGCACGGTCCAGATCAACCGGAATTTCCAGACTAACTTGGCGCTGGCACCGTGGCGGGAGGCGGCGCAACAGCACGGTTATCTCGCCAGCATTGCGCTACCGCTCCTCAGTTCTGTGGGCACGCTGGGTGTACTGACCATCTATGCATCGGAGCCCGAGGCCTTTGATGAGGCCGAGGTCAAGCTACTGCAGGAACTGGCGGGCGACCTGGCCTTCGGCCTCGAAACCCTGCGCATGCGCGCTGAGCACGACCGCAGCGCCGACGAGAACCTTCACCACAGTGAGACTCTGCGGCAGAGCCTGGAAGACTCCATCAAGGCCATTGCCAGCACCGTGGAAATGCGCGACCCCTACACGGCCGGCCACCAGCGGCGCGTTGGCCAACTGGCTGCCGCCATTGCGAGGGAACTTGGATTGCCGGAAAACACCATTCGAGGCCTGGAGCTTGCCGCGAGCATTCACGACCTGGGGAAAATCAGCGTCCCGGCGGAAATTCTTGCCAAACCCAGCAAGCTCACGACCATCGAGACCATGCTGTTGAAGAATCACGCCCAGGCCGGTTATGACATCCTCAAGGACATTAAATTCCCGTGGCCCATTGCCACTATGGTGTGGCAACATCACGAAAGGATGGACGGCTCGGGTTATCCGCAGGGCCTCAAAGGTGATGCCATCCTCCTGGAATCTCGAATCCTCGCCGTGGCGGACGTGGTCGAGGCTATGGCCTCGCATCGCCCTTACCGGGCAGCGCTGGGCGTCGATACGGCGCTGAAGGAACTGGAACAAGGCCGGGGCACCATCTACGATGCGACGGTTGTCGACGCCTGCCTCCGGCTTTTTTCGCAAGCGCTGTTTGAATTTTCAACCTGATTCATTCCCCGCACGGGATAAAGCGAAAACCTATACCAGTTGCCCCGCCAGCAAGTGCACCATGTGCAGAGGCAGCCATCCCATTTTTGCTTTTTCCCTGGCAGCGTGGGCAGAATATCCACGATCGTCTCGGCTCCAAGTGCTCGCCCCAAGAAAGCGCCCTCATGCAAGAACTCACCTCACTACTGGGCATTGCTGCCGCCATTTCGATCGGCGCCGCCAGCCCTGGCCCCAGCTTCGTCATGGTGGCGCGTACGGCGGCCTCATCGCGGCCTGACGGCCTCTGTGCCGCCTTAGGGATGGGGTTGGGCGGTCTGGTCTTCGCACTGGCTTCCCTGCTCGGGCTCCACAGCCTGTTGCTGGCGGTCCCGTCGTTCTTCTGGATGCTTCAGGTGGCAGGTGGCCTGTACCTGGCCTATCTGGGCATTCGCATCTGGCGTGGGGCCAAGACGCCGCTCGCCACAGCCCCAGTTCAATCCAAGTCTGGCAGCGCGACGGCCGTGAGGTCCTTGGCACTGGGCTTGGCCACTCAGCTGAGCAATCCGAAAACGGCCATCGTGTACGCAAGTGTCTTTGCCGCTTTTCTACCAGCTACGACGTCACTGCTCTTCAATGTGGCCATTGCCGGTTTGGTTTTTGCCATCGAGGCCGGCTGGTATGTCCTGGTGGCACTTGTGCTGTCCTCGATCGGTCCACGCACGCGCTATTTACGGCCCAAGACCTGGATGGACCGTGCTGCCGGTGGCGTCATGGTGGCTTTGGGTGTGAAGCTGGTTTTTTCCGCCCATCACCCTTGAGCCGACACACGATGCTCTCCGCGCACGGTCAGGGCGCCAGCCCCTGGCTGCGCAGGATCGCAGCGTGCAAGCCCTTCAAGGTGGTTTTCAACGTCTCGGCCAGTGACGCAGAGGCATTGTCCGGGTCGATCGGCAAGCGGTTGTAGACCACCGCCCAGGTCAGGCCATCGGTGCGCCGCTCCAGAAAAGAATGGATCCCGGTCGTCAGTGCGCCAGAATGGTTCCACCCACTCGGGTCGACCACCCAGCCGAGCCCGCCGTTGGCATTCGGGATCTTCGGGTCTTTGGTGCCCATCAGCGCCACGGTGGCAGGCTGCAACAGGCGAGGCACACCCGAACGTCCATCAATTGCATCGGCAAAACGCACCATGTCGGCAGAGGTCATGACCCAGCCGCCATGCGCGTCCATAGCAGCAAAATGAAAGCCGTTGTAGGCCTCCGGGCCGCTGCCGCGTCCGGTTTGTGAAGGAACAGGGGGCCAGCGCGGATCATCGGAATAGACCACCTCGCCGGGCCGGCGCTCGGCCAGCGTATCGCCGCCAATGCGGGGGCTCTGGCTGCCGATCGGATCGAACACCAGCCGGCGCATGGCCTCGTCATACGGCAAGCCAGTCTTTTGCTCCAGCACCCGCCCCAGGATGTTGTAGCCGAAATTGCTGTAGCTGAAATACGTGCCCGGCTCCCGTTGCAGCTCACGGAACTTCAGCATGTACTCGACCACATCGGCGGCACTGGCCGGGGCCGGCCGCTTGAGTGCCGCTGCAATCTGAACCAGATCGTATTGCGGCTCGTAGACGTTCGAATCCCAGCCATTCGTGTGCTGCAGCAAATCACGCAACGTGATCTTCAACACGCGCGCATCCTTAACTTGTGCATAACGCGAACCGGTGAGCAGACCACCCGGGCCGAAGACCGGACGATCCAGCACCGCGGGTAGTTCAGCCTCAAAAGCCTTGAGCACCGCCACCGCCGTCATCGGCTTGGACACACTGGCAATGCGAAACAGCGACTCGGGCTGCACAGCCTCGCGAGTCTCTCGGTTGGCCCAGCCAAAACCCCGCTGGTAGATGATCTTGCCGTTGCGCGCCACCGTCAGGCTGGCACCGGGAATGTCCATGGTTTCAAGGATGTCGACCATCGTCTCATCCACGTTACGCATGGAAGCGACGGTGTTGCCGCTGACAGGCAGATGGACGTCCGCCTTGCGTTGAAACCAGCTGCATCCAGCCAGCATCACCAGCGGCAAGCTCCAGGCCAGTCTACGCACCCAACCTGATTGCCCCCATGCTCGCTTCATGCCCACGTCTCCCCGTCAAAGATGAACATCAAATGCATTGCATAGACAGCCTCTCGGAAGCGCACAGCCCCGAGCACGCCACAGGGATCAAAAGGTTTCCCAATCGTTCTGACTGGTCTTCGCCAGAACTCGCCCTTGGGGCACCGCCGGCTTGGCCGCCTGCACCGTCGGCGGCAGCTTCGTCACGACCGGTGTCGCCACCTCGCGGCTGGCAAGAACGCCTGCACTGTCTCCCAGTTTGAATTGGGCCACGGTGCTGACCAACTCCTGCGCTTGACTGCGCAGGCTGCTGGCTGCCGCTGCCATCTCTTCCACCAGCGCCGCGTTCTGCTGCGTGGCCTGGTCCATCTGCGTCACGGCCTCACCCACCTGGGCCACACCGGCGCTCTGCTCCGAGCTGGCAGCGCTGATCTCACCCATGATGTCGGTCACTCTTCGGATGCTGCTCACCACTTCGGTCATGGTGGTGCCGGCACGGTCGACCAGGGCACTGCCCTGCTCCACCCGTTGCACGCTGTCGTCGATCAGGGTCTTGATTTCTTTCGCCGCTTCGGCACTACGGCCGGCCAGGCTGCGCACTTCGCTGGCAACCACGGCAAAACCACGGCCCTGCTCGCCGGCACGGGCGGCTTCGACCGCGGCATTCAGGGCCAGGATGTTGGTCTGGAAGGCGATGCCGTCGATGACGCTGATGATGTCGGCAATGCGCTTGCTCGAATCATTGATGCCTTTCATTGTGTCGACCACTTGGGCCACGACTTCACCACCTTGCACCGCCACGGTGGAGGCGCTTTGCGCCAGCTGGTTGGCCTGGCGGGCGTTGTCGGCGTTCTGTTTGACGGTGGAGCCGAGTTCTTCCATGGAGGCGGCGGTTTCCTCCAGCGCGCTGGCCTGCGACTCGGTGCGGGCGGAGAGGTCGGAGTTGCCCGAAGCAATTTCGGCACTGGCGGTCGAGACCGCTTCTGAACCCTGACGCACAGTGCTCACCGTGCGACGCAGCGACTCCTGCATCCGCTTGACCGAGGCCATGATGCTGCTTGAATCTCCCGCCCGCAAGGGGATGGCTTGCGTCAGATCGCCCACCGCAACATGACCTACCGCGTCGGCCACGTCGGCCGGTTCTGCCCCCAGCTGGCGCGTCAAGCCGCGTGCGATGGCCCAGGCCACGAACAAGCCGGCCACAATCGCCAGCACACTGATGCTCAGAATCAGGTTGCTGCTGCTGTCAACCCGCTGGTTGGCCTGCTCCCCAATCTCGGCAGCCGATGCGTTCTGAAGGGCCAGCGAGTCCTCGACCGCCTTAAAGAGGATGTCCTGCTTGGCCGCGACCTCTCCATTCAGGAGACTGCTGGCCGCCTTGAAGTCGTCCGGATTACCCGACATGCCCAGCTTCATGGCCTGGTCCAGGCCTTTGCTGTAGCTGCCTCGCGTTTCGTGAATGACCTTGAGCAGCGCCACGCCTTCGGGCGAGGTCACCGTCTTATCCAGTTCAGCAAAGATCTCCACATTGCTGGCACGAAGCGGCTTGATTTTCTCAACCAGGGGCGTTGCGGCCGCTGCGTCGTTGAGCAACACCGTACTGCGGGTGATCGAGGCGACCGTCTGCAGGTTGTCCTTCAGTTTGTTGAAGACCTGGACCTTGCGCAAGCGGTTTTCCCGCAGGTCATGCAGGTCGCGATTGATCGCATTCAGTTGAACCAGCGCAACGGCACTGATGACCACGAGCGCGGCGATCAACAGACCAAAACCGCTGAGAAGTCGGGTGCCGACCCGCATCTTGTTGAAGGTATTCATGAGGCCTCTTTGGAATCGGACCGGTCAGCCGCAAGCATACCGCTACCGGCATGTAAGCAATGTTAACGCAGCCCCAAAGCCAGGCCAGCACAAGATGGGCCCCGCCCACTGGACACGGGCCGCCCCCGCCGGGGAGTCATTGTCCCTCTTGGGATAGACTGCAAAAATAACTGATACCGATCTTTGGTGGGAGCCAACTATTCTTGCCGTAGCAATGCATGTCATCCAAGCGATTCGAAACACTGCCCATCGAGCAACTACGCAAACTGGCAGGTGGCAACCTCTTCATCCGGCCGGAGCCTGACGCCCAGTACCATCTGGGGCAACGTTATGCCCTGGGAACGGGCGTTGAAAAAAACGACCAGGAAGCCGCCTATTGGTTTCGCCGTGCTGCAGACTGCGGCCATGCCGAGGCCCAGCGCAACCTTGCGTTTGCGTATTTGCACGGCCGGGGCGTTCCGAAGAACGAGGCCGAAGGCATTCGCAGGCTGCGTATCGCCGCCGAATGGAGCGATGCTCCCGCGCGGCGTCAACTCGGCTACCACTATGCGACCGGCTCGGGCGTCCCCAAGGATGAAAACGAGGCCGTGCACTGGTTTCGCCTGGCGGCTGACCAGGGCGACTGCTTTGCCCAGTACAACCTGGCCTTTGCCTATGCCAACGGCCGTGGCGTGTCCGCCAGCCCGCAGGACGCCGTGCGCTGGTACCAGCTGGCCGCCGACCAGGGCATGCCGGAAGCCCAATGTGAACTGGGACTGATCTATGAGCAAGGACTCGGCGTGCCGGTGGACTATGCCAAAAGCGTCTACTGGAACCAGCTTGCCGCGGAGAAAAAGTATGCCGAGGCGTGCAGCAACTTGGGCTGGCTTTATGAGAACGGCCTGGGTGTCCCCCAGGATCTGGAACAGGCGCAGCACTGGTACGAAGAAGCCGTACAGCAGGAGTTTGCGGAAGCAAAAGAACGTTTGTCCCGGCTGCGAGAGCGGCGCACGCGTTTGCAGCCCATTCCCGAACACAACCAGCGCGCCGACGACTCCATTGCCGGGTACCTTGAATCCGCCTTCGCCGACTTTGTCGGGCTGGACGTGGTCCGGCAGGAGGTCTTTCGCCAGGCCAGCTACATCCAGGTGCAGAAGCTGCGCGCGCAGCAGGGCCTGCGCGTCCCCAACTGGCCGTCACGCCATCTGGTGTTCCTGGGCAACCCGGGAACCGGCAAGACGACGATTGCCCGCATCATCGCCGGCCTCTACCAGCGGCTGGGCATCCTGAAGACCGACAAGGTTGTCGAAACCGATCGTTCCGGGCTGGTGGCAGCCTACATCGGCCAGACAGCGATCAAGACCCGGGCCGTGGTGGAATCGGCCCTGGGCGGCGTTCTGTTCATCGACGAGGCTTATGCCTTGGCCCGCGAAGGCAGTCAGGACTTCGGACGGGAAGCCATTGAAACGCTGCTCAAGATGATGGAAGACCATCGCGATGATCTGGTGGTGATTGTGGCCGGCTACACCGAGGAGATGGAGAACTTCATCAACGCCAATCCGGGCCTCGCTTCGCGCTTCAACCGCTACATCAATTTCCCCGACTACACCCCGGCCGAACTGCTGAAGATTTTTTTGAACTTTTGCAGCAAACACTCCTACGTTCTGAGTGCATCGACGCATCACGGCTTGCAAACCATCTTCAACCGGGAAATTCAGGTTCAGCGCGAGCGCTTCAGCAATGCGCGTTACGTGCGCAACCTGTTCGAAAAAGTCATCGAGGCACAGGCGCAGCGCGTATTCGCCATGCCCAACGCCTTGAAATCGGACTTGCAGGCCATTCTTCCCGCAGATGTGGAACACGGGCTGGGCGAGCCCCTGCCGGCTGACGACGGCATGTCATCCAACTACGAAGACGTGCTGAAAAAACTCAATGGCCTGGTCGGACTGAAAAATGTCAAAAAACAGGTGCAGCGTCTCTTCGCCTTTGTCCGCCTGCAGCGCGCACGCGCCAAGGCCGGAAGCAAGGTGCCAACCGGGTTCTCGCAGCACCTGGTGTTCACCGGCAATCCAGGTACCGGGAAAACAGCGGTGGCGCGCATCGTCGCCGATCTGTACTGCAGCCTCGGGATCATTCCCTCCAACCACATCGTCGAGGTTGATCGCTCAGGGCTGGTCGCGGGTTATGTCGGCCAGTCCGCCATCAAGACCCTGGAAGTGCTGGAGTCGGCCCTGGGCGGCGTGCTGTTCATCGACGAAGCCTATGCGCTGGCCCACGGCGACAACGGCAGTGACTTCGGCAAGGAAGTAATCGACACCTTGCTGAAATTCATGGAAGACCATCGCGATCAGCTGGTGGTGATCGTGGCGGGTTACCCGGAGCCCATGAAGCGGTTCATCGACAGCAACCCGGGCTTGCGCTCGCGCTTCAACCACTACATCGAATTCGATGACTATGTGCCAGCCGAACTACTCGGCATCTTTGACGCCTTCTGCCGTCAATCCGAATACACCCTCGACGAGCCTGCGCGCGCCTTGCTGCTGGCCAACCTGACCACCTTGTACGAGGCGGGCCAGACCACCGACAACGGCCGCCTGGTACGCAACCTCTTCGAGCGCTGCATCGAAGTGCAGGCCGAACGGCTGGCGTATCTGGGTGAGGACTCAGGCGCGAACTTGAACGCGTTGACGGACGACGACGTGTCAGACGCGCTGGAGGAAGTGCTCGCCGAGCTGGTCGGCACGCAGTCCGGTATTCCTGCCGGCGCGGCACGGCCATCGCCCTCTCCGGCCTCGGCGGCAGCCGATGCCGCGCTGGGGCGGCCGTCACCGCAACCCGACTGAAGACCCAACCCGACCACACCTCACGAAGCGGGTGCGAGGCACGCCCTCTTGCATGGTTTTGAATTGCCCCGCAGCCTTGGTGATCGTGCCGGAGACTTACCAGCCGCTCAAACCCGTGGGTCGATGTCCGCATCGTCATCGCAAAGGAGCCTGGCGGCCCCTGCGCTGGAAACCTCGCGCAACGGCCGATTCCCTAGCTCAAATGCCCCGCCAACAACTTCGCCACATGCACCGCCTCGCGCTGTGCGCCGTCGGCGATCTGGTGACGACAGCTGGTGCCGTCGGCCACCACGATGGCATCCGCCTTGGCGCGCACGGCGGGCAGCAGCGCCGCTTCGGCCATCTGCATGGACACCTCGAAATGTTCGGCCTCATAGCCGAAGCTGCCGGCCATGCCGCAGCAGCTGGACTCGATCAGCTCGGGTTTGGCGCCGGGGATCAATGACAGCACGTCCATCACGGGCGTGACGGCGGCGAAGGCCTTCTGGTGGCAATGGCCGTGCAGCAGCACGGGCTGGCTCACGGGTTTGAGTTTGGCCTTGAAGTCTTCCAACTGGCCGGCCTTGGCTTCGCGCGCCAGGAACTCTTCGAACAAGAGGGCATGTTTCGCAATCGCTTGCGCGGGCTGGCCCAGGCCCATGACCAGCAGTTCGTCGCGCAGCGTCAGCAGACAGCTTGGCTCCAGGCCGACGATGGCGATGCCTTTCTCGGCAAACGGCAACAGGCTCTCCACCACCTCACGCGCCTTGGCCTTGGCCTGTTCCACCATGCCGGCCGACAGGTAGGTTCGACCACAGCAGAGGTGTTTGCCATCTGCTCCTGTTTTTGTAGCTACATGCGCAGTGTAGCCGGCGGCTTGCAGCACTTTTAATGCTGCATGTGCGTTGTCTGACTCGAAAAAGCCGTTGAAGGTGTCGACGAACAGCACCACCGGTTTGGCCGCCGCCAGCACTTCTTCACGCGTGGCGCTTTGCACCGGCGTGTTGAAGAAGTGTTGGCTCTTCCACTGCGGCAGGCTTCGTTGGGCCGAGAAACCGAACAGCTTTTCGCTCAAGCGTGCCATCAGCGGCACCTTGTCGCGCAGGTTGAGCACGGGAGCGATCTTCGCCGCGTGGCGTGCGTAGTCAGGCAACTGGCCGACCAGCTTGTCCTTCAGCGTGTGGCCGTGCTTCGCCTTGTAGTGCTGCAGGAATTCGACCTTGAGCTTGGCCATGTCCACACCGGTGGGGCAATCGCGCTTGCAGCCCTTGCAGCTGACGCAGAGATCCATGGCTTCGCGTACTTCTTCGCTGGCCAGCGCGTCCTTGCCGTCCAGCCCCTCAATCTGGCCGGAGAGTGCCAGGCGCAAGGTATTGGCGCGGCCGCGCGTCAGGTGCTGTTCATCGCGCGTGACACGGTAGCTCGGGCACATGGTGCCGGCGTCGAACTTGCGGCAGTGGCCGTTGTTGTTGCACATCTCCACGTGCATGGCCAGGCCGTGTGCCGGGTCGCTGCCGGTACCGGGGGCGGTGGTCTCTTCCGTCACCGGGTTGTTCTGCACGTTCCAGGCACGCCAATCGAGCGCGGGCTGGATTGATACCACGCGCTGCTTGTGGCCGGGTGGGTAGCGCATCAGCGTGGTGTCGTCCATCTTCGGCGGCTCGATCATGCGCTGGGGGCTCAGCAGGTTCGATGGGTCGAGTTGCTGCTTGATCTGCGTGAAGGCTTCGGTGAGCTTCGGGCCGAACTGCCACTCGATCCACTCACCGCGGCACAGGCCGTCGCCGTGCTCGCCGCTGTAGGCGCCCTTGTACTTGCGCACCAGCTCGCTCGCCTCTTCGGCAATGGCGCGCATCTTCTTGGCACCGTCGCGCCGCATGTCCAGGATGGGCCGCACGTGCAGCGTGCCGACCGAGGCGTGCGCGTACCAGGTGCCGCGGCTGCCGTATTTGCGGAACACCTGCGTCAGCGCATCGGTGTACTCGGCCAGGTGCACCAGCGGCACAGCGCAGTCTTCGATGAAGCTGACCGGTTTGCCGTCGCCGCGCAGGCTCATCATGATGTTGAGACCGGCCTTGCGCACCTCCCACAGGTTCTTCTGCGGCGCATCGTCGATCATCTCCACCACGCTGCCGGGCAGGCCGAGCTCGCCCATCAGCTCCACCAGTTCCTTGATTTTGGGCGCGATGTCGACCTTGCTGGCGCCGGAGAATTCCACCAGCAGCACGGCCTCGGGCTTGCCGCCGTTGATGGCCGGTGCCAGCGCGGTGCGGATGGTCGGCGCGAAGGCCGGGTTCTGGAGCGAGAGCTCGATCATGGTGCGGTCCACCAGTTCCACCGCTGTCAGTGCTCCGCCCTGCATGTTGTGGCCCAGCTTGACGATGTGCTGGGCACTGTCCATGGCCTGGAAGAAGGTCGGGAAGTTCACCACGCCCAGCACCTTGGCGCGCGGCAGCTCGCTCAAGCGCAGGTCAAGCGAGCGCGTCAGCGCCAGCGTGCCTTCGCTGCCCACCAGCAGGTGGGCCAGGTTGACCGAGCCATCTTGCGTATAGGGCTTTTCGTTCTGGTTGTGGAAGATGTCCAGGTTGTAGCCAGCCACACGGCGCAGCACCTTGGGCCAGCGCGCCTCGATCTCGGCGCGCTGTTCGGCCGCCAGGCCACGCACGAAGTCGCCAATCTGCTTCACGCGGCCGGTGGCGGCGTCGAAACGGCCTAAGTCCAGCAGCTCGCCGTCGGCCAGCCAGGCCTGCGCCCCCAGCACGTTGTGCACCATGTTGCCGTAGGCGATCGAGCGGCTGCCGCAGGAGTTGTTGCCGGCCATGCCGCCCAGCGTGGCCTGCGCGCTGGTGGACACGTCCACCGGGTACCAGAGGTTGTGCTTCTTGAGCGCCGCGTTCAGATGGTCCAGCACCAGGCCGGGCTCCACGCGCGCGGTGCGCTGCTCGACGTTGACATCGAGGATGTTGCGCATGTATTTCGAGTAGTCGACCACCAGGCCGGCACCGACCGTCTGGCCGCACTGGCTGGTGCCGCCACCGCGCGGCACGAGGGGCACCCCCAGATCGCGGCTGATATCGAGCGCCAGGCGCACGTCGGCCGCCTCGCGCGGCACGAACACGCCCACCGGCATCACCTGGTAGATAGAAGCGTCGGTGGCATAACGGCCGCGGTCGGAGGGAGAGAACAACACCTCACCGCGGGTTTCTGCGCGCAGGCGCGCGGCCAGGCGGCCGGCCACCTCATTGCTGATGCGGGACACCTCTTCGTAGGTGGAGGTGGACGTTGGCTGCGTCACGTTCAAAGGCAGGGGGGCATTCATGGGGATTCGGTTCTAGGCAGAGGTCTGGCTGCTCACAGCGGCAGCACGCAGTTGTTCGGCGACGACGTCGCGCTTGTGCCCGAGGTGGGCCACCAGCACGGCGCGCAGGGCGGCGCCATCGCGCGCTTCCAGTGCGGCCACCATCTGGTCGTGCTCTGCCATGGCGCGCGCCCATTTCTCGCCGTCCTGGTTGGAGCGGAAACGCAGCGCCTGCAAGCGGGCATTGACCTGGTTGTAGGTGGCGGTGAGCACCGGGTTGTTGGCTGCTTCGTTGATGGCGCGGTGGATGGCCGCGTTGAGACGGTAGTAGTTGGAGAGGTCGCGCCGCGTGTAGGCCGCTTTCATCTCGAAATGCATGGCCTTGATCTCGTTGAGCGCATCCTCGTCGATGCGTTGCGCTGCCAGTTCGCCCGACAGGCCCTCCAGCCCGGCCATGACCTCGAAGGTGTTGAGGATGTCGGCCTCGCCCAGCTGCAGGGCGATGGCGCCGCGGTTCGGCAGCAACTCCACCAGGCCTTCGGCGGCCAGCGTTTTGATGGCCTCGCGCAAGGGCGTGCGCGAGACGCTGAGCTCCTCGCACAACTCGCGCTCGTTGAGCTTGGCGCCGGGGGCGATGCGCCCTTCCACCAGCATCTGGCGCAGGCGGTGCGTCACCTGCTCATGCAGCGCAGCACGCGGGATGGCAATGATTTCAGCAGCCATGAGTGTATTTTGTATTCAAAATATTGGTCTGATTTGGTAATTTTAGGCTAAATATGATTGACAAATCAATTTTGTATGCAAAAAATGAAGTTGTTAGAAGAAAGGTGTTTTTCCATGTTGACGACTGATTTCCACCCCACCGGCCGCCATTTCCTGCAGATTCCGGGCCCCTCCCCGGTGCCGGACCGCGTGCTGCGTGCCATGAGCCTGCCCACCATTGACCACCGCGGCCCCGAGTTCGCAGCTCTGGGCCTGAAGGTGCTGGCCGACATACAGAAGATCTTCCAGACCCGGCACCCGGTCATGATCTACCCGGCCTCCGGCACCGGTGCCTGGGAGGCCGCGCTGGTCAATACCCTGAGCCCCGGCGACCACGTGCTGATGTACGAGACCGGCCACTTCGCCTTCCTGTGGAACAAGCTTGCCACCCGTCTGGGACTCAAGACTGAGGTCATCGCCCATCCGGGAACGGACAACGGCATCCCAGCCAGCTGGCGCCGCGGCGTGCAGGCCGACCTGATCGAGCAGCGCCTGAAGGCCGACACCGGTCACGCCATCAAGGCGGTGTGTGTGGTGCACAACGAAACCTCCACCGGCGTCACCAGCAATATCGCCGCTGTGCGCCGCGCTATCGATGCGGCCAAGCACCCCGCCCTGCTGCTGGTGGACACGATCTCGGGCCTGGCCTCGGCCGACTACCGCCACGATGAATGGGGCGTGGACGTCTCCATCAGCGGCTCGCAAAAAGGCCTGATGCTGCCGCCCGGCATCAGCTTCAACGCCTTGTCGCCGCGCGCCATCGAGGCCAGCAAGACGGCCCGTCTGCCCAAGGCCTTCTGGGCCTGGGACGAGATGATCGAGATGAACAAGACCGGCTACTGGCCCTCCACCCCCAACACCAACCTGCTGTACGGCCTGAGCGAAGCCTGCGACATGATTCTCGGCCAGGGCCTGGACGCCGTGTTCGCACGCCACCTGCGCTGGGCCGAAGGCGTGCGCGCCGCCGTCCGCGCCTGGGGCCTGCCGATCCAGTGCGCCGACGCGTCGGTCTACTCCCCCATCCTGACCGGCGTGATGATGCCCGAGGGTGTGGATGCCGATGCCGTGCGCAAAACCATCTACGAGCGCTTCGACTGCTCGCTCGGCACCGGCCTGGGCAAGATCAAGAGCCGCATGTTCCGCATCGGCCACCTGGGCGACAGCAACGACCTGACGCTGGTGGCCACCGTGGCCGGCTGCGAAATGGGCCTCAAGCTCGCCGGCGTGAAGCTCGCCGGCTCCGGCGTGCAGGCCATCATGGACTACTACGCCAGCCACCCGGCCACGGTGCAGCTGAGCAAGGCCGCCTGAGCCCGAAACGATAACAACCAGAGGAGACAAGCATGAAACGCAGGGCTTTTGTAAGCGGCACAGCGGCCACGCTGGCCGCACCCATGATCAAGGCGCAGACCTTGCCTACGGGCACCATCCGCATCGTGGTGGGCTTTCCGCCCGGTGGCGGCACCGATGCGCTGGCGCGCGTGGTGGCGCAAAAGCTGCAGGTGATGTGGAACACCGCGATCGTGATCGAGAACAAGGCCGGCGCCGCCGGCGTGATCGCCGCCGACTATGTGGCCAAACAACCCAGCGACGGCACCACCCTGCTGATGGCCCACATCAACAGCCACGCGCTGGCACCGAGCCTGCAACCCAAGCTGGGGTATGTGGTGGAACGCGACTTCGTACCGATCTGCCTGGTAGGCGTCACGCCCAACCTGCTGATCTGCAACGAAGCGCAGCCGGCCAAGACCGTCAAGGATCTGGTGGCACTGTGCAAGGCCAACCCTGGCAAGATCAGTTTTGCTTCGGCCGGCGGCGGCTCGGCCCAGCACTTGGCGCTGGAGATGTTCAAGCTGCGCGCCGGCATCGATGCCTTGCACATCCCCTACAGGGGCTCCGGTCCGGCTTTGACCGATCTGATCGGCGGCCAAGTGAATTACTGCTTCGAAACCATGACATCGGCCACACCGCACGTCAAGAGCGGCAAGGCCATCGCCATGGCACAGACCCGCGTCAAACGCGCCAAGGGCCACCCCACCGTGCCAACGATGGACGAACAAGGCTTCCCCGGCTTCGACGCCACCACCTGGTACGGCCTGGTGGGTCCAGGCAAGCTGCCAGCCGCAATGGCACGACGCATGAACGAGGACGTGAACAAGGTGCTGGCGATGTCCGACGTACAGGAAAAACTGGAGCAGTACGGTGCCGAGGATGGCGGTGGCAGCGCCAAGCGCTTTGCCGACTTCATCCACAGCGAGCAGCAGAAGTGGGCCAAGGTCATCAAGGACGCCAAGGTGTCGGTTGACGCCTGAGCCGGCACCGCTTGCGGCAAAAAAAACAGGCACCACACGGTGCCTGTTTTTTCATCAACGGAGATATCAGACCTTGATCTCGCGCGCCGTGATCTGGTACTTGAAGGCGTCGGGCGCGTACGAATCGAGGCGCTCCTCGGCCGTCTCACACACCGGATACATCAAAAAGCCCAGCTTCGGCCCCTTGGCGCCGGGCAAAGCCACGTCGTGCGCCATGTTCCAGGCCAGCCAGTTGCCCTCCCAGCCGCCGAACAGCGCCTTGTTGACCGGCGCCACCACGGGGTGGCGGGTGTCCTTGATCCACTCTGCCGTCTCCAGGCGCATGACCTTGGCCACGTCGGCCGGGTCCATCGCCACCCAGCCGTAGTCCTTGAGGAACACTTCGGCGCGGCAATGCTGCGCGCCCTTGAGGCTGGCCGGGTTGCCGCTCAACTCCTTGTAGCCGAAGGCGGACGGCACCAGGCGCAAACCGTACACATCACGCGCCGGCAGGCCGACCGCACGGCACAGGCCGACGAAGATGGCGTTGAGGTCGGCGCACTTGCCGCCCAGGTTGCCGGTCTCCAGCATGGTCTTGATGTCACCCTCGCCGCAGCCGCGCGTTTTGGGTTCGCGGTAGGTGTTGGTCACCACCCAATCGTAGATGGCACGCGCCTTCTCGACATCGGTCTTGGCGCCGCGTGTGGCTTCCAGCGCGGTCTTGCGCACGATGCCGTCGGTCGGCAGCAGCGCGGTGGGCTGGGTCCAGAACTTCAGGCTGGCGGCGTCTTCCTGCACCGGCTTTTTGGCCGACCAGTCGACCGCACGGTTGCGCGTCTGGATACGGCTGGAGAGCTCGACCCAAGGCTTTTTCTCACCGGCGGCGAACTCCACGGCCAACAGCTTGGCGCCGTAGTGCGCGTCGCTTCCCATGCGGGCCTGGCCGTTGCTGCTGTAGGCGTTGTCCAGCGAGTGCTGCCAGTCGCTGTCGACCGACGGCACCGGCAGCCAGACGCGCGTGGTGCCCTCAGGGGCAAGGATGTCGACACGGGTGGTCACCTCGAAGGTGCGCCAGGCTCCCGGCTGGGGGTTGAACTGGCGCTGCGTCGGAGCCGACTGGGCAAAGCCCATGACAGGCAGCGTGTAGGCGGCGGACAGGGTTGCCGCGTTCTTGAGGAATGTGCGACGCACGGTGGTCATAAAAGGACTCCGGATTGGTAGTGAAAACGCTGCCGGCGCAGATGAAGAGGCCCCGGAACCGCGTGCGACGTGCCCATCCGGGCGCCGCGGAAGGATTATCGCCGCGGATTCCTCTGTGTAATCCCCAACCTTGACCCCATATTTCCTAGGGTATATTGAGCGAAAAGTTATGAGAATGCGGTTGGAGACCTACCACTCGATGATGCAAACGATGCCATTGCCGGCGCACGCTGGCAGTGGCATCGTGTTGCGCGCACCGGAAAACACCCACGCCAACAACATCCGGCAGACCGCCCTGGAACAACTCGGCGTCGCTGATCTGACCAGTTTGGTGCACGCCGAGCACGGGCAGGACGGTGAAGGCGCCTGGGTTCGGCTGTGGCTGGATCAGGCCACCGCCCAGGCTTGGGCACCCGGGCTGGACACGCTGCAGCTCGCGCCAACCTTGCAACTGGATACGCTGAACTGCGATGCCGACCTGATGCGCGAAATCGTGGTGGCCATGCTCATGGGGCCGATACCTTTTGAGTTCCCCAGCATTGACGAACTGGTCTCGGCGGTGCGCATCCGCCGCAACATCGTGCAGGCGGCGCGCAAGACCACACTGGCCTTCGACACCGCCGCCGCGGAGCGCCCCGAAGGCTACTGGACCTACGACAAGGCCACCGGCTTCACCATCCTCCCGGGCGTCTCGCTGATCGATGCCTTGACGCTCGCCACCCAGCCGGATGTCTCGGGCTCGCTGTATTCCTTCTCGTGCTACCGCGCCACCGAATACGTGACCCTGCTGGGCATTGCGCAGGAGCTGGCGCACAGCAATCCGCCTTTGTTCGAGCAACTGCAGAAGCAATGGACCCAGCGCGCCATCATGTCGGGCGAATTCCATGAAGTGTTCCTGCGCGAGCAGGGCTCGATGGAGCAGCCGCTGCCACCCAGCTACTACGTCCCCGGTGACCGGACCTGGTTCCGCAACCCCGACGAGGCCTCCGCCAACGCCTCGGGCTTCGAAGGCTCCTGGGTCATGTACCTGGGTGGTGGCCTGTTCACCAATTTCTGGAAACGCAACCAGCCCTACACCCTGACCAGCAAGTGCGTCGAGATCTACCACTGGCGCCATGGCTTGTATCAGGACGACCAGGGTGAACACCGCATCGACGAGGCTCACATCGAGCCGATGATCGAAGCTGCCCTCAACACCCCGTCCGAGCTGGCGCGCATCATGGCCCTGATGACGCGCTACCGCGAACCGCGCGGCATCTACACCGAAGCCGGCGGCGGCATCGACACCACGCGAGAGTTCGCACGCTGGGTTCGCCCCGGCACGGCCGACCTGCTGCTGCCGAGCGAATAAAATTCGGGGATGCAGTCCCGGCAAACTCATATCGATGCGCTCAAGCTCATCGGCTCGCAACTGATCGTGCTGCATCACTTTGCCGCCTACGGCCCCCTGGCCGATGCCATGAGCCATGCCGCCCCCCACCTGTCCGCCTGGCTGTACGACTACGCCCGCATGGCGGTGCAGGTGTTCCTGGTGCTGGGCGGCTACCTGGCCGCACGCAACCTGGCGCCCGAAGGGCAGATTCGCATCGGCTCGCCCTGGCGCACACTGTGGCGGCGCTACCAGCGCTTGGTGTTGCCCTTTGTCGCCGCCCTGCTACTGGCGGTGGCCGCGGCCATGCTGGCGCGCCATTGGCTGAGCGACGACTTCATCCCCGCCGCCCCGACCCTGGGCCAGACCCTGTCGCACGCCCTGCTGCTGCACGGCGTGTTGGGCCAGGAATCGCTCTCGGCCGGCGTCTGGTACGTGGCCATCGATTTCCAGCTCTTCGCTCTCATGACGCTGTTGCTGTGGCTGGGGCAACGCCGCCTCTGGGCCGTGCTGTTGGTGCTGGGCCTGGTGCTGGCCTCGCTGTTCTTCTTCAATCGCCATGAAGACTGGGACAACTGGGCGATCTACTTCTTCGGCGCCTACGGCATGGGCGCCCTGGCCTATTGGGTTGGCAGTTCGCGCCATCCCGGCAAATTGATCGGGCTGCTGGCACTGGCCGGCCTGCTGGCGCTGGTGCTGGATTTCCGCGGCCGCATCGCGCTGGCCTTGGTGGTGGCCCTGCTGCTGGCGCTGGTGCAGTGGCGCGATCACACACGCCTGCTCCAGTCGGCCATGCCGGCGCCGCTGGCGCGCGCTGTCGGCCTGCTGGGTCAGAGCTCCTATGCACTGTTCCTGATTCATTTCCCGGTGCTGATGCTGGGCAATGCACTGTTTGCTCACCTGCAGCTCAGCAACTCCGTCGCGGCCATGGGTGTGTTGCTGGCCAGCTGGGCCATCTGCCTGGCACTGGCGCTGCTGTTCCAGCGCTGGGTGGAAGCACCGCTCTCGCGCCTGGTCGGCTACCGCCGCAAGTCAGCGACGTAAAAAATCAGCGCCGCAGCAAAGGCTCGACCAGCGCCGCCGCTTCGCGCCCAGTCCAGTCCACCTCACCACGCACGCGCTGGCGCGGCCGGCCTTCGGCGTCGATCAGGATGGTGGTGGGAAACACATTGGCACCCCACTGCTTGGCGATGTCGCCACTCTGATCGAGCAGCACCGGCAGGCTCATGCCCGTAGCCTGCACGTACTGGTTGATGCGGCGCGGCCCTTCCTTGAAGTTGATCGCCAGCACCACCAGTTTCTCGGGGCCATAGATCTCGGCCAGTTGCTGCAGCGTCGGCATCTCGGCGCGACAGGGTTCGCACCAGCTGGCCCAGAAGTTCAGCAGCACGGCACGACCGCGCAGATCGGCCAGCTTCCAGGTCTTGCCTTGCAAGTCCATGGCCTGCAGCGGCGGCACCGCCAAGCTGGGCGGCCAGCGTGTCAAATCAAAACTGGCGGCCTGGGCCGCCGGCAACAGGCTGGCCGCGCCCGCCCAGACGGCCAGTCGCTTGAGCGCTTGGCGGCGCAGGCCTGTGGCAGAGATTTCCGACTGCTCGCGATTTAGCATTAAATCAGGCTCCAGCCCTTGTCTGATAAGCGCAAAAAGCTATCAAATTTATAGCAATCAGAGCTTGTCCGCCACCCAGCCTTGCACGCTGGCCAGCGCCGCGCCGAGCTTGCTGGCATCGGTGCCGCCGGCCATGGCCATGTCGGGCTTGCCGCCGCCCTTGCCGCCCACTTGCTGGGCGACGAAGTTGACCAGCTCTCCGGCCTTGACCTTGCCCACGCTGTCGGCGGTGACACCGGCCGCCAGCTGCACCTTGTCGCCGTCCACCGCCGCCAGCACGATGGCCGCAGTCTTGAGCTTGTTCTTGAGCTGGTCCAGCGTATCGCGCAGGGTCTTGGCGTCGGCGCCGTCGAGCTGGGCCGCCAGCACCTTGATGCCCTTCACGTCCACCGCCTGCGTCACCAGATCGTCGCCCTGGCTGGAAGCCAGCTTGCCCTTGAGGGCGGCGATTTCCTTGTCCTGGGTCTTTATTTGTGCCTGTAGATTCCCGACAGCGAGTGGCACGAAGCCCCCCATGGCAGGCACCTTCAGCGTGTCTGCCACTTCGCGAGCCTCCCGCTCGAGGTTCTGCAGGTAAGCGAGTGTGTTCATTCCCGTTACCGCCTCGATACGGCGCACGCCAGCGGCCACGCCGCTCTCGCCCACCACCTTGAACAGGCCGATGTCGCCGGTGCGCTGCACGTGGGTGCCGCCGCAGAGTTCGCGGCTGCTGCCGATGTCGAGCACGCGCACGCTGTCGCCGTACTTTTCGCCGAACAGCATCATGGCGCCGGTCTTCTGCGCCGAATCGATGTCCATCACACGCGCTTGCGTGGCTTCGTTGTCCAGAATCTCGGCGTTCACCTGGGCTTCGATGGCACGGATCTGCGCCTCGGTCACTGGGGCGTTGTGCGCGAAGTCAAAGCGCGTGCGCTCGGCATTCACCAGCGAGCCCTTTTGCTGCACGTGGCTGCCCAGCACTTCGCGCAGCGCCTTGTGCATCAGGTGCGTGACCGAGTGGTTGCGTTCGGTGGCGGCACGCGTTTCCATGTTCACCAACGCAGTCACCTGGTCACCCACATTGAGCGTGCCCTGGGTCACAGTGCCGTGGTGGCCAAAGACATCGGCCTTGATCTTCTGCGTGTCGCCCACGTCGAAGCGGGCCGAGCCGGCCAGCAGCAGGCCCTCGTCGCCAACCTGGCCGCCGCTTTCGGCGTAGAAAGGCGTGGTGTCCAGCACCACCACCCCGTTTTGCCCAGCTTTCAAGGCTGCAACCGGCGTTCCATCTGCGTAAAGCGCTACGATTTTTGCAGCAGCTTCAAGCGTCTCGTAACCGACGAACTCGTTGCCGGCACCGCTGTACTCCAGCGCCTTGTCCATCTTAAACTTGCCGGCGGCACGGGCTTGGCTCTTCTGCTTCTCCATGGCGGCAGCGAAGCCGGCCTCGTCCACGCTCAGGCCACGCTCGCGGCAGACGTCGGCCGACAGGTCGAGCGGGAAGCCGTAGGTGTCGTGCAGCTTGAAGGCCACCTCACCCGGCAGCACCTTGGCACCGCCGGCTAGCGCCGCATCCAGAATCTCCATGCCGTTTTCCAGTGTCTCGAAGAAACGTTCCTCCTCGGCCTTCAGCACCTCGGTGATGCGCTGTTCCTGCTCCTTCAGGCGCGGGTAGGCGTCACCCATCAGGCGCACCAGTTCGGCCACCAGCTTGTGGAAGAAGGGTTTCTTTTGGCCCAGCTTGTAGCCGTGGCGAATGGCACGACGCACGATGCGGCGCTGCACATAGCCGCGCCCTTCGTTGCTCGGAATGACACCGTCGCTCACCAGGAAGGCAGTGGCGCGGATGTGGTCCGCGATCACGCGCAGCGAAGGATTGGCCAGGTCCTGGGTGCCCACTTCACGCGCCGCCGCCTTGATCAGCGCATCGAACAGGTCGATCTCGTAGTTGCTGTGCACGTGCTGCAGGATGGCGGCCAAGCGTTCCAGGCCCATGCCGGTGTCGACGCAGGGCGCCGGCAGCGGCGTGACGGCGCCGGTCTCGTCCATGTCGAACTGCATGAACACGTTGTTCCAGATTTCGATGTAACGGTCACCATCTTCATCCGGGCTGCCCGGAGGGCCGCCGGGGATGTGGTCGCCATGGTCGTAGAAGATCTCCGAGCAGGGGCCACAGGGGCCGGTGTCGGCCATCATCCAGAAGTTGTCGGACTTGTAGCGCCCGCCCTTGTTGTCGCCGATGCGGATCACGCGCTCGGGCGGCAGGCCGATCTCCTTGGTCCAGATGTCGTAGGCCTCGTCGTCCTCGGCGTACACCGTGGCCAGCAGGCGTTCGGACGGCAGCTTGTAGACCTCGGTCAGCAACTCCCAGGCCCACTTGAGCGACTCGCGCTTGAAGTAGTCGCCGAAGCTCCAATTGCCCAGCATCTCGAAGAAGGTGTGGTGGCGTGCGGTGTAGCCCACGTTCTCCAGGTCGTTGTGCTTGCCGCCGGCACGCAGGCAGGCCTGCACCGAGGTGGCACGCACGTAGGAGCGCTTGTCTGTGCCGAGGAACACGTCCTTGAACTGCACCATGCCGGAGTTGGTGAACATCAGGGTCGGGTCGTTGCCCGGCACCAGCGGGCTGGAGGCGACAACGGTGTGGCCCTTGGCGGCAAAGAAGTCCAGAAAGGTCTTACGGATGTCGGCAACGGAGAAAACGGGTTGGCTCATGGTGTGTAGGTGGCCGCGCCGCCGATCCGACAAGAATCGCTGCGGGCACGTAACTGCTTGATTTATTTGAACAAACGATTATAAGTTTTGCAGGGTTTGGTGCGCCCTGTCGCCCCGGCGATGCCCCTTGGCAAAACATGCTGGCAAAATCGTCTGCCATACCCATAACACCCTGAAGAGACACCCCATGGACATGAAGACTTCCCCCCTGGCCCTGCTCAAAGACCCAACCCTGCTCAAGACCGATGCCCTGATCAACGGCCAATGGGTCAAGGGGGCTGCCGCCACGCGCTTTGACGTGAATGACCCGAGCAACGGTACCAAACTGGTCGACGTGGCCAACCTGGGACCGGCCGATGCCGAGCAGGCCATCAAGGCCGCCAACGCCGCTTGGCCGGCCTGGCGCGCCAAGACCGCCAAAGAACGCAGCATCATCTTGCGCAAATGGTTCGACCTGCTGATGGCCAACCAGGAGGACCTGGGCCGCATCATGACGGCCGAGCAGGGCAAGCCCTTCCCGGAAGCCAAGGGTGAAGTGGCCTACGGCGCCAGCTTCGTCGAGTGGTTTGCCGAGGAAGCCAAGCGCGTCAACGGCGAAACCCTGCCGCAGTTCGACAACAACCGCCGCCTGATGGTGATCCGCCAGCCGATCGGCGTGTGCGCGGCCATCACGCCGTGGAACTTCCCGCTGGCCATGATCACGCGCAAGGTGGCGCCGGCCCTGGCCGCCGGCTGCCCGGTCATCATCAAGCCGGCCGAACTCACGCCGCTGACGGCGCTCGCCGCCGCCGAACTGGCCGTGCGCGCAGGCATCCCGGCCGGCGTGCTCAACCTGATCACCGCCGACGGTGACAACTCGATCGCCGTGGGCAAGGTGTTCTGCGCCAGCGACGTGGTGCGCCACATCAGCTTCACCGGCTCTACCGAAGTCGGCCGCATCCTGATGCAGCAGAGCGCCCCGACCGTCAAGAAACTCTCGCTGGAACTCGGCGGCAACGCGCCCTTCATCGTCTTTGACGACGCCGACATCGACTCCGCCGTGGAAGGCGCCATGGCCAGCAAGTACCGCAACGCCGGGCAGACCTGCGTCTGCGCCAACCGCATCTACGTGCAGGACGGCGTGTACGACGAGTTCATGCAGAAGTTCGCTGCCAAGGTCAAGGCGATCAAGGTCGGCAACGGCTTCGAAGACGGCGTGTCGCAAGGCCCGCTGATCGAGGACGCTGCCGTAGACAAGGTGGTGCGCCATGTAGCCGACGCCGTGGCCAAGGGCGGCAAGATCCTGGCCGGCGGCAAGAAGATGCAAGGCCAGTTCTTCGAGCCGACCGTGATCGCCGAGGCCAACGCCAGCATGCTGTGCGCTACCGAAGAAACCTTCGGCCCCTTCGCCCCGGTGTTCCGCTTCAAGACCGAGCAGGAAGCCATCGACGCCGCCAACGCCACCATCTTCGGCCTGGCCAGCTATTTCTACAGCCGCGACGTCGGCCGCATCTTCCGCGTCAGCGAGGCACTGGAGTACGGCATGGTCGGCATCAACGTCGGCATCCTGGCCACCGAGCACGTGCCCTTCGGCGGCGTCAAGCAGTCCGGCCTGGGCCGCGAAGGCTCCAGCCACGGCATGGAAGACTATGTGGAGATGAAGTACCTCTGCCTGGGCGACATCCTGAAGTAGCCACCCACGACTATCAAGGTATTGTGGGCGATGGCGATGGCGTTCCGGTGTCCACAGACGGTGTGATGGTGCCCGTGGTCGTGCTGTCGGAATTCATCGTCGAACCGTCCACCGGATTGGGCTGAGGCGTCGCAGCTACCGGCTGCGGCAGGGCTGGCGCCATGGGCGTTGCCGCCAATGCAGCATTGCCGGTGGATACCTGTGTCTTGGAAATCGTGACGATCGCGTCCAGGAATTGCTGATAGATCCTCAACTCCGTCGCAGGATCGGCATTGACGTTGGTCGCCAGTTCGCACGCACGGTAAAGCAACTCGCGCGAAATCAGTACCGCCGGGTTACGCCCGCCAAGATCGACCCCTCCTCTGGCGGAGCTGCTGCCAATGGCGCCCACGCCTCCCGATTGGGTCGGCACGCCCAGCTCAACCCCCGAACTGCTGGTCGTGATCGCGTCAGGCCCCGGCCCCCGGCAGTAACGCTCCTTCGTGCCATGCACCTTGAAATAGGTGAACTGGCGAGCGTAGTCAGCCGCCACCACGTCGATGCCCTGGCGATCGATCACCATTTCCGGCCTGGCATTCCTGTCTCCCGGGCCGGCACAGCCCGCCAGGACCAAGCATGCGGCAACGCCGCTGAATTGCAGAAGATTTCTTGTCCCCATGCCAATCTTCCTCCCTTGTACCGGTTCAGGTCAGTATAGAGCCTCAACTGACGGGAAAGGCTCATCCACAAAGCATTTGGGTTGCGTATAGGCCTCGACCACGCCGGCCACGCCCGTAGGGTCCAGCCCCGCCAGGTCACGCAGCGTCTGGTCGGCCTGCGGCCCCTGTTGCTTGACCACCATCTGGTATTCCAGCTTCACATACTCCTTGGCGACCCACTTGTAGGCATCGGTTGTGAACTTCTGCTTGAGCGTGTCTACCACTTCCTTGCTGGTCATCTCCTCCAGACGGGCGGCATAACCCTCCAGCAGGCGCCCGAAGGCGGCACGCGTGGCCTTGAGGTCACGCGCGGCCGCCGCCGCCTTGACCTCTTTCATCGCTGCTTCGGTTTCCGAACTCTCCCCGAAGGTCAGGATGTTGACCGCCAACATCAGCGGCGCGATGACCATATTGGCCGTGTTGGACACGCACTGCATCTTGCTGGAGGCACAGCCCGCTCCACACCCCACCTTGCCGTCTGGACAGTTTTGCCAGCACACAGGCCCGACGCCGTGGAAACCTGCCTTGCATTGCGAATAGCACAAGCCCGCATCTTCCTCCTGACCCGCCTCACACTGCATCGGCGAGCCCGCGCCGCGCGTGTAAGTTTTCTTGGCAATCGTGTCGGCAGGCCGGAAGCAGCTGACGCCCGTGTTCGAATAGCCTTCGGGGCAGCTTTGATAGCAGAAGCCTCCCTTTCGGTACATGCCGGCAGGACAAGTCATGTGGCTCATGCTGATCGATTTGGGCGGCCATGCTCGGTAGCAGGATGCCCCCATGTTCCTGAAATGGCTGGGACAATTCGCCGCCTGATAGTGCAGATGAGTGGTGTCTGCGCCCCGTGTGCACAGTGCGCCGGTGTCGGTATAGCCGGAGGGACAGTGCTCCCAGCACACCGGCCCTGCGCCGCCATAGCCTTCACGGCACTGCGGGTAGCACAGGGCGCCGTTTTCCTGCTCGCCCGAAGCGCACTCCTCCAGTGGTTTGCCCACGCCGCGCGGATCGCTTTGGCGGTAGCAATAAGGCTGGTGCGCCGACGCCGCCCTGCGCGCCATCCAGGTCATCACCTTCTGCTTGTCAGCATCCGAAAGCGCCGGCCTGTCCTGCGCATACGCGGGCAAGTAGGTCGTCGCACCGAGAAAAACCATTGCCAGACACGACAGAACGATCTGCAGCCCGGCTTTGCGGATAGTTGCGGTTCTTGCAGTCATGGAGCACCCTGCAGGTTTCGGAGTTTCGCAGCATAAACCCTCACCCCCGGCCTGTATACCAGTCACCCGTCCAGGGAAACCCTCATCCTTGCCTCCTGTAGAATCCCTGCCAGTTCGCGGGTGTAGTTCAATGGTAGAACGGCAGCTTCCCAAGCTTCATACGAGGGTTCGATTCCCTTCACCCGCTCCAGAATAAAAAACGGCCCCAACGGGCCGTTTTTTATTCTGCGGCGTGAAGAGGCAAGCGTCCCTCAGCGCTGCGGCAGGTTCAGCGTGAAACGTGAGCCATGGCCCAGTTCCGACGACACCGTCAGCGTACCGCCCATCCGTTCAGCCAGCGCGCGCGACAGCGCCAGGCCCAGGCCGGTCCCCCCATGGTCGTAGCTGACGCGGGCGTTGCCCTGGCGGAAACGTTCGAAGATCAGCTCCTGTTGTTCCGGTGCGATGCCAGGCCCGGTGTCCACCACGTGGACGCGCACCCGGTCCGGCGTGGCATCGAGTTCGATCGCCACGCTACCGGCCTTGGTGAACTTCATCGCGTTCGACAGCAGATTGTTGAGGATCTGCTTCAGGCGCAGGCCGTCGCACATCAGCGTTGCCGGCGCATCCGGCGCAATACGGACCGACAGGGCCAACCCTTTTTCCGCCGCGCTGACGGCAAAAAAATCGGCGGTGGATTGCAACAATTCGGCCAGCACCTGCGGTTCAGGATGCAGGGGCATGGCACCGGCCTCGACCTTGCTCAGGTCCAGAATTTCGGTCAGCAAGGCGTTCAGGTGCTCGGCCGCCTTGCGGATCATGCCCGCCTGCTCCCGGTACATCGGTTGTTCCAGCCGGACCTCCATCAGTTCAGAGAATCCCCGGATACTGGTCAACGGCGTGCGCAGCTCATGCGAGATAGCTGCCAGAAATTCACTCTTGGCCTGGCTGGCGGCCTGGGCCCGGGCTTCGCTGATCTGCAAGGAGCGGTTCTTCGCTTCCAGTTGACGCACGCCCGCCAGGAAGAGCACCGCAGCCCCGACCACGGCGATACTGAAGAGCGTGGTCAACACCAATGCCACCATGCGCGTGCTGCGCCATTCGTCTAGGGCCGCTTCGGTCGTGGTGGCCACCAGAACCAGAAGGGGGTAGCTGCCCACCCGACGGTGCGCCACGATGCGCTCCACCCCGTCGACTGCGCTGGCCCGGATATTGAAGCCCTCGTCAGGCACGGTACTCGTTCCGATGTAGGAGTTTGGCGCCAGCACGACCCCCAGGCCTTTGCTCTCGCCGCCGATGACGCGGGCCCGGACGCTGCGGTCGTCACCGATCAACGACACCACGCCCTGCTCGCCGAGCCGAACCTGGCGGTAGACCTGTTCGAAATAGCTGGGGTTCAGCGATGCCACGACCACACCCAGAACCCGGCCGTCTGCCGCAGTGATCTTGCGCGTGAGCTGGATGGTCCACTTGCCGGACACCTTGCCCAGCACCGGCTTGCCGATGAAAAGCCCGTTGGTCGACATCTGCCCGGCCGCTGCCTGCGCCAGTTCCGGCTGCAGGTGGGCGCGGATGTGCTCGCGTCCGGACAGGTCCACGTGGCCGGTCTTGTCGCCACCAGGATCGATGTTGCTGCCGATGAAATGCCCGTCCGCGCCAACGTAGGACAGCTGGGTCAGGATGTCGGGCACGAGGCCGGTCTCGTTGGCGAAGCGGGCGTAGTCCTCCGGACGAAAACGGCCCTCACGCACGGTGTCGCGCAAACGCAGCGTGGCCTGATCAACCGCGGCCAGCACACGCATGGTCTGCTCCTGCAGCACCAGGGCAAGGTTGGCGTTCTGCCTCACCTCGGCCTTGATGGCGTCCTGCCGTTTGCCGCCCAACTCGACGAGGATCACGCCCCAGGCCAGCGCCAGTGCCAGCACGCTGGAAATGATCACCACCCAGCGCAGGCGCTCGCCCGTCAGCCAGTGTGTCAGCCAAGAGACTTCTTGCCCGGCAGCGGTTGGTGTCGGCGGGGTCTCAGACGAAGTGGGGGGCGTGGGCACGGAGGACATGGTCAGCGCGAAAGAGGCCGAACCTTAGCACAGCCCACCTGACCTGGCCGCCCGCAGGCCCATCAAAGAAGCGGAACGCCGGTCTTGGCCTGGATCTGCTCGCGCGTGACGCCCGGGGCCAGTTCCGCCAGCTTCAGGCCCTGCGGTGTGACATCCATCACACCCAGGTCGGTGATGATGCGGTCCACCACGCCCTTGCCGGTCAGCGGCAGCGTGCACTGGGGCAGGATCTTCAGGTCTTCAGTGCCGTCTTTCTTCTTGGCCACGTGTTCCATCAGCACGATGACGCGCGGCACGCCGGCCACCAGGTCCATGGCGCCGCCCATGCCCTTGACCATCTTGCCCGGGATCATCCAGTTGGCCAGGTCACCCTGCGCGCTCACCTGCATGGCGCCAAGAATGGACAGGTTGATCTTGCCGCCGCGGATCATGGCAAAGCTCTCATGGCTGCCGAAGATGGCCGAGCCCTTGATGGTGGTGACGGTCTGCTTGCCGGCATTGATCAGGTCGGGATCGACCTCGTCCTCGTAGGGAAAGGGGCCGATGCCCAGCATGCCGTTCTCGCTCTGCAGCCAGACCTCAATGTGGTCGGGCACGAAGTTGGCCACCAGCGTCGGGATGCCGATGCCGAGATTCACATAAAAACCGTCCTGCAGTTCCTGTGCCGCACGTGCGGCCATTTGGTCTTGGGTCCAGGGCATGGTGCTCTCCTCAAACTTTACGGTCGCGGGTGGTGCGCTTCTCGATGCGCTTCTCGGGCGTGGGGTTGTGCACGATGCGGTGCACGTAGATGCCTGGCAAATGGATGTCGTCGGGCGCCAACTCGCCGGTGGCGACGATGCGCTCCACTTCCACGATGCAAATCTTGCCAGCCATGGCAGCGGCCGGGTTGAAGTTGCGCGCCGTCAGGTTGAAGCGCAGATTGCCGGAGCGGTCGGCGATGTCGGCCTTCACCAGCGCCACGTCGGGCACCAGGGAGCGCTCCATCACGTAGGTTTCGCCGTCGAACTCGCGCAGCTCCTTGCCCTCGGCCACGACGGTGCCGACACCGGTCTTGGTGAAGAAGGCCGGGATGCCCGCGCCGCCGGCGCGCAGCTTCTCGGCCAGTGTGCCCTGCGGCGTGAACTCCAGTTCCAGTTCGCCGGCCAGGTACTGGCGCTCGAACTCCTTGTTCTCGCCCACGTAGCTGGAGATCATTTTTTTGATCTGGCGCGTCTGCAGCAACTTGCCCAGGCCGAAGTCGTCGACGCCGGCGTTGTTGGAAATGGCGGTGAGGTTCTTCACGCCCGCATCACGCACGGCGTCGATCAGGGCCTCGGGAATGCCACACAGGCCGAAGCCGCCGACGGCGATGAGTTGACCGTCTTGGATCACGCCTTCGAGCGCTTTGGCTGCACTCGGATAAATCTTGTTCACGCTGTTCTCCTCGGAAGAAACGATTGAAGCGACAATGCGCGTACGATACTACCTACTGAGCTACGTAGTTCCGCGTAAATTGCAACCCTGATACCCCCTGATCTGCGCGCCCATGGAAATTGATTACCGCCTGGCCTTTGAACTGGCCCCCGTTGGCTTGGTGCTGTCGCGCAACCGTGTGATTGTGGACTGCAACCGCCATGTCTGTGAAATGTTCGGTACTTCGCGTGAGGATCTGGTGGGCCAATCCTTCCTGGTGCTCTACCCCAGCGCCGATGAGTTCGAACGCATCGGCGCGCGCATCATCCCCATCATGAGTCGCCAAGGCACTTATGCCGACGACCGCATCATGAAGCGGATGGACGGTCGCTTCAAGGGGGAAACCTTCTGGTGCCACGTCACCGGCCGCGCCTTCGACCCGGCCGAACCGCACGGTGCCGGCATCTGGACCTTCCAGGACCTGAGCGCGCACCGCCCGGTGAAAGCTGAGTTGACGGCACGGGAACGCGAGGTGGCGGCCCACTTGCTCGACGGCCTGACCTCCAAGGAGATCGGCAAGGCCCTGACCATCAGCCATCGCACGGTGGAGATCTACCGCGCCCGGCTGATGCGCAAGTACAAGGCCAGCACCACGGCCGACCTGGTGCACAAACTCGTGGGCGGCTGAATCCACGGCAGCACGCGCGATATCTTTCCCCTACAGCGGCCAACGATCCAACTTCACGCATGCTTCATATGGATCACTTAAATTCAGTGATGCACTCTCGCAGGCGCAGGCACCCTCGACACGCTGTCAATCCATTTACAAAGCATTCGATTCAATGAACACACGAACGAAGGTTGGCATCGATCAGCTCTGCATTGGCATGCACGTCAAGCTTGACGGCTGGGTGGGGCATCCCTTCCTCTTCAGCAGTTTCAAGATCAAGGATCAAAAGCAGCTCGACACCCTCCGGTCTCTGGGGCTGAAGGAGATTGAATACCTGCCGCAAAAGAGCGATGCCAAGCCGCTCCCGATGCCGGCCCAACCCGCAGCGCCGGCCGCGCCCGCCGTCGCAGCCACCGCGCTGGATGAGCTGATGAAGCAGAAGAAGGAGCGCATCGAGTCCTTGCGCCAGGAGATGGAGCAAATCCAGGCGGCCGAACGCAAGTACGTCAAGACGGCCAATGCCGTCAAGAACGTCATGCGCCTGGCCAACAACAACCCGGCCCAGGCTGCCGAACAGGCCAGCGAAATTGCAGCTCAGCTGAGTGAAATTTTTCTCGCCAGACAAAACCCTTTCATTCACCTGATGGGCGACAACGCGTCCGACAGCAGCTCGCACTTTCACAGCCTCAACGTGACGATGCTGGCGCTGATCCTGGCCCATGCCGTCGGCATCGAGGACGCGCAGATCTTGCGCGACATCGCGCAGGGCGCCATGCTGCACGACATCGGCAAGGCCATGGTCCCCAGCCAGGTCCTGCTCAAGGACGAGGACCTGACGCCATCCGAAACCAAGCTGCTGGAAATGCACCCGGGTTACGGCATCAAGCTCATGCAGCCGGTGGAAACACTGCCACGCCGGGTCAAGGAAATCATCCTGTTCCATCACGAGACGGCCGATGGCAGCGGCTATCCCAAAGGCTTGAAGGGGGAAGAGATTGACCAGGCGGTGCGCATCGTCACCATTGCCAACACCTACGACAACCTGTGCAACCAGCGCGTCAGCGCACGCTGCAAAACACCGTCGGAAGCCTTGTCGTTCATGTACAAGACCGAAGGCGCCAAATACGACAAGACCCTGTTGTCGGCCTTCATCAAATCCATGGGCATTTACCCGCCGGGCACCATCGTCATGCTCAAAAGCGGCAAGGTTGGCATCGTGATGTCGATCGACTCCTCCGACCTGCTACACCCCAACCTCATGCTGTACGACGTGACCATCCCCAAAAACCAGGCAGCCATCGTCAACCTGCGCCGCGACTTGGACGACTCGGTGGACCGCACCCTGCGTCCCTCGGCGCTTCCCAAGCCAGTGTTCGACTACCTGAGCCCGCGCAAGCACATCAGCTATTTTGTGGAAAACGCCGGATCCGCCTAGACGGCATCTGGCAACCGGCGCCAGCGACCGGCGAAGTCACCCAAACGACACAAAAGGTCAACACTGGGAAACCTATAATTCCGATACTGGTTCGAACCGGCCATGCTGACGTGGATGGCCGTTCGCCCCAGTCGTCCGATGCCTAAAGCGCGAACTGCCACAGAAAGCAGTCCTGAATCAGCGCACTGAGCTACGCCGTATCTGTCACAGTTGCAAGATGTCCATCAAAGACTTCTCTTTTCAGCGGCATCTGCACATCCTCTTCAAAAAGCACGATCATGTTTCTGAATAACCTCTCGATCAGCAAGCGCCTGGCGCTGGTACTGGGCGCCATTCTTGTCCTGTTCATGGCCAGCAGCACCTTCACCATCCTGAAGCTCAGCCAGCTGGGCCATGAAATCGACACCATGGTGCAGGACAACGTCAAGGCCGAGCGCGCCGGCGCCGACTGGCTGCGCCACACCACGGCGGGTGTGCAGCGCGCTGCAGCCATCGCCAAAAGCAGTGACACCAGCTTGGTCGCCTACTTCGCACCGGCTTCGGCCGAGTCGATCAAGCAGACCAACGTGCTGCAAAAGTTCATCGAGGAAAAGATGGACACGCCGGAGGAGCGCCAGCTGTTCGACAAGGTGGGTACCCTGCGCAAAAGCTACCTGGCTGCACGCGAAGAGGTCAGCAAACTCAAGCAGGCCGGTGACGTTGAAGGTGCCAACAAGGTTTTCAACGAACGCTTCGAGCCCACCTCACGCGACTACCTTGCCGGCGTCCAACAGATGGTGGACGCCCAGCGTGCCCAACTCGATGAGGCCGCCAAGCGTGCCGAGGACCTGCGCTCGCAAAGCAGCACACTGCTGCTGGTCAGCAGCCTGCTCAGTCTGATCCTGGGCATTGTGCTGGCCGTGCTGCTGGCACGCAGCATCACGCAGCCGCTACGCCATGCAGAGACCATGGCCCAGGCGATTGCCGACATGGACCTGACCGGCGCCCCGCAGAACAGCTATGCCAACGACGAGACCGGCAAGCTGCTGCGCGCCCTGGACCGGATGCGCGCTGCATTGCAAAACTCGCTGAGCCAGGTGCGCCGCGTGGTCGACAATGTGTCGACTGCCAGCGTGCAGATCGCCACCGGCAACAAGGACCTGAGCGCCCGCACCGAGCAGACCGCCAGCAACCTGGAAGAAACCGCCAGCTCGATGGAAGAGCTGACCAGCACCGTGCGCCAGAGCGCCGACTCGGCACGGCAGGCCAACCAGCTCGCCTCCTCCGCGGCCGAAGTGGCACAGCGCGGCGGCCAGGTGGTCTCGCAGGTGGTGTCCACCATGGACGAGATCAACGCCAGCTCCAGGAAGATTGCGGACATCATCAGCGTGATCGACGGCATCGCCTTCCAGACCAACATCCTGGCGCTGAATGCCGCCGTGGAAGCGGCACGCGCCGGCGAGCAGGGCCGCGGCTTTGCCGTGGTGGCCAGCGAAGTGCGTAGCCTGGCCGGCCGTTCGGCCGAAGCGGCCAAGGAAATCAAAACCCTGATCGACGCCAGCGTCAGCAGCGTGGCATCGGGCTCCCAGCAAGTGCAAGAAGCCGGCAGCACGATGAACGAGATCGTCGCCAGCGTCAGCCGCGTGACCGACATCATTGGCGAAATCAGCGCCGCCGCCTCTGAGCAGAGCCAGGGCATCAGCCAGGTCAATGTCGCCGTCAACCAGCTGGACCAGATGACGCAGCAAAACGCCGCTTTGGTCGAAGAATCCACCGCTGCCGCAGAAAGCCTGCAGGAGCAAGCCCGTCTGCTGGCCGAGGCTGTCAGTGCCTTCAAGCTCAACACCGCCAGCAACAGCAACCTGCTTCAGCTGCGCTGAGCCAGGCCTGAAATGCTACTGATTTAGTAGCATATTGCGCAGATTCGATAAGGGTCAGATGCCAACCTGACCCTTATTTTTTGGCGTCAATCACTTCTGCTGCCGAGCGGAAGGCATCCACCGCCGTGGGCACGCCACAGTAGATGCTAGCGTGCAACAGCACTTCCTGGATTTCGGTGACCGTGGCGCCGTTGTTGAGCGCGCCGCGCACGTGGCCTTTGAGTTCGTGCTGCTTGCCCAGGGCGGTCAGCATGGCCACGGTGATGAGGCTGCGCGTCTTGCGGTCCAGCCCCTCGCGCTGCCACACATCGCCCCAGGCGTTGCGCGTGATGTAGTGCTGCATCGGCAACGTGAACTCGGTGGCGTTGGCAAAGGCATTGGCCACAAAGTCCTCGCCCATCACCTGTTTGCGCGTGGCAAGGCCTTTTTCGTACTCGGCGTCCATGAATGTTTCTCCTGATATGGGCTGCAAGTTGCGTGTAAAGCGCCAAGCATAATCTGCGGCAGAACAACGAGGAGATACCCATGAGCCGCTACCCCCACCCCGACATCAAAGACCTGCCCGAAGACATCCGCGCCAAGATATTGGAAGTGCAGGAGAAGGCCGGCTTCGTACCCAACGTCTTCCTGGCGCTGGCGCGCCGGCCGGCCGAGTGGCGCGCCTTTTTCGCCTACCACGATGCCCTCATGCTCAAGGAAGACTCGGGCCTCACCAAGGGTGACCGCGAGATGATCGTCACCACCACAAGCGCAGCCAACCAGTGCCTGTACTGCGTGGTGGCACATGGCGCCATCCTGCGCATCTACGAGAAAAAGCCGCTGGTGGCCGACCAGGTGGCGGTGAATCACCGCAAGGCCGACATCACGCCGCGCCAGCGCGCCATGCTCGACTTCGCCATGAAGATCTGCCTGCGTTCGCACGAGGTTGAAGAGGCTGATTTCACGGCGCTGCACGCGCACGGGTTCAGCGACGAAGACATCTGGGACATCGCCGCCATCACCGCCTTCTTCGGCCTCTCGAACCGCATGGCCAGCTTCAGCAACATGAAGCCGAATCCCGAGTTCTACCTGATGGGCCGGGTGCCGAAGCAGAAGTAGTACCCCGCGGGGCATACACGGTGCACCGGCTTGCAATGCCGGCGCACCACCACTATGCTTTGACGCCCGACCTTTCACGCGGCCATCCCGCCGCAGTCGGGCAGGAGCACCCCATGAGCCGCTTCAAGTTTCTTGCCGCCCTGTTCCTCATCCTGTGCAGCCAAGCCATCTGGGCCGCTGACACCACGCCCAGCACACCGCCGCCGCCCAGCGAACTGAAGAAGGCGCGCGAGTTGATCGAGAAAAAAGACTGGACCAGCGCCGCCGATGTGCTGGGCAATTTCACCCGCAGCAACCCGTCCAACGCCGACGGCTTCAACCTGCTGGGCTACAGCTTGCGCCACCTCAAGCGCTATGACAATGCGCTGGTCGCCTACAACAAGGCCCTGACGCTGGACCCCAAGCACCGCGGCGCCCATGAGTACATCGGCGAGGCCTACATCGAGATGGGCCAGCTCGACAAGGCCAAGCAGCACCTTGATGCGCTGGACAAGATTTGCACCTTTTCCTGCGAGGAATACCGCGACTTGAAGAAGTCCTATGAAATGGCCAGCAAGGCCAAGAGCAACTAAGGCCCCGGTCTTCAGTTACTTCAGGGTTCGCGGCCGGCGCTCCGGCTTGGCCCCCGAGGCCTGGCAGGCCTTGCGGTAGTCCTGCAACGTCTTCTGCGCCCGACCCAGCACCGTGTCGGGCGGGTAACCGCCCGCGCCTAGCTCACCAAAGGGCAAACCGGTCAGCAGCTCCATGCCCTCACTGGCCAGCTCGGCGGTGTAGATCTGGAAGCGCCCCTGCGCCACCGCCTCCACCACGCGGCGGTCCAGCATCAGGTGGCGGCGATTGCGGCGCGGGATCAGCACGCCCTGCTGCCCGGTCAGCCCCATGAGTTCACAACTGCGGAAATAACCCTCGATCTTCTCGTTGATGCCGCCCACCGGCAGCATCTCGCCGCGCTGGTTCACGGCACCCGTCACGGCAATGCCCTGCTTGAGCGGCGTGTTGGCCAGCGCTGACAGCAGTGCATAAAACTCGGCGCACGAGGCCGAGTCGCCTTCCACCCCGCTGTACTCCTGCTCGAACACCACCGCCGCATTGAGCGCCAGCGGCGCGATGTGTGAGAACAATGACGACAGGTAGCTGTGCAGGATCAGCACGCCCTTGTCGTGGATCGGCCCTGAGAGCTCCACCTCACGCTCGATATTGAGCAAGCCCTCGTCGCCGGCATGGGTGCGCGCCGTCACCCGCACCGGGAAACCAAAGCGGTAATCGCCCAGGTCGACCACCGTCAGGCCGTTGACCTGCGCCACTTTCTCGCCGCTCAGGTCGAGCAGGCGCTCGCCGTCGGCAATGGTTTCCTGCAGGCGCTGCTCCGGGTAGTCGTGACGGTGGATGCGTGCCAGCCTAGCGGCCTCGACGTCCTGCGCCTCCACCAGTGCGGCACCGCGCGTACGTGCCATGGCGGCCGCCTCCATCACCAGCCCCTCGGTATGGGCGAAGATGGCACTCTGGCGTGCCTGGTCTTCCGCTTCGCGGTGCGCCTCTTCCAGCAGGGCCGCCACGGCGGCGGCGCTGAAGTGCGGCAGCCCCATCTTGCGGCAGGTGTGCGCCACGAAGATGGCGCTGGCCAGCCGTGACTCGGCGTTGGCGGCAAAGCTCTCGGCAAAGTCCACCTTGCAGCGGAAGCGCCGCGCGAATTCCGGGTCGCCCTCCTGCACCGCGTAGTACTCCTCCACCGAGGCAATGAGGATGAGCTTCACATCCACGTCCACCGGCTCCGGCTGCAGCGACATCGCCGCAATCGGCGAATACAGCATGCCCGGCTCCTCGATCTGCAAGCGCCCGCTGCGCAGGAAGCGACGCAGCTTCTCCCACACCGGCTCGTCGGCCAGCAGGTCGCGCAGGTGCAGCATCAGAAAGCCGCCGTGTGCCTTGAGCAGGCTGCCGGCACGGATGCGCGAGAAGTCCGTCACCAGCACGTCGTTTTCCGACTGGTATTCGATGCTGCCGAACAGCGCGCGAAACAGCGGGTTGTCTTCCACAATCACCGGTGCACCGTTGAGCCCGTGGTTGTCCACCATCAGGTTCACGTGATAGCGCGCCAGCACCTCGGCCAGCGCCTGCAGCCGCATTTCCTCGCTCTCGCGCTCGTCCATGTCGCCAACCTGGAACAGCTCCAGGTTTTCCAGCACGTCGTGCATCACCTGTTCCAGGTAGTTGCCGAGCTTGACCGAGTCCTTGATCTGCTTGCGCAGCTCGTTGCGGATCTCCTGCAGCTCGCGTTCCAGCAGCGGCTTGATGATCTGCCGCCGCAGCGCCGCCAGCGCCTCATTCATCACACGCTCCATGGCGCGCGTCTTCTCCATGAAGCGGGTGATCTCGGCGCGCAACTCCTCTTCCATGCGGTCGATCTCGACGCGCCGTTCTTTCGGCAGCGCCAGCGCCTTGCCCTCGGTCAGCGGCTCACCCTTCTCGTCGCGCAGGGTAAAGACCATGTGGCCGGACTCGCGGATCAGCGCAAAGTTGCGCGCCTCGGCAAACGCCTCCAGCTCGGCGTAGGCGCGGTCTTCCTCAGCCTTGTAGGTCTTGGCCAGGCGTTCGCGCTCGGCTTTGAAGTCGGGGCCCACCAGACGTTTTGGAATTTCGCTTTGCAGCGTCTTGATCAGCTGCGCCATCAATTGACGCAACTGCCGCCCCTGGCCGGCAGGCATGCGCAGCGCGCGCGGGTGCTCGGGCACGTCGAAGTTGTGCAGATAGCACAGGTCGGGTGGCACCGGCCGCTCGGCTGCCACGGCGCGCATCATCTCGCACAGCAGCGTGGTGCGGCCGCTGCCCACCTCGCCCAGCACGAACAGGTTGTAGTCCGGCTGGTCCATCTGCAGGCCGAAGCGTGCTGCCTGCTCGGCACGCTCCTGCCCGATCCAGGGCAGCGGATGGTGCAGCAGTTCGGAAGTATCGGCAAAGCCCAGCGCGTGGGGCTCAATAGCCAGGCGCAGGTCGGCGGGGATGACTGGGGTGATGGACATGGCAGCAAACGTGGTTGGCTTCTTATTTTGCGCCCATCCCGAGTGCGGTCAACTGACGATCAGGCGTATCCGGTCCGGCAGCGTCACCGCCTTTTGCTGCGGGAAGTCGACCCAGATCACGGTGGCACCGCCGGCGGCGCTGATCACGCCCGGCTGGTCCACGCGCTCAATGGTGTGCCAGCTCTCGAAGGTGGTGCGCCCGGGGTCGCTGACATAGGTCTTCACCACGATGTCGCCCGGAAATTCGAGCTGTTTGTAGAAATTGCAGAAGGCGTTGACGATCACCGGCCCCTGCCCTTGCGGATCGGGCTCGCAGCGGATGGTGCGGAACCACTCGATGCGCGCCGACTCCAGGTAACGGAAGTACACCGTGTTGTTGACGTGCCCCATGGCGTCCATGTCACCCCAGCGGATGGGCATGGCCATCTCGGCCACCAGCTTCTTGTGCTCGGGCAGCTCGATCTTCATGTCCCGAACCCGTCGTCGGCGGCAATCACCGCGCCGTTGATGAAATGGCTTTCGTTCGAGCACAGCATCACCAGCACGGCGTCCAGATCCTGCGGCTGGCCCACGCGCTTGCGCGGCAGCATGTTGATGAGCTTCTGCCCCTGCTCGGTCTGCCAGTGGTGGTGGTTGATCTCGGTATCGATGTAGCCCGGGCAGATGGCGTTGACGTTGATGCCGAACTTGCCCCATTCCACGGCCATCGCCTTCGTCATGTGCACCACGGCGGCCTTGCTCATGCAGTAGATGCCGATCTGCGGCAGCACCTTGAGCCCGGCCATGGAAGCGATGTTGACGATGCGCCCGCCGGTAAAAGTGCCGGGCGCCGCGCCCTTGGCGCGCGCCAGCATGCGCTTGCCCACTTCCTGCGCCACGAAGAAGGCGCCCTTGGTGTTGGTGTCCAGCACGTAGTCGTAGTCGGCCTCGGTCACGTCCACCAGGCGCTGCGTGGTGCTCACACCCGAGTTGTTGATCAGGATGTCGATCGAACCGACCTCGGTCTCGGCGCGCGCCACGGCGGCCTTGATGGAGTCCACGTCGGTCACATCCAGCTCCACCACATGGGCATCGCCACCGGCGCCCTCGATCTCGGCGCGCAGGTCCTTGAGTTTTTCCACCCGGCGGCTGGCCAGTACCACGGCGGCGCCGGCTTGGGACAATGTGCGGGCAAACTGGGCCCCCAGACCACCGGAGGCACCGGTGATGAAGGCCACACGGCCGGAGAGATCGATGCTGTAAGCCATGAAGCTCGCCTTTCAAAAACAAAAATAGAACGACCGTTCGATTCTGCTGCCGAACCGAATTAAAATCAGTCACGCATTCGACAGGCCGGGGCCTTGTTTACCCCTAACATCCCGGCCTCATTATCAAGCGACTTCAGAAGAAAGAAGCCTCCATGACGAACGAAGAAATCCTGGCCCAGTACGGCCCCCGCGAATCGATGGAATACGACGTGGTGGTGGTTGGCGGCGGCCCTGGCGGCCTGGCCACGGCCATCCGCCTCAAGCAGCTGGCCGCAGAAAAAGGCCAGGACGTCTCGGTCGTGGTGCTGGAAAAAGGCGGCGAACCCGGCGCGCACATCCTCTCGGGCGCCATCATGGACCCGCGCGCCCTGACTGAACTCTTCCCCAACTGGAAAGAGCTGGGCGCCCCGCTCAACCAGCCGGTGACGGATGATGCCTGGAGCTTCCTGAGCGAAACCGGCGCCACCCGCACGCCCAACATGTTCCTGCCCGAGTGCGCGCAGAACCATGGCAACTACATCATCAGCCTGGGTAACCTGACGCGCTGGCTGGGCACCCAGGCCGAAGCGCTGGGCGTGGAGATCTTCCCCGGCTTCACCGCCGCTGAAGTGCTGTACAACGAGGACGGCTCCGTCAAGGGTGTGGCCACCGGCAACATGGGCGTGGGCAAGGACGGCGTGCCGACCGAGAACTTCCAGCTCGGCATGGAACTGCACGCCAAGTACACCGTGTTTGCCGAAGGCGCGCGCGGCCACCTGGGCAAGCAACTCATCGCCAAATACAAGCTTGACGAAGGACGCGACCCGCAGACCTACGGCATCGGCATCAAGGAGTTGTGGGAGATCGATCCCTCGCGCCACACCCCCGGCTTCGTCATGCACACTGCCGGCTGGCCAATGGACAACAGCACCTATGGTGGCGCCTTCATGTACCACCTGGAAGACAACAAGGTCGCCATCGGCTACGTGGTCGGCCTGGACTACAGCAACCCCTACCTCAGCCCGTTCGAGGAATTCCAGCGCTGGAAGACCCATCCCAACATCCGCTGGTACTTCGAAAACGATAAAGGCGAAGTCAACGCCAAGCGCCTGGCCTACGGTGCGCGCGCCATCACCGCCGGCGGCCTGATGAGCCTGCCCAAGACCGTGTTCCCCGGCGGCGCGCTGGTCGGCTGCGATGCCGGCTACCTGAACGTCAGCCGCATCAAGGGCAGCCACGCCGCCATCAAGACCGGCATGCTGGCCGCCGAAGCCGCGTATGACGCCGTGGTGGCCGGCCGCCAGCACGACGAGCTGAGCGCCTACCCCGAGGCTTTCGAGAAGAGCTGGCTGTACACCGAACTCAACAAGTCGCGCAACTTCAAGAGCTGGTTCAAGAAGGGCCTGACCGTGGCCACGCTGATGAACGGTTTCGAACAGTTCGTGCTCCGCGGCCACATTCCGTGGACACTGCGCCGCGACAAACCCGACCACGTCTACCTCAAGCCCGCAGCCGAGTGCAAGCCGATCGTCTATCCGAAGCCGGACGGCAAGCTGACCTTCGACCGCTTGAGCAGCGTGTTCATCAGCAACACCAACCACGAGGAAAACCAGCCGGCCCACCTGACGCTGAAAGACGCCTCGGTGCCGGTCAACGTGAACTTGGCCAAGTACGCCGGCCCCGAGGCCCGCTACTGCCCGGCCGGCGTGTACGAGTTCGTGAAGAACGACGACAACACCGACCGCCTGCAGATCAACGCGCAGAACTGCGTGCACTGCAAGACCTGCGACATCAAGGACCCGACGCAGAACATCGTCTGGGTCACGCCGGAAGGCGGCGGCGGTCCGAACTACACCAGCATGTAAATCGCTGATTAAAAAAACGGGGCCAGATGGCCCCGTTTTGTTTTTAGTACTTGAGCTCTCCGGTCTGTGCAGGAGAAGTCAGTCGCTACTGTCAGTGTGTCCAAACGCCTCAGGCGTGCAGCTGATTCAACTGCCGGGCAATGATGTCATGGTTGAGCCACAGCACCGGCCCCGCAGGGGCAGACGACTCAAGGAACATCAGCGGCCCGGTGGCTTCGATGACGAGGCTGCTGAGCAGATCGGTGATCAGGTTCTTGCTGTCCTTGTGCATCTTCTGGACTTCGTCCGAAGTACCGATGGTCAGGTCGGACTGGGCCGGGCTATTGGGCATGGGCCAGGCTGCAAAGTTGCGGAAGTCCTGCATCACGTCGCTGTTTTGAAAATCGAGGACCTTCTGAAGAACATCTTCCAGCGTGACCTCGTCGCTCAAGAGCGCACGGCAGGCCTGCCATTGCGCCTCGGCCCAGACACCGCCGCCCTCCTTTTTCAGTGCGTTCAGAAGCAGGAGCAGCGGCAACTCGACGCCCGCGAAGATATCGGACGAGTTGGTTCGAATTTCCGGGCAATTGAAGACCGTTGCCTTGATGTTGTTGCTCCACGCCGTCTGGGCGATGCGCTCAAGCCGCATCTTGGCCTGCCCCTGGGTGTAGTTGGTGTAGGTCTGCCACTGGTAACGATCACCGATGAGAATTTCTGTCCCGTGGTAACCGTAGGCCGAATAGCGGACTTGGCCGCCTGAGGCTTCCACGCGCGCACGGATCGCTGAACTCGCGTCAATGAGATGCTGGAACGTGTTGGCCGACACTTCATCGAAGTTCTTCAGGATCAGCTTGCCCAGATCGCTGTCCAGCAGCGTCTGGGACGACAGGAAGCGGTCCCCGCGCCCTTTGTAGACGCGGTTGGCGATGGCCAGGAACACCTTGGCCTTGGGGATGCCGCCCGCCATCGTGTGGGCAAAGAAGACATTGCGGCCATCAGGGATCATGCCATCCAGAATGGCCATGACTTCGGCCACCGAATCCCTGAAACGCTTGATGCCGACTTCCCGGCATTTTTCGATATGTGCCCAGTCCAGCTTGTCGTCGACCCAGGTCTTGAGCGTCAAGCTCCCGAGCAGATCGGTGGGGGTGGGTTCGCCGGCCGGCGCATCGAGGTCGAAGCCGGCCATCAACGGCACGTTGATGATTTTTCCACCCAACCCGCGCTCAGCAGCTGCCAACTCTTCGTCGTTCAAAGGGCGCAGCGCGTTGTTTTCGTCGCGCCGCCCAACGGTGATGCCGACGATCGTCATCCCTGCCTTGCGCGCTTCATTGACAAGGCCATTGGCATAACCTCGTCCAAAAAGTTCGCCGAACAAGACGAATACATCGCCCGGGCGAAAAATGTTTTTCTGTGGCAGTTGTTGCAAAGAGATAGGTGTATTCATACCGACATTATTACTTCTCAGTGGGTCTGCTGGTACTGATGTCTGCCTTGCCGTCGGCTGTATTTCGTTCTCCCAGCAAGCGGCTACAAAGTCACAACACGGCTTCGCTCCAGCGCAGGGAAAACCAGCTTCATGCCCACGCGTACCCAAGCTTGCGCTGCGGCGGGTCGCTCGCCGGCTACGGTGACAGCCGGGGTACATGACAGTCACCCGCGCCAACTAGAATAACTCCCAACAACGGCCCGCTACTTCAGCTCCGGCCCATCTGAACAAAAGCAAAAGCAAGAGGAATCGATGACGCGGAGCAAGACGGGTACGCGAACGACGCGTGCGAAAAGTTGGGCGCAAGCCCTGCCTGTGCCACCCGTCCTTCTGCACTTTTTCCTGGCCCTGCTGCTGGGGCTGACGGCCACGGCCCTGGCGGCGGATGTGCCCGGTGCTGTAGATGCGCTGGCGCCACCGCAGCAACCGGTGGGCCAGCACATGCGCCTGCTGACCGAAACTGGTGCCCCCCTGAACCTGGCCGCCGCCCGACAGGCCTTCGCCACGCAACCACATCCATCCAGCAGCTCGCCGGTCCTCGGGTTGGGCATTGGGCATCACCCGGTGTGGGCGCATTGGGTGGTTGACAATCCCACCGACCAGCCCCTGACGCGGCAACTCGCCGTGAGCCCGAGCTGGACCGATGCGCTCGATGTGCATGTGATCCACCCGACGGGCGACATCACCAGTTGGCACACGGGCGATGCCCTGGTCAACGCGCCGTACCTGGACGATGCGCTGGGCTATCTTTTCAAACACAGCTTCCCGCCCGGGCGCAGCGAGGTGCTGATCCGTTTTGCCACGCCGGACCCGATGATCGTGAACGTGCAATTGCTCACGCCGGAAACCCTGGCGCAGCAGGCCAAGTTTGAACACACCAGCTACGGGGTTCTGTATGGGTTTCTGGCCGCACTGTCCATGCTGAACCTGATCATGTACTTCGGTCTGGGCCGGCGCAACAGCCTGTATTACGCCCTGTACCTGCTGAGCTTCGTCGCCATGAACCTGTCCTACACCGGCCGTGGCATGGCCTGGTTGTGGCCCGAGGCGCCCTACTTCCAGCGTTATGTCATCCTGGGTCTCATGGTGCTCTCGGCCGCCGCAGGCCTGAAGTTCGCCCGCGAGTTTCTCGAGCTGGACCAGTCCATACCGGCCTTGGGGCGAGGCATCAAATGGGCGTGTCGCGGCATCATCGCGTGGATGCTGGTGACGGTCATCTTCAACTGGCACGCCACGGCTGTCTGCACGGCGTTCCTGGCGAGCGGCGTTTTCTCCGTGGCCTTGGTTCCGATTGGCGCCTTGGCCCAACGGCGCGGGCAGGCCGCCGCCGGGTATTTCCTGGCCTCGGGCATCGCGTCAGCCATCGGGCTGTGTGCCACCACTTTCTCCGTCTGGGGCCTGCTGCCTTTTACCCCTTGGACCTACCGCGGCGTGGAGATGGGCACCATGGCCGAAGCCCTGCTGCTGCAGCTGGCGCTGGTGCAGTTCATGCGCGCGCAGATGCTCAAACGCCTGGACGCCGAGCGCGATGCCCGTGTGGATGCCTTGACCCAGCTGGCCAACCGGCGCGGTTTTCTCGAACAGGCCGAAGTCGCCTATGGCCTGGCCGTGCGACATCAGCGGCCGCTGGCAGCGGTGATTCTGGACATCGATCTTTTCAAGGCCATCAACGACCGCCATGGCCACGCCATCGGTGATGCGGTGCTGGTCAAGGTCGGCCAGACCCTGACCCACCTCACCCGCAACGGCGACTGCGTGGCGCGCTGGGGCGGCGAAGAGTTCATCATGCTGTTGCCGGAGACCGACCTGGCGACCGCTGTCCAGTTTGCGGAGCGGATCCGTTGTGCGCTGGCAGAGATGGCGGTCGTCGCCAAGAATGAGGTGCGCGTACAGATCACGGCCAGTTTCGGTGTCGCCCAGCTGAAGCCGGGGCAGTCCCTGGAGAAGCTGATCACCGCCGCGGACGATGTGCTCTACTCCGTCAAGCAATCAGGCCGTAACCGGGTAGCGCACGCCGACTGATGGCCAGAAGCAGTGTCGGCATGCCCCGCGACACTTCTTCTTTGCTCAATGGGCGATCTCAAAATCGATGAAGCCGCGCTCCACGGAAGTGGAAATCAGCTTCACGCGCAAGGGCTGCCCCACCTTGAGTTCCGGCAGATCGCCCCGGAGCCGGCCTTCGGCTGGCGGCTCGAAGATGCGCACCCAGGTGCCACTGGGGTTGATGCCGGTCACCAAGGCTTCGAAGCGCTGGCCGATGTGGGAATGCAGCAACAGCGCCGCTTCCGACTTGCGCATCTGCCGCTCCACCTTCTGCGCCGCATCTTCCTGCGCAGTGCAGTGGGCCGCCAATTCGGCCAGTTCGGCGCCGGTGTACGGCGGCTTCTCGCCAGCCAGCGCGGCTTTCAGCAGACGCTGCGTGATGAGGTCCGGGTAGCGGCGATTCGGCGCCGTGGAATGCATGTAGTCCTGCACGGCCAGGCCGAAGTGGCCGATCGGCTCGCCCTGCGGCCGCTCCACCACGTACTCGCCCGAGCCCATCAGCTTGACGATGACCAGTGACAGATCAGGAAAGCGCAGCGGGTCGAGCTTGTGCTGCTTGGCGAGGAAAACTTCCAGCGCCTTGGCATCGGGTTCGTTGGGCAGGGTCGTGCCGTAGTTTTTGGCCACCTCCACAATACGCAGCCAGCGCTCGGGCGAACGCACCACGCGCCGCAGCGAGACCTGGCCCTGCGCCACCAGAAAACGGGCCGTGCAGCCATTGGTGGCAATCATCAATTCTTCAATCAACTGGCGGGCCCGGTTCTGCGGCTGCAAGCGGATGTCGGTGATGCGCTCGCCGTCGAACTGGGCACGTGGCTGGAAGGTCTCGAACTCCAGCGACCCTTCGGCGCGCCGCAGCACGCGCAGCTTTTGCGCCAGGTCGTCCTGCAAGCGCAACTGCATGTCCATGCCCTTGATGCGGTGCGCTGCGGCCGGCAGCTCGCCCTTGGCTTCGATCCAGTCCGATACCGCGTCGTAGGCCAGTTGTGCCTTGTTGCGCACCCGGGCGCGGTAGATGCTGGAACTGGTCAGCAAACCGTCGTTGCTGAACTCCATTTCACACACCACGGCCAGACGGTCCTGGTCGGGGTTGAGCGAGGTGAGGTCTGTGCACAGGCGCTCGGGCAGCATGGGGAAGATGCGCGCCGAGGTGTAGACCGTGGTGGTGTTGATGTGGGCATGCGCATCGATGGGCGAGCCTTTCTTCACCAGCGCGTCCACGTCGGCCACCGCCACGAACATGCGCACCCGGCCATGGGGCAAGGCTTCGCCCACGGTAAGCTGGTCGAGGTCGCGCGAGTCGTCGTTGTCGATGGAACACCAGGGCAGCGCGCTCAGGTCACGGATGCGGCTGTCTTCCTCATGCGCCGGCCCTTTGATCTGTGCCAGCTGCTGTTGCACTGCGGGCGGGAACTCGGGCTGCAGGCCCCGGCTGAACATGGCCCAAGTGGCAATGGTGGTCAGGTCGGTGCGGTGGTGAATCAAGGCTCGGCTCATGGGGCTCCCTGGTGGTTGCAGCCTGGCTGGATTGTGCACTGGCAAAAACACGCGAGGCCGGCCAACCCCAGCCATGTTGACGCACCTAAACAACCCTGCACAAAAATAACCAGCACGTTTTCTGAATGCAGCGTACAATACGCCCACTGCTGCAATTTGCTTACCTTTGCAGCACTGTTGTCTGACACACGGTCCACGGCCCCACACAAAGCCGCACACCGCATCCCTTCTGGCCGATACATCCGGCCCTCACGGCGTCAAACTCCCCCCAGCGGCGAGCTTCATCCCCGGTCTCTATTTCCCTCTTTCGACCGGACACCCCGGCAGCGGCTTTGTACCGCGACGTTCACCACCAAAAAAACCGGTGAGCGGTTTCCTGAATTTACCGACATGCGGCCAACAGAGAGGCCCATGCACCCAATTGATTACGACCACATTAGAAAAAGCATTTTCGGTAGGCAAGTACCTTGTCTCCCCCCTCACCCGACGCACCGAGTCGGGCCACTACGCAGCATCCGTTTCCATTCGCAGCGGACGCGGCAGCGGTACGCATGACCGCGTGTTCCGCTTCGTGCCACACTTCCCCACCGAGGAAGGCGCACTGCAGTACGCCATCGCCGAAGGCCACAGCTGGCTGCAACAGCGGCACGGCGCCACTGCCTGAACCCCATTCAATTTCACACATCGCAAGGAGCACTTCATGGCCAAGGAAGAACTGATTGAAATGCAAGGCAAGGTCGAAGAGGTGCTGCCCGATTCGCGCTTTCGCGTCACGCTGGACAACGGCCACAGCCTGATCGCCTACACCGGCGGCAAGATGCGCAAGCACCACATCCGCATCCTGGCAGGTGACAAGGTGTCGCTGGAACTCTCGCCCTATGACCTGGGCAAGGGCCGCATCACCTTCCGTCACCTGGAGCCCCGCTCCGGCGGTGCACCGTCGCAACCGCGGCGCACATTTCGCTGAACAAATTCTTTGATGGTTTTTTAAACCAAGACCGTCATTTCCCCCGCGTTGCGCGTCTCGATGAGACCGTGAACGCTTTACTTGAAAGGTCCCAAAAATGGGCAACAAACTTTACGTCGGCAACCTCTCCTACTCGGTGCGCGACAGCGATCTGGAACAACACTTTTCCGGCTTCGGCAGCGTCCAGTCGGCCAAGGTGATGATGGACCGCGACAGCGGCCGCTCCAAGGGCTTCGGCTTTGTGGAAATGTCTTCCGACGCTGAAGCCAAGGCTGCCATCACCGGCATGCACGGCCAGAACGTCGACGGCCGCGACATGGTGGTCAATGAAGCCCGTCCGATGGAGCCGCGCACTGGCGGCTTCGGTGGTGGCGGTGGCGGCCGTCGCGAAGGCGGCGGTGGCGGCTATGGCGGTGGCAACCGTTATTGAAGTCTGAACTTCAGCTGAAAAACCGGCCTTCGGGCCGGTTTTTTTATGCCCGAAGCATATCGGCGCGTCAGTGTTCACGACCGGCTGAATTGGCTGGCGTACAATCGCGCCCCGTCAGGAGAGAGTTTTCAACTTGAGAACCGCCGAAGGCGCAGGACGGCTGATTGCAGCGGTCTGAACGCTCAGGCAAAAGGACTGACGAACGCCCGCTGGCAGCGATGCCGACCGGCGTCTCCCCACTGGAGAGAGGTTGCATGCGATGCAGCCCACCGAAGGAGCAAACCGCAGCGCGCGCCACCCCGTGGCCCGGCCCGGTGAATCTCTCAGGTAAAGCGGACAGCGGGGGCAGCCCATGGCTTGAACATTGGTTCTGGTCGTGGTTTTTAATGCCCCTGGAGTTTTGCTTTGTCGAGCCCTGACCAGAACCTGCTTCACACCCCGCTGTACGACCTGCACCTGTCCCTGGGCGCGCGCATGGTGCCCTTTGCCGGCTACGCCATGCCGGTGCAGTACCCGGCCGGCCTCATGGCCGAACACCACCACACCCGCACGGCAGCCAGCCTGTTCGACGTCTCGCACATGGGCCAGTTGCGCCTGGTGGGCGACGCCGCCGCGGCCGCCTTTGAAACACTGATTCCCGTCGACGTGCAAGACCTGGCCCTGGGCCGGCAGCGCTACGGCATGCTGCTCAACGACACGGGTGGCATCATTGACGACCTGATGTTCGTCAATCGTGGCACGGACATCTTTGTCATCGTCAACGGCGCCTGCAAAGTCAATGACATCGCCCACATCCAGGCCCGCATCGGCCAGCGCTGCGAGGTCATCCCCATGCCGGAACGCGCGCTGCTGGCGCTGCAAGGCCCGCAGGCGGTGACGGCGCTGCAGCGCCTGTGCCCGGGCGTGGAGAAGCTGGTGTTCATGAGCGGCGGGCACTTTCACATCCACCACTCGGCGCAGGACATCGACTGCTTCATCACCCGCAGCGGCTACACCGGCGAAGACGGCTTCGAGATTTCCGTGCACGAGATGCAGGCCGAAGCGCTGGCCCACCTGCTGCTGGCACAGCCAGAGGTGAAGCCCGCTGGCCTGGGCGCGCGCAATTCGCTGCGGCTGGAAGCTGGCCTGTGCCTGTATGGCAACGACATCGACATCGGCACCACCCCCGTCGAGGCCGGCCTGAACTGGGCGATCCAGAAGGTGCGCCGCACCGGTGGTGCCCGTGTCGGCGGTTTCCCCGGCGCCGACAAGGTGCTGGCGCAGTTGGACAAGCCGGCCAGCCTCACGCGCAGGCGCGTCGGCCTGATCGGTCTGGAGCGCGTGCCGGTGCGTGAGCATGTGGAGCTGCAGGACGCCAGCGGCCAGCGCGTGGGCGAGGTCTGCAGCGGCCTGCTGTCGCCCACACTCGATAAGCCGGTGGCCATGGCTTATGTGACGGCACAATGTGCGCTGGCCGGCACCCGGCTCAACGCCATCGTGCGTGGCAAACCGGTGCCCATGGAAGTGTCGGCCATGCCCTTTGTACCGAACCGCTATTACCGGGGCTGAGTTCCTGACTCACGCACCAAACTGATTTTTTGGAGATGACAGCATGATCAAGTACACCGAAGACCACGAGTGGCTCAAGGTCGAGGGCGACACCGCCGTGGTGGGCATCACGGTCCATGCGCAGGACGCGCTGGGCGACGTGGTGTTCGTCGATCTGCCCGAAGTGGGCAAGACGCTGGCGCAGAAAGACGTGGCCGGCGTGGTGGAGTCCGTCAAAGCGGCGGCCGATGTGTACATGCCGGTCTCGGGCCAGGTCACCGAAGTGAACGAAGCGCTGCGCGCCGACCCGTCGCTGGCCAACAGCGACCCGCTGGGCGCCGGCTGGTTCTTCAAGGTCAAGCTGTCCGACGCCTCGCAGCTGACAGCGCTGCTGGATGAGACGGCCTACACCGAGCTCACCAAGAACGCCTGACGGCTGATGCGCGGCTGTGACGCACCGCCCGACAGCCCGCTCACACCGCCTCTTTCTTTTTTGTTGAAACCAGATCGTCTCTGACGAGGGAGAACCACGACCATGTCTGCCGCACGTACCCTGCGCGAGCTTGAAAACGCCACCGAATTCCTGGCCCGCCACATCGGCATCACGCCCGAAGACGAAGCCCGCATGCTGCAGGCCGTGGGTTCGACCTCGCGCCGCGAGCTGATCGACGGCATCGTGCCGCGCACGATTGCGCGCCGCAGCGCCATGGACCTGCCGACACCGATGACGGAAGCCGCCGCACTGGCCGAGCTGAAAGCGATTGCCGCCAAGAACCAGGTGGCCAAGAGCTTCATCGGCCAGGGCTATTACGGCACGCACACACCGGGTGTCATCCTACGCAACATCCTGGAGAACCCGGCCTGGTACACCGCCTACACACCCTACCAGGCCGAGATCAGCCAGGGTCGCATGGAAGCGCTGGTGAACTTCCAGACCATGGTGTGCGACCTGACCGGCATGCCGATTGCCAACGCCTCCATGCTGGACGAAGCCACCGCCGCCGCCGAAGCCATGACGCTGGCCAAGCGCAGTGTGAAGAGCAAGAGCGATGTCTTCCTGGTCGATGCCGACTGCCACCCGCAGACCATCGAGGTCATCCGCACCCGCGCCGAGCCGCTGGGTATCACGGTGCGCGTGGGCGCGCTGGCTGAGCTGATGGCCACGGGCGACTACTTCGCCGTGCTGGCCCAATACCCGGGTAGCAGCGGCGCCGTGCCGGACCTGCGCCCACTGGTGGACCAGGCCCACGCGCAGCAGGCCGCCTTCTGCGTGGCGGCCGACCTGCTGGCGCTCACGCTCTTGCTGCCACCAGGTGAATTCGGTGCCGACATCGTGCTCGGCAGCACACAGCGCTTCGGCATGCCCATGGGCAACGGCGGCCCGCACGCCGCCTATCTGGCCTGCCGCGACGACTACAAGCGTTCCCTGCCCGGCCGCCTGGTGGGCGTGAGCGTGGACGTGCACGGCCGCCCGGCCTACCGCCTGGCGCTGCAGACGCGCGAGCAGCACATCCGCCGCGAGAAGGCCACCTCCAACATCTGCACGGCGCAGGTGCTGCCGGCGGTGATGGCCAGCATGTACGCCGTCTACCACGGCCCGCAGGGGCTGACGCGCATTGCCGAGCGCGTGGTGACCCTCACCGCCATCCTGGCGCGCGGCCTGCAGACGCTGGGCTACACGTTGGCGCGCAGCACGGCGTTCGACACCGTCACCGTGCAGACCGGAAATGCTACTGAATTGATAGCTGCTCGCGCCGTCACGGCGGGCGCCAACCTGCGTTTTGTTTCTGAAACGTCGCTGGGTATCTCGCTCGATGAGACCACTACGCGCGACGACATCACCCTGCTCTGGTCCTTCTTCGCCCAGGACGGCCAGGCCGTGCCGACGGTGGAAGCGCTGGAAAACACCGAGGCGCTGATTCCCGCCGCCCTGCGCCGCCACAGCGCCTTCCTCTCGCACCCGGTTTTCAACACGCATCACAGCGAGACCGGCATGCTGCGCTACATCCGCCGCCTGAGCGACCTGGACCTGGCGCTGGACCGCAGCATGATCCCGCTGGGCAGCTGCACCATGAAGCTCAACGCCACCAGCGAGATGATTCCCATCACCTGGCCGGAGTTCGCGCACATCCACCCCTTCGCACCCGCTGCCCAGCGCCAGGGTTATGCCGAGCTCGATGCCCAGCTGCGCGCCTGGCTGTGCCAAGCCACCGGCTACGCGGGCATCAGCCTGCAACCCAATGCCGGCTCACAGGGTGAATACGCCGGCCTGCTGGCCATCCGCGCTTGGCACCAGGCCCAAGGCCAGGGCCACCGCAACATCTGCCTGATTCCCTCCTCGGCCCACGGCACCAACCCGGCCAGCGCCCACATGGCAGGCCTGCAGGTGGTGGTGACGGCCTGCGATGCGCAAGGCAATGTGGACCTGGCCGACCTGAAGGCCAAGTGTGAACAGCACAGCGAGAAGCTCGCCTGCGTGATGATCACCTACCCCAGCACGCATGGCGTGTTCGAAACCAGCGTGAAGGAGCTGTGCGCCCTGGTGCACCAGCACGGCGGCCGCGTTTATGTGGACGGTGCCAACATGAACGCGCTGGTGGGCGTGGCTGCGCCCGGCGAGTTCGGCGGTGATGTGAGCCACCTGAACCTGCACAAGACCTTCTGCATCCCCCACGGCGGCGGCGGCCCTGGCGTGGGCCCGGTGTGCGTGGTGCAAGACCTGGTGCCCTACCTGCCCGGCCATGCCACCGGTGGCTTGCCGGTCAACGGCGTGGGCGCGGTCTCAGCCGCACCGATGGGCAATGCGGCCGTGCTGCCGATTTCATGGATGTACTGCCGCATGATGGGCGCCGAAGGCCTGACGGCCGCCACCGAGGCCGCCATCCTGAGCGCCAACTACATCAGCGCCCGCTTGAAGGACTTCTACCCCACGCTGTACGCCAGTGAGAACGGCCACGTGGCGCACGAGTGCATCCTGGACCTGCGCCCGCTGAAAGAGAGCAGCGGCGTCAGCGCCGAAGACGTGGCCAAGCGCCTGATGGACTACGGCTTCCATGCACCGACGCTGAGCTTCCCGGTGCCCGGCACGCTGATGGTGGAACCCACCGAGAGTGAGACGCTGGACGAGCTGGACCGCTTCATCGACGCCATGATCGCCATCCGCCGCGAGATCGCCCGTGTGGAGCGCGGCGAGTGGCCGCAGGACGATAACCCGCTGAAGAACGCGCCGCACACCGCCGCCAGCCTGCTCAAGGCCGAGTGGCCCCACGCCTACCCACGCGAGGTGGCCGCCTTCCCGCGTGGCGAAGAACAGCACGCCAAATACTGGCCGCCGGTGGGCCGCATCGACAACGTCTGGGGTGACCGGAACCTGTTCTGCAGTTGTGTGCCGGTGAACGAGCTGGCGCAGGAAACGCCCTGAGTTCCGGAATACGCCCGCCCGGCCCGGCAACGCTGCGACCGGGCGGACCTCAGGCGGACAGCGGTATACCGTGATCCTGCCGGTCGGTGAGGATCTCGAACGCAGCGCGGTGCTGCGTGGTCAGCGTCAGCGTGGGACAGCCGCGCTCCGAAAGGTGCACGGTGCAGGACGCCAGCTTGGAATTGAGGCAGGTCTTATGCCCGCCGGGTGGGTCGTCGTAGGCAAGGCCAACGAAGTGCGCCGCCGGTGCCTCCATGCGCACCGACAGCGCCAGCGGCCCCTGCTCGCCTTCAAGCGCCCAGTGAAAGTAACCGTAGCGCCCGCGGTTGCGCAGCGCCTGCCACAGGCCGTTGAGCCGGATCTCCCGCTCGCCCAGTCGCAGGACGAGGCTGTTGAACGACGGCGTCCACAGCGGGCCGACCTTCAGCCGCGCGGTGGAACATTCCAGAAAAGCCGTCGGGTTGGTGTCGAAGCCGGCCACCTGGCCCCAGGCGTAGCGGTCGGTGTGCTTCAGGCCCCAATTGTGGTTCTGGCTGCCGCACCAGCCATCGATCTCAATGCGACGGCCGTTCACGGTGAGGGTCCCTGAGAAATCTGCCAGCGGCACCCCGCTCAGCGCCTTGGCCTTAGGAAAACCGCGGTGGTACAGCGACAGCGGCAGCAGGAAGGCCGGCTTCCTCTCGCCCTCATAGTGCAGATCCCAGCTGAGTTGCCGCCCATCCTTGCGCACCGCGCCCCGCAGCAGAGTCTCGTCCAGCACCGCATCGCCCAGCCGCACCTGCAACCCCGCGCCAGAAAAGGCGCACTGCGCCAGCGGCACGCACTGCTTGATCGCCGTGATCGCCGAGGTCTCGCCGTCGAAGTAGATCGCCCACAGCTGCCCCTCGGTGGCCGCCGGCCGGCCCTTCGGGCTAAACAGCGTGTAGCGAATCCAGAACGCCAGCGGCCGGCTGGGGTGATTGGCCCGCAGGAAATAGCTCTCGTAGAAACCGCGGTCGGACTGACGATCGAACTGCGAGGCATTGACCGCCTGCAGAAGCGCGGGCTCGGCGAGTTGAGTGAGGTCTTGCATGGGCGCAGGCGAGGTTTGAAACGCCATGCTACTCGTCTCACCCGCGTTCGCCCAGCGGCGAGGAACAGGTTGTCAGGCGCGGCCGCCGATTGACCGTATGGGCAACGTCAGGGGCGACCACAACCTGTTCTGAGTTGCATGCCGGTGAACGAAATGGTGCAGGAAGCGCCGCAAGACAGCAATGCAAGAGACCTAATTGGCCGGCGGTGGACTCCAGCGCCGCGGCTCAAAGCGGAACACCTTGGGGTCGGCCACATCCACCGTGCCCTTGACCCAACCCAGGTTGGGTGAACCGTAGGTTTCGACACGGGTGAAGTTCTTCACCACCTCGCGCGCCGCAGCGTCGAGCAATGGCTGGTTGATCTGCTGGTGATGCGAATCGCCATGCACCAGCACCACCTGGCCGGCAAAGGCCTGCGTTTCTTCGCGCAGTTGAATGAGGAAGTCACGGTAGCCGGGTTTGAAGTTGCCAGCGCTGGCAGCCTCGAACTCCGGATTGGCCTGGATGATGACCACCACGCCGGCCAGCTTGCGGGTGCGTGCCAACTCGAAAGCCTGCGCCAGCCAGGCCCGGTTGGCGGCACTACGTTCGATGAACTCCAACACCGGGCCGCCGCCGCGGTGCACGCCATGATAGTTGTTGTCGCTGCCGGTCACATTCAGGCCGACGAACAGCGCACCGCCCGCCTCCCAGCGCACGTTCTCGCGGTAGGCGGCAAAGGCCGGGTCGCTGCTCTGGCGTTCCAGTTTCAGCGGACGCTGACCCAGTGCCGTGTCGCCAGCAAAAAACAGCTCGCGCAATTTGGCCAAGCGCTCCAGCGGGTCGTAGCCTCCGTTGTTCTTGCGGTGGCAGTCGGTCCACTCGTTGTCGCCGGGCACGAAAACCAGCGGGTGGAGAGAACTCTGGAACACGCCGAGCATGTCGAGAAATACCTCGTCGCTGCAGACCGAACCACCACTCTTGAAATCACCATCGTGCACCACAAAGGCCAGCGGCTCGCGGTTGATCTCGTTCAGCAAGGCCGGCAACTGCTCACGTTCCCAGCGGCTGTACGGCATGTCGCCAAAGAGACCGAACGAGACCGGTTGGGCTGCCAGCGTGCCGGCCAGCGCGACCAAGGCCCAGAAAGACAGAAAATGTTTCATGCGAACCACCAATGACGCCAGCCAAGCTCAGGCTTGACCGCTGGAGTCCGCCGCAATCTTGCGCAGAGCCTCCTCGAACACCGCCACCGGCTGGCCACCGGAGATCAGGTACTGGCGGTTGATGACGATGGCCGGCACCGAGCGGATGCCGGCCTGCTGCCACTGCATTTCGTTCTCGCGCACAACGTCGGCATAGTCGTCACCAGCCAGAATGGCGCGCGCCTGCGCCGCGTCCAGCCCCACGCTGGCACAGGCATGGGCCAGCACCTCGGCGTCCGACACGTTCTCGGCCCGGCCATGGTAGGCGTTGAGCAATTCCTTTTTCAGCGCGTGCTGCTTGTCAGCGCCCTGCAACGCGGCCCAGTGCAGCAGGCGGTGCGCATCAAAGGTGTTCCAGATGCGGCCACGCCCTTCGGGCTTGAAGGTGAAGCCGACTTCGGCACCACGCTGGCGAATGGTCTCGCGGATCTGCGCCTGCTGCTCGGGCGTGGAGCCGTATTTCTCGCTCAGGTGTTCGGTCATGTCTTGCCCCTCAGGGCCCATGTGCGGGTTGAGCTCGAAGGGCTGGAAATGCAGTTCGGCGCTGATGTCACCTTGCACATGGGCCAGCGCCTGTTCCAGCGCACCCAGGCCGACGGCGCACCAGGGGCAGGCCACGTCGGAGACGAAATCGATTTGGAGTGAGGTAGTCATTTTGCAATCCTAGAAGATCTTGTTAAACCTCGCAGGCGAAGGACGAATCGCCTCATTCAATGCGAATCAGACCCGTTGCGAACCCGCCCGCGCAAGGCCTTGGTCTGGGAGCGCTGGCTCTTGCCTTCCAGGCGCCGCTGGCGGGAACCGTAGGTGGGTTGGGTGGCGCGGCGCGTCTTGGGTGGCCGGGCCACGCTGTTGACCAGCTCGTGCAGGCGAGAAAAAGCGTCGAGCCGGTTCAGGTCCTGGCTGCGGTGCTGCTGGGCCTTGATCACCAGCACGCCGTCTTGCGTGATGCGACTGTCGCGCAGCGCCAGCAAACGTTCTTTCACATCCTCCGGCAGTGACGAGGCCCGGATGTCGAAGCGCAGGTGCACCGCACTCGACACCTTGTTGACATTCTGGCCGCCGGCACCTTGCGCACGGATGGCACTGATCTGCACCTCGGCTTCATCGATCTGGAGCAGCGCGGGCAGAGTCATGGGCCGGCGAGTGCCGTGTCAGCTGATGGCGGCTTCCGACACGTCCGCCTGCAAATTCACATAACGCGCCACGAAGGCACCCACACTGCTGGCCGGCAGCGGCAGCCAGACGGTGTGGCCGGAGCCGGGCGCCACGTCGATGGCTTGCCCTTCAGCGTTTTCCATGTGGCTGATGTCGTAGTCCACATTGCCACCGGGCTGGATCAGCTCCAGCCGGTCGCCCACCGAAAACTTGTTCTTCACGTTGACCTGGGCCAGGCCACGTGCGGCGTCAAACGCCACCACGTCGCCCACGTACTGGCTGCGGCCCGATTCGGAGTAGCCGCGCAGGTAGTTCTGCGTTTCCTGCGGTGTGTGGCGCTGGTAGAAGCCCGAGGTGTAGCCGCGGTTGGCCAGGCCTTCGAGCTGGCCGATCAGGGCCGGGTCCAGGCTGCGGCCGGCCACGGCATCATCAATCGCCTGGCGGTAGCTCTGCACGGTGCGCGCCACGTAGTAGGCGCTCTTGGTGCGGCCTTCGATCTTGAGCGAGTCGACACCGATCTCCACTAGACGCTGGATGTGCTCGATGGCCCGCAAGTCCTTGGAGTTCATGACGTAGGTGCCGTGCTCGTCTTCCTCGATCGGCATGAACTCGCCGGGACGGTTGCTTTCTTCCAGCAGGTAGGAGATCGAGTCGCGCGCCTCTTTGGGCAAGGTCTGCCCGCCGCCGCCACAGCCCTGGGCCGCAGCGCGCTCCGGCGAGAGCACGTCGCCACTGGCGTCGACCTGCGCGGTGTGGGTCTTGTAGTCCCAGCGGCAGGCATTGGTGCAGGTGCCCTGGTTGGCGTCGCGATGGTTGAAATAACCCGACAGCAGGCAGCGGCCCGAGTAGGCGATGCACAGCGCACCGTGCACGAACACTTCGATCTCGCTGTCCGGGCAGTCCTGGCGGATCTGCTCGACCTGGTCGAGCGACAGTTCGCGCGACAGGATCACGCGCTTGACGCCGGCCTTGTTCCAGAAGCGCACGGCGGCGGCATTCACGGTATTGGCCTGCACCGAAAGGTGGATCTCCATCTCGGGCCAGGTCTCGCGCACCATCATGATCAGGCCGGGGTCGGACATGATCATGGCGTCCGGCTTCAAGGCAATCACCGGCGCCATGTTAGGCAGGTAGTTCTTGATCTTGTTGCCGTGCGGAAAGATGTTGGAGACCAGGAAAAACTTGCGCCCGAGTTCGTGCGCGCGGTCGATGCCGCGCTTGAGAACGGCCAGGTCACCAAAGTCGTTGTTGCGCACACGCAGCGAATAGCGTGGCTGGCCGGCGTAGATGGCATCCGCCCCAAAGGCGAAAGCCGTCTCCAGCATGGCCAGCGAGCCGGCCGGGGCCAACAGTTCGGGGGCCTTGCGCTTCATTTCGTTTCCGCCAATTGGGCCAGCCCAGCAATCGCCAGCGCGTAGCCGTTGACGCCGAACCCGGCCATCACCGCCTTGGCTGCCGGCGAAATGTAGGAGTGGTGACGGAATTCCTCGCGTGCATGCACGTTGCTGATGTGCAGCTCGATCAGCGTCACGCCGGTACCCTTGATGGCGTCGTGCAGCGCAATGCTGGTGTGGGTGTAGGCACCGGCATTAAGAATGACACCGGCCAGTTGGCCCGCAGCCTGCAGGCGGCCGGCCTCGTGGAGCCAGTCCACCAGCTCGCCCTCTTGGTTGCTCTGGCGGAAGTCCAGCGCCAGGCCGTTGGCGGCACAGGCCCGCTCGCACAGGGCTTGCACGTCGGCCAGTGTTTGCGAGCCATAGACCGCCGGCTCGCGCGTACCGAGCAGGTTGAGGTTGGGACCATTGAGGACGAGAACGGTTTTCATGGGGAATTCCCTAGCCAAAGGGGTGCAGATCTGCAGATGGCCAATTGTGCCACTGGGCTACCATCGACCCATCATGAGGGATAAGGAAGACACGCATGACGACGCCCCGACTCAATGAACTCGACGCCTCCCAGCTTGCGGTGCGACTGGCGCGGCGCGAGATCAAGGCCGAAGACCTGGCCATTGCCTGCCTGGAACGCGTGGCCGAGCGCGAGGACGACGTCCATGCCTTCGCCCACCTCGACGCCGTCAATGCCCTGGCACAGGCCCGGGCGCTTGATGCCGGGCCGGTGCGCGGCCTGCTGCACGGCCTGCCGATCGGCGTGAAAGACCTGTTCGACACCACCGACCTGCCCACCGGTTACGGCTCGGCGCTCTACGCCCACCACCGCCCGGTGGCCGATGCCGCCACCGTGGCCCTGTGCCGCGAGGCCGGCGCCGTGGTGATGGGCAAGACCGTCACCACCGAATTCGCCTACTTCCAGCCCGGCCCCACCTGCAACCCGCACAACGCGCAGTTCACCCCGGGCGGCTCGTCCAGCGGCTCGGCTGCGGCAGTGGCCGACCACATGGTGCCGCTGGCGCTGGGTACACAAACGGCTGGCTCCATCATCCGGCCGGCCGCCTTCTGCGGCGTGGTGGGTTACAAGCCCAGCCACGGCCGCGTGGTCGGGGCCGGCGTGAAAAGCCTCTCGCCCACGCTGGACGTGATCGGTGGCTTCGGCCGCAGCGTGCGCGACGTCGCTCTGCTGGGCGCCGTGCTCACCGGCGACCGGCGCCTGTTCGAATGGGGCGAGCACGGCGCACCGCGCATCGGCCTGTTCCAGACGCCGGCCTGGCCGCAGGCCGACGTCGACACGCAAAACGTCTGGTCGCTGGCCACCCAGGCACTGGCCACACACACCGATGCCTGCCAGGACGTGGCCATGCCGCAGAACTTCGGCGACCTGATTCAACTGCAAAAAGACGTGATGACCTTCGAGATGGCACGTTCGCTCAGCCACGAACGGCTGCGCCACCGCGAGGCCTTGAGCGCACAGCTGGTGGCGCTGCTCGATGCCGGCATGGCAATCAACGGTGCCACCCACGACGCCAACCTGCAGCGCACCGCCGACTGGCGCCTGCGCATCGACTCGCTGTTCGAACGACACGACGTGCTGCTGACCCCCAGCGCCATTGGTGAAGCACCCAAAGGCCTGGAGGCCACCGGCGACCCGCTGTTTTGCCGCAGCTGGTCGCTGTTGGGCCTGCCTTGCGTGCACCTGCCCTTTGCCACCGGCGCCATGGACTTGCCGGTGGGCCTGCAACTGGTGGGCCGCTTTGGTGAAGACCACAAGCTGCTGGCCGCCGCGCACTGGGTACACGAACGGCTGACACGCTGAAGACCCAACATGACTGAGCAACAGAACACAACGCCTGACGCTACCCTGGCTGCCCTGCTCGGCCGCCACTCGATTGGCCCCCGCTGGATGGTGGCCCCTGGCCCGAATGACGCGCAATTGACCCAGGCGGTGCAAGCCGCCTTGCGGGCCCCTAACCATGGGCGCATGAAGCCCTGGCGTGTGGTCACGGTGAGCGAGGCGCAGCGCCCCGCCCTGGCCGAGCTGTTCGAACAGTTCGCCCGCGACTCTGGCAAAAGCGCCGAAGACGTGGCCATTGAACGTGAGCGCGCCTACAACGGGCCAGTGCTGGTGGCCTGGGTGGCGCGCATCGACAGTGGTGTGGCCAAGGTGCCGCCGCACGAGCAGTGGATCTGTGTCGGTGGGGCCTTGAGCAATTTCATGAACGCACTGCACCTCATGGGCTTTGGCGCCAAGATCCTGAGCGGCCGCAAATGCCAGCACCCGGCGCTGGTGCAGGCCTTCTGCCAGGCCGGCGAGCAGCTGGTGGGCTTCGTCTGCATCGGCACGCCCACGCGCGAACTGGAACCCCGGGAGCCGGACAACCCGCGCCCTCTGCTATCGGCCTGGACTGCTGGCTAGGGCCAGGGGGCTGTTCACCCTAGCGGTGGCGCAGGCGCCAGACTTGCCAGGCACACAGCGTGGCCAGCACGCTGCTGGCCAGCGCTGCCCAGAACACGCTGACCAGGCCAAAGCGCGCGCTCAAGACGCCACCGGCCAGGCCGGTCAGCACCCCAGGCAGTCCATAACCCAACACCGCGTACAGGGCCTGGCCACGGCCGCGCAGCGTGCCGGGAAAATGGTGCGACAACAGCGCAATGCAGACCGAGTGATGCGCGGCAAAGGTCAGCCCATGCAGCGCCTGCGCCAGCAACAACAGGGGCCAGACAGCGGCGCTGGAAGCGGTAACCCCCGTGCGCAGTACCGCCACTGCGGCACACACAACCAGCCAGGCCGTGAGGCTGAAGCGCGGCAGCCAACGGCTTTGTGTGAAGAACCAGGCGATTTCCACGATGACCGAGACCGCCCACAACAGGCCGATCATGGTCTTGCTGTAGCCCAGGGCGTCAAGGTAGAGCGAGAAGAAGATGTAGATCCCCATATGCGACAGCACATGGAAAAACGCCGTGGCAAAAAACCATTGCACGGAACGTTTTTTCAGAATGGGCAGCACCGGCTGCTTTTTCTCGTGTGCCGGCACCGCCTCTTTCAGGTCGGGCAACCACCAGACACTGGCCACCACCGCCAGCAGCGAGAGCACGGTCCAGGCCGGGAAATGCCCCATGCCGAAATGCTCGAACCAGGCACCGGCGGCAAACACCGTGACCAGAAAACCGAGCGAGCCCCACAGGCGCACACGGCCATAACGCTTGGCGTCGAACGCGCCGCCGCTGCTCACCAGATGGGCCATGGCGGCCTCGCTCATCGGCATCATGGCGCTGGTGTGCAGGAACATCAGCCCCAGCACCGCAGCCAGCCACCAGAAGCCGCCTTCGATCCACAAACCGCACGACACCACCAGCGCCACCGTGGCACCGAAGCGCAGCAGCTTGACGCGTTCACCGGTGTGGTCACTCAGCCAGCCCCAGGCATAAGGTGCGACCAGGCGCGTGGCCGACTGCACGGCCGTCAGCAGACTGATGGCAACAATGCCCAGGCCCAGGTCCTTGAGCCAGAGCGGCAGGTAGGGATTGAAAAACCCGATGTGGGCGAAGTAGCTGGCCGACAGGGCAGCAAAAGGCGCGAGATGGCGCCGGCTGTTGGGCACGAGAGGCCTGCTACTTTTTCTCGCTCCAGAGCACGCCGGCGCTGGCCCAGTCGGACTTCTTGATGTCGAACAGGATCACGTCCACCGCCTCGGGCGAGGTGCCCAAGGTCTTGACGGCGGCCTCGGTGACGGCCTTGACGAATTCCCTCTTCTGCTCGGGCGTGCGGCCCTCGAACATTTCAACGCGGATGGTAGGCATGGTGAGATTCCCGAAATCGAAAGTGAACGTGATGTCCGGCTCAGACCGAACCGGGGATGGGGCCGACCGCCAGCTTGACGTCGCCGCACTGGGCACGCTGGCGCAGTGCATGCTCCATCACCACCAGGGCCAGCATGGCCTCGGCAATCGGGGTAGCGCGGATGCCGACGCAGGGGTCGTGCCGGCCCTTGGTCACCACCTCGGTGCTGTGGCCTTCGACGTCGATCGACTCGCGCGGCGTGAGGATGGAGCTGGTCGGCTTGATGGCGATCGACACTTCCAGGTCCTGCCCGGTGCTGATGCCGCCCAGCACACCGCCGGCGTTGTTGTTGCGAAAGCCTTGCGGGCTGAGTGCGTCGCCATGGCTGCTGCCCTTGTGAGCCACGCTGGCAAAACCGGCACCGATCTCCACGCCCTTCACCGCATTGATGCCCATCATGGCGAAGGCGATATCGGCGTCGAGCTTGTCAAACAGCGGCTCACCCAGGCCAACCGGCATCTTGCTGGCCGTGACGCGCAGGCGTGCGCCGCAGGAGTCACCTGCCTTGCGCAGGGCTTCCATGTAGGTCTCCAGTGCCGACACATCTGCCACCGGAGCGAAGAAGGGGTTGGCGGACACGTGGTCCCAGGACTCGAAGGGAATGGCGATCTCGCCGATCTGCGTCATGCAGCCACGGAACTCGGTGCCGTACTGGGCGCGCAGCCACTTCTTGGCCACGGCGCCGGCCGCCACCATGGGGGCGGTCAAACGGGCCGAGGAACGGCCGCCGCCGCGCGGGTCGCGGATGCCGTACTTGTGCCAGTAGGTGTAATCAGCATGACCGGGGCGGAAGGTCTGCAGGATGTTGCCGTAGTCCTTGCTGCGCTGGTCGGTGTTCTTGATGAGCAGGCAGATCGGCGTGCCGGTGGTCTTGCCCTCGTACACACCGGAGAGGATTTCCACCGCATCGGGCTCGTTGCGCTGGGTGACGAACTTGGAGGTGCCGGGGCGGCGGCGATCCAGATCGGGCTGGATGTCCGCCTCGCTCAGTTCCATGCCCGGCGGGCAGCCGTCGATCACGCAGCCGATGGCCGGGCCGTGGGATTCACCGAAGTTGGTGACCGCGAAGAGGTTTCCGAAGGTATTGCCGCTCATGGGGGGGATTATCCCAGAGAGTATTCACCCCTCAGCGCTGGCTCGCTTCGACTGTGGCGCGCAGCTTCTGGCCGAGGGCTGTGGTCGCCCTGGCCTTGGGCCGGCCAGGGTGCTCGTGCTCAAGCGTCTTTGGCAACGGGTTGGCCTTCTTCTTCCGGCCAATCGCGGATGTAGGCCTTGAGCATCTTGTTCTCGAAATTCTGGGCATCCACCACGGCTTTGGCCACGTCGTAGAAGCTGATCACGCCCATGAGCATCTTCTTGTCCATCACCGGCATGTAGCGGGCGTGGCGGTCCAGCATCATGCGGCGCACCTCGTCCATGTCGGTCTCCATGGTGCAGGTCAGGGGCGCGTCGTCCATGGCGGTGCGCACCAGCGTCGTGCCAATGCTGCCGCCGTTTTTCACAGCCTGCTTGATGACCTCGCGGAAGGTCAGCATGCCCACCAGGTCGCCATGGTCCATGACCACCAGCGAGCCGATGTCTTTTTCCGCCATCGCCTCGGTCGCGCGGGCCAGCGGCTCGTCGGGGGTGACGGTGTACAGGGTGTTGCCCTTGACGCGCAGGATGTCGCTGACTTTCATGGTGTGCTCCTCGTGACTCTCAAGGGCATGAAATATAGCCCATGGCATGATTGGAACCATAACGAGGCTGCCGGTCAAGCCACCCCGCGACACCGCCAGCACCCACTGAAACATCTGCGGAGTTCTTCATGCCCGGTTATTCCGACCCCGGCTTCGACACCCTGGCACTGCACGCCGGGGCGGCACCCGACCCCACCACTGGTGCGCGCGCCGTGCCGATCCACCTCACCACCTCCTTCGTCTTCGAATCAAGCGACCACGCCGCCGCCCTGTTCAACCTGGAGCGCGCCGGCCACGTCTACAGCCGCATCAGCAACCCTACCAACGCGGTGTTCGAGCAGCGCATGGCGGCGCTGGAAGGCGGCATCGGTGCCATTGCCGTGGCCAGCGGCCAGGCGGCATTGCACCTGAGCGTGGCCACGCTGATGGGCGCCGGCTCGCACATCGTGGCCAGCACGGCGCTCTATGGCGGCTCGCAGAACCTGCTGCACTACACGCTGCGCCGCTTCGGCATCGAGACCACCTTCGTCAAGCCGGGAGACATCGACGGCTGGCGCAAGGCGGTGCGGCCCAACACCAAGCTGTTCTTCGGCGAAACCGTGGGCAACCCGGGCCTGGACGTGCTGGACATTCCGACGGTGAGCGCGATCGCCCACGAAGCCGGTGTGCCGCTGCTGGTGGACTCGACCCTCACCTCGCCCTGGCTGATCAAGCCTTTCGAGCACGGCGCCGACCTGGTCTACCACTCGGCCACCAAGTTCCTGAGCGGCCACGGCACCGTGATCGGCGGCGTGGTGGTGGACGGCGGCAGCTTCGACTGGGACGCCTCGGGAAAGTTTTCCGAACTCAGCCAGGCCTACGACGGTTTCCACAACATGGTGTTCACCGAGGAGTCGACCATCGGCGCCTTCCTGCTGCGCGCACGACGCGAGGGCCTGCGTGACTTCGGTGCCTGCATGAGCCCACACACCGCTTGGCTCATTCTGCAGGGCATCGAAACCTTGCCGCTGCGCATGGCACGCCACATGAGCAACACCGAGCGCGTGGTGGAATTCCTGGCCAGCCAGCCTTTTGTCTCGCGCGTCGGCCACCCGCTGCTGGAAAGCCACCCCAGCCATGCGCTGGCCAAGCAGCTGCTGCCGCGCGGTGCCGGTTCGGTGTTCAGCTTCGACATCAAGGGCAACCGCGAGCAGGGCAAGGCTTTCATCGAAACACTCAAGGTCTTCAGCCACCTGGCCAATGTGGGCGACTGTCGCAGCCTGGTGATCCACCCGGCCAGCACCACCCACTTCCGCATGAGCGACGAGGCGTTGGCCGGTGCCGGCATCAGCCAGGGCACGATCCGCCTGTCGATCGGCCTGGAAGACCCGGACGATCTGATCGATGACCTCAAGCGCGCATTGAAAGCGGCAGAAAAGGCAGGTGCATGATGGAACTCACCGTCAACGGCGCCAAGACCTATTGCTACACCGGCGGCAAGGTATTCGATGCGACCAAACCCACCGTCGTCTTCATCCACGGCGTGCTCAACGACCACAGCGTCTGGATACTGCAGAGCCGTTACCTGGCCAACCACGGCTGGAACGTGCTGGCCGTCGACTTGCCCGGCCATTGCCGCAGCGGCGGCGAAGCCCCGGAAACGGTGGAACAGGCGGCCGGCTTCATTGCCACCCTGCTCGATGCTGCCGGCGTGCAACGTGCGGCGCTGGTCGGCCACAGCTGGGGCTCGCTGATTGCGCTGGAAGCCGCTTCTCAACTCAAGGAGCGCATCAGCCACCTGGTGCTGGTGGGCACAGCCTTCCCGATGAAGGTGTCGCCAGCGCTGCTCGATGCCGCACTCAACGAGCCGATGAAGGCGCTGACCATGATCAACGTCTTTTCGCGCAGCACGCTGGCGGCGCCGCCGTCGGTGCTCGGCCCCGGCACATGGGTCTATGGTGCCGGCATGGCGCTGGGCCGGCGTGTGCTGGCCAGCAACCGTCAGGTCAACGTGTTCCACCGCGGCTTCAAGGCCTGCGACAGCTATGCCAATGGCGAGAACGCAGTGCAGGCCATCACCTGCCCGGTGCTGTTCCTGCTCGGTGCGCAAGACCAGATGACGATGGCGAAAGCCGCCCAGGGGCTGATAACCAAGGCGCGCGAAGCGGGCAAAACGGTGCAGGTAATGAACCTGCCGGTGGGCCACCACCAGATGAGCGAGACGCCGGAAGAGACGCTGTTCGCGATCCGCGACTTCCTGGCCCGCTGAAGCTCAGGCCGGCACCAAAGGGCGGCGGTGCCGGTCCACCCAGTAGCCCCACAGCACCAGCAGCCACTGCAGTTGCCCGAGCCAGGCAATGGCCTGCGTGCTCGGCGGCGGGGCACCGAACACATTGACGGTGTAAATCATGAACAGGAAGAGCACTAGGCCCAGCAGCCCCCAGCGGCCCGCCCCGTCACGGGCGACGGTGTTGCGCACGTAGACCCACACGCCGAGAGTAAACATCGGAATTTCCAGCGCCAGTGTCAGCGGCAGGGACGACCACAGATGCAGGCCAGACACGGCATCGCCCCAGGGCACCAACGGCAGATCCGGCCGATGCACCATGAGGTCCAGCAACCAGTGACTCAGCACCAGTGCACCCAACACCACGGCACCGCCCCGGTCGCGCTTGCGCAGCGCGTAGAGAACGCCCAGCAACACAGCCCAGCCCAGTACGGCCAGCAGGCTGTGAGAGTAGGGGTAATGCTCGAACACCAGCGGCGTCACCACCGTGGCGCCGGGCTCAATGCGCACACGCTCAAGCCCCAACAGCAGGAAAGTCGGCCACAACAGGTCGATGAACTGGGCCGCGAGGAACAGCGCGCCGAGTGACACGCGCGGTGCGACCACTTTGGCGCCAAAGCCAAGGGCGAAATGGCCTAGGAACATGACAACTCCCTTCAGCGGAAACAGATGCGCCGTTGTCGGCCTCTATAGCGGGCTTGGACCACAGCGCATCACCGGCAGGCGACATCCACCATCCGGCTGGCGATGGTATTGGGTGTGGCGAAATTCCAGCTCATCGGGCCGTGTTCGTAGTGCACCAGCTTGCCGGCGCCCATGGCTTGCGGATGGTCCGAGGAATACATCCGGCGGATCCGTCTGCCGGCGCAATCGACCTCGAACTGATCTCTGGACGACAGGTAGGGCCCGGCGGGGCCATGGCGCAACTCGGTGTGGTCGCGCAAGACCCAGATCATCACGTTGTTGCCCGTCTTTTTCGGGATCGGTGTGTCGATGTAGAAAACCGATTGCTCGTTGTGAGAGATCCTCACCCAATCAGCCATCACCTGGCTGCTGCCCAGCATCAGGAACACGGACATCAAGATTGTTTTCAGCATGACTTTGAGGTTAAACGGCGCATCACGTGCAGACCTGCGGATTGCATCTCGCTGGGGGGCTACCGGTTTGGCACAAACCCATCCGCCTCCCGGCCGCCATGGCAGGTCTTGCTTCCAGTTTGCCTGGCACTATAACCTTGGCCACAGAGCCGGTGTTTCAATGCTGCGGGTTGCATGCAAGCGACGCCAGCGCCTACACTGCAGCCATAAAACCAGGAGACCAGCATGAACACCACCACATCCACCGATCCCAAGGCCTTCAGCAGCTTTGCCGAGTTCTACCCGTTCTACCTGGGTGAGCACAGCAACCGTACCTGCCGCCGCCTGCACTTCGTCGGCAGCTCGCTGGCCCTCGCCTGCCTGGCCATGCTGGTCGTCACCGGCAAGCCGCAGTACTTCGTCTACGGCCTGCTGTGCGGCTACGGCTTTGCCTGGCTGGGCCACTTCGGCTTCGAGAAGAACAAGCCGGCCAGCTTCAAACGCCCGCTCTACAGCTTCATGGGCGACTGGGTGATGTACAAAGACATCTGGACCGGCAAGATCAAGCTCTGACCGGCACGCCGGGCCATCGCTCGCATCACGAAAACGCTACCAATTTTATAGCGCCTCGCGCAACATCGACGAGGACTTCATGCCATTAATGGTCATGAACGCGGTACGCGGCGACGGCATCAACAACAGGCGATCGACCAAGGGGCCCACGGACGTGCTCTCGGGGTCGGCCAACAGCACGTAGCGGCCATCGCCATCTTCCAGCCGGCCCACCCAGTCCAGCGCCACCAGGGTGCCGAGCACGGACTGCAGCTGCACCGGGTCGACGCGCAGGGCCTCGGCCAGGGCCTCGGCCGACAGACCATGGCGCCCGGCCTGGCTGCTGGCCAGCAGTTGCGACAGGGTGTCGAGCGCCAGCGTGAATTCCCAGCCCGGCGTGCCGCCGCGCCGCGACACGCCCATCAGCAAGCTGGGCAGGTAGGCGGTGATGACCGCGCCCAGCAGCACGATGACCCAGACCACGTAGATCCAGACCAGCAGAATGGGCACGGTGGCAAAGGCGCCATAAACGGCCGAATAGGTGGGCACCGCCTTGACATAAAGCGCCAGCACTTTCTTGGCCACCTCAATGCCAGCCGCAGCGAAGATGCCGCCGGCCCAGGCGTGCCCCCACTTCACCTGCGTATTGGGCACGTAGTAGTAGGTGGCCGCCATACCGCCGGCCACCATGAAAAACTCCAGCAGATCGAGCAGGAAACGCACGCCCCCCGGCATGGCACCCACCAGGCCCCGCGACGCCGAGAGCAGGTAGGACGTGATGGTCAGGCTACCCGCCAGCAACAGCGGGCCGAGCGTGATGGCCGTCCAGTAGATCAGCAGGCGCTGCCCCAGCGGGCGCGACTGGCGCACGCGCCAGATGCCGTTGAGCGTGCGGTCGATGGTGAACACCAGGCTCAGCGCGGTGGCAAACAACACCGCCAGACCAACCGTCCCCAGGCGGCTGGCCTTGCCGGCAAACTGCGTCAGGTAGCCCAGCACCTGGCGTGCAATGTTGTCGGGAACCAGGCTTTCCACCAACCACTTCTGCAGCACCTCCTGCAGCTTGCCGAACATGGGAAAGGCGGTGAACACTGCCAACGCCACGGTGACCAGCGGCACCAGGGCAATGATGGTGGTGAAGGTCAGGCTGCTGGCGGTCAGGCCCAGGCGGTCTTCGCGAAAGCGCTCGCGCAGGGTCAGCGCGGTGGTACGCCAGGGAAAGTGCGACAGGTTTTGGAGAAAGACTTGCAGTCGGGAGGGCTCGCTCATCCCGCTATGATGCCACCTCCATGAATGCAATCGACAACCCCGTGCCCCCCCGCGTCCGCCTGAGTCGCCTGCTGGCCGTCGGCAGCCTGCTCGGCCTGATCGTGCTGGGCCTAGCCTGGGAATTGTGGCTGGCGCCGCTGCGCCCCGGCGGCTCTTGGTTGGCGCTGAAGGTGCTGCCCTTGTGCATTCCGCTGGTCGGCCTGCTGAAAAACCGCATGTACACCTACCGCTGGGTCAGCCTGGTGGTGTGGCTGTACTTCATTGAAGGCGTGGTGCGCGCCACCAGCGAACCGGCACCCCGCGCCTGGCTGGCCGCACTGGAAGTGCTGTTGTGCCTCACCCTGTTCACGGGCTGCACGCTGCATGTGCGTCTGCGCCTGAAGGCCGCCAAGGCCATCACCCCCCAACCTGAAACCGCGACACCATGACCGCTTCCACCCCACTGCTTGACCAACTGCGCCAGATCGTCGGCGCTGCGAATGTATTGACCGAAGGCGACCTGACCGCCTGGGAGCTGGATTGGCGCCGCCGCGAGCGCGGCCATGCCCTGGCTGTGGTGCGCCCCGGCACCACGACCGAAGTGGCCGCCGTGGTGAAAGCCTGTGCCGCTGCCGGCGTGAGCATGGTGCCTCAGGGCGGCAACACCGGCATGGTGGTGGGCTCCACGCCCGACGCCAGCGGCAAGCAGGTGGTGTTGAGCCTGACGCGCATGAACAAGGTGCGCGCGCTCGATGCCGGCAACCTGACCATCACGGTGGACGCCGGCTGCGTGCTGCAAAGCCTGCAGGAGGAATGCGAAAAGGCCGGCTTCCTGTTCCCGCTCAGTCTGGCCTCGGAAGGCAGCTGCACCATCGGCGGCAACCTTGGCACCAATGCCGGCGGCACCCAGGTGGTGCGCTACGGCAACACGCGCGAACTCTGCCTGGGGTTGGAAGTGGTGACGGCGCAGGGCGAGGTCTGGAATGGCTTGACCGGCCTGCGCAAAGACAACACCGGCTACGACCTGCGCCACCTGTTCATCGGCTCGGAAGGTACGCTGGGCGTGATCACCGGCGCCACCATGAAGCTGTACCCGATGCCCAAGGCACAACTCACCGCCTTTGCCGCCGTACCCTCACTGGAAGATGCCGTGAAGCTGCTGGGCCTGGCGCACCAGCACCTGAGTTCGGGCCTGACCGGCTTCGAGGTCATGGGCCAGTTTGCGCTCAGCCTGGTGGCCAAGCATTTCCCGCAGCAGCGCGTGCCGTTCTGGCAGGAATCGCCCTGGTGCGTGGTGCTGGAGAACTCCGACAACGAATCGGAAGCCCATGCGCGCGAATGCTTTGAGCGCCTGCTGGAAGCCGCCATGGAGGCCGGCCACGTGACCGATGCCGTGGTGGCCGAGAGCATGGCGCAAGCCCATGCGCTGTGGCATATCCGCGAGAGCATTCCGCTGGCGCAGGCCGAGGAAGGCCTGAACATCAAGCACGACATCTCGATCAATGTCTCGCGCATCCCTGAATTCGTGAACGAGACCAACGCCCTGCTGCTGGCACGCTTCCCCGGTGCGCGCCTGGTGACCTACGGCCACCTGGGCGATGGCAACCTGCACTACAACGTGCAGGCGCCGGAGGGCGACGATCAGGCGCGCTTCCTCAACGAGGAGGAGGCACCGATGAACGAACTGGTATACGAGGTGGTGGACCGCTACAACGGCTCGATCTCGGCCGAGCACGGCATCGGCAGCCTGAAGGCCGACAAGCTGGCGCACCACAAGTCGCCGGTGGCGCTCGGCCTGATGCACTCGATCAAACAGGCGCTGGACCCGCAGAACCTGATGAACCCGAACCGGGTCCTCAAGGCCTGAGCCATTGCCCGGCCATTCAGCCCTTCACATAGCGCAGCAGCAGTGCCTTCAGCTCCTCTGAAACACCCTTGAACTGCACACCGATGACGAAACCACTGCGCTGGCCACTGTAGGTGCAGTGGGCAACGACGGCGGCGATCTGAACCTTGTGCATGCTGCCGTCCGGTAGCGGCAGCGTGAAGGACAGGTTGCAAGAGGTGGCTGGCGCCAGGTTCACGTCGACGACGAGGCTCATGCCGCCGGTACTGACATCGACGGAGCGGACTTCCATGTCCGGTTTGCCAGCCAGCGTCACGCGCACGCGCACTCTCAAAGGTTTGCGCTCAACCTGCCGGCGTTCATCGCCTGACGAGGCGGACGTAAGAATCGATGACATGAATTCCTCACCTGATATGTTGCAGTTCACATCACTGCTTTTTTCTTTGATACCACTATAAGGCAGCGCCATGACAGTCGACACCGGGGCTGAGCCAGGTCGGCCCGACTTGTAGGAAAATGCTTTTCTTATGACCACCCGCCCCATCCGCTCCCAGTACGAAGACTTCATGCGCCACGTGTACACCACGGGCGTGACCAAGACCGACCGCACCGGCACCGGAACGCGCAGCGTGTTCGGCCACCAGATGCGCTTCGATCTGAATGAGGGCTTTCCGCTGGTGACCACCAAGAAGGTGCACCTGAAGTCCATCATCCAGGAACTGCTGTGGTTCCTCACCGGCTCCAGCAACAACAACTGGCTGAAGGAGCGCGGCGTGAGCATCTGGGACGAATGGGCCAAACCCGACGGCGACCTGGGGCCGGTCTACGGCGTGCAGTGGCGCAGCTGGCCGACGCCGGACGGCGGCCACATCGACCAGATTGCCGACGTCATCAAGACCCTCAAGAGCAACCCGGACTCGCGCCGCATCATCGTCAGCGCCTGGAACGTGGCCGAACTGAACAAGATGGCGCTGATGCCCTGCCACGCCTTCTTCCAGTTTTACGTGGCGCCATCGCAGGTGGCCGGTGAACCCGCCAGGCTCTCGTGCCAGCTCTACCAGCGCAGCGCCGACATCTTCCTCGGCGTGCCCTTCAACATTGCCAGCTACGCCCTGCTCACCCACATGGTGGCGCAGCAGTGCGACCTGGCTGTGGGCGATTTCATCTGGACCGGCGGCGACTGCCACATCTACAGCAACCACCATGAGCAGGTGGAACTGCAACTGAGCCGCACGCCCTTTGCCTACCCCACCTTGAACATCAAGCGCCGGCCGGCCTCGATCTTCGAGTACGAGTACGAGGACTTCGAGGTGCTGGACTACCAGTGCCATCCGGCCATCAAGGCGCCGGTGGCCGTGTGATCAGCAGAAAGCAGTTGCTGGCCCTGGTGGCCCTCACGCTGATGTGGGGCATCAACTGGCCGATGATGAAGCTCTCGCTGCGTGAGCTCTCGCCCATGTACTTTCGCGCCTGCACCATGACGTCCGGCGCAATCTTCCTCTACAGCTGGTACCGCGCGCGCGGCCTGCGTATGTTGCCGCAGGGCGCCGAATGGCAATCGGTGATCCGCATCGGCCTGCCGAACATGCTGGGCTGGCACACCGTGTCCATCCTGGGCGTGAAGGAGCTGGCCTCGGGCCGCGCGGCCATCCTGGGCTTCACCATGCCGATCTGGACGGTGCTGATCGGCGTGCTGTTCCTGGGCGAGAAACTCACACGCCGCGTGGCATTGGCCGCCGTGGCAGTGGCGATCGCCATTGCCTTGCTGATCTCGCACGAATTCACCGCCCTGTCCGGCCGGCCATTGGGCATCGTCTGGATGGAGATTGCCGCCGTCTGCTGGGCCATCGGCACGCTGATGATGCGCCGCGCTCACCTCACGTTACCGGTGGAGACATTGACGGTGTGGATGATGATTCTCACGGCTGGCTGCCTGTGGCTGATCGCCGGATTGAGCGAGCCCTGGCCGAGCTGGCAGTTCAGCGGCGCCATGTGGGCCAGCCTGGCCTACGGCGCCTTCATCAACTACGGCTTTGCCCAGACCATGTGGGCCGGTCTGGCACGCAACCTGCCGCCGGCCACCAGCGCCATGAGTGTGATGGCCATCCCCCTGGTGGGCACGCTGAGCGCCACTGTCATCGTGGGCGAATGGCCGCACTGGCAGGATTTCGTGGCCATTGCGTTCGTCATGGCCGCCATTGCCGCCGTCTTGCTGCCCCCGCGTGCGCCACGTCTCCAAGGAAAACCCGCATGAAAATTCACATCATCTTCGCCCGCGCCGCCAATGGTGTGATCGGCAAGGACGGCACCATGCCCTGGCACCTGCCAGAGGATCTGGCCCACTTCAAGCGCACCACGCTGGGCTGCCCGGTGATCATGGGGCGCAAGACCTGGGAATCATTGCCGCCGCGCTTCCGGCCCCTGCCCGGCCGCATCAACGTGGTGGTGACACGCCAGCGCGATTGGCAAGAAGCCGGCGCCAGCGTGGCGCATTCGCTGCCGGAAGCACTGGCCCTGTGCGGTGATGTGCCGGATGCCTGGATCATCGGCGGTGCCGACATCTACGCCCAGTCGCTGCCGCTGGCCAGCACGGCCGTCGTCACCGAGATCGAGGCCGACTTCGAAGGGGATGCATTTGCGCCACAATTCGGCCCCGAGTGGAAGGAAGTGGCTCGCGAGCGCCACACGGCCACCAACGGTTTGAACTTCAGTTTTGTCACTTACCAGCGCACAGAAGGAAATTGATATGTCCGGACACGGTTTTCACGTCCACGGCCCGCACGACCACGAACTGGAACACGCCCAGCAAGGCGGCCACGGCGATCATGGCAACGGCATGACCAACCAGATCGCGATGTTCACCGCCATCATCGCCACCGTGGGCGCGATCTTCGCCTACATGGGCGGCGCCACCCAGGCCAATGCCGGCCTGTACAAGAACAACGCCGCCATCAAGAAGACGGAAGCCTCCAACCAGTGGAACTACTTCCAGTCCAAGAGCACCAAGCAGTCGCTGGCCGAGGTCTCGCACGACCTGACTTCGCGCGACGGCGAGAAGGAAAAATACCAAGCCAAGATCGACCGCTACGAGAAGGAAAAGAACGAGATCAAGGCTGTGGCCGAAAAGCTCGAAGCCGACGCCACCGAGTGGGACAAGAAGAGCGACGAGCAGATGCACCAGCACCACCGCTGGGCCCAGGCCACCACCGTGCTACAGGTCTGCATCGCCCTGGCCGCCATTGCCCTGCTGACGCGCAAGAAGTGGCTGGAATACGCCATGTTCGGCACCGGCGGGATCGGCATCCTTGTCGGCGCCTTGGCGGCGCTACATATTTGATAGCACCTCGCGCATATCCGACCAGCGCCACGGCCTGAAAACATAAAAAACCATGAAGCTCGCCACCTGGAACATCAACTCGCTGAACGTGCGCCTGCCGCAGGTGCTGGACTGGCTGGCCGCCAACCCGGTCGACGTGCTGGCGCTGCAGGAGCTCAAGCTCACCGACGACAAGTTCCCGTTCGAGGCCTTCACGCAGGCCGGCTACCACGCCCAGTGCTTCGGCCAGAAGACCTACAACGGCGTGGCGCTGTTGACGCGTGCGCCTGCCATCAACGTGGTGCGCAACATCCCGGGTTTTGCCGACGACATGGCGCGCGTCATCAGCGCTGACGTGGGCGACCTGCGGGTGGTGGGGGCCTATTTCCCCAATGGGCAGGAACCGGGTTCGGACAAGTTCGACTACAAGATGGCCTGGCTCAAGGGCTTGCGCGACTGGCTGCGCGCCGAGCTGGCGGCGCACCCGAAGCTGGTGCTGATGGGCGACTACAACATCACCTTCGACGACGCCGATGTCTGGGATCCGGTGGGCCTGAAGGACACCATCCACTGCACCGAAGAAGAACGCTACCAGTTGCGCGCCCTGATCGCGCTGGGCCTGCACGACGCGTTCCGGCTGTTCGAGCAGCCTGAGAAAAGCTATTCCTGGTGGGACTACCGCGACTTCGCCTTCCGCCGCAACCGCGGCCTGCGCATCGACCACATCCTGGTCAGCCAGGCCCTGAAGCCGCTGGTGACGGCCTGCACCATCGACAAGGCACCACGCAAGAACGAACGGCCGAGCGACCACGCGCCGGTCGTCGTCGAGCTTCAGACCGCCTGACGCCCGAAGGCGCAAAAGGCGCTCAGACCGGCTGCGCTGACACCGGCGCCCGCAGCGGCACCCGCAAGGTAAAGACCGTGCCAGCACCGGGCTGGCTGCTCACGTCGACGTGCCCGCCGAGCACTTCGGTCACGATGTTGTGCACGATGTGCAGCCCCAGGCCGGAGCCGCCCTGGCCGAGCCGGGTGGTGAAGAAGGGATCGAACACCCGCTTCAGGTGGTCGGCGGGAATGCCCACGCCGTTGTCGCGTACTTCGATCTGCACCTCATCGGCATTGAGGTCATGAGCGTGCACCTCGATGCGGCCGCGCTGTCCATCCACAAACGCATGGGTCATCGCGTTGTTGATCAGGTTGTCCAGAACCTGCCCGAGCGGGCCGGGATAGCTGTCCAGTTCCAGCCCGCTGGCGATGTCCATCTGCACCTCGCAGCCAGAGCGGCTGATCACCGGACTGAGGGTGATGACAATTTCCGAAACAATGTCCTGCAGATTGAATTGCCGGCGCTGTGAACTGGCCCGGTCTACGGCCACCTGCTTGAAGCTGCGCACCAGGTCGCCGGCACGCATCAGGTTGCGCACCAGCACCTCGGTGGCAAACTGGGCATCGGCCATGCAGTGATCAAGATCCGAGCGGCGCAGCCCCACCTTGATCTGCCCTTCGAACTCCTGCAAGCGGTGCTCCAGCGTGGTGGCCACAGTCAGGCTGTTACCAATCGGCGTATTGAGCTCATGGGCGACGCCCGCCACCAGCGCCCCCAGCGCCGCCATTTTTTCCGACCGGACCAACTCGTCCTGGGCCCGGTGCAAGGTTTCCAGCGCCTGGGCCAGTTCGGCGTTGGCCTGCTCCAGCTTGAGCGTACGCCGCTGTACCCGCTCTTCCAGTTGCTGGTTGATGTCGCGAATGGCCTGTTCCGCCGCGCGCTGGGCCGTGATGTCTTTCACGGCCAGCATCATGTATTTTTCCCCGTCGGATTCGAAGGTGCTGGCGGATACCTTGGTATAGAACTGATGCCCCTGCTTGTGTTTGAAGGTCACATCGAAGTCACGTACCTCACCTTCGCGCTGCAGGATGCCAATCAGCTGGCTACGTTGTTCAGGGATCGCCCAGATATCCAGTTCGGCGGAGGTATGGCCAATGGCCTCCTCCCGCATAAAGCCGGACAAGGCCTCCCAGTTGTGATTGACTTCAATATAACGGCCATCCGCAATGCGCGTGATGGTCAAGGTGTCAGGCACCAGGTTGAACACCTTGGCAAAAATGGCGTCGCGTTTGCGCAAGGATTCTTCAGCTTCGGCGCTGAACAGGGCTTCCATCGGCACCTCTGGCGTCGCAGTGGGCGCACCACGGCGTCTGCCCAGAAAAAGTCCCAGTACCAGCCCCGCGGCCAGCAAGGCCAGTGCAACGCCTAATGTGCCCATTGAATTGTCTCCATCTCCGCCACGCTTTCTTCATGGCATTATGGATGGACCCTGTGACAGCCGCCAAGCGGCAGGCCTATTCGAGTCCCAGTTCCTGGATCTTGCGTGTGATGGTGTTGCGGCCGATGCCGAGCTTGTGTGCCGCTTCGATACGGCGCCCCTTGGTGTTGAGCAAGGCCGTCAGAATGAGCTTGCGCTCGAAGCGCCGGCTCAGTTCATCCCAAACATCTTCACGGCCGCTGCTCAGCAAGGCCAGCGCCTCCGCTTCCAACCCACTCTCCCAACCGTCGCCCGACAACGAAACCGTTGGCGCGGGCACGGAAGGAGTGTCCCCTGTGGCGGGGATCGCCGTTGGGGCAGGTGCAGCCGGCTGCACTGGTGCAGCAGCATGACCACTCTCGCCCACCATGACCTCGGGGGGCAGGTCCTTGGGTTCGATCACTTGGGCCGGCGCCATGACGGTGAGCCAGTGGCAGATGTTTTCCAACTGGCGCACATTGCCCGGGAAACCGAAACGGCTCAGCCGCTCCAACGCTGCATCAGAGATGCGCTTGGGTTCCACGCCGAGTTGACGCGCGCTTTGCTGCAGGAAGTGGCGCGCCAGCATAGCCACATCTTCACGGCGCTCGCGCAGGGCCGGCAGGCGCAAGCGGATGACGTTGAGCCGATGGAACAAGTCCTCCCGGAACACGCCTTCCTTGACGCGCTGCTCCAGGTCCTGGTGTGTGGCGGCAATGACGCGCACATTGGCCTTGACCGCGCTATGGCCGCCAACGCGGTAGAAATGACCGTCTGACAGCACCCGCAGCAGGCGCGTCTGCAGATCAAACGGCATGTCGCCGATTTCATCGAGGAACAGCGTGCCGCCCTCGGCCTGTTCGAAGCGGCCGCGGCGCATGGTCTGCGCACCGGTGAAGGCACCGCGCTCATGGCCGAACAGCTCGCTCTCCAGCAGATCCTTCGGGATGGCGGCAGTGTTGATGGCCACAAACGGACCATCGGCGCGCGGCGAATGCTTGTGCAGGGCACGCGCCACCAGTTCCTTGCCGGAGCCGGACTCGCCAGTGATCAGCACCGTGACGTTGCTCTGGCTCAGACGGCCGATGGCGCGAAACACATCCTGCATGGCCGGGGCTTGGCCCAGCATCTCGGGCGCGGCACTGATGCTTTCCTGCGCCACTTCCTCGCGCTGGCTTTCTTCCACGGCACGGTGAATCAACTCGACCGCCTTGGGCAGGTCAAACGGTTTGGGCAGGTACTCGAAGGCGCCGCCCTGGAAGGCCGAGACGGCACTGTCGAGGTCGGAGAAGGCGGTCATGATGATGACCGGCAGGCCGGGGTAACGCGCCTTGACCTTCTCCAGCAGTTCCAGGCCGGAGCCGCCAGGCATGCGAATGTCGCTCACCAGGACCTGGGGGCCGTCTTCGTCATCGAGCGCGGCCAGCACGTCGCGCGGGTTGGTGAAGCTGCGTGTGGGCAGTTGCTCGCGCAACAGTGCTTTTTCCAGCACGAAGCGGATGGACTGGTCATCATCAACGATCCAAATCGGCTTCATGTCGTGGCTTACCTCAGGTCATGTTGCCGTGAACGATTCAGGGCAACGGGATCAAAATCTTGAAATCAGTCCGGCCGGGCTCGCTGTCACACTCGATCAGGCCATGGTGCTGCTGCACAAACGTCTGTGCCAACGTCAGCCCCAGGCCGGAGCCGCCCTCCCGTCCCGATACCAGCGGATAGAAGATGCGGTCCTTGATCGAGTCTGGCACGCCAGGCCCGTTATCAATCACATGCAATTCCAGTGCCAGTTTGTAGCGTTGTTTGCCAAAAGTAGTTTGGCGCGCAACCCGGGTGCGGAATGTCAGTTGCGCATCACCGGCCGCCACACGCTCTGCCAGGGCATGGCAGGCGTTGTGGGCGATGTTGAGCACCGCCTGGATCAGTTGTTCGCGGTCACCCCGGAATTCGGGAATCGAAGTGTCGTAATCGCGCACCACACGCAGGCCACGAGGGAACTCGGCCAGGATCAGCGAGCGGACACGCTCGCACACCTCATGGATGTTGACGTCGCCCACCACGTGCGGGCGGCGGTGCGGGGCCAGCAGACGGTCCACCAGGGTCTGCAGCCGGTCGGCCTCGTGGATGATGACACGCGTGTACTCGGTCAGTTCGCGCGATTCGATTTCCATCTCCAGCAGCTGTGCTGCGCCGCGGATGCCGCCCAAAGGGTTCTTGATCTCGTGCGCCAGATTGCGGATCAGCTCCTTGTTGGCCTGGGCCTGGTCCAGCAGGCGTTCCTCGCGCTCCTGGCGCGCCTGCTGCTCCAGCGGCAGCAGTTCGACCACGATTTCGTCGGTGTGGTCGGTCTGCGTCACGATCACGTGCACGGGCAGCAGATCGCGGTTGGGGCGCTTGAGCCAGGCGTCGTAACGCAGCGCGGCAAAGTCGTTGCTCTTGACGCCGGCCAGGGCATTACGCAACACCTGCGGCTCGGTAAAGCTGTCCGCCAGATCGGTGCCGACAATCAATCGGCGCGAGGTTCCCAGTGCGTCCTCCAGCGCGGCGTTGGCAAACAGCACCGCACCGTCACTGTGCAGCACCGCCACCAGGGTGGCGAGCAGATCGAAGGTCTGGAAACGGGAGGAGGATGAGATGGACTTTTTCAAGCCGCCTATTTTGACGCAGTTGGCGTGCTCACGCGGCCCAATTCGCGCCGAATGCCGGCGATATCGCTGTCATTGCGCTCAATATTGGCCTTGAGCTCGGCCACGCGGTCCAGGTACTTCTGGTGGTTGCGAGTCTCAGGCCCGAGTTTTTCCGGCTCGCCGTTGTTGTAATCCTTGAGCAGTTCCTCACGCCGGAGTTCGGCCTTGCGCAATTCGGACTCCAGGATCAGCCGTGCATCGGAGTCGCGTGAACGCTGCTCAGGGGTGTCAATGCGCGAGCCGGCCTGGGCGGCAGACGCCACGCGCAGCGGCGCCGGGCGCTGGTTCTGCACCACCGTGACGTTGCCGCCGTCGAGCAGCTTGCAGCGGCCCTTTTGCGACTCGGAAACCGTGTTGGTGTACTCATTGCCGCAACGGTAAATGCGGCCTTGAGCGTGACCATTTGCTACGAAAAGTGTAGCAACCAACGGGATTAATAATGCGTATTTCATGCTTTCTCTCCACGCATCGAAAGATGCAGGGGCGGTCTATCAGTATCCCTCAAAGCCCGGGAAAGTCCAACGCTGTTAACACTCTGAAAACAAAAAGGACGGCCGCAGCCGTCCTTTTTTGGCGACACACTGTGGATACCCACAGTGAACGACACCCCGATTACAGGGAGTAGTACATGTCGTACTCGACCGGATGCACGGCCATGCGGAAGCGGGTGACTTCCTGCATCTTGAGTTCGATGTAGGCATCGAGCATGCTGTCGGTGAACACGCCGCCCTTGGTCAGGAAGGCGCGGTCCTTGTCCAGGTGCTCCAGCGCCTGATCCAGGCTGTGGCAAACGGTCGGCACCAGCTTGTCCTCTTCCGGGGGCAGGTGGTACAGGTCCTTGGAGGCAGCTTCGCCCGGATGGATCTTGTTTTCCACACCGTCCAGACCGGCCATCAGCAAGGCGGCGAAGCCGAGGTAGGGGTTCATCAGCGGATCGGGGAAGCGGGCTTCCACGCGACGGCCTTTCGGGTTGGCCACGAACGGGATACGGATCGAGGCCGAACGGTTCTTGGCCGAGTAAGCCAGCTTCACCGGGGCTTCGAAGTGCGGCACCAGGCGCTTGTAGCTGTTGGTACCGGGGTTGGTGATGGCGTTCAGGGCACGGGCGTGCTTGATGATGCCGCCGATGTAGTACAGGGCGAAATCGCTCAGGCCGGCGTAGCCGTCACCGGCAAACAGGTTCTTGCCGTCTTTCCAGACCGACTGGTGCACGTGCATGCCGCTGCCGTTGTCGCCGTGGTAGGGCTTGGGCATGAAGGTGGCCGTCTTGCCATAGGCGTTGGCGACGTTGTGGATCACGTACTTTTGCAGCATGGTCCAGTCAGCGCGCTCGACCAGGGTGCTGAACTTGGTACCGATTTCGTTCTGACCCGCGCCCGCCACTTCGTGGTGGAACACTTCGACCGGGATGCCCAGCGACTCGAGAATCAGGGACATTTCGGCGCGCATGTCTTGCGTGCTGTCGACCGGGGGCACCGGGAAATAGCCGCCCTTGACGGTGGGACGGTGGCCGCGGTTGCCGCCTTCGAGCTTGGAGCCGGTGTTCCAGGGGGCTTCGTATTCCTCGATCTCGTAGAAGGTGTTGTGGGGCTCAGTGCTCCAGCGCACGCCGTCAAAAATGAAGAACTCGGGTTCCGGACCGAAATAGGCGGCGTCGCCGATACCGGAAGCCTTCAGGTAGGCCTCGGCACGCTTGGCGATGGAACGCGGATCGCGGTCATAGGACTTGCCATCGCTGGGTTCGACCACATCGCAGGTCAGGATGATGGTGGTTTCTTCAAAGAAGGGGTCGATGTTGGCCGAGTTCGGGTCCGGCATGAGCAACATGTCGGAGGCTTCAATGCCTTTCCAGCCGGCGATCGAAGAACCGTCGAACGCATGGCCCGACGTGAACTTGTCTTCATCAAAGTGAGAGACGGGCACCGTGGTGTGCTGCTGTTTGCCACGGGTGTCGGTGAAGCGGAAGTCAACAAATTTGACTTCGTTTTCCTTCACCATCTTCATCACGTCTGCGACGGTCTTGGCCATCAGATACTCCTGGTTGAATGGTTGGTTGAAAATTTCATGGGCATGAATGCAGTTTCTGTGCCAATCTGGTTTCTGCATGGCTGCGCCGAACCCCGCATTTTGCCTTCAGTTTGGCCTCGTTCGACACGAGCAGCAGCATCAATTTCTGGATTTCACGCCAAATACGCACCATACAAGTGCAATCAATAAGCACCAAAAGTGTGCATCGCTATTTGCGCACCAATTCGGGGCCAAGTTTGACGCTCTGCTGGTGCAAGCCCGTCAACAACTCCGGGTAGGCCAATGCCACCCGATCGGGCGCCCCTTTGACGCCGAGTTCGATATGCCGGCCGTGCTGCGGGTGATCCACGCTGGGCAGGCTGAACACCTTGACGCCGTCAAAGCGACGCTCGAGATCTTCCATCAGTGGCGTCAATGTGGCCTCCATCGAACCATAGACGATGACCGACTGCTCGACCCAGGCGGCCTGGCGGAACAGGTGGCGGTAATGGGTGTCCAGCACCCACTCGATCATCGGCCAGGCCATCACCGGGAAACCCGGCACGAAATGCACCGCACCGCCGTCCGCACCCTGGCAGCTGAAGCCGGGGATCTTGTTGTAGGGGTTCGGAATGATGTCGGCCCCCTGCGGAAACACGCCCATGTTGAGGCGATGGATGTTGTCGGCCCGGTCCGGCTCGTAAGGCGTGCCCTGCTCCCGCGCCACGTCCTGCATGCGCTCACGGATCAGGCTTTCGGCTTGCGGGTGCAAGGCCAGCTCGACACCCAGGGCGCGCGCTGCACATTGGCGGGTGTGGTCGTCGGGCGTGGCACCGATGCCGCCACAGGAGAACACCACCTCGCCGGAGGTGAAAGCACGTGCCAGCGTGGCGGTGATGCGGTCCGGCGAATCGCCCACGTAGTCGGCATGCGCCAGTTGCAGGCCGCGCGCGTGCAACAGCTCAATCACCTTGGGCAGGTGTTTGTCGGCCCGCTTGCCGGAGAGGATTTCGTCGCCGATGATGATGAGACTGAATTCAGGCACGGGGCTGGTCGTCGGCATGGGTGTCGTGAGGCAAGGTGGGGTTGTCGATGGCGGCCGGCATCAGGCTGGCTGGGCTGGGCATCGGCACGGTCGATGCTGCAACAGCCTCGGACCGCAGGGCATCCAGCGCGGCCAGGCAGAAATGCGCGAACCACAGCGAGGAAAAGGCAAAAACGAAGGTGTAGATCCAGATCGCCAGCGGCACCAGCAGCGGCGCGAACACGATGGCCATGGCACCCACCGCCCAGATCAAGCCGGGCGCGGCCCCCAGGTAGCCGGTCAGGATGCCGATGGCCAGCATCCACAGACGATGGCGGCGCAACAACTCAGCGCGCTCCTCGCGGCTGGCGTGTTCGGCCAGCGTGTCGTAGGCCATCACGCGGTAGGTCAGCCAGCCCCAGACCAGCGGCGGCAAGATCACCACCAGGGGTGGAATCAGCCACAAGGGCACAGACACCACCAACGCCAGCGCCGCCAGCAAGGACGTCCCCAAGGCAAACAGCAGGCCGCGCCAGAAGGAGCCGCCATGGCGGCGCTCCAGGCGGGGAAAACGCCGCTCCGCCACCAGCGCCACCAGCGACGGCGTCATGAACGAAGCCACTGCCAGCAGCGACAGGATGATGATGACCGGCAGCGTGAGCATGAGCAGCACCAGCGGCGCCACCACGCTGCGCAGGTTGCCGGCACCCACGCTCTCCAACCAGCGCATCAGGCTTTCCAGCAGCGCCAGCTCGCCCAGCCAGGCTTGCACGGCCTGCACCGCCGGCTCCCAGAAGAAATAGACCAGGCCGCCAGACAAGGCCACCATCAGCACCAGCGGCAGGAAGGACAGCGCGATCACGCGCGGGCGCAGCGAATACACCAGGGCACGCCAGAAAGAGTCCAGAAACAGGTTCATGGCGCGAAGCATACCCGCGTTGGCATGACAGTGAAATGTCAGGCGCGGCCCACCAGGCGCTTGAGCCCCAGCCACTGCTGGGCCCAGAAACCATGCCCGTAATCCCGCCCCTGTTCCACCTGGTCGCGCACGCCGGTCGGGTCGAAGCGCTGCTCGAAATTGGCGGTGCCAAAGAGCATGTCCCACCAAGGCAGCAGCACGCCAAAGTTATGCCCACCCAGCACTTTGCCGGGCGACTCGTGCCCAATGCCGATGCTGTGGTGCAGCCGGTGAAAGCGCGGGCTGATCCACAGCCGCTCACCCCAGCGCCCGAAGGACAGGCGCAGGTTGGCGTGCTGGAAGCTTTCGCTGAGCTGGGTGAAAGCGACGATGGCAACGAACTGCCCTGGCGCCACACCGATCAGCTGGGCCACGCCGACCACGATGACATCACGCAGCAGGTCGTCAAGCAGGTGGTTGCGGTTGTCGCTCCACATCGTCATCTGGCGCTGCGCGTGGTGCAGCGCGTGCAGGCGCCACCACCACTCGAACTGGTGCTGGCCGCGGTGGATCCAGTAGTCGACAAAGTCGAACACCACCAGGTACAGCAGCAGGCTGACCAGCGGCTGGTCGGTCACGCCAGGCCAGAGGTCGTCCAGATGGAAGGTGACCAGTCCGGCCACGCGCAGTTCGCCGAACAGATCGTCCAGCAGCGGCGTGAGCGAGAAGAACAGCACCAGACGGAACAGGCCAAGGCGGTGGATCAAGGTGTAGAGCACATCGACGCGCACGGTGGCGCGGTCGGTCACAGCCTCGACCGGGCGCCAGCGCTGCAGGGGCCCTATGACGGCCAGCAGCACGATCAGCTGCAGCAACCCGACCAGCAACCAGCCGGTGGCGTCGTAGGCGTCCTCCAGCCGATTGCCCAAGCCCAGCGAGAAAGCCAGCGGCTGTACCAGTGCTTCAAACAGCCACTCCTGCAAGTCGGCGAATGCGTTGACCAGGGCGTCCATGCCTCAATTCTCGCGTGGACGCCGGCCGTCCATCCAGCCCCGATAGGCCGGGTGCTCGCGCAGAGTACGAAAGCAGAAACCGCGGTCTTTCAAGCCCATGATGAGCGGCTCCAGCACGGTGGGCGCCCACGGGTCCTTGCGTGACCAGATGCCCAGGTGCGCCATCAGAATGTCGCCCGGTCGAATGTCGCGCAAGGCCTTCTTCAGCAGCACGGCGTTGCTGTAGGTCTCGCTCGGCAGTTCGTCACCGAGGAAGCCGGCCGCGGCCCAGCCCACGTGCGCATAGCCGCAGCCTTTGGCGGCTGCCAGCAGGGCCGGTGAGGTCTTGCCACCGGGGGCTCGGAACAGGGGCAGCGCCGGCTTGCCTGTAAGTTGCTGCAGCCGATCAGACGCGGCCTGGATCTGCGTGCAGTACTGCCGCGCATCCCAGACCATCTCGCGCCCTTCGTCGGCACCGGCCGAGGGCCGCACGCGAAAACGCGGTGCCCCGCCCTCGCTGGCAACGTCAGCCCGCCAGTAAACGTGGTCCAGCGTGTGCGAGGCGAATTCATGGCCTTCGGCCGCGCGGGCGCGCCACCAGGGCGCCCAGTGCTCGCCCAGGCTGCCGTCGCCGACGCGGGTACGCTCCTGGGCAGCGAAAAAAGTCACTCGCACCTGCTGGCGCTGCAGCACCTCGGCCACCAGTTCGGCCACGCCCATGTGGCCGGTGTCAAACGTCAGGTAGACCGGTTTTTTGCAGTCTCTTGGGGCCTCAGGCCTTGCCGTATTTGCGTCAACAGCTATCGAAACGATAGCAATCAAAAGGCCTGACAGCAGCTTACTGGCGCGGTGCATGATCCAGCGTCCAGACGCCGTGCGGCGATTTGCCGACCCGAACCTGCCGCACGACTTCACGCGTGGTGGTGTCGATCACGCTGAGTTTCTTGGCCCAGCGCGAGGCGACGAAGATGTAGCGGCCGTCGGCCGTCAGGTCCATGCAGTCCGGGCCACTGGGGCCCGGGTACTGGTCCACCACGGTCATGGTCTGGAAGTCGATCTTGCTGATGGTGTCAGCCACGCGATTGCTGACGAAGACGTGGCGCCTGTCGCCGACGGCGCGGAAAGCATGCGCACCCTTGCCGGTACGGATGTAATGCGCCAGGCGCGGTGCGGGCCCGGAGACGTCATAGACCTCCACGCCTTCGCCACCGGTCAGGCCGATCAGCAGGAAGCGGTCATCGGGTGTGCCGAAGACGTCGGCCGGCAAGGGGCCGGTCTTGCGCCGCCATTTGAGGGTCTGGCTGGGCAGGTCAATCGCCACCAGTTCATCGCTGTCCTGCATGGTCGCGTAAGCCGTGCTGCTCTTGCTGTCGATCCAGACATGGCTGGGCGTCTTGCCTGTGGCAATGCGCTTGGCCAGCGTCAGGTCGCGGCCGTCCCAGCGGTAGATGTCGACGTGGTTCAGCCGGTTGCCGGCGGTGACGAACCACTTCATGTCAGGCGAGAAACGCAGCTGGTAAGGATCGATGATGCCGCGCACGGTGCGCTGCACCTCGGCCGTTTTTGGATCCACAAAGGTCAAAGAGTCGCTCAGCGCGTTGGCGATGATGAGCGACTTCTCGTCCGGCGTCAGGTACAGGTGGTGCGGCTCCTTGCCGGTGGCAATGCGTTTGACCACCTTCCAGCTGGCCGGGTCGATGACGCTGACGTCGGCATCCAGCGAGTTGAGCACGAAGATCGGCCGCAACTGCGCCCAAGCCCCAGAGGTAAAGGCGCTTGCCGCCACGAGGGCCAGCAGCACACGAGAGATTGGAATGGGTAGACGCACGGCGGGTAACGAGTTCAGACAATCTGCAAGTGTAGCGGCCGGCCTGCCTCGGAGCCGACCGGGGTGGCCAGCGGCGCCTCAGACGCGTCCATTGTTTGACCCGTCTCAAGGCAGACTGTTGTCACACAGCCTCATCCCCGGCGGATGCAGCCCGTCAGCCGGCAATCAGCCCCAGATCGGCCTCGTCCAGCCAACGCCACTGCCCCGGCGCCAGATCGGCTGGCAGTGTGAGGCCGCCAATCTGCGAGCGGTGCAAGCCCTCCACCCGGTTGCCCACCGCGGCCAGCATGCGCTTGACCTGGTGGTACTTGCCCTCCGTCAGGGTCAGGCGCAGGTGGTGGCTGTCGACCGCTTCGCAGGCAGCGGCGCGCACCGGTTTCGGGTCGTCGTCCAGCACCACGCCGGCCAGCAAGCGCTGCACCTGCTTGTCATCGAGCGCGTGCTTGAGCGTGACCTCGTAGACCTTGGGCACGTGGTGGCGCGGTGAACTCATGCGGTGGATGAACTTGCCGTCGTCGCTCAGCAGCAGCAGACCAGTGGTGTCCTGGTCGAGCCGGCCGATCGCCTGCACCCCCTGCACGGCCCCCTTGTTGGGCCGCAGGCGCAGCGGCGACGGCAGCAGGGTGTAGATGCTGGGCCAGGTGGAGGGTTTTTGTGAGCACTCGGTGCCCGCCGGCTTGTGCAGCATCAGATAGGCCTTCTCATGGTAGGCCCAGTCCTCGCCCTGCACCACAAAGCGCAACCCAGGCGCTTCGAATTCCATAGCAGCCTGCGTACATTCGACGGGGGCAGAAGTGGCATTTCCCTCGTAAACCTGCACATGGCCCTGCTGGATCAGGCCAGCACACACGCGCCGCGTGCCAAAGCCCTGGGAGTAAAGGATGTCTTGCAATTGCATGGCGTCAAGTATCGCAAACCTGCCGCCAGGTGCAGACGCTCATGCCCGGGTGTCCGGAAACTCCCGGGCGACCGTTCCCATGATGTCGACGTTGTCCAGCACCCAGTCGACGATGGCGGGGTCGAAATGCCGGCCGCGCTGCTGGCGCAGGTAATCCAGGATGGCCTCCAGCGGCCACGGTGCCTTGTAGCTGCGCAGGCTGGCCAGGGCGTCGAACACGTCGGCCACGGCACCGATGCGGCCGTAGATGTGGATCTGCTCGCCCTGCAGGCCGAGCGGATAGCCGCTGCCATCCCATTTTTCGTGGTGCTGGCCGGCCAGCACCGCGGCTGCCTGCAGGATTTCGCGCTTGGACTGGCTCAACAGGTCCTGGCCGATCTCGGCATGCTGGCGCATCACCGCCCACTCGTCTTCGTCGAGCTTGCTCGGCTTGTGCAGCACGGCATCGGGGATGCCGATCTTGCCGAAGTCGTGCAAAGGCGCGGCGACCTTCAAGATATCGGCCTCGCGGTCGGGCAGCCCCAGGCCGCGGGCGATCAGGTGGCAGTACTCCGCCACCCGCCGTACATGCTGGCCGGTTTCCCTTGAGCGGGTTTCGATCGCCTCGCCCAGCATGTAGACGATGTCGCGCTGCGTGCCCTCGATCTCCTCGTGCAACAGCGTGTTTTCATAGGCGATTGAGACGTTCTGCAAAAACAGCTGAATCAAGTGGAAGTCGTCACGCGACAGCGGGTGCAGGCTCTTGAGGTAGATGACATTTTCCTTGCCCCCGTCAGCCTGGAAGTAGCCCCAGTACTCGCCCTCGCGCAGCAGCGGCTGGCGCGTGCGCAGCACGGTGGCCACATCCTCCAGCATCTGCGCCGGCAAGCTGGCGCCAGCCGGGGTTCCGATCAGTTCGACAAAGCAACCGGTGGCCGCAGCCACCACCACCTGGCCGCCGTCGTGGCGCAAGGCCAGGCTGTCGCACTTGATGAACAAGGCATCGCGCTCCAGGTACAGCAAGGCCACCAGTTGCTCCAGCACGCCTTGCACGAAGCGGCTCAGGTCGCGCGTGCGGAAGATCTCGCCGGTGGCATGGATGATGCGTCGCAGACCGGCGCGGTTGGCATTCAGCGCCATCAGATCGCGCCAGGAGCGTAGGCTGGTGAGAATGGTGCTGTAGAGCTTTTGCGCTGACAGCTCCGACTTTTCCTTGTAGTCGTTGATGTCGTACTGGCGAATCACCGCACGTTCGGGCGCCTGGCCCGGCTGGCCGGTGCGCAGGATCAGACGGATCAGGCGGTTGTGGTGCACTTCGCGGATGGTGCGCACCAGATCCAGCCCGGCATGCTCGCGCTCCATCACCACATCCACCAACGCCACCGCGGTGTCGGGGTGGGCCCGCAACAGCAGTTCGCCCTCGGCAGCCGAGTAGGCGCTGAGGAACTCCAGCCCACGGCCATCGAACTCAAAGCCGCTTAATGCCAACCGGGTCACCTCATGCACGCCGGCATCGTCGTCGATGATCATGACCTTCCAACCGGGCCGGGCCGGCTGCCCGACCGGCGCCTCCTCCGACTCCTGCGCAAAGACCATTTCGCCTTCGGGAACTTCCTCGTCTCTCATTCGCCCTCCTTGCCCGGCTGCAACGGGAACCGGATATGGAACGTCGTCCCTGCCACCCCGTCTTTCTTGACCAGATGAATCACACCACCCAGCGTGCCGGCCACCAGGTTGTAAACGATGTGCAAGCCCAACCCGCTACCACCGGCACCGCGCCGCGTGGTGAAGAAGGGGTCGAAAATCCGGCCTTCGATGTCTGCGGCAATGCCTTTGCCGTCATCGGAAAACTCCAGCTGGATCTCGTCACCCACCTGCTCAGCTGTGATGCGGATCTGGCCGGGCTGCTCCACCTCGTAAGCATGGATCAGGGCGTTGAGCAGCAGATTGCTCAAGATCTGGTAGATCGCCCCGGGATGGGTGCAGATGACCAACTGGCGCTGGCTGTCGTTGACGACCTGGACTCCGCTGCCCTTGAGCCGCGGCTTGAGACTGAGGATGATCTCGTCGATGTAGTCGTGCAGATTGAGGTGGCGCCACTCGTTGCTGGACTGGTCCACCGCCACCTGCTTGAAGCTGCGAATCAGCTCGGCCGCACGCAGCAGGTTGTTGACCAGGATGTCGCACCCGTTGAGGCCGTGCGAGATGAAACGCTCCAAGGTTGAGCGCTTGAGCGAGCCATCGGCAAACGCACGACTCAGGAGCTTGAACTCCTCCTGCAAGGTGGTTGCGGAAGTGACGCCGATGCCGATGGGGGTGTTGATCTCATGCGAAATGCCGGCCACCAGGGCGCCAAGCGATGCCATCTTCTCCGACTGCACCAGTTGCGACTGGGCTTCGCGCAACGTGTCGATGGTGCGGCTCAGGTTATCGTTGGCCTCGATCAGGGCCCGCTCGGCACGCTTGCGCTCGGTGATGTCGATGCCGGTTCCAATCATGTACTGGAGTCGGCCGACCTCGTCGGTCAGCATGGCGTTGCTCCAGGAAATCAAGCGCCGTTGGCCGTCACGGGTCAGCCATTCCACTTCCAGATTGCGCGGCAGGGCCACCGGCGACATTTGATTCTCGTGCTTGGCGCGCACCTCGGCCCTGCGCTCTGGTGGAATCACGGATTCCCAGATCGGCTGGTCGCGCAACTCATCAAACAGGTAGCCCGTGAGCCGCTCGCACGCTGCGTTGAAACGAACGAAGCAGCCGCGCGTGTCGATCACAAAAATCAGTGTCTCGGCCGTGTTCAGAATGGTCTCAATGAAGGCGCGTTGCTGCTCAAGCTCGTTCGTCCGCTCCAGCACGCGCTGCTCCAGCGTCGCGTTGAGCTCACGCAATGCCAACTCAGCCTGCTTCTGCTCGGTGATGTCCTGCAGCGTACCGCTGACACGCACCGGCCGCCCCTGTGCATCGCCCTGCACGGTGCCGCGCAACTGCGCGAACTTCATCCTCCCGTGAGGCAACATCAGGCGCACCACCACCTCGAAATTGGAGCAGTCGGCCAGCGCCGCCGTGCGTCTTTCGCGCAAAACAATCCGGTCCTCGGGGTGTATCACTTCCACCACCCGTGCACGCGGAACCCGCCCGTCGACGCGCTCAAACTCATGGATGCGCAGCGCTTCCTCCGACATCAGGTAATCGTCCTGGGCAAAGTTGAATTCCCAGTGGCCGATCTTGGCCAGCCGCTGTGCCTCTTTCAGCCGGGCCTCACTCTCGCGCAAGGCCAGTTCGGCCAAGGCTTGCTCCGTCAGATCCTGCACCGTTCCCAGCACACGCACCGGGCGGCCCTGATCGTCGTAGTGCACGACACCGCGTACCTGCACGTACTTCGTTCGGCCATCCGCAAATGTCAGCCGCACCCGCCGCGAATAAGTGCCGCCGCGACGCATGGCCTCTTCGCGGGCGCGGCGCAGCTCGGCGCCATCTTCCGGCGGATGGGTTGCCGCCATGGCCTCACGCGACACGCGGCCATCGGGTGCATCCAGTTCATGAATGCGCAACGCCTCCTCCGACAGGCGGTATTCGTTCGTCACCAGATCAAGCTCCCAGCTGCCGATATGTGCCAGGCGCTGGGCTTCCTGCAGCAAGGCCTCGCTCTTGCGCAGCGCCGCTTCGGCCAGCTTGTTCTGCGTGATGTCACGTTCGATCGAGATGTACTTGACCAGTTGTCCGCGCTCGTCGTACACCGCCTGCACGTCGATGATGGCCCAGTACCTGCGGCCACTCTTGTGGTAGTGGACGATCTCGGCCTCAAAGCGCTCGCCCTTGGAAATGCGTTCCTGGATGAACGCATAGGTACCAACGTCCGTCTCGGGTCCGTTGAGCACTTCACTCGGACTCCTGCCGCACACTTCGGCCAGCGTGTACCCGCTCATGCGCGTGAAACCGTCGTTCACCCAGGTGATCCGGGTGTCCGCATCCATGATGATGACGCCGTTATCAGTCCTGGAAGCTACAAGCGCCAACTCCCGTGCCTGTGCCTCGCGTTCGCGCAGGGCCTGCTCGGCCAGCTTCTGCTCGGAGATGTCCTGTATGGTGCCGATCACCCGCAACGGATTACCCTGCGCATCGGCCTGTACCGCCGCACGCAGTTGCACGTATTTGATGCGACCATCGGCGAATCGCAGCCGGATCTGCAAGGCGTAACTCCCCAGACTGGCCAACGCCTGTGCACGGCTCTGCCGGTGGACCTGCAGGTCGTCGGGATGCATGAGCGCGAGCAAGGTTTCACGCGACACCACCGGAGAAGACGGATCCAGTTCATGGATACGCAGCGATTCGTCCGACATGACGTACTCATTGCGCGCCAGGTCGAGCTCCCAGCTACCGACACGGGCCAGTTGCTGTGCTTCCTTCAGCCTCACCTCGCTCAGACGCAGCGCAGCATCCGCCTGCTTGCGCTCCGTGATGTCGCGCTCGATCGCAATGAACTTGACCAAGCCACCCGCCTCGTCGTGCACCGGTTTGACATCAAGAGCCACCCAGTACTTGCGCCCGGCCTTGTCGTAATTGATGATTTCGGTCTCGAAACCCTCGCCGCACGCCAGTTGTTCGCGCATCATGCGACGCACGACCGGATCCGTGTCCGGCCCCTGCAACAAGCGACCGGGATTCTTGCCTACGGCCTCGTTCAGGCTGAATCCGGAAATCCGCTCAAAGCCTTCGTTGACCCACAGGATTAAGCCTTGGGCATCGGTGATGATCACGGCGTTGTCGGTTCGCGCCGCCACCAGGGCCAGTTCGCGCGCCTGGGCATCACGCGCCTGCAGCGCCTCTTGTGCTGCCTTGCGCTCGGAAATGTCGGTGCACACCAGCAGTTGCCGGCTGACATCGCCATGCCGGAAGCTGCTCAGCACAGCTTCGCAGGTCAGACGCTGGCCGCCGCGCACGCGCAACACCACCTCCTGGCGGCCAGACCTCGACTCCGACGACAGATCGGACATCGCGCCAGACGGCAACAATGCAGCCCTGGCGTCCTCCAGAAGTTCCGTCCAGCTTGGCAAAACGGAGAGTTCGGCTGCGGTGTACCCGCTCAGACTTTCCATGGCCTGATTGGCATGAATCACACGGTCACTCTCAATTAGCAATACGCCCTCACCGGCATTCGACTGGGCCGCCAACAACGCTTTGTAGAAATTGTTCTCGCCAAGCACTTCGTCGTAGAAAGTCAGCGCCAGCGAAGCGGCCAGCACCAGCACGGCCACCAGACTGACGAACACGCCAATGGTGTCGCCCCCCCAGCCGGTCGCGGCCACGCTACAGATCGAATCAGGGGCGAATTCGGCAGCGGCCATGCCGGTGTAGTGCATGCCGGCAATCGCCAGCCCCATCAGCACGGCGCTGGCAAGCCTTCGGCCCAAAGACGGACTCGCCCCCCTGCGTTCGCGAGAAAACAGGGACAAGGCGACCCAGCTGGCCCCGACGGCAATCAGCAGTGACAAGACCAGCAGAGTCCTGTCATAGACGATGGGGGGGGCCATCTTCATGGCAGCCATGCCGCTGTAATGCATGGCCACAACGCCCAAGCCCATCAACACCGAGGCCATGAAACGGCTCACGACGCTGGCCTGCGGCCGGCCCAGCATCGACAGTGCAATGGCAGAAGCAAGGAGAGCCGGTAACAGCGACACGGCCGTCAGCAGCGGATCGTAGGCCACCGGTACCGGCAGATGCAGCGCCAGCATGCCCACAAAGTGCATGGTCCAGATGCCGATGCCCATGGAACATGCGCCACCAGCAATCCAGTACAGCCGCGTCGCCTGGCTGGCCCACGCCAGTCGGAAGGCCACACGCAAGGTGGTGTAGGCGGCAAAGATGGCAATGAAGACCGAGAACGCAACCAGGGACCACTGATAGGTAAGGGGCATGACGTTTTCCAAGATCAGCGTTGCCTTTGTCTTCTTCAGACCACTATACAAGATAGGCAAGGACCGCCCCACAAACCCCAATGGCCTTGGCAAGGTTCTTCCATGGGCAAACGGCCCCCACGCGCTGAATTCCCCATATCAGCACAGGTTTTGAATTTCAAGGAATATAGGGTTTACCCTAGCATCACATTTATCATTGAAGTCGCCTTTCATTCGGTCCTGTGTGTTTGACGTCCAGGCTGGAAGATCATTTTTTTTCAAGCCTCGCCGTGCCCACTGAGCACGCCAGAAACCCCGTATTCACATTCCTGTCGCACGTCTTGGCTATACACGAGCCACGAGAGCCGACTTCATCCCCCTTCTTCCCCTAATAGGACATTGCGTGAACGAGACCCCCTTCGCTGCCATTAACCAACCTCTTCAAATGGCGCTGTATTTCCACGGCCAAAGCCAACTTGAGAACGCGCGAAAGCTATACCTGACCGTGCTGGAGCTGCAACCATCAAATTTCCAGGCTCTCTATCTGCTGGGTATGCTGGAGTCCCAGTCAGGAGACCTGGAGCGCGCCGCAGAGCGGTTCCAGCAAAGTGTGGATGCCAATCCACAAAGTGTCGATGCACTGAATAACCTGGGTTACACGCTACAACGTCTAGGCCAGGACACCAAGGCCCAAGCCACTTTTGAACAGGCGTTGTCAATCAAGGCCGACGACCAGGATGTACTCAACAACCTAGGACTTCTGCATAAGCGACTTGGCGAAACCGATGCCGCCCTGGCCTGTTTCGATCAGATCCTGGAGGCATCCCCCAAACATATTGCGGCCTTGTGCAACAAAGGCAACCTGCTGCAGCAAATGGGGCAACCGTTGGCAGCACTGGAATGCTATGACCAGGCTTTGGGCAATTCCCCTGGTAATGCGGTGGTCCTGTGCAACCGGAGCAACGCGCTGCAAGACCTCATGCGGAACGATGAAGCGCTGGAAAGCGCCGACCTCGCCATCAAGCAGGCGCCACGCCACGCTCAAGCCTGGGTCGAACGCGGCAACGCGCTGACGGCGCTTGGGCGGCTGGCCGAAGCCATTGAAAGCTATCGCCAGGCCATTGCAATTGACCCACTCATGGTCAAGGCCCACACCAATCTGGCCGGCGTGGTGCTAAGTGACAGCATCGAAACGGCGCAATCCGTCGGGGCCAGCCAGGCCAGTTTGCGCGCCTACCTTCGCAGCACCTATCCAGAGGCTCGCGTGCAGCGCGCCATCAACCTGATCTCCGCCTTCAAACTGAAACACGACCTTCAGCAAGCCAACTTCCTGCGGGAACAGGGGCAGGATGTACCCGGCCTGAGCGCCTTCCTGAAAACCGGCACCAACCTCATGCAGCAGATCGTGCACGAACCTGAGGGCAGTCCAATCAAAGCATCCGCACGCGAGTATTCGCAATTGCTGACCTACTTGGGCGCACCGTGGGTTTACCGCATGTCCGAAACAATCCCTCACTGCCTGAACCCCGACAACGATTGGCAGGCGCTTGAAGACGCCTACTTGGCCAGCCAGCCCGAAGTGATCTTCATTGATGACTTCTTGTCACAAGAGGCCCTGCTGGCCTTCCAGCGCTTTAGCCACATCTCCAAAGTGTGGCTCAGCGAGTATGCCAACGCCTACCTGGGTGCCTTTGCCAACCGAGGCTTCAACAGCCAGTTGCATCTGCAACTGGCTCGCGAGCTAAGACAGCGCATGCCCCGGGTATTTCGGGACTATTCACTGGATCAGCTTTGGGGCTTCAAGTACGAGCCAACCCTCACCAAGGGGATCAACGTACATGCCGATTTCGCCAAAGTCAATCTGAATTTCTGGATTACTCCAAGCCACTACAACCTCGATCCCGAGAGCGGCGGCCTCAAGGTCTACACCGTACCAGCCCCTGAGGACTGGACATTCCAGCAGTACAACTGCGAAAGTGCCCTGATCTACGACTATCTGGCGCAAAACCATTCTGGCTGCATCACGATCCCTCATCGCTGCAACCGCGCCTTGCTGTTCAACTCCGCGCTCTTTCACGAAACCGACACGATACGGTTTGCAGAGGGTTACGAAAGCCGACGTGTCAACATGACCTATCTGTTCGGAAAACAGTTAAGGTGAGTCTGATTCGGTTTCACAATTGAATATGTGGCAAGGTATTCGATCTGCTTGAGTGGATCGCCTCGCCCTGCAATGATGGTCTCAAAGCCGAAGTCGATTGAACGTTGTGAATATGCAAAGAAAAGGCCGCTAACTGTATGTCGTTAGCGGCCTTTATCAGGTCGTATGGTGGAGCTGGGGGGATTTGAACCCCCGTCCGCAAGCCTTCTTCGCGCAGTTCTACATGTGTAGTCGTCTGATTTGTGTCTCGCCCGATGCGTCGCGCAGCGACACGCTACGCATCAGACCAGTACCCTATTTTCTCGTCCACCCCCAAGGTACCCGGGGGCAGACCAGCCAATATGAATTCCCTTGCAGCCTGGAGGCTTACGCCCCCTTGCCCAGCCTATCGGCCAACTGTTGCAAGGCTCACCGGATTAAGCGGCGAGTGCGAAACGTTCGTCGTTTGCAGTTAGTTTTTTTCTGCGGTTTTACGAGGTGACAGAACCTCGACATGCCCTGCTGCGTGTCCGAACCCACGTCGAAACCAGTGCAGCCCCTGAGTTGCCTATTTTAGGCCTGCTCCAGCAATTGCAAGAGCTCGGCCGGAGAATTTATCGTGGCATGCGCGCCCCAGCTGCCTACGTCGTTTTTTTGCCCGAGGTAGCCATAGGTGGCAGCCACCGTGCCCATGCCGGCGGCGCGGCCGGCCACGATGTCACGCTCGTCGTCGCCCACATAGAGGCAACGCTCGGGATCCAGCCGTAGGCGCCGTGCCGCCTCGAACAGCGGTTCCGGATGCGGCTTGGCATGGGGGGTGGTGTCGCCGCTCACGATGGCGCGGGCACTGGCAAACAGCGGCATGGCCCGTGTCAACGGCTCTGTGAAGCGCTGTGACTTGTTAGTCACCACACCCCAGGCCAGCAGACGCTGTTGCAACCGCTCGATCAGTTCAGCCACGCCGGCAAAAGCGTAGGTACGCTGCGTCATGCAATTCTCGTAGTTGACGAAGAACTCCTCGCGCATCAGCGCGAATTCGGGGTGCTCCGGTGTCAGGCCGAAGGCCACCTCCAGCATGCCACGCGCACCGGCACCTGCCATGGGCCGATAGACCTCGGGCGCCAGGGACGGCAAACCGCGATCGGTCCGCATCTTGTCCGCAGCCGCCCCCAGATCGGGCGCACTGTCGATCAGGGTACCGTCCAGGTCAAACAGGACGGCCTCGATACCGGAAAACACCGCCATCACGCCCCCGTTGCTGGTCTGCGTGTCGCCAACAGGTAGTTGACGCTGGTGTCGGCACTCAGCCAGTAACGCCGGGTCAGCGGGTTGTATTCCATGCCACGGGTCTGTCCCAACTCCAGCCCCGCCTGCCGGCAGTAACGTGCCAATTCACTGGGACGGATCATCTTGGCGTACTCGTGGGTACCGCGCGGCAACAGCTTGAGCAGGTATTCAGCGCCGACGATCGCGAACAGGAATGATTTTGAATTGCGATTGAGTGTGGAAAAAAACACCCAGCCACCGGGTTTGACCAGCGTGGCGCAAGCCTGCACGACGGATGCAGGGTCCGGCACATGCTCCAGCATTTCCATGCAGGTCACCACATCGAAGCTGGCCGGCTGCTCGGCCGCCAGCGCTTCGGCGCTGACCTCGCGATACTGCACATTCGGTGTCTGGGCTTCGAGCGCGTGCAATTGAGCTACTTTCAGCGCCTTGGTCGACAAGTCAATGCCCGTTACGCGGCCCCCCTTGCGCGCCATCGAATCGGACAGGATGCCCCCCCCACAACCGATGTCCAGAACCTGCTTTCCCTGCAACGGTGCCAGGCCGTTGATCCAGTCCAGCCGCAACGGATTGATCTGGTGCAAGGGACGGAATTCGCTCTCGGGATCCCACCAGCGGTGGGCCAGCTCGGAAAACTTGGCCAGCTCGGCCGGATCGGCATTCAATGTGGTCGTCATGGCAGCAATTATCGGCCAGGCAGAAGCTGCAAGCCTTTGCCCAGAAACAAAAAACCCCGCCGAAGCGGGGTTCTTCACAGCAATCCGAAGGATTACTTGTTGGGGCGGGTACCGACCACTTCGATTTCCACGCGACGGTTCTTGGCGCGGCCTTCTTTGGTCTTGTTGTCAGCAACAGGCTGCTTCTCGCCCTTGCCTTCGGTGTAGATACGGTTCTTTTCGATGCCCTTGGACACGAGATAGGCCTTGACAGCCTCAGAACGACGGATCGACAGCTTCTGGTTGTAGGCGTCAGTACCAACAGCGTCGGTATGGCCGACAGCGATGATCACTTCGAGGTTGATGCCCTTGACCTTCTGGGCCAGGTCATCCAGCTTGGCCTTGCCTTCGGGCTTGAGCACAGACTTGTCGAAGTCGAAGAAAGCGTCAGCAGCGTAGGTCACCTTGCTGGCAGCGACGGCCGGAGCAGCAGCAGCAGCCGGAGCAGCAGCAGCCGGAGCGGCGGCGGCGGCCTTCGGAGCAGCGACGATAGCGCCATCGCAACCTTGGGCGGCGGTAGCCGGCGTCCAGTTGGCATCGCGCCAGCACAGTTCGTTGGTGCCGTTCTTCACAGCGATGCCATGAGCGCTGGTCCAGTTGTCAACAGACTGGGCACCTGCAGCGGTAGCGAGAGCTGCTGTTGCAATCAACATGGCCACTTTATTCAATTTTTTCATGGTTCTCCTTTAAGCGGAAAAAGCTGCAGCAAGGCTGCGATTAATGAAGAAAAGATGGCATGCACATAGGACTACCACCCGAACGGTCTCAGCCATTGTGCCACATATGGCGGGGGCTGCAATCGCCAAAACAGCGACACAGCCAGTTACAAACAAACAAGCCGCTCCTCTGTTGCTATGAAGCCACAAGGCGGGCGCCTTAAAATGACAGATTGCCCATGTCCCTGACCCGAGCGCTCCATGACCCAGTTCGCCAAAGAAACCCTGCCCATCAGCCTTGAAGAGGAGATGCGGCGCAGCTATCTCGATTACGCCATGAGCGTGATCGTCGGCCGCGCCCTGCCCGATGCACGGGATGGCTTGAAGCCTGTTCACCGGCGTGTGCTATTTGCCATGCACGAGCTCAACAACGACTGGAACCGGGCTTACAAGAAGTCGGCCCGTATCGTTGGTGACGTTATTGGTAAATACCACCCACACGGCGACCAGTCGGTCTACGACACCATCGTGCGCATGGCGCAGGATTTTTCCATGCGTCACATGCTGGTGGACGGCCAGGGCAACTTCGGCTCGGTTGACGGCGACAGCGCAGCGGCCATGCGTTACACCGAAATCCGCCTGGCCAAGATCGCGCACGAGATGCTGGCCGACATCGACAAGGAAACCGTCGACTTCGGCCCCAACTACGACGGCTCTGAGAAAGAGCCACTGGTGCTGCCCAGCCGTTTGCCCAACCTGCTGGTCAACGGCTCCGGCGGCATTGCGGTGGGCATGGCCACCAACATCCCGCCGCACAACCTCAACGAGGTGGTGGATGCCTGCCTGCACTTGCTGCGCAACCCCGAGGCCTCCATCGACGAACTGATGGAGATCATCCCGGCACCCGACTTCCCTACCGCCGGCATCATCTACGGCATCAGCGGTGTCAAGGAAGGCTACCGCACCGGCCGCGGTCGCATCGTGATGCGTGCCAGGTGCCACTTTGAGGACATCGACAAGGGCCAGCGCCAGTCCATCATCGTGGACGAGCTGCCCTACCAGGTCAACAAGAAGACCTTGCTCGAGCGCATCGCCGAACTGGTGCACGAGAAGAAGATCGAAGGCATCAGCCACATCCAGGATGAGTCCGACAAGTCCGGTATGCGCGTGGTGATCGAGCTCAAGCGCGGCGAAGTGCCCGAGGTGGTGCTCAACAACCTGTACAAGCAGACCCAGTTGCAGGACACCTTCGGCATGAACATGGTGGCCCTGATCAACGGCCAACCCAAGCTGTGCAACCTGAAGGATCTGATCGAGGTCTTCCTCGACCACCGCCGCGAAGTGGTGACACGCCGTACGGTGTTCAACCTGCGCAAGGCACGCGAGCGTGGCCACGTGCTTGAAGGCCTGGCTGTGGCACTGGCCAACATCGATGACTTCATTGCCATCATCCGCAACGCCCCCACCCCCCCGGTGGCCAAGGCCGAGTTGATGGCCAAGCCCTGGGACAGCAAGCTGGTGCGCGAAATGCTGACTCGCACCCGCGCCGATGGCGGCGTGGTCAATGCGGACGACTACCGCCCGGATGGTCTGGAAAAGAATTTCGGCATGGGTCAGGATGGTCTGTACCGTCTGTCCGACACCCAAGCGCAGGAAATCCTGCAGATGCGCCTGCAGCGCCTGACTGGCCTGGAACAGGACAAGATCGTGGCCGAGTACAAGGACGTCATGGCCGAGATCGAGGATCTGCTCGACATCCTGGCCAAGCCCGAGCGCGTGTCGGTCATCATCAGCGAGGAACTCGGTGCCATCAAGCAGGAGTTCGGCCAAGCCAAGGTCGGCATGCGTCGCAGCGAGGTTGAGCACAACGCCCAGGATCTGGCCACCGAAGACCTGATCACACCGACCGACATGGTGGTGACACTCAGCCACAGCGGCTACATCAAGAGCCAGCCCCTGGGCGAATACCGCGCGCAAAAGCGCGGCGGCCGAGGCAAGCAGGCCACCGCCACCAAGGAAGATGACTGGATTGACCAGCTCTTCATTGCCAACACGCACGACTACATCCTGTGTTTCTCCAACCGCGGCCGGCTGTACTGGCTCAAGGTCTGGGAAGTACCGGCTGGTTCGCGCGGCTCGCGTGGCCGCCCGATCGTCAATATGTTCCCGCTGCAGGAGGGCGAGAAGATCACCGTGGTGCTGCCGCTGACGGGTGAATCCCGCAGCTTTCCGGCCGACCACTACGTGTTCATGGGCACCTCCATGGGCACGGTCAAGAAGACGACGCTCGACGAATTCAGCAACCCGCGCAAGGCCGGCATCATTGCCGTCGACCTGGATGCCGGCGACTTCCTGATTGGCGCCGCGCTGACTGACGGTAAGCATGATGTCATGCTGTTCTCCGACGGCGGCAAGGCCGTGCGTTTCGATGAAAACGACGTGCGCCCCATGGGTCGCAATGCCCGCGGCGTGCGCGGCATGATGCTCGAAGAAGGGCAAAGCGTGATCGCCATGCTGGTGGCCGAAGATGAGCAGCAAAGCGTGCTGACGGCCACGGAAAACGGCTACGGCAAACGTACCTCCATCACTGAATACACCCGCCATGGCCGTGGCACCAAGGGCATGATCGCCATCCAGCAATCCGAGCGCAATGGCAAGGTCGTGGCCGCAACGCTGGTGCATGCCGACGACGAGATCATGCTGATCACCGACCGCGGCGTGCTGGTGCGTACCCGGGTCAGCGAGATCCGTGAACTTGGTCGTGCCACCCAGGGCGTCACCCTGATCGGTCTGGATGAAGGCTCCAAGCTGAGCGGCCTGCAGCGTATCGTCGAAAACGACGCCAACCCGGCCGACGACGACAGTGAAGCCATCGGAGGAGACGAAGCCTGATGACCCGCCCCTTCAACTTCTCGGCTGGCCCGGCCACCATCGCCCCCGAGGTGTTGCAGCAAGCCGCCAGCGAGATGCTGGACTGGCATGGCAGCGGCATGGGCGTCATGGAGATGAGCCACCGCGGCAAGGAGTTCATCAGCATCTACGAACAGGCGCAGGCTGACCTGCGCGAGTTGCTGGCGGTACCAAAGAACTTCCACATCCTTTTCATGCAGGGCGGCGGCCTGGCGGAAAACGCCATCGTCCCGCTCAACCTGTCGCGCGGTGGCAAGGCGGACTTCGTGCTCACCGGGAGCTGGAGCCAGAAGTCGCTCAAGGAAGCGCGCAAGTACTGCCAAACAAATGTCGCAGCCACGGACGAAGCCAACGGTTTCACCCAGCTGCCTGCGCCGGCCGACTGGCAACTCGGCGCGGATGCGAGCTACGTGCACATCTGCTCCAACGAGACCATTCATGGTGTTGAGTTTCATGAGCTGCCCGATCTGAAAGCACTGGACTCCAGCGCCCCGCTGGTGGTCGACTTCTCCTCCCAGGTGGCGTCGCGCCCAGTGGACTGGTCGCGCGTCGGCCTGGCCTTTGGCGGCGCGCAGAAGAACATCGGCCCGGCCGGCCTGACGCTGGTGATCGTGCGCGAGGATCTGCTGGGCCACGCCCTGCCGGTCTGCCCCAGCGCCTTCGACTACAAGACCGTGGCCGACAACCAGTCCATGTTCAACACACCACCGACCTATGCCATCTACATGGCCGGCCTGATCTTCCAGTGGCTCAAGAAGCTGGGCGGTGTGCCGGCCATCGAGGCACGCAACATCGCCAAAGCGCAGCTGCTGTATGAGGCCATCGACACCTCGCAGCTCTACGTCAACCGCGTGGCCAAGAACTGCCGCTCGCGCATGAATGTGCCTTTCTTCCTGCGTGATGAGTCGCGCAACGAAGCCTTTCTGACCGGCGCCCGCGAGCATGGTCTCTTGCAACTCAAGGGCCACAAATCGGTCGGCGGCATGCGCGCCAGCCTCTACAACGCCATGCCGCTCGAGGGCGTGCAGGCACTCGTGTCCTACATGCAAGAATTCGAACGTACGCAAAGCTGAGTCATGGCCAAGACCCTTTCAGAACTGCGCGTAGAGATCGACACCCTGGACCAGGAGCTTCTGGCCCTGCTCAACCGCCGTGCCGCCTTGGCGCATGATGTCGGCGAGATCAAAAAGGTCGATGGTTCGCCAGTGTTCCGCCCCGAACGCGAGGCCCAGGTCATCGCCGGCCTGCAGACCGCCAACCCCGGACCGCTCAAGCGCGACAGCGTGGCCACCATCTGGCGCGAAATCATGTCCGCCTGCCGCGCCCTGGAAGCGCCGCAACGCGTGGCCTACCTCGGACCGGCCGGCACCTTCAGCGAACAGGCGGCAGAACAGTTCTTCGGCTCCAGCATCGAACGCATGCCCTGCGGCAGCATCGACGAGGTGTTCCGCGCCACCGCCGCCGGCAGCGCCCAGTACGGCGTGGTGCCGATGGAGAACTCCACCGAGGGCATGGTGTCGCGTTCGCTCGACCTGTTCCTGACCTCGCCGCTGCACGTCATCGGCGAGACCAGCCTGCTGGTGCGCCACAACCTGCTGCGCCGGTCCGACTCGCTCGAGGGCATCGAGGCGGTCTACGCCCATCCGCAGGCCCTGGCTCAGTGCCAGAACTGGCTCAACACCCATCTGCCGCACGCCGAGCGCCATGCCGCCGCCAGCAATGCCGAAGGCGCACGCCTGGCCGCCAGCAACCCGGCCTGGGCCGGTATTGCCAGCGAGCGCGCCGGCTCCGAATTCGGCCTGCATGTGGTGGCGCACGCCATCCAGGACGACGCCTACAACCGCACCCGCTTTGCGGTGGTCTGCCTGCCGCAAACCATGCCGGCCCCCGAGGCGTCGGGCAAGGACTGCGTGAGCCTGATCGTCTCTGTCCCCAACCGGCCCGGCGCCGTGCACGACCTGCTGGTGCCTCTGAAGAAGCACGGCGTCTCCATGACGCGCTTCGAGTCGCGCCCGGCGCGCTCCGGCCAATGGGAGTACTACTTCTACATCGACATCCAGGGCCACCTCTCGCAACCCCATGTCACGGCGGCCCTGCAGGAACTGCAGGGGCTGTGCGCCTTCTACAAGGTACTGGGCACTTACCCGGTGTCTGAATGATGTTCGAGCAACTCGGTTTAATCGGCTGCGGCCTGATGGGCGGCTCCTTTGCGCTGGCCCTCAAGCGTGCCGGCTTGGTCAAGCGCGTCGTCGGCTATAGCAAATCCCCCTCCACCACCGAACGCGCTCGACAACTCGGCGTCATTGACGTCGAAGCGCCCTCCGCGCTCTTGGCCGTCTCAGGTGCCGACATTGTGCTGATCGCGGTGCCGGTGGCTGCGACCGAGGCCACCTTCAAGGCCATCCGTCATCTCGTTTCGCCTCAGATGCTGATCATGGACGTCGGCTCGACCAAACGCGATGTCATTGATGCCGGCCGACGCGCCCTGCGCGACCACATTGGCTCTTTCGTGCCGGCCCACCCGATCGCCGGCAAGGAAGTTTCCGGCGTTGAGCATGCCGACCCTGACCTCTATGCCGGCAAGCAGATCATCCTGACACCGATCGAACGCACCCAGCCCACCCAGTTGCAGCAAGCTGTCGATGTCTGGACAGCGCTGGGCTGTCGCGTGCAGCAGATGTCACCCGAAGCGCACGATGCGGCCTTCGCCTCGGTCAGCCACCTGCCGCACCTGCTGGCCTTTGCCCTGATGAATTCGATTGCCAGCCAACCGCAAGGCAAGGATTTCCTGTCCCTGGCCGGGCCGGGCTTCCGCGACTTCACCCGCATTGCTGCCAGCGACCCCCACGTCTGGCGCGACATCTTGATTTCCAACCGGGAAGAGTTGCTGGCGCAGTCCCAGATCTTCCAGCGACATCTGCAAGCCTTGGAACTCATGATCTCCAACGGCAACGGCGAAGCGCTTGAAGGTCTGATCGACCAGGCCAGCCGCGCGCGCGCCGGCTGGAACATGAACAAGTTCCAAAAATAATGTTTGCCACCGAGTTTCTCGATCTGCCGCCGCTGGCCGGCGCCCAGGGCCGTGTCGTGCTGCCCGGCTCCAAAAGCATTTCCAACCGTGTTTTGTTGCTGGCCGCCTTGTGCCGCGGCCGCACCACCCTGCATGACCTGCTGGACTCCGACGACACGCGTGTCATGCTGGCAGCACTGCGCCAACTCGGCTGTGGCGTGCAACAGGACGGCACCACCGTCACCATCGACGGCCTCGACGCGAAGCTGCCTGCCACCGCCCTGAAGTTCTTCATGGGCAACGCCGGCACGGCCATGCGGCCATTGACCGCGGCCTTGGCCGTGTTGGGGGGCGACTTCGAGCTCTCAGGCATCCCGCGCATGCACGAGCGTCCGATCGGCGACTTGGTTGATGCGCTGCGCCAACTCGGCTGCCAGATCGACTACCTCGGCAACGACGGCTATCCGCCGCTGCGCATCGGTCGCCCGACTTTGAAACTCGACGCGCCCATCCAGGTGCGCGGCGATGTTTCGAGCCAGTTTCTGACGGCACTGCTGATGGCACTGCCCCTCGTGGCAACCAGGGATGTCCACATCGAGGTGGTGGGCGAACTGATCTCCAAACCCTACATCGAGATCACCCTCAACCTGCTGGCACGCTTCGGCATTGCCGTGCGGCGCGAAGGCTGGCAGCGTTTCACCATTCCCGGCGGCAGTCGTTACCAGACGCCTGGCGTGCTGCATGTCGAGGCCGATGCGTCCTCGGCCAGCTACTTCATTGCCCTGGGCGCCGTCGCCGCCAACCAGACCGCCCCTGTGCGCATCGAAGGCGTGGGCGAAAGCTCGATCCAGGGCGATATCAAGTTCGTCGACGCCGCCCGCCTGATGGGGGCACACGTCACCAGCGGCCCGAACTGGCTGGAGATTTCAAAAGGCAGGTGGCCGCTCAAGGCCATCGATCTGGACTGCAACCACATCCCCGACGCCGCCATGACCCTGGCCGTGATGGCGCTGTATGCCGACGGCCCCACCACACTGCGCAACATCGCCAGCTGGCGCGTCAAGGAAACCGACCGCATTGCCGCCATGGCCACCGAGCTGCGCAAGCTCGGCGCCACGGTGGAGGAAGGTCCGGACTTCATCCGCATCCAGCCCCTGCCTCAGGCCACCGGGTGGAAAGCCGCCAGCATTCACACCTACGACGACCACCGTGTCGCTATGTGCTTCTCGCTGGCCGCCTTCAATCCGGCCCAGCTCCCGGTGCGCATCCTCGACCCCAAGTGCGTGGGCAAGACCTTCCCCGACTACTTTGAGGCACTGTTCTCGGTCACAGCCCCTGTGCCCGGCACTGTGCCGGTGCTCTGTGTCGACGGTCCCACCGCCTCTGGCAAAGGCACTTTGGCTGCCCGCCTGGCACAGGCCCTGGGCTACCACTACCTGGACTCCGGTGCGCTCTACCGCGTGACCGCGCTGGCGGCCCTGCGCGCCGGCCTGACGCTGGAGCCTGCCAATGAAGCGGCCATTGCAGCCCTGGCCGAGCATTTGCCGGTGCGTTTTGTTGGCGAGCAGGTCCTGTTGGCCGGCGAGGACGTCAGCGACGCTATCCGCAGCGAGCAAGGTGGCATGAACGCCTCCAAGGTCTCGACCCTGCCCGCCGTGCGCACCGCGCTGGTCGCCCTGCAGCACAGTTTCCGCCAGATGCCGGGCCTGGTCGCCGACGGCCGCGACATGGGCACGGTGATCTTCCCGGAGGCCCCGCTCAAGGTATTTCTCACGGCCAGTGCCGAAAAACGTGCCGAGCGACGCTATAAGCAGTTGATTTCAAAGGGAATTTCGGCTATATTGTTAGATCTTCGTGCCGATCTGGAGGCGCGCGATGCTCGGGACACCTCCCGCGCGGTCGCGCCACTCAAGCCGGCACCAGACGCCCGGTTGCTGGACAACTCGGATCTCTCGATTGAAAAGTCGCTTGATCTGGTGCTGGACTGGTGGCAGAGCAAACAGCCTTTCAGCAAAGTCTGAACGGCTGACCGGCCCACACGGCTCCTCTCGCGCATGCATTGCGCATGGCCGTGCGGTTCAACAACGTAACCCGCGGGTCATCCGCACAAACCGCCGTCGAAAGCTATCCCCCAGCAGCAATGGTGCTGCTGTAACGCCATGGTTCTTTGCCATGGACGCCAAGACGGTCTAGGAAATTAAATGTCTGAATCTTTTGCCGCCCTGTTTGAAGAATCCCTGCAACGTACCGAAATGCGTCCGGGCGAAGTGATCACCGCTGAAGTCGTGCGCATCGAGCACGGCTTCGTTGTCGTGAACGCTGGCCTCAAGTCCGAAGCCTACGTGCCGATCGAGGAATTCAAGAACGACCAGGGCGTGCTCGAAGTCCAAGTGGGCGACTTCGTCTCCGTGGCCATCGGCTCCATCGAAAACGGCTACGGCGACACCATTCTGTCGCGCGACACCGCCAAGCGTCTGGCTTCCTGGATGAGCCTGGAAAAGGCCCTGGAATCCGGCGAATTCGTCACCGGCACCACCAGCGGCAAGGTCAAGGGTGGTCTGACCGTGCTGGTCAACGGCATCCGCGCCTTCCTGCCCGGTTCGCTGGTTGACACCCGCCCGACCAAGGATCTGTCTCCGTACGAGAACAAGACCCTGGAATTCAAGGTCATCAAGCTCGACCGCAAGCGCAACAACGTGGTGCTGAGCCGCCGCGCCGTGGTGGAAGCCTCCATGGGCGAAGAGCGCGCCAAGCTGATGCAGACCCTGAAAGAAGGCTCTGTGGTGCAGGGCGTGGTCAAGAACATCACCGAATACGGTGCGTTCGTGGACCTGGGCGGTATCGACGGCCTGCTGCACATCACCGACATGGCATGGCGCCGCGTCCGTCACCCGAGCGAAGTCGTTCAGGCTGGCCAGGAAATCTCTGCCAAGATCCTCAAGTTCGACACCGAGAAGAACCGCGTGTCCCTGGGTCTCAAGCAGATGGGCGACGATCCGTGGATGGGCGTGAACCGCCGCTACCCGCAAGGCACCCGCATGTTCGGCAAGATCACCAACATCGCCGACTACGGCGCGTTCGTGGAACTCGAACCCGGCATCGAAGGTCTGGTGCACGTGTCCGAAATGGACTGGACCAACAAGAACGTGGCTCCCTCCAAGATCGTGTCGCTGGGTGACGAAGTCGAAGTCATGGTCCTCGAGATCGACGAAGACAAGCGCCGCATCAGCCTGGGCATGAAGCAGTGCAAGGCCAACCCGTGGCAGGAATTCGCGCAGAACACCAAGCGCGGCGACCGCGTCAAGGGCCCGATCAAGTCGATCACCGACTTCGGCGTGTTCGTCGGTCTGGCTGCCGGCATCGACGGCCTGGTGCACCTGTCCGACCTGTCCTGGAACGAGCCGGGCGAAACCGCCGTGCGCAACTACAAGAAGGGCCAGGAAGTCGAAGCCATCGTGCTGGCCGTGGACGTGGACCGCGAGCGCATCTCCCTGGGCATCAAGCAGCTGGATTCCGACCCGTTCACGACCTTCGTGTCGATCAACGACAAGGGCCAGATCGTGACCGGCAAGGTCAAGACCGTGGATGCCAAGGGCGCTGAAATCGACCTCGGCGAAGACATCATCGGCTACCTGCGCGCCAGCGAAATCTCCCGCGACCGCGTGGAAGATGCCCGCAATGTGCTGAAGGAAGGCGACGAAGTGACCGCTGTGGTGGTGAACGTGGATCGCAAGACCCGCAACATCCAGCTGTCGATCAAGGCCAAGGACATGGCAGACCAGAACGAAGCCATGCAGTCCCTGAGCCAGCAGTCTGCCCGCGAAAACGCTGGTACGACCAGCCTGGGCGCCCTGCTGCGCGCCAAGCTGGACAACAACAACTAAGCTGCTGTTGCTGAACTGAACGAACGGCCGGCTGCCTGTAGGCGCCGGTCGTTTTTTCTTCGCCATACCCTGAATTGCCATGACCCGCTCCGACCTCGTTGAAGAACTGGCCAATCGTTTCAGCCAACTGACCCACCGCGATGCCGAATTCGCGGTCAAGGCCATTCTGGATGCCATGAACGACGCCCTGGTGCGAGGTCACCGGATCGAAATCCGCGGCTTCGGCAGTTTCTCCATCAACCGTCGACCGCCCCGCATGGGACGCAACCCGCGCAGCGGCGAAAGCGTGGCCATTCCAGAAAAGCGCGTCCCCCACTTCAAGCCGGGCAAGGCCTTGCGTGAAGCCGTGGACCAGCGCACCAGCGAAATGCAAGTCCAGAGCAAAAGCTGACGGACCCAACGCGACGTTAGAATCCCCTCGTCACAGAGGAGATCAATGAAACACCTCATGTGGCTGCTCAAGTGGATACTGAAAGCAGCCATTTTTTTTACCCTGTTTGCCTTCGCCCTGAACAACCAGCAGGATGCGACGGTGCATTTCTTCTTTGGCACCACATGGCGAACACCGCTGGTGCTGGTGGTGTTGGCCGCCTTTGCCGCCGGGCTGGTCGCAGGTGTCTTGGCCATGGTGCCGCGCTGGTGGAAGCACCGCAGCGCCGCCAGCCGTGCGCACACCACAGCCGCGGCCGCCGCCACCCCCAGCACACCGCCCCAACCTCCCGTACCCCCACATGGAATTTGATCTGAGCTGGATCCTGCTGGGCCTGCCCCTGTCCTTCGGTCTGGGCTGGCTGGCCTCGCGCTTCGACTTGCGCCAGCTGCGCATTGAAAACCGGCAAACGCCCAAGGCCTATTTCCGCGGCCTGAACTTCCTGCTCAATGAGCAGCAGGACCAGGCCATCGATGCCTTCATCGAGGCCGTGCAACACGACCCCGACACCTCGGAACTGCACTTCGCCCTGGGCAACCTGTTCCGCCGCCGTGGCGAGTACGAGCGCGCCGTGCGCGTGCACGAGCACCTGCTGTCGCGTGGCGACCTCTCCGAGGCGGATCGCCAGCGTGCCCAACATGCGCTGGCGCTGGACTTCCTGAAGGCTGGCCTGCTCGACCGGGCGGAAGACGCTCTGCTCAAACTCGAAGGCACGCCATTTGAAGCGCAGGCGCACTTGGCCCTGCTGGCCAACTACGAGCGTTCGCGCGACTGGCCGCAAGCGGCCAGCATCGCCAGCAAGCTGGACAACTCGGACAGCGGCAGCTTCAGCAGCCGCCTCGCCCACTACCTGTGCGAACAGGCCGCCGCCCATCTGGCTGCCGGCGAGGTCCTTCAGGCCCGCCACCTGCTGGAGCAGGCCATGACAACGGCGCCTGCCGCACCTCGTCCACGCATCGAGCTGGCCAGCCTGCTCAGCAGCCAGGGGGACCACGCCGCCGCCTGCGCCACACTGGAAGCGACGCTCCAGGCCGCCCCGGCAGCCACCCCCTTGGTTGCGGCACCGCTGGCCAACGCGGCCATCGCCAGCGGCCGCGTCTCAACCGTGCTGCCACAACTCAAGACCAGCTACGAACAGACCCCCTCGCTGGATGTGCTGGAGGCCATCGTTGCCTTGGAGGCAACCCAGGGAAGCAGCGGTCACACGGCACGTGACTGGTACGTGCGCCACCTCGAGAACGAGCCGTCACTGGTGGCCGCCGCCAAGTGGATTGCGGGCGAGAAGCTGGAGCATGAACAATTCCATCCGCAGGTGCAGCGTGCGCTGGACCATGCCGTCAAGCCCTTGACGCGTTACCGCTGCGCCGCGTGCGGCTTCGAGGCCAAACAGCACTTCTGGCAATGCCCGGGCTGCCAGACCTGGGACAGCTATCCGGCGCGACGCGTCGAAGAGCTATGAACACCCCCAGGCTGCGCGCACTGCGTGTCGCTACGCCCCCCCCCCCCTTGCAGGGGGCGACGCCAGCGGCCCGGCGGAGCCGGTTCCGCGGCGTCCTGCGGACAAGACACTTTATGCTGGCGTCTCATCTTTGAGACAGCCACTAAGATCAACAAGCAGATGAACATACCCAAAGAACAACTCGCCAAGGCCCGCGTGCTTGTGGTCGGCGACGCCATGATCGACCGTTACTGGTACGGTGCGGTCGACCGCATCAGCCCGGAAGCGCCGGTGCCGGTGGTGCGCATCACGCGCGAGGAAGAGCGCATTGGCGGTGCGGCCAACGTGGCCAGCAATGTGGTGGCGCTGGGCGCACAGGCCTCGCTGCTGACGGTCGTGGGCGAGGACGACGCCAGCCACAAGCTGGAGCAGCTGGTGGCCAAGACCGGCATCACACCCCACTTTGACCGCGACGCCCAGCTGCAGACCACCGTCAAGCTGCGCATCATTGGCCGCCAGCAACAACTGATCCGACTCGACTTCGAGAACACGCCCAAGGGCGAAGTGCTGGCATCGCAGACAGCCACCTTCCGCAACCTGCTGTCCAGCCATGACGCCGTGCTGTTTTCCGACTATGGCAAGGGCGGCCTGGACCATGTGCACGACATGATCGAACATGCCAAGGCGGCCGGCAAACCGGTACTGATCGATCCCAAGGGCTCCGACTACTCGCGCTACAGCGGCGCCACCGTCATCACGCCCAACCGCGCCGAACTGCAACAGGTGGTGGGTGGCTGGCGCGACGAAGACGAGCTGCGCAGCAAGACCCAAAAACTGCGCCAACAGCTCGGCTTGCAAGCCCTGCTGCTCACGCGCAGCGAAGAAGGTATGACGCTGTATGACGACGCTGGCGAGCTCAGCGTCGCCGCGCAGGCACGTGAGGTGTTCGACGTCACCGGTGCTGGCGACACCGTCATTGCCACCATGGCCGCCCTGGTGGCCGCGGGCCTGAGCCTGCGCCAGGCCATGCCGCTGGCCAACCGCGCCGGTGGCATCGTGGTCGGCAAGTTCGGCACCGCCACCGTCAGCTACGACGAGCTGTTTGCCGCCAACTGAATCTGAAGGATCAAACCATGACACGCGTTGTAGTGACCGGGGCCGCCGGCTTTATCGGCAGCAACATCATCAAGGGGCTCAATGCCCGCGGCATCGACGACATCATCGCCGTCGACGACCTAAGCCAGGGCGACAAGTTCCGCAACCTGGCCGACCTGAAGATTGCCGACTACGTCGATCTAGACGACTTCTACCCCCTGTTCGACGAAGGGCACTACGGCCAGGTCGAGGCCGTGTTCCATGAGGGCGCCTGCAGCGACACCATGGAGCAGGATGGCAAGTACATGATGGACAACAACTACACGCTGTCCACCGAGCTGTTCCAGGCTTGCCAGCAGCAGGGCACGCGCCTGCTCTACGCCTCGTCGGCAGCCACCTACGGCGGCTCCGACACCTTCCGTGAGGTGCCCGAGTTCGAGCGCCCGCTCAACGTCTACGGCTACTCCAAACTCTTGTTCGACCAGCGCATGCGCCGCGAACTGGGCACCCAGTTCGAGCGCGCCAAGACCCAGGTGGTGGGCTTCCGCTATTTCAATGTCTACGGCCCGCGCGAACAGCACAAGGGCCGCATGGCCAGCGTGGCCTTCCACCAGTTCAACCAGTTCCGCACGGAGGGCAAGGTCAAACTGTTCGGCGAGTACGGTGGCTATGCGCAAGGCGAGCAGATGCGCGACTTCGTGTTTGTGGACGACGTGGTGGCCGTGAATCTCTGGTTCTACGACAACCCGGGCAAGAATGGCGTGTTCAACCTCGGCTCCGGTCGCGCCCAACCTTTCAACGACGTGGCGGTGGGCGTGGTCAACACCCTGCGCAGCCTCCAGGGTGAGGCGCCCCTGTCGCTCGCCGACATCGTGGCCAAGGGACTGATCGAGTACATCCCCTTCCCCGACGCGCTGCGCGGCAAGTACCAGTGCTACACCCAGGCCGACCTGGCCAAGCTGCGTGCTGCCGGCTGCGACCATGCCTTTGCCGATGTGCAGACCGGGGTAGCCAAGTACGTGCAGTGGCTGGCTAGCCAGGCCTGAACGCGCTCATCAGGAGCCCCCCAGACAACACACTCGTTGTTTCTCATGCCACAACGCAAAGGCCGGTGAGCGACTGCTCAACCGGCCTTTGCTTTTGCCCCCCTACAGTTCGCTTGGGAGATACCGCATGTGGGAATCATCCGGTCACCTTTCGCCATGCGCCTCTCAGGCTGCTGACAGCAGCACGCTGCTCAACGACCACCGATCAGAACGAGGTGCACATGACGCAAGCCCCGGCACAGGACATCAATCGCACTTCAATGCCATGCCGTACAAGGTGATCATCTCTTCTGCCTCTGTCATTTTCACAATTGCCACCGTGTCCGCCCCCATGTTGGCAGCAGCATCAAGCAAATCGGCCATGGCTTTCGACTTCGCGGCAGACTCAAACAGCAAACCTTTGGATCTGCCGGCAACAGCGCCGAGCTGAGCACAAGCCTTCACTGCAGGGCTGTCATTCTGGATGACACGGATGCGGGCCGCACTATCCGTCAACGAAGTGGCGCACCCAGCCAGTGCCACGGACACAATGAGAAAAATGCAACGCATCGCCACCTCTAGATTTGTTGAAGTCTGGATATTAAACATGAGTTCCGGCACAGACGGAACGAACCGGCACCACACACCTGCGCCATCAAATCCGCCCCACATCCACACCAATCTGAGACATCAGCGTGGTGACCTGCCGGCATCTGTGCCCGCCTGGCGGTGGTAGCCGGATGCCTGGCTTAGCCGCCGATCAGCCGGAGGTAGGTTTCACGCGTTTGCGGTGAAACAGACTCAACCAGCTGCGCATAGCTCGTCTGGTGGCGCGCCAGCATACGCGCCGAGGCCACGGCTTTGGAACGGCAAAACCAATGACAGCTGTGCTGCATCAGGAACAGCTCGGCAGACAACATATAGGCTTTGTCGCGCAACGACAGGCTGCGCCGGTTCTCCGCTACTTCAGCGATCCCCTGTGCATGAATGGCCACGGCCTGGCGCAAGTCGAAGCTGGCCTGCGGGAACAGCTTGCTGGCATAGGGAATAGCCACAGGCAGGGTGCTGACCAGCGTCTTGTCGCCCCAGACCGTCGAAAAGTCAGCGCTAAACCGCTTGAACTGCTCGCTCAACTCAAACTCCGCCGTGCCCAACATGCTCCAGATTTGCGCACGGCGTTCCGGGTCATTCTCGTCAAGGGCGCGCAAATAGCCCTCGGTCAAGTTCTCCATCAGTTTCTCGATCTGGAAGCGGCCGAGATATGCCCCCAAAAGAGCAATGCGCTGGCGTTGGTCGCGGGTTTTGAGGAACTGCAGCGCGATCACGAGCAGCAACAGGGGAAGAAAGAACTCCATGCAAGAAACAAACGCAGCGTTAAAAAGGCAAGTGTAGTGGCAGCGGCCCTCCCAGCTTGGCCATTTCCTGCGGTACAAAGCAGTATCCCCAGCCACATGTGCGGAAAGAGGGAAGCGGAACACATTGGGACACTCCGGGAAATCCCGGGCGCCGGAAATGCCGTCCTGACGTTATACCCAGGCTGGTTCTTGATTTCATGGAGGCTGACACACCATGCGCAAACTGCTTGCAACCTTTTCGGCCCTGCTGGTCTCGGCCAGTTGCTTTGCCACCGTAGAAATCAACCAGGCCAGCGAAGCTGACCTCGACGGCATCCGTGGCATCGGGCCGGCGCTCTCGGGCAAGATCCTGGCAGAGCGTCAGAAGGCGCCATTTCGCGACTGGCAGGACCTGATGCGACGCGTCAAAGGCATCCGTAGCAACAGCGCCGCCCGGCTGTCAGAAGCAGGGCTGAGCGTTAACGGTGTCGGCTACAGCACAGAGCAGCCCACAGCGCCGAAATAAGCTATCGCCCGCTATCATCGGGGCATGATTTCCGTCCTTGCAATTTGCCTCGGCGCCTGCGCTGGCGCCCTTCTGCGCTGGCGGCTCGGCCTGTGGCTGAGCAGCCCGGGCGGCTTGCTCCCCTGGGGTACGCTGGCCGCCAACCTGATGGGCGGCTACCTGGTCGGGGTCTGCGTCGCGGTGTTCCAGCAGTTGCCGCAGCTCGACCCGGTCTGGCGGCTGGCGCTGGTCACCGGCTTCCTCGGGGCCCTGACCACCTTCTCCAGCTTCTCGGCCGAGGTGGTGGCCATGCTGCAGCAGCAGCGCTACATGCTGGCACTGGGCACCGCCTCGGTGCACCTGTTCGGCTCCCTGCTGCTGACCGTCGCCGGCATCAAATCCGCTACCATTTTGATAGCCACCCGCGCAATCTGATCAAGACCTGGAGCCAGATTTCGCTTTGGATTTCTGGATGAAGTCGAGCAGCTCTTTGTCAGAGCGACGGATGTGCAGCGAAAGCCAGTCGCGCAGCACGGTCGACAACTGGGCCGCCACCGTGATGCTGCCCGCTTCGTATTTCTGGCGCAGATCATTCAAGCTGTCGACAAAATGCTGGTGACCGATCTTGTGCCCTGCCAGATTGGGAAAATGCACGGCAGCCATGCGCGCTTCCTCGCGCTGCAGATGGGCTGAGGTGTAGCCAATCAACTCGTTCAAGATCTTGTTGACCACGTCCCGGCCGCGCCCCTCGCTGGTGGCCGTGTGCAACTCATTGACCAGGTCGACCAAGTGCCGGTGGTCCGCATCGATCGGACCGTGGTCGATCACCAGATCGTCTGCCCATTCAAAGTAAGCCATGCGGTGACTCCGGTGGGTCAGGCGGATGATGGCAGTGCCATCATGGCGCCGGGCGCGTCATGCCGTCCCAGGCGGAACACGCTCACCGCATGCACCAGCCCCTGGGCCTGGTGCTCCAGCGATTGCGCCGCCGCAGCCGCCTCTTCCACCAGCGCGGCGTTCTGCTGCGTCACCTGGTCCATCTGGCCGACAGCCTGGTTGATCTGGTCGATACCGGACGACTGATCCTGGCTGGCTGTCGTGATTTCGCGCATCAGATCGGCCACACGCCGCACATGGACCACGATTTCGTCCATCGTGCTGCCGGCTTGCTCTACCAGCTTGCAGCCGTCATTGACATTGCTGACCGAGGCACCGATCAAGTTCTTGATCTCCTTGGCCGCTTCGGCACTGCGGCCGGCCAGGTTGCGCACCTCGGCCGCCACCACGGCAAAGCCGCGCCCCTGTTCACCGGCGCGTGCCGCTTCCACCGCCGCATTGAGCGCCAGCAGGTTGGTCTGGAAGGCAATGCCGTCAATCACGCCAATGATGTCGGCAATCCGGCTGGACGAGGTATTGATGGCATCCATGGTGTGCACCACCTGCGACACCACATCACCGCCTTTGACGGCCACGCTGGCGGCGGATTCCGCCAACTGGCTGGCATGCTTGCCACTCTCGAAGTTCTGCTTGACGGTGGACGCCAGCTCCTGCATGGACGCCGCCGTCTGCTCCAGCGCGCTGGCCTGCTCCTCGGTACGCGAAGACAGATCGATATTGCCAGCGGCAATCTGGCTGGTGGCCGTGGCCATGGCCTCGGAGCCGCCGCGCACCTGCTGCACGATTTTGACCAGGCTGTCGTTCATGTCCTGCAGCGCCTGCAGCAACTGGCCACATTCATCTTGTGTACGCACCTGAATATGACTGCCGAGATCGCCGGCGGCCACGGTCCTGGCAATCTGCACCGCCTCGCCCATGGGCCGGGTGATGGAACGGGTGATCAAGATGGAACACAGAATGCCCGCCACCATACCGACGGCACCCAGCAGCAGCATCAGGCTGCGCGCGGCGTGGATGTCGTCGCGCATCTCGGCGCTGCTGCGCTCCACCAGCTTCTTCTGCAGATCGGTCAAGGCATTGATCGGCTCCTGCAGCGCATCGAGCGCCGGCAGCGTCTCGCTGTTCAGGATGCGAATGGCTTCGTCCTTCTGTCCTTCATCCACCAGCTTGGCCACCTGGCTGAAAGACTTCACATACTTGACCCGCGCCTCACCCAGGCGCGCCAGCAAGGCACGGCCTTCAGGCAGGTAAATCAGCTGGTCCAGTGTCTTCAGCGCTTCATCGATGGTTTTCTTGTTGGCCTCGATCGCCGACTTCACGCGCTTGACCTGCTCCGGGTCGCTGGCAATCAGCAACTCCATGGTGCGGCGTGCATTGGCCCGGGTGGTGGCATTGATGGTGTGTGCCGCATCCGCCTTGACCCAGTCCTTCTCGATGATGCGGTTGTTGACTTCGCCCACTTCCGTGAAACGCTGAACACCCACCGTGACGACACACAGCAGCGTGACGATGAGCAGGCCAAAGCCCGCACCCAGGCGGGTGCCGATTTTGAGGTCGCCGATTTTCATTTGATTTCCCTTGCCTGGGCAAGTCGCTGAACAGGTGGCGGCCATTCTCCGGGTTTCCCTGATCGGCGCCAAGCGAGGCCCTTTCATAAACGCGGCCAATTTGATATGTGTCAAATTTCAGTGACTGACGCAATCAACCGCCGCCGCGTTGGGTGTAGAGATCAAAACGCTTCATGAACGCCAGGCGCTGCGCATCGTCCAGTTGGCTGAAAGCAAAGTCCAGCCGCAGGCGCGGCAAACGCATGAGGGCAATGACGCGCGGCGGCATCACCTGCCACGTCAAGCGGAGTTCGCCCTCACCGATCGTCACCCGGGCCGACGTGCCGTTGATTTGGTAGGCATGCGGCCCCACCGCGCGCGGCAGCCACTGCAGCCACTCGGCCTCGGTGCAGGCCATGTCGCGCTCAAAGCGCTCAGGGTAGAAGGATTGCATCGCTGGCTTATTCCAGGGCTTCGGCAGGCTCAGCCTGAACCGGCCAGCAAAGCAGGCATGACTTGAAGAGTCCGCTCAGCCACCCGCAATCGGCGGCCAGATCGCCAGCACGTCGCCTTCGGCCAGCGTGCGGCTCAGGCGCTGCTCCGGGGTGATGTAGTGGCCGTTCACCAGCACCAGGTGCACCAGCTTGGGTGGCAGGCCGAAAGGTTCAATGATCTGGTTGATGCTGGCTTCGGGCGCCACCTCCAGTTCGATCCGGTTGTCGCCGCGCGCTGCAGGCGGCAGGTAGTCGGTCAAGGACGCAAACAGCTTGAAAGTAATCTTCATCGACGCTCATTCATTCCGGCACACACTTCCCTACTCATCGTCGCCGCGCATCCAACGCACCGCTCCAATGGCCTTGCGCCTGCGCGCTGGCCAGGTAGGCCGGCACCAGTTGCGTCGGATCCTTCAGCAGCACATCCTTCCAGGCGCCCAAGCTGATCTGCCCTTCCACCAGGCCGCGCATCACGCCCACGTGCTCGGTCCAACCCACGCTGTTGCAGCCCACCAGCACGTCGCCGTTGAATTGCAGGCTCAGGTGCCGGCCCTCGGCCAGGTCGGTCAGCTCCGCATGTTCACCCCCGGGTACGCCCTGCCAATTGCCAAAGCTGGTCGAGATCAGACCCAGGGTGTCGAGCACATTGATCTGTGTGACGCCTTTGAGTTCGGTACTCTGCCCTGCCATGTTGAGCGCCGCCACACGCGCCTGCTCGGCCGCATTGGGCTGGATGGCGCTGACCACCGTGGTGCCGCTGACCTTGTCAAAGGCTTCGGCACAGTCGCCGGCGGCGTAGATGCCGGGCACATTGGTCTGCATATGCTCGTCGGTCAGCACGCCCTGCAGGCAGCGCACACCCGAGTTCTCCAGAAAGCCGATCGACGGCTTGACGCCGGTAGCGCTGATGACCAGGTCCACATTGAGCGTCTTGCCGTTCGACAACCTGACGTCCAGCGTGTTGTCCTTGCTCTGCGTGATGGCCTCCACCCGCGTGCCGGTGAACACCTGCACACCCTTGGCCTCGCACCACTGGCGAATCATGCCGCCGGCTACCGGGCCCATCATGCGTGGCACCATGCGGTCGCCCATCTCCACCACGCTCAAGGCCACCCCGCGCGCAGCCAACGCTTCCATGATGATGCAGCCGATGAAACCGGCGCCCATCTGCAGCACACGCGCGCCCCGGGTGGCGCGTGCCTGGATGGCCCGTGCATCGGCCAGCGTCCAGCAGCTGTGCACGCCGGGCAGGTCGATGCCGGGAATCGGCGCGCGTGCCGGGTTGGAACCGGTGGCAATCAAGAGTGCGTCGAAGGCCAGCGTCTGCCCGTTGTCCAGCGTCAGCCGGCGCGCCGCCGTGTCCACTTGGGTGGCACGCGCTTGCAACAGCTCAATGCCGAGGCCCTGGTAATGCATGTCGCCCTTGCGCAGCCAGGTACCGCGCTCGTCGATGTTGCCCATCAGCAGGTAGGGAATCGCCATGCGCGAGTACGGCGCCTCTCGCTCCTCCCCCACCAGCGTGACGCGGTCGCCCGGCGCATGCTTGCGCAGAGTTTCAGCCGCAATCACGCCGGCCGGGCCGGCGCCCAGAATCACATGATGCGCCATCGCCTACAGTCCCAGGCGCTTCTTGGTTTCGGCCGTGGGCCGGCCTTCGGTGTCCCAACCGCGCACCGCGTAGTACTTGGGCAGCATCTTGGCCAGCTCGTTGACCTTGCCCTTGGCCGGGCCCGTCTTGGCGGCTTCGGTCAGCAGGCGTTTCGGCAAAGAGTCATCCGCCTTGGTGAGGCCGGCGCGGTTGTTGAACTCGCGCTCCATGTTCCAGATGCGCTCGCCAATCTTCTCCAGCTCTTCAGTGGTGTACTGCTCGCCGATGGCGCCCTGCAGTTGCGGCGCCAGGTCGGCCAGGCCCCAGGCGAAGGTGGTGAACACGCACAGCCCCGACGAATCAAAAGCGGCGGTGGCGTCCTGGAAAGCCTTCACCAGCTCCGGCTTGCCCTCGTGCTCCAGCGGATCGGTCTTGACCGGAATACCCAGCACCTCGGAGGCGATGGTGTAACCACGCAGGTGGCAGCCGCCGCGGTTGCTGGTGGCATAGGCCAGGCCGATGCCCTGGATGCCGCGTCCGTCGTAAGCAGGGAACTCCTGACCCTTGGAGGTCATGGACAGTTCGGGGTGGCCGTACTTGGCCGTCAGGCGCTTGGAGCCCTGGCCGATCTCCTTGCCGAAGCCGCGGCCATGCACCGTCTCGTCCACCAGGAAGGCCAGCGCCTTGGCGGAACCGAACGGCGCCTCGATGCCGATCTGCTCCTTGGTCAGCACGCCCTTCTCATACAGCTCCATCACCGCGCCCACAGTGGCACCGAAGCTGATGGGGTCGATGCCTTCCTCGTTGCAGATCATGGTGGCGTACTGCAGGCATTCGAGGTCGTTCACGCCATTGGCCGCGCCCAGCGCCCAGGCCGCCTCGTACTCCAGGCCGCCGGAGGCGCCCCAGTACTGCGGCTTGTTGGCCACGGTGAAATGGCTCTCGTCCATCTTGCTGATGCGCCCGCACGCAATGGTGCAGCCAAAGCAGGCCTGGTTGGTCACCAGCTGCTTCTTGCCGTCGGTCTTGCGCGGTGTGGCCATGGCCTCGGCCGAAATGTCCTTGGCACCTTCGAATTGCACGTCCTGGTGGTTGCGCGTGGGCAGTGCACCCACCTCGTTGATGACGTTCATCAGCACCTGGGTGCCGTAGGCCGGCAGGCCCTGGCCAGTGACGGCGTTCTCGGCCAGGATCTTTTTCTTCTCGGCCACCGCTTTCATGAAGGCCTTGGGGTCGCGGATGTTGCCCACGCCCTTGGTGCCGCGCACCGCGATCGCCTTCAGATTCTTGCTGCCCATCACCGTGCCCACGCCGGAGCGGCCGGCGGCGCGGTGCAGGTCGTTCACCACGGCTGCGAACAGCACGCCGTTCTCGCCCGCCTTGCCGATGCTCGACACACGCACCAGCGGGTCCTGCAAGCCCTTCTTCAGCAGCTCCTCGGTCTGCCACACGCTCTGGCCCCACAGGTGGCTGGCGTCTCGCAGTTCGGCCACGTCGTCATTGACGTACAGGTAGACCGGCTTCGGGCTCTTGCCCTCGAAGATCACCATGTCCCAGCCCGCCATCTTGAACTCGGCGCCCCAATAACCGCCCGAGTTGGAGCAGGCGATGGCACCGGTCAACGGGCTCTTGGTGATGACGGTGTAACGCCCGCCGGTGGAGGCCATGGTGCCGGTCAGCGGGCCGGTGGCCCAGATGATCTTGTTGTCCGGCGAGAGCGGATCGACCTTGGCATCCACCTCTTCCACCAGGTATTTGGAGCCCAGCCCACGCGAGCCGAGGTAGGCCTGCGCCCATTCCATGTTGAGGGGTTCGGACTTCACGGTGCCCGCAGTCAAGTTGACGCGGAGAATTTTTCCTGCCCAAGACATAGTCGTTCTCCTTAAGCGGCCGAAGGTTGATTGCCGAGCTTGTTGGCCCACTGTTCCATCCGGCCCAGGCCGGTCCAGTTGGCATCGATGAAGGTGATGGCGCCGGTCGGGCAGGCGGTGGCGCAAGCCGGATCGCCGCCGCACAGGTCGCACTTCTGCACCTTGCCGGTTTCCTGCACGTAGTTGATGGTGCCGAACGGGCAGGCGATCGTGCAGACCTTGCAGCCCACACAGGTGCTGTCATTCACCACCTTGGCGCCGGTGGCCTTGTCCACCGTGATGGCCTCCACCGGGCAGGCGTGCAGGCACCAGGCCTCGTCGCACTGGGTGCAGGTGTAGGGCACTTTCTTGCCGGTGTGATGGAAGTCGAACACCTTGATGCGACTCTTGGCGGTAGCGAAGATGCCGTAGTTCTCGAAGGAACAGGCCATTTCGCACTGCAGACAGCCGGTGCACTTGTCTGCGTTGATGTGCAACACCTTTTGCATGGAGGTCTCCTCTGGGTAGTCGTGCGGCGGCACTTGCCTATGAAATGAAATGCATAGGAATTGTTGAAGCAGACCGCGGGCAAATCCCTAGGGAGAACCCTAGTCGGGATAGGTCGAATCCGGCAAAATTCTCAAAATGCAACACCACCCCAGGTGGCGACAGGCATCATCGCCAACCTGAACACCAGCGCACCATCCCATGTCCGTGTCCTCGTCCACACTGCCCGCCTCGCGCCTGAGCCGCATCGCCCAGGCACGGCAACTGGCCTTGCACGACGCCGCGCCCTTACCCGGCGGGTTGGTCGAGCCGTGGATCGTGCGCTCGTGGCAGCGTTGCCTGGCACAAGGCCAGCGCCCGGGTGAGCGCGTGGCCTTCGAGTCCGTGTCGGCCCAGGCCATGCGCCAAACGTCGGAAGCCAACCACACGCTGGTGCAGGCGGCGCGCCCCATCCTCAAGCAGCTCGGCCACACGCTGGCCGACACGCGCTACTTCGCCGTCCTCACCAATCACGATGGCGTGGTGGTGGACGTGGACGGCCCGATCGACCGCAACGACCAGCGGGCCACGGCCATCACGCGCGTCGGGGTCGATCTGTCTGAGCGCAGCGTAGGCACCACCGCCATTGGTGCTGCACTGCGTGAACTGCAGCCGGTATGGCTGCATCGCGGCGAACACTTCTACAACGACACCTCGGTCTACAGCTGCGCCGGCACACCGCTGTTCGGCCCGGACGGCCGCTGCATCGGCATGCTGGACCTCACCGGCATCGAGGCACCGGAGCGCCCGGAACTCAGTCACCTGGCCCTGCACTCGGCGTACGCCATTGAAAACGCGCTGGTGCTGCAACGCCCGCACCAGCTGCTGCTGCGGCTCAACTGGTCCGGCCGGCCGCTGGGCGAGGACGCCGACGGCCTGCTCACGCTGGATGCCGACGGCCGCGTGACAGCCGCCAACCGCACCGCACGCCAGCTGCTGCCCCAGCTCGGCCTGGCCGGCCACGATGACCTGCACAGCCGCGACCTCTTTGCCCTGCCGTTTGAAATGCTGTTTGACGCCGCGCGCCATGGCAACAGTGCCATCGAGGTGCCGTTGTGGTCCGGCCTGCGTTTGCAGGTGCAGGCCAGCCTCAACACGCGCGGCATGCCCCCCGTGCCAAGGATGTCCATGCACATGGCATCCGCCGCGACCATGCGCCCGCTCAAGGAAGTCGAGTCCGACCTGATCCGCAAGGCGGTGGAAGAAGCGCGCGGCAACGTGGCCCAGGCGGCACGTGCCTTGGGCATCAGCCGCGCCACCGTTTACCGCAAGCTCGGTAACGGCAACGGCAAGCGGGGCTGAGACGCCCCGCTTTTTTCTTAAACGTTCTTACGCCAGACCTTCGGCCTTGAGTGCAGCCTGCACGGCCGGGCGCGTGGCCACGCGGGCCAGGTAGGCCGTGAGGTTGCTCAATGCACTGATGTCGATCTTCACCACCTTGGTCCAGCCCACCACGGTGAACAGGTAGGCATCGGCCACGGTGAAGTCCGCGCCCATCAGGTAATCGCGGCCAGCCAGTTGCGCGTTCACCCAGGTCAGACGGCGCTCAATGTTGGCGCGCGCGGCGTCCTTCCAGTCTTGCGAAGCGGCGGGGTTGAACTGCGGGGTGAAACTACGGTGCAGCTCCATGCCGACGAAGGTCAGCCAACTCTGCAACTGGTAACGCGCCAGCGTGCCGTTGGCCGGCGCCAGTTTCTTCTCAGGCTTGAGGTCGGCCAGGTACTGCACGATGGCCGGGCCTTCTGTCAACAGCGTGCCATCGTCCAGCAGCAATGCCGGCACATAACCCTTGGAATTGATGGCCAGGTAATCGGCACCCGAAGCGGTCTTCTTGCTCTTGAAGTCCACAGTCTCGGTCTCGTAGGGCAGGCCCAGTTCTTCGAGCACGATGTGAGGAGAGAGGGAACAGGCGCCGGGCTTGATGAAGAGTTTCATGGTGTGTCAGTCGATGAGGGTTGATGCTCCCGCGCGCATCCCAGCGCGCGGCTCCAGAGCCCTATCAGTGTAGGCAATCCGCGCCGGCCTTGCAGGCGCCGGGCAATGGCCCCGCTCGCTCAGGTCACCAACGTACGGTGCCGGCTCAGCGCCTCGCGCACGATGGTGCTCACCCTCTCACCGTCTTCCTCCAGCAACTGCAGAAACTCATGCCGCATGCGCGGGTCCCAGAACTTCTTGAGGTGGGTGGCAATGCCTTCCAGCGCCTCGGTGCGGTCGGGCATGGATTCGAAGAAGGTGCCAATCTGGTTGGCCATGCGGATCAGGTGTTCGCGGTTCATGGTGTTCAGTGTTCGAGGTTGCGGACTTCAAGGTAGATGCGGTCGGCGTGGCTGTAAACCGACAGGTCCTGCCCGCGCGCAAAACCCAGCAGCGTGACGCCACAGCCCTGCGCGGTGTCGATGGCCAGCCCCGTCACGCCCGAGACCGCCGCAAGCAGGCTCACGCCGGCGCTGGCCGTCTTCTGCACCATCTCGTAGCTGGCGCGGCTGGTCACGGCCATGAAACCTTCACACACGGGCAGGTGGGCGCGTGCCGTAGCGCCCAGCAACTTGTCGAGCGCGTTGTGGCGGCCCACGTCCTCGCGCAGCAGCGTGATCTCGCCGTCCGCCGTGCACCAGGCCGCCGCGTGCGACGCACCGGTCACGCCCAGCAGCAACTGGCGCTCGCGCATGCGGGCCAGTGCCCGCGACACGGCGGCCGCCTCGAAGCACTGCATGGTCGTCAGCGGTGTCGGGCTACGTACCGCCTGCGCCAGGCTATCGGTGCCGCACAGACCGCAGCCGGTGCGCCCGGCCAGGCTGCGCCGCCGGTCCTTCAGGCGCACGAAGCAGGACGACGCCACATCCAGCGCCAGCGTGATGCCCTGCGCCGTTTCGCTCAACTCGATGTCGTAGATCTGCGCCGGACTGTCCACAATGCCTTCGCTGCAACTGAAGCCCACCGCAAAGTCTTCCAGGTCGGAGGGCGAAGCAAGCATCACCGCGTGCGAGACGCCGTTGTAGACCAGCGCCACCGGCACCTCTTCGGCCACCCAGTCGGTGGTCTCGAACACAGCACCGCCGCGCAAGCCGCTGACCGCGGTGGCGCGGGCACCGGCCACCGGCGGGTAAGGCAACTCATACATCTGCATGGTGTGCTCCTTATTTGCCCACCACTGCCGTGGATTCGGCAGGGTGCGCCGCCTGCAGCAGGTGCTGCTGTTCGTCGTTGAAGCGCTGGTAGTCCTTCTGCCACTCGCTCGGCTGCGCCACCGGCATCACCTGCACCGCCGTCACCTTGTACTCGGGGCAGTTGGTGGCCCAGTCGGAGTTGTCGGTGGTGATGACGTTGGCGCACGACTCGGGGAAGTGGAAGGTGGTGTAGACCACGCCCGGCTGCACGCGCTCGGTCACCGTGGCGCGCAGCACCGTCTCGCCGGCCCGGCTCTGGATGCCGACCCAGTCGCCGTCCTTCACACCGCGCTCCTCAGCATCATGTGGGTGAATCTCCAGCCGGTCTTCGCTGTGCCAGGCCACGTTGTCGGTGCGCCGGGTCTGCGCGCCCACGTTGTACTGCGACAGGATGCGCCCGGTGGTCAGGATGAGCGGGAACTTTCGCGTCACCTTCTCGTCGGTGGCCACGTACTGCGTGATGATGAAGCGCCCCTTGCCGCGCACGAACTTGTCGATGTGCATGGTTTCGGTGCCCAGCTCGGCGGTGCTTTCGTTGCAAGGCCACTGCACACTGCCATGCTGCTCGATCTTCTCGTAGCTCACGCCGCGGAAGGTGGGCGTGAGCGCCGCGATCTCGGCCATGATCTCGCGCGGGTGCTGGTACGCCATGGGGTAACCCAGGGCATTGGCCAGCTTCTGCGTGATTTCCCAGTCGGCATAACCGGCCTGGGGTGGCATGACCTTGCGCACGCGTGAGATGCGGCGTTCGGCGTTGGTGAAGGTTCCGTCCTTTTCCAGGAAGGACGAACCCGGCAGGAACACGTGTGCGTACTTGGCGGTCTCGTTCAGGAACAGGTCCTGCACCACGATGCACTCCATCGCCTCCAGCGCAGCCGCCACGTGCTGCGTGTCGGGGTCGGACTGCACGATGTCCTCACCCTCGCAGTACAGACCCATGAAGCTGCCAGCGTGCGCCGCGTCCAGCATGTTGGGAATGCGCAGGCCCGGCTCGGGATTGAGCGACACGCCCCAGACGCTTTCGAACTCGCTGCGCACCGTGCTGTCGGAGATGTGGCGGTAGCCCGGCAGCTCGTGCGGGAAGGAGCCCATGTCGCAGGCGCCCTGCACATTGTTCTGGCCGCGCAGCGGGTTCACGCCCACGCCTTCGCGCCCCACGTTGCCGGTGGCCATGGCCAGGTTGGCAATGCCCATCACCATGGTGGAGCCCTGCGCGTGCTCGGTCACACCCAGGCCGTAGTAGATCGCCGCATTGCCACCAGTGGCATAGAGCCGTGCCGCCGCGCGGATGTCCGCCGCCGGCACACCGGTGACGGTGGCCATGGCCTCGGGCGAATTCTCCGGCTGGGCCACGAACTCGCGCCATTCATTGAAAGACTTGTCGTCGCAACGCGCGGTGATGTAGTCCGCCGCCAGCAGACCCTCAGTCACCACCACATGGGCGAGTGCGGTGATCAGCGCCACGTTGGTACCGGGCTTGAGCTGCAAGTGGTAGTCGGCCTTCACGTGCGGGCTCTTCACCAGGTCGATGCGGCGCGGATCCACCACGATCAGCCTGGCGCCGGCGCGCAAGCGCTTTTTCATGCGCGAGCCGAACACCGGGTGGCCATCGGTCGGGTTGGCACCGATCACCATGATCACGTCCGCCTGCTCCACCGACTTGAAGGTCTGCGTGCCGGCCGAGGTGCCGTAGGTCTGGCCCAGGCCGTAACCGGTGGGCGAGTGGCAGACGCGGGCACAAGTGTCCACGTTGTTGTTGCCAAAAGCCGCGCGCACCAGCTTCTGCACTAGGTAGGTCTCTTCATTGGTGCAGCGGCTGGAAGTGATGCCGCCCACCGCGTCGCGCCCGTGCTTGGCCTGGATGCGCTTGAACTCGCTGGCGGCGTAGTTGATGGCCTCGTCCCAGCTCACTTCCTGCCACGGGTCGTGAATGCTCTTGCGGATCATGGGTGTGGTGATGCGGTCCTTGTGTGTGGCGTAGCCCCAGGCAAAACGGCCCTTGACGCAGGCGTGGCCTTCGTTGGCCTTGCCGTCCTTCCACGGCACCATGCGCACCACCTCGTTGCCCTTCATCTCGGCCTTGAAGCCGCAGCCCACGCCGCAGTAGGCGCAGGTGGTGATGGCGCTGTGCTCCGGCTGGCCGAGCCAGATCACACTTTTTTCCTGCAGCGTGGCCGTGGGGCAGGCTTCCACACAGGCGCCGCAGCTCACGCATTCGCTTTCCATGAAGGGCTGGCTCTGCCCTGGCGAGACGCGGCTGTCGAAGCCGCGGCCCGAGATGGTGAGCGCAAACGTGCCCTGCGTTTCCTCGCAGGCACGCACGCAGCGGTTGCACACAATGCATTTGGAGGCGTCGTAGCTGAAGTATGGGTTTGAGGTATCAATCGGGGCTTTGGCGCCGTCCCTGAAGTGGGAGGCGCTATCAATACCATAGCGAACCTCGCGTAGGCCGGTCACACCCGCCATGTCCTGCAGCTCGCAGTTGCCGTTGGCGGAGCAGGTCAGGCAGTCCAGCGGGTGGTCGGAGATATAGAGCTCCATCACGTTCTTGCGCAGCTCCTGCAGCTTGCTGGTCTGCGTGCGCACCTTCATGCCGACTTCGGCCGGCGTGGTGCAG